>Ga0210384_10000896_pt1 | contig 42736 bp, 35 predicted proteins | sample IncBWH2MmetaG_FD_160574 | JGI IMG/M metagenome (GOLD analysis project Ga0210384, IMG submission 160574) | Forest soil microbial communities from Barre Woods Harvard Forest LTER site, Petersham, Massachusetts, United States - Inc-BW-H-2-M | ecosystem: Environmental > Terrestrial > Soil >... | reverse complement strand
GGCGAGCGCTTCATCAGATTCCTTGGAGCGCTGTTGTCGCTGAGCCTATTGGCATTGCTGTGCGGCGCGCCCGCCCATGCGGAAGACGAGTTCCTTGACCCCGAAGTGGCTTTCAAATTTTCCGCAAAGATGGTGGAGCCCGGTGTGGCCGAGGTGACCTATCACATCGCCGACGGCTACTACATGTACCGCGAGCGCCTGCAATTCAAGGCGGACAATGCGACGCTGGGCACCCCTGAGCTGCCAAAAGGCAAGATCAAGTTCGACGAAACTTTCCAGAAAGAGCTGGAGACCTATCGCAACAGCCTGGTATTCCGGATTCCGGTGCAAGCGGCTGGCGACTTCAGCTTGCGCATCACCAGCCAGGGTTGCGCCGACAAGGGGCTGTGCTATTCGCCGATGGAGTCGGTTGCCAAGCTCACCGTAGCCGGCGGGTCCGGCAGCAGCGGCGGCTCGGCGCTCAGCGTGCCCTCTGCCGCCGCGCCGAATGCCGGCAGCGAAGCGCCGGCTGAAGCGCCCGCGGTCGCCGGCGATGCCGAGAGCAGCAGCATCAGCACTGCGCTGAAAAGCGGCAAGCTGATCGCCATCCTGCCCCTGTTTTTGTTGTTGGGGCTGGGCTTGTCGTTTACGCCCTGCGTATTGCCGATGGTGCCCATCCTGTCTTTCATTATCGTTGGCGAAGGCAGCTCGGTGCGCCGCAGCCGCGGCTTCATCCTGTCGGTCAGCTATGCACTGGGCATGGCGCTGGTGTATACGGCGCTGGGCGTGGCCGCCGGCCTGGTCGGCGAGGGCCTGTCTGCCACCCTGCAAAATCCCTGGGTGCTGGGCGCCTTTGCCATATTGATGGTGCTGCTGTCGTTGTCCATGTTCGACGTCTATCAGCTGCAGGTGCCGGCTGCCTTGCAGACCAGGTTGACCGCCGCGTCGGAAGGCCAGCGCAAGGGTAAATTGCTCGGCGTGTTCGTGATGGGTGCGATCTCGGCGCTGATTGTCGGCCCTTGCGTCGCGGCTCCGCTGGCCGGGGCCCTGGTGTATATCAGCCAGACCCGCGACGTGCTGGTAGGCGGCTCCGCCTTGTTTGCGATGGCGATCGGCATGAGTGTGCCGCTGCTGCTGGTGGGCCTGTCCGCCGGCAGCCTGTTGCCGCGCGCCGGCATGTGGATGGAAAGCATCAAGCAATTCTTCGGCGTGCTGATGCTGGCAATGGCGCTGTGGATGGTTTCCCCGGTGTTGCCGGTCTGGGCGCAAATGGCGGGCTGGGCCATGATCCTGCTGGGCTATGCCGGATATCTGCTGTTCGTGCGTAAAAATGCCGGCATTCCCTCCAGGGTATTTGCGCTGGTGCTGGCCGTGCTGGGCTTGCTGCAGGTCGTCGGCGTCAGCACCGGCGGCCGCGACGTGTTCTCACCGGTTGCCCATTTGTTCGGCCCGCAGGAGCACGGGGTGAAATTCACCCGCGTGCGTTCTGTGGCGGAACTGGACCAGGCGCTGGCACAGTCCAAGGGTAAAACAGCGGTACTGGATTTCTATGCCGACTGGTGCGTATCCTGCAAGGAAATGGAAAAGCTGACCTTTACCGACCAGAAAATCAAGGCAAAACTCGACGACATGTTGCTGCTGCAAGTGGATGTCACTGCCAATAGCGCCGATGATAAAGCCTTGTTGAAGCGTTTCAATTTGTTTGGCCCGCCCGGCATCATTTTCTTCAACAAGCAAGGCCAGGAGATCCAGGGCGGACGCGTGATCGGTTACCAGAATCCGGAAAAATTTGCGGGCTCGCTGGGAAAAGTAGAGGGTATCTAAGTAAGGGTATCTGAAAGAGGGGCGCAGCATATATGCCGGCAGATATAAGCATTCAATAACTTTATTGTTGAATTTGCCACTGCCGGCAGCTATATTGAGAGTCTTGGGCCTTTGCCTTGGGCCCGTTAGCCGCCACCATCTTTACTGGAGAACAACATGACATTGCGTTTAGGTGACACCGCTCCTGATTTCGAACAGGACTCTTCGATAGGCAAGATCAAGTTCCACGAATGGGCAGGAAATTCCTGGGTGATCCTGTTTTCGCATCCAGCCGATTTCACGCCGGTTTGCACGACTGAACTGGGCCTGACGGCCAAGCTGAAGCCGGAATTCGACAAGCGCAATGTGAAAGCGCTCGCCTTGTCCGTGGACCCGGCTGAAACCCATCTGCAATGGATCAAGGATATCGAAGACACGCAAAAAACCGTGGTCGGTTTCCCCATCATTGCCGATGCCGACCGCTCGGTTTCCGGCCTGTACGACATGATCCATCCGAATCAATCGGAAACCGCAACTGTGCGTTCCTTATTTGTAATCGACCCGAAGAAAAAGGTGCGCCTGATCATCACCTACCCGATGAGCACAGGCCGCAATTTCGATGAAGTCTTGCGGGTTGTCGATGCGCTGCAATTAACCGACGGCTATACCGTGGCGACCCCAGGCAACTGGCGCGATGGCGACGACGTAATCATTCCATTGACGGTGCAAGACCCGGAAGTCATCAAGCAAAAATATCCGAAAGGCTTTACTGCGCCGCGTCCGTATCTGCGCGTTACGCCGCAGCCGAACAAGTAGGCCATCGCGGATAAAAAAAGCGCCAAGTCAACCGGCGCTTTTTTTTATCCCCTTTTTTACCCGTCTATCGGTTCCGGCATGATCAACTCGGCATAGTCGTACAAGGCGCCCAGTATGGCCTCTTCGCGCTCACCGGCGGTTTCCGCCAGCATGTCAATCTGGCTGAAGTAGTCGTCCACCGTCAATGCATTCGCATAGCCGTCATACAGCCTGGCGGCGCGATGTTCTTGCCATTGCTGTTGCTCTTCCGGCGACAGGCTGTCCGGGAAATTGCGGGCGCGATAACGGAATAATAATTCCGTCAGCCGTGCATCCTGGAATCCCGGCCTGGCCTTGGCGAGTTGCTCAGCGCTGAGCAGGCGCAATTCATTCAGCTGGCGACGATCGGCATTGCCTATAAAGCCGCCGTATAAATCCTCATCAACGTCCGCGGCTTCCGCCTGGGGGCGGTCAAATACCTGTTGCCAGATCGCGCTCATGTCTGGGCCCGCCAGCGCCAACTGAGCGTGGTGCTGCACCAGCGCCGAATCTATGCCCCATTGCTGTGCCTTGGCCGGGCTCAGGGTATTCAAATTGCCGATGACTATCGGCGATTTATTCAGGTGGATGGTCTTGATCGGCAACCGGCTCACGCCTTCCGGCAGCGCATCCGCCTTGCTGAACATCCGGGTCCGTATGCTGGCCGCATCCAGTGTGAATAACTCGCTGGGGTCCTGCGTCAAATCCCATGCGATCACTTCATTTTTATTTTGCGGATGCGAGGCCAAGGGCCACATCGCGGTGATGCAGCCGCGTTCCACCGGAATCATGCCGGACACGTGCAGGAAGGGCTTGCGCGCCGGCGCGCCTATTTCTGCCGATACGCGCTCTTTCTTGTGCAGGGCCAGGCAAAAATCGAACAGCTTGGGCTGGCGCTGCCGTATCAGGCGGGCCAGCGCGATCGTGGCGCGCACATCCGACAATGCATCATGCGCGGCTTCATGCGCCAGGCCGTTGGCGGCGCTCAGGTGTTCCAGTTTGAAGCTGGGTCGGCCGTCTTCATGCGTGGGCCAGTTGATGCCTTCCGGCCTCAGCGCGAAGGTGGTGCGCACCATATCCAGGATATCCCAGCGGCCGCACTGGTTTTGCCACTCGCGCGCATACGGATCGATCAGGTTGCGCCAGAACATGAAGCGCGTGATTTCGTCATCAAAGCGTATCGTGTTATAGCCCACGCCTATGGTGCCGGTTTGAGAAAAAGCCTGCTCGATCAGGGCCGCGAACTGGTACTCCGGGATGCCGCGCTGCAGGCAGGTTTGCGGCGTGATGCCGGTGATCAGGCAAGCTTCGGGACTGGGCAGGAAATCCGGCGCCGGCTGGCAGTACAGCATGAAGGGCTCGCCGATTTCATTCAGGTCCGCATCGGTGCGTATCGCGGCAAATTGCGACGGGCGGTCGCGCCGCGCCTGCGCGCCGAAGGTTTCGTAGTCGTGCCAAAGAAAGGTATGCTGGGACATGGAATTCGCTTAACAATAAGATGTGCGGGAGTGTAGCTGGCAGCGGGCGTCTTGCCTATACCCGATCTTCCAGGTAGCGCCTGCTGCGGAAATAAATCAGCAAAAAGACCACGATGGACAACATGATTCCCATCGTGATCCAGAAGCCCGACGCATGCTTGAGCAAAGGCATGACTTCAAAATTCATGCCGAAGATGCCAGTGATCAGCGTCAACGGCATGAACAGGGCGGTGATTACGGTCAGCGTGCGCATGATTTCGCTGGTACGATGCGCCATCGCGGCAAAGTGGATTTGTACTGCAGACTCCAGCGAGGCCTCCAGCCTGCGCGCATGATTCAGCACGCGGCTGATATGTTCGATCACGTCGTTGATCCGCACCAGCAGCAAATCCTTGGCCCGGCTATTGCCGTCATGGGTGTCGAAGATATGGTCGCGCAACTCCTGCATGGCGTCGTGCTGTTCTTCGCACAGGCTGTCCAGCTTGCGCAACTCTATGCGCGAATCCAGCAGCGCCAGCCAGTTGTTGAAAGGGCGGCGCGGGTCCAGCAGCGCATGCTGCCAGCGATCCAGTTGCTGTGTCAGCGGCTGGCGCAATTCCAGGTACTGGTCCACCATTGCATTCAGCAAACGCAGCATCAATTCTTCCGGCGAGGTCGGCAGGCGGCTGGAGTGTGTGCTGCCGTCGGCCTTGGCTCTATACTCCAGCAGACGGGCGCGGGTGTTTTCTATGGTGCGGCTGCTGCTCGAACGCACGGTCACCAGCGCCTTGTTCACCAGTAAGAAAGAAACCGGCTGGGTCGCCAGTTTGCTCAGCGCGGCCGGCATCCTGCGTTTCAGCACATCGGCGGCATCGCCGGACGGTTTCGGCGCAGCTTCGCCGTTCAGCGCCAGCTTGCGAAAGACCACCATTTCATAATCCCGGGTGGAGTCGAAATACGAGGGATGGGCCAGGTTGGTGACGTCCCGCAAATGCAGGTCATACACATGGGTGCCGGTAATGCGCGCGACTTTCTCGCGCCACGCCTCGGGATCGGCGCTAACCTCGTCATGGCAGGTGTCCAGCCATAAGAAACCGCTGCCGGCGAGGTCGGGGCAGGCCGGCAGCTCGGCAGGATTCAGCGCTACCTGGGCGTCGTTAATGTACAGGATGTCCATAGTGGTTGCGATGTTTGAAGATGGACCACACCGCGCACAGTGAAGCGATGCAGATGAGGCCGATGACCGCCTGCGCTATCAAGGGCAGTGCGATCGCGGTAAACCAGCTGCCGCTCAGGACCACCAGCAGCAAGGTCGCCAGCAGCCTGCCGATTTCCAGCTGCAGGTAAGGGCGGCGCTGCTCCATCAGGCCGCCGACTATCCACAAGCCGGCCACCAGCCACACCGCGTAGGCCAGGCCGGCGGTGAGTGAAACGTCTTTATACGCGTTGAGGAAGTGCGTGGTGACTTGCAGGATCAGCACAAACTGTACCAGGCAATACCACATGCGCGCGCCGCTCAAAGGCGGATCGTATCGCGGGCGATGGATGTCGAAGGCTGGGGATGGGTAGGCGGCGGCAACGTCCGCCGGCCGCCAGCCGGGCGGGCGGAACCAGATCTGCAGCTTATCTATCCAGCGCCGGGCGCGCCAGGCGTCCAGCGCTACCGCCTTATAGACCTCCAGGTTGGCCCATAGCGGATTCCAGCTGCGCAAGGGGCTGCGGGTGCCGTATACCACCGGGTGCTCATCCATCTCGTCGATGAAGGTGCCGAACAGTCGGTCCCACAGGATCAGGATGCCGCCGTAATTCTTGTCCAGGTAGATGTCATTCACCGCATGGTGCACGCGATGATTGGACGGCGACACAAACACGTGGTCGAACCAGCCCAGCTTGCCGATCTGCTGCGTATGCACCCAGAACTGGTACAGCAGGTCGATCAAGGCAATGACGATGAAAACTTCGACCGGGTAGCCGAGCAGCGCCAGCGGCAGGTAGAAGATCCAGCCCAGCAGCGAACCGGTGCTGGTTTGCCGCAGCGCCGTGCTCAGATTGTATTCTTCACTCTGATGATGCACCACGTGCGCGGCCCACAGCACCGCGGTTTCATGTCCCATGCGATGCAGCCAGTAGTACATGAAGTCATACAGCAGCAGGCCGGATACCCAGACCCAGACGCTGCCTGCCGGTAGTTTGAACAGCGACCAGTGGGCATACACCCAGGCATAGATGCCGACCGCCAGCACTTTCAGGAACACGCCGACAATCTGGCTCATGACGCCCAGGCTCAGGCTGTTCAAGGTGTCGCTTACGCGATAGGTGTAGCGCCGGCGCTTGATGCCGACGATCAGTTCTATCGCAATCAACAGAAAAAAGACCGGGCTGGCCAAGGTAATGATTTTTTCTTGCATGATGTGTCGCTGGCCTGATGGAGGACGAACGTTGGCGGGAAGGCGCTGCTAGGGCGCCGGCGGACGGGCTTTAACCGAATTGGCGATGCACCACAGCGCTGGATAGTAGGTGCCCAGAATCAGCAGAGCGGAGTAGGGCAAAGGCGCGTGGAAGCGGTTATATGCCAGCAGGGTATCGGACAGCATGAACAGCAAGCCGCCGATGGCCGCCGCCTTGCTGGCCGGCGTCTGCAAGGCGAGATGACGCGCGACGGCCTGTGCAGCCATCGTCAGCAGGCACAGCACATAGGCCAGCACCGGCATGCGCAGCGCAGCGCTCAAGCCGGGCCACAGGATCCACAGATTCACCGCGCCCAGCAGGCCGACGACCAGGAACACCAAGGGCTTGCCAAACAAGCGGCTGTCACTAGCGAAAGCGCGCAAAAAGCACAGGTGCGCGCACAGGAAGCTGCCCAGCCCAAACAGGAAGCCGCCGGCCAGCACGCTGCGCGGCAGCATCAGGAACACGTCGCCGGCCAGCGAGAATACGATGCCCAGCATGATTGCCGAGCGATAGCGCGCACTGATTGCCGGCCGGCTGTTCCATGTCAGGCCAAGAATCAGCAGCGTCGTCAGCGGCTTGAAGCAATAGTGCAGCCAGATCGTCTGGTCTGGCGCACCGGCCCCATACAGGGCCAGGCCGGCGCAGATCGCGATCAACAGCGTCTGCGTGCGCAAACTGGATGCTGTCGACGCCGATGCGGCTGGCACTAGTGCGGTCATGAATTATGCTTGAGCAAGCGAGCGACGTCGCGTGCAAAGTAGGTCAGGATGCCATCGGCGCCGGCCCGCTTGAACGCCAGCATGGATTCCATCATCGTCTTGTTATGGTCCAGCCAGCCGTTTTGCGCGGCGGCCTTGATCATCGCGTATTCGCCGCTGACCTGGTAGGCGAAGGTAGGCACCCTGAATTCATCCTTGACCCGGCGTACGATATCCAGATAGGGCATGCCGGGCTTGACCATGACCATATCCGCGCCTTCGGCCAGGTCCAGCGCCACTTCGCGCAAGGCTTCGTCGCTATTGGCCGGGTCCATCTGGTAGCTGGCTTTGTCGCTCTTGCCCAGGTTGGCCGCGGAACCCACGGCGTCGCGGAAAGGGCCGTAGAACGCAGAGGCATACTTGGCCGAATACGCCATGATGCGGGTATGGATGAAGTTATTGGTTTCCAGCGCATGGCGGATGGCGCCTATGCGGCCGTCCATCATATCGCTGGGGGCCACGATGTCGACGCCGGCCTCTGCTTGCACCAGCGCCTGCCTGACCAGCATTTCTGTGGTTTCGTCGTTCAGTACGTAGCCGTCTGCATTCAGCAGGCCGTCCTGGCCGTGGCTGGTATACGGATCCAGTGCGACGTCGGTCAGGATGCCCAGTTCAGGGAAGCGGCTCTTCAATTCCCTGACCGCGCGCGGAATCAGGCCCTTGGGATTGGTCGCCTCGACGCCGTCGGGCGTTTTCAGCGAAGGATTGATCGCAGGGAAGAGTGCCAGCACCGGGATGCCCAGAGCGACGCAATCTTCCGCCACCTGCAACAACAGGTCCACCGACACCCGCTCTACACCAGGCATCGACGCCACCTTTTCTTTCTGGTTGACGCCTTCAATGACGAAGACCGGATAGATCAGGTCGGCCGGCGTCACAATGTTTTCGCGCATCAGCGCGCGCGAGAAGACATCCTTGCGCATGCGGCGCATGCGTATGGCGGGAAATTGGGCAGATTTTGTATGAGGCATGGCGATACTCTAGGTAAATGCAAAAAATTTAATTCAGGGTAATGAAACTTTTTTACGGATGCAAGCAAGCCCTTGGAAAACTTAGCGCTCTTCTTCCCTAAGCAGGCGCCGGAGCCCTGTTCGGTCCCGCGCATTGTCCTGGCCCATCGCTGTACCGGGTTTTTTGTGGTGTGGCTGCGTGAGTGGAAGAATAAGTCAGACATGCATTCTATCAATGTTGTTAGAAGCAGGTTGGTGCAGGTGCAAAAACTGGTGGCAGCGGGCGATTCGGCACTTTGCCGTGCCTGCGGATATCGCCCCCGTCTATCTGCGGATATTGAGGGGCGGAAGATTATTGCGGGGTTGCGTTATCCGTTTCGGCATCCAGTGCCGGCGCGGCAAGCGGTATGTCCAGGCCCAGCAATTGCTGGATTTTGGCGTCGGCTTCTTCTATGCCTTCGCGTTTCAGCGCCGAGAATAGCTGCACCGTAAACGGGAAGGGCTGGCCCTGCGCATCCACATAGCTGGATAGCACGGTGCGCGCCAGGCGCAGCGCATTCGCCGAATCGTTTTTGTTCAGCTTGTCGGACTTGGTCAGAATGCAATGGATAGGGCGGCCGGTCGGAGCAAACCATTCCAGCATTTGTATGTCCAGCGCGGTGAACGGGCGGCGGGAGTCCATGATCAGGATCAAGGCCGCCAGCTGGTCGCGCCTTTGCACATAAGCGCCCAGCAATTTATTCCAGTGGTCCTTGGCGGCGCCGGGCACTTCGGCATAGCCGTAGCCCGGCAAGTCGACCAGCAAGGCGCGGATTTCATCGACCTTGGTCTCATCCTTGCGATGTTGGCCTACGTGGGCGCCGCCTATCGAAAAGTAGTTGATATGCTGGGTGCGCCCGGGTGTTTTAGACGCAAAACACAGTTTTTTCTGGTTGCACAGGGTATTGATAGCGGTGGACTTGCCGGCATTGGAGCGCCCGGCGAAGGCGACCTCAGGTACCGTGTTGTTGGGCAAATCGCGCAAATGATTCACGGTGGTAAAAAAGCGGGCTTGCCAAAGGATGGACATAGAAAATAGAAATACGTTAGATCGGGAGGTTCTGATCTGGGTTGCAACACAGATATCTCTTGAAGCAAGAGGGGGACAAAATACGTCCTGACAATATTAAATGGCTGTCAAGAACTTCCCTAATGGAAAAATGCAACAGAAGTAAGCGAAAACGCGATAAAGCTATTGTACAATAAGGGGTTACCTATTGGGCAGTTCTATAAATGGCCGCCCGATCGATGTTTTTGCCTTTTTTGCATCAAAAACGGGCGAAAATATGCTCCATATAGCTGTGTTGTATATATTTGCGTCGCCAACAGGGCAGATTTCCATTATTTAGTCTCAGGGTGTTTGAATGAACCGTGCTTTTTTACCGTTTTTGAAGTCCATCGGCATCGCGATTCTGGCGGTGTCTTCCGTTGCATACGCGAACGAAGAACCTAAAGTCGCCAAGGCAGATCCTGCAAAAGGCGAGGCCTTGTACGCCAACGGCGATGCTACCCGCAATATTACCGCCTGCGTATCCTGCCACGGCGCCGCCGGCAACTCCACCATTTCGACCAATCCCAAGCTGGCCGGCCAGCACCAGGCCTATATTGCCAAGCAATTGGGCGACTTCACGGGCGCGGACCGCAATAACGCGATCATGACCACCTTTGCAAAGGCCATGACGGCGGATGACGTCAAAAACGTCGCGGCATTCCTGAGCGCGCAAAAGCCCAAGGCCGGCGCCGCCAAGAATAAAGACACGGTAGAATTGGGCAAGCAGATCTATCGTGGCGGCATCGCCGAGAAAAACGTTCCAGCCTGTGCCGGTTGCCACAGCCCGAACGGTGCCGGCATCCCCGCCCAGTTTCCGCGTATCGCCGGTCAGCATCAAGACTATACGCATGCACAATTGGTCGGTTTCAGCGCCGGTACGCGCAAAAACAGCATACAGATGACGACCATCGCCAAACGCATGTCTGACGAAGAAATGAAGGCCGTTTCCGATTACGTCGCCGGTTTGAAATAAATCCGTCGGCGAAGGCAAAGAATACAATTGGAGGGGGTGGCGCAAGCCACCCCTTTTTTATTTTCGGACAGGTTTGATATTTGCCGTGAGCGGGTTTGGGCGGGGCGTTCTACAATAGCGGCTGCGAAAAAAAGCTGTATGGAAGAGGCGCACCGCTTGGCAGCAGCTTGCCAGGCGTGCACCCCGCTCGTGCCAGGCTTTAACAATTAGACAGGTTCTCAGAATCTTTAGGTTTCCATGGATATAAGTACTGACGGATTGCAATTGAACACCCGGCGCCGCTGGTTGGCCACTGCAGTGGAATTATTCTCATCAATGCGTTTTGCGATCAGCCTGCTGACCCTGATCGCGATTGCCGCGACTATCGGCACGGTGCTCAAGCAGAATGAGCCTATGCCGAATTACATCAACCAGTTCGGGCCGTTCTGGTTCGACGTGTTCGGCAAGTTGAGCCTGTATGCGGTCTACTCTGCCTGGTGGTTCTTGTTGATCATGGCTTTTCTGGTGCTTTCCACCAGCCTTTGCATTACCCGCAATGCGCCGAAGATGCTGAAGGACATGCGCAGCTGGCGGGAACACGTGCGCGAGCAATCCTTGCGCAATTTCCACCACAAGGCCGAATGGCGTAGCGACGTCACGCGCGGCGAGCTGCTGCAACAACTGACCGCGCACATCGGCAGGGTGGGATACCGCTTCAAGGTCGTGGAAAAAGAGAATGCGACCCTGATCGCGGCCAAACGCGGCGCGGCCAACAAATGGGGTTATATTTTTGCTCACAGTGCGATCGTGATTATCTGTATCGGCGGCATGCTCGATTCCGATATGCCTATACGTTTTCAGCAATGGTTTATGGGCAAGGTGCCTTTTGACGGCAGCGGCGTGATCGCCCAGATCCCGGAAAAACACCGCTTGCCGCTGTCCAACCCAACCTTTCGCGGCAATACGCTGATACCGGAGGGCACCGCCAGCGAGACCGCGATCATCCCGCAGCAAACCGGGGTGCTGATCCAGGACCTGCCCTTCACGATACAACTGAATAAATTCATCATCGAGTATTACTCGACCGGCATGCCCAAGCTGTTTGCCAGCGAAGTGGTGGTCAGGGACCATGAGACCGGCAAGACCTTTCCGGCCACGATCAAGGTCAATGAGCCGCTGATCTACAAGGGTATTGCGGTCTATCAATCCAGCTTTGAGGACGGCGGCAGCCACTTGAAGCTGAACGGCTATCCGATGACGGGCGCCAAGTCGGCGCCGTTCTCCATGTCCGGCGACGTCGGCGGCACTACACCCTTAAAGAACAGCAACGGCAATGACTATACGGTGGAGTGGTCGGGTTTTCGGGCCGCCAATGTGGAAAACATGTCCAAAAATGGCCAGGATGTACGCGCGGTCAACACCAAGCAAAGCTTCAATGAGCAATTAAGTACCGACTTGAACAAGCATCTGGGGTCGGCCGCCAAAAATGCCAACAGCAAGGATCTGAAGAACGTCGGCCCCAGCGTGCAGTATAAATTGCGCGACAAGAATGGACAGGCCAAGGAATTCAATAATTACATGCAGCCCATGCTGATCGACGGCGCCTATATGTTCCTGGCCGGCACCCGCGATACGCCGTCGGAAGCATTCCGCTATTTGCGCATACCTGCCGACGACGACGATAGCGTCGCGGAATGGATGCGCCTGAGGGCGGCGGTGGCCAATCCTGAACTGCGCGCAGTGGCGGCCCAGCGCTATGCCGACCGCGCGATGCCGGACGCCAAGGACCAACTGCAAAAATTGCGGGAGCAATTGGCAGAATCCTCCAAGAAGGGCTTGTCGATATTCGCCGGCGACGGCCAGTCGTCGGGCTATTTTGCGGTATCCAAGTTCCTGGAACAGATCCCGGTGGCCGACCAGGAAAAAGCCGCCGATGTGTTCATGAAGATATTGAACGGCAGCTTGTGGGACTTGTGGCAGGCAGCGCGCGAAAAAGACGGCTTGCCCGCGATCACGCTGGATGAAAAGCATGCGCGCTTCCTGCAATTGGCAACCAACGCCATCTCCGATTCTTTCTTTTATGGGGCGCCGGTGTATTTGCAGTTGAGCGGCTTTGACGAGGTCAAGGCCTCGGTGCTGCAGGTAACCCGCTCGCCGGGCAAGAAGGTGGTGTACCTCGGTTGCCTGTTCCTGGTGCTGGGCGTATTCTCGATGTTCTACATACGCGAGCGGCGCCTGTGGGTATGGATCAGGGATGACGGCACGGATGGCGGGAACGGCGCGCACGCCATGATGGCCCTGAGTTCGCAGCGCAAAACCCTGGACTTCGAGCATGAGTTTGAAGACCTGAAGCTGCAATTGATGCAGGGCAAGCCTGCTATCGATCCGGCAGCACATAAGCAGGCGTAATCGACTAAACTAGCAAGTTGCAGCAATTAAATTAGAGCTTACGCAAATATGAGGCGCCGCAGGCCCCGCCGTGTTGTCCTCGCGAAAGCGGGGGCCCATTGCCGATTCAGGCAAAAAATGGATTCCCGCTTTCGCGGGAATGACGTGGTGAGTCTGAATTCACTGCCTGAGGTAGTTCTGCGTAAGTCCTATAAATAAGCCCGCGGCTGCGTCGGCCGGGCGGGCCGGCGAAAACCGACCTGGAAGCATTTGGCTTACAGCGTGGCATCACCAGGAAACATGATGGAAATTACACAAAATTACACCCCCTACCAAGGCTACTTCAAGCGCCTGTCCGTACTGGACTGGCTGTATGCCGCCGTATTGTTCAGCGCGGTGTTGTTTGCGCTGAATCGCTACGGCGCGCATATGGACGTCTATGAAAAGGGCATCCTGTTCCTGGCGGCCCCGACTTTTGCCTGGCTGGGCTGGAACTGGAAGCCGGTCAGGGTATTGCTGCCGATCCTGGCGGTGCTGGCCCTGTTTGCAATCAGCCTGTATGGCGGCTCGCTGGACATGGCGAACAAGAAGTTTTTCCTGAAATACCTGTTGTCCAGCCAGTCGGCGATCCTGTGGATGAGTTTCCTGTTTGTGTTGTCCACCGTGTTTTACTGGGGCGGCCTGGTGGCGCGCTCCGACTTCGGCTCTTCGGTAGGGTCGTCGCTATGCTGGGCGGCGGTGGTGATGGGGTTCACCGGCATGCTGGTGCGCTGGTATGAGTCTTACCTGATCGGCAGCGATGTCGGCCATATCCCGGTGTCCAACCTGTATGAAGTATTCATCCTGTTTTCCATGATTACCGCGTTGTTCTACCTGTATTACGAGCAACAATACAAAACCCGCCAGCTGGGGCCTTTCGTGTTGCTGGTGATTACCGCTGCGGTCGGTTTCTTGCTGTGGTACACGATACAGCGCGACGCCGCAGAGATCCAGCCGCTGGTGCCGGCATTGCAAAGCTGGTGGATGAAGATCCATGTGCCGGCCAATTTCATCGGCTACGGCACCTTCTCGCTGGCGGCGATGGTGTCGGTTGCCTACTTGCTGAAATCGCACGGCTACCTGCAAGACCGGCTGCCCTCGCTGATCGTGCTGGATGACGTGATGTACAAGGCGATTGCGGTTGGCTTCGCGTTCTTTACCATCGCCACGATACTAGGCGCGCTGTGGGCTGCCGAAGCCTGGGGTGGCTACTGGTCGTGGGACCCGAAAGAAACCTGGGCGCTGATCGTCTGGCTGAACTATGCGGCATGGCTGCATATGCGCCTGATGAAGGGCTTGCGCGGCCGCGTCGCGGCCTGGTGGGCATTGGTGGGCTTGCTGGTGACCACCTTTGCCTTCCTCGGCGTGAACATGTTCTTGTCCGGCTTGCATTCTTACGGCACGCTGTAACGCCGCCTCAGCCATTCGTCCTTGCATTGCCGGCAATACAGGCGGCGGTGCAAGCGCTGCAAATCCTGCCAATTCGGCAAATACAGCCGGGCGGGTGTGACAAATTGTATCGGGCGTGTAAGTTTCAGCAGACAAGCGCGACTGATGAGAAACTATTTATGCTGTTGGCTATCGAACAGACACAATAGACGCACTCATAGAGCCTTCTTTTTCGCACTCATTGCATCTCACCCGGCGGCAGCTTGCCGCTGGACGCGATGCGCACCGGAGTCATCATGCTGATCAAACGCAGTCCCAATGGAATCGACCTGCCGTACTCCTCGGAAATCACGCCGCGCGCGGTATTTGAGTCGCGCCGCGATTTCATCCGGCAGTTGGCGGTCGGCTCGATCGCCGGCGGCGCCCTGCTGGAAATGGCGATGCGCGAAGCCTTTGCGCAAAGCCCAGGCGCCCAGAAATTGGCCGCGGCCGCCAATCCGGCGTATATGCTGATGGAAAAGAAGACGTCCTATAAAGACATTACCACCTACAATAATTTTTACGAATTCGGTACCGACAAGGCCGAGCCCGCGCAGTATGCGGGATCGTTAAAAACACGCCCGTGGTCGATCTCCATTGAAGGCGAAGTCAAAAAGCCGATGACGCTGGACATCGACAGCCTGCTGAAGCTGGCGCCATTGGAAGAGCGCGTCTATCGGCTGCGTTGCGTCGAGGGCTGGTCCATGGTGATCCCGTGGATAGGTTATTCACTGTCCAGCCTGATCAGGAAAGCGGAGCCGACCGGGAATGCCAAATTCATCGAGTTCGTCACGCTGGAAGACAAGAAGCAGATGCCGGGCCAGCGTAGCTCGGTGCTGGAGTGGCCGTATGTGGAAGGCCTGCGCCTGGACGAGGCCAACCACCCGCTGGCGCTGCTGACTTTCGGCATGTACGGCGAGGTATTGCCGAACCAGAACGGCGCGCCGGTGCGCGTTATCGTGCCCTGGAAATACGGCTTCAAGTCGGCCAAGTCCATCGTCAAGATCCGGTTTACCAAAGAGCAGCCGAAGACCGCCTGGAATCTCGCGGCGGCCCAGGAATATGGTTTCTATTCGAATGTGAATCCCACCGTCGATCATCCGCGCTGGTCGCAGGCGACCGAGCGCCGCATCGGCGAAGATGGTATTTTTACCAGGAAGCGCAAGACCCTGATGTTCAACGGCTACAGCGAGGTGGCGCCTTTGTACGCCGGCATGGACTTGAAGAAGTTCTATTGAACCGCTTATTCCTTTACCTGAAAATACCATGCGCGCTCCTACACCCAAGCAAATCACCATACTGAAAAGTATCGTGTTTGCATTGGCGCTTTTGCCTTTTGCCAGGCTGGTAGCATTTTTGTTGCTGGATAAACTGGGCGCCAACCCGATTGAATTCATCACCCGCAATACCGGCGACTGGACCTTGTACTTCCTGTGCATCACCTTGACCGTGACGCCCTTGCGCAAGCTGAGCAAGTGGAACTGGCTGATCAAGCTGCGCCGCATGCTGGGCTTGTATGCATTCTTTTATGCGTCGCTGCATTTCACGACTTTTTTCTGGTTCGACCATTTTTTCGATGTCCAGGAAATGTGGAGGGACGTGGTCAAGCGGCCATTCATCACCGTAGGCTTTACCGCCTATGTGCTGCTGGTTCCGCTGGCCGTCACCAGTACCAATGGCATGGTGCGGCGCCTGGGCGGCAAGCGCTGGCTGTGGATACACAGGCTGGTGTATGTGATCGCACCGCTGGGCATCTTGCATTACTTCTGGATGAAGGCCGGCAAGCATGATTTTGCCCAGCCCTTTCTGTTCGGGGCCATTGTCGCCCTGCTATTGCTGCTGAGGCTGGTATGGCGCTGGCAGAGTAGCCGCCCGCAGATCGGGGCGGTTGCATCGTCCGGCTGAAGCAAGAGCTTCGATTTTCCTTGGAAATTTCAACGCTGCGCCGCTTGAAGCCGCGACCCGGCGAAGCGCCTCGCCAAGCCTCGACACCGATCTGCCGGACCGCTATCCGGCTTGCCCGGGCCGGCAATTCCTCCCGCTGCTTCCATGCCTTGAGACTATCCGCAATGGATACGAATTGATGCGGCAAGCCGAAAAAAGTAAGATGGCGAATTTGGCCCTGTGCCCGCCGGCCTGCCGGATGCCGGGACGATTTATCATCATAAAAATTTATGGCCGCATTCCTACTTCGCGAACAAGATGCGCCTCGCAGACTGCAGCGCTGGGCGTTAAGAATACTGAAGCTGATAGGCTGGCGGGTCAGGTTCCGCCCCTTGCCGGGCCCGCATGGCGTGGTTGTCGTGTATCCGCACACGTCCAACTGGGACGCGCCCGTCGGCGTCCTGGCCAAATGGGCCATCGGCTTGCCGTTCCGTTTTGTCGCCAAATCTTCATTGTTTGAAGGGCTGGCCGGCGCAACGATAGGACGCCTGTTGCGCCGCCTGGGCGGCGAACCGATAGAGCGCGGTGCAGCCACCGGATCTATTGCAAGGCTGGCAGACAAGATTCATGCCGCCGACTGGTTCTGGCTGGCGATCACGCCGGAAGGAACACGCAGTTACAGGCCGCATTGGCGCAGCGGGTTTTACCATATTGCGCTGGCCGCCAAGGTGCCGGTAGGCTGCGCCTATTTCGATTTTGCGAACAAGGAAGTTGTGCTGGTCGACTACATGGAATTAAGCGGCGATGCGCTCGTAGACATGGAAAAAATCCGTGCGGTGTATGCGGGCAAACAGGGCTTGCGGCCTGAGCTGGCTTCCAATATCGCATTGCGCCAGGACGACATCGGCAAGCGGCAATCTTAGGGCCTGTTAACAATTAAATTGGGTGTGCGAATGGGTCTAAAACATTGCAGGGCTAGGCACGGGACGCGCCGCTTGGTTGACCCAAGCCAGCGGCCCGTAACAACGCCCTGCGGTGTTTTAGACCCATTCCCTCCGGGTTCAAGCCAAAACGCGCTGGACTGCGTTGCACTCCTTGTTCATAGCCTGCTATGAACTGCGTCGCACGCCTTGCCAGCCCGCGTTTTGGGTTGAACGCATCTCCCAATTTAATTGTTAACAGGCCCTAGTTGCCGCTTCCCTCAACAGGCGGCGCTTGCTTGACGGGTGCGGAAGCATCCGCCGGTGCGCCGGATGGCGCGCTAGTGGCCGGGGCTGGGTTGCCGGTGGCTATCCCCGCCGGTTTTTTGGGGAGATACAGCGGGCCTTTTTGCCCGCATGCGGTCAGGCTGCCCAGTGCCAGGCATAGCGCTACGGCGGCAGGAAATCGTGTATGCGTCTTCAAAATGTCTAACACCGTATAGAATGGCGGTTTATCAATGCGGTGGAGTGTAGCATGTCTGAAACAGAATTTTTGAGTCTGGCCGATGCAACTTTGCGCCAGGTGGAAGATGCATTTGACCGGGCGTATGAAAATGATACGCTGGATGTTGAATGCCGTCGCAGCGGCAATGTGCTGGAAATCGAATTTATCGGCAACGGCTCCAAGCTGATCGTGAACAGCCAGACCCCGATGCAAGAGATGTGGGTGGCCGCTCGCTCAGGCGGGTTCCACTATAAATACGACGGGCAGCAGTGGCTGAATACCCGCGACGGCTCTGAATTATTTGCGACCTTGGCCAAGGTTGCGCAAGAGCAGGGCGGCGGCGCTTTGTAACCCCTATGCCGGGCCCTAGAAACCTGTCCGTGGCGTTCACTCCGCCACAGGCAGGTTTTTTTATTCCTTGCTTTCCTCTATGGGCTGCGGCTCCGCCTCACCCAGGCTGTGGATGCTGGCGGCCGGCGGATTTTCTGCATAGAAATAATCGCCTTCCGCCTGGATAATGCCGTTCGGCACCGGTCTTTCTTCCATCGGAATGTCTTTTAGCGCCCGCTGCATATAGCCTATCCAGATAGGCAAGGCCAAGCCGCCGCCGGTTTCGCGGTTGCCCAGGTTGCGCGGCTGGTCGAAGCCTATCCACGCGATACCGACCAGCTTTGCCTGGTAGCCGGCAAACCAGGCGTCGAAGGAGTCATTCGTGGTGCCGGTCTTGCCTGCCAGGTCCGTGCGTTTCAACACCATGGCCTTGGCTGCGGTGCCGTATCTGACCACATCCTTCAGCATGCTGTCCATCAGGAAGGCATTGCGTTCATCGATGACGCGATTGCTTTCGTCGCCGGCCCTTTCGGGAGCTGCCGCGGTGAGCACCTTGCCGGTGCTGTCGGTGATTTTAGAGATCAGGTAAGGATTGATCTTGTAGCCGCCGTTGGCAAACACCGCGTAGGCGCCGGCCATCTGCAGCGGCGTCACTGCGCCGGCACCCAGCGCCAGGGTCAGGTACGGCGGGTTTTTTTCCGGCAAGAAGCCGAAGCGGGTCGTGTATTCCTGGCCGTACTTGGCGCCTACCTTGTGCAGGATGCGGATCGAGATCATGTTCTTGGATTTGGTCAAACCCTTGCGCATGGTCATCGGGCCTTCATATTTGCCGTCGTAGTTCTTGGGTTCCCAGGCTTGGCCGCCGGTCTGTCCGGAGTCAAAGCTGATCGGCGCATCGTTGATGATGGTGGCCGGCGACAGGCCCTTTTCCAGCGACGATGAATAGATAAACGGCTTGAAGCTGGAGCCGGGCTGGCGCCAGGCCTGCGTCACATGATTGAACTTGTTCATGTTGTAGTCAAACCCGCCGACCAGCGCGCGGATCGCGCCGTCGGTGGTGCTGGCGGCGATAAATGCCGACTGCACCTCGGGGATCTGCGTGATATTCCAGTTTTTGCCTTCCTGCATCACGCGGATCACGGCGCCGCGCTGGATGCGCTTGTTGGCCGGTGCTGTGCTCAACAGGCCGCTGGCGCCAAAACTCAGGCCGGGGCCGGTGATCTGGATTTCTTCGCCTGAGGACAAAACGGCCCTGACCAGCTTGGGCGAGGCCTGCAGCACCATCGCGGCGATGATGTCGTCGCTGTCGCTGTGTTCAGCCAATTCTTTTTCTATCGCTTCGTCGGCAGCCTCCTTGCCGTTGGGGATTTCGATAATCGCTTCCGGGCCGCGGTAAGGGTGGCGCTTTTCATAATCCATGACGCCCTTGCGCAGCGACAGATAGGCGGCATCCTGGTCTGCCTTGGTAATGGTGGTGTAGACGTTCAGGCCGCGGGTATAGGTCTCTTCCTTGAATTGCTCGTATGCCAACTGCCTTGCCATTTCAGCCACATATTCGGCATGGATGCCAAACTCGGCGCTGTCGGTCTTGATATGCAGTTCTTCGGTCCGGGCGTTTTCATACTGGGCCTCGGTGATGTAGCCCAGTTGTTTCATGCGCTGCAGGATGTATTGCTGGCGCACGGCAGCCCGCTTGGGATTGGCGACCGGGTTATACGCGGAAGGCGCCTTGGGCAGGCCGGCCAGCATCGCGGCTTCAGCGACCGTGATGTCTTGCAGCTTCTTGCCGAAATAAATCTGCGCCGCAGAAGCAAAACCGTAAGCACGCTGGCCCAGATAAATCTGGTTCATGTAGATTTCCAGGATCTGGTCCTTGCTCAGGTTTTGTTCAATCTTCCAGGCCAGCAGGACTTCATAAATCTTGCGCTTGAAGGTCTGCTCGCTGGACAGGAAGAAATTGCGCGCTACCTGCTGAGTGATGGTGGACGCACCTTGCTTGGCGCCGCCCATCAGGTTGTGCAGCGCGGCGCGGGTGATGCCTAGATAGTCGACGCCGCCGTGCTCATAAAAACGGTCGTCCTCTATCGCCAGCACGGCTTTTTTCATCACATCGGGGATTTCATTGAAGCGGACCACATTGCGTCGCTCCTCGCCAAACTCGGCAATCAGCATATTGTCCGCGGTAAATACCCTGAGCGGCATTTTCGGCCTGTAGCTGGTGATCGAATCCAGTTCCGGCAGGTTGGGATAGGCCATCGTCAGCGCGAAACCTATGATCAGCGCTCCAGCCAGCACCAAACCCAGTATCAGCCCGCCGGTGCCGAGCAGGATGCGTAGCGCCAGATTGCTTTTTTTGGCTGGGGTTGCTTGTTTCTCCGTCTTGCTGGAGGTGGAAGAGTCTTTGACTGGCATAAAAAGCAATTTCAGGAAGGTTGATCGCAGCGTACATTATAACTTTAGCCGCGCCGCGCTTAGGAATGTCGCGAGATAGTACCGATGTTTGCCCTAAAACGTAGCGATTTGCGCCTCTTTGGAGCGGCAGTGGGGAAATGGCAACGCATTATGGTAGTGCTGGACGGAAAGTGCTTTACACAATTGGAAACTTATTGCTAGGATTTAATGTAAGCTTGGATAATTGTCTCCTAAATAGCGGTTTTTAAAAGAAATTTTATTATTTTGGGCAGCACAAAACATTGCATTTAATTCATGGGCGCAAGAAAACAAAGAATGAGGCGGCCCAAGTTTCTTTATAGACTTGCGGCCACGGCGTAATAAATCGGTAGCAAAAAACTGACATAGTCGCAAAGATCTCGCATATTTGTGTGGCCAACACGGCTCGGCCGCGGTTCGTGCAGTAGAATATTGATTAGAAGAAATAAAATGGCGCTTTTATGAGGGGATATCCTTGGCTCTAGATCTGGCATCATTGCTCGGCAGAAGAAATCCGCCCTTGGTTGGTCTGGATATCAGCACTTCTGGCATCAAGCTCGTCGAGCTGTCCCTGGGCGCAAATAATACCTACAAGCTGGAGCGTTACGGTTCCGAGCCGCTGCAGCGTGGCGCTGTGGTTGACGGCAATATTGAAAATATCGAACAGGTCTCCGAGGCAATTCGCCGCGTCATCAAAAAAAGCGGCACCAATGTTAAAAATGCGGCGCTGGCGATGCCGGCCTCCGCCGTTATCACCAAGAAAATCATACTCGCCGCGCATTTGAGCGAGCAGGCGCTAGAAGTGCAGGTCGAGTCTGAAGCGAATCAATATATTCCGTTTGCCATGGATGAGGTCAGCCTGGATTTTTGCGTTCTGGGGCCCGCCGCCAATTCCGAAGAGGATATCGAAGTGCTGCTGGCAGCGTCCCGCAAAGAAAAAATCGAGGACCGGGTAGCCGTCATTGAGGCCGCGGGAATGCAGGCCAAGGTGATGGATATTGAATCCTATGCCGCCCGGGCGGCCATCGACAGGCTGATAGAGCAGCAGCCGAATGCGGGGCAGGATCAGATTTACGCCTTGTTTCAAATCGGGGCGAAAACCACCTATATTTCGATACTGCTGAACGGGCAGGTGATTTACGAGCGGGACCAGCAGTTCGGCGGCAATCAGCTTACCCAGGACATTGTCCGCAACTATGGACTTTCCTTTGAAGAGGCCGAGGCGAAGAAAAAAATCGGCGATTTACCTGACAGCTATGAAATGGAGCTGGTGGAGCCCTTCCTGGAAAGTGCGGCCCTTGAGGTAACGCGCGCGATACAGTTCTTTTTTACCTCCACCCCTTATACCCGAGTAGACCAAATTTTCCTGGCCGGCGGCTGCGCCCTGATTCCCGGCCTGCTGGAGATTGTTGCCGAGCGTACCAAAATTTCCACTTCTGTCGTCAGCCCCTTCAAAGGTATGGACCTTTCCTCAAATGTGAACGAGAAATGGCTGCGCAATGACGCGCCTTCCTACCTGGTCGCCTGCGGACTGGCGATGCGGAGGTTCGGCTGATGATCAAAATTAACCTGCTTCCCCATCGCGAAGAGAAACGCAAGCAACTCAAGAAAGATTTTTACTCGCTGCTGGCGCTGGCTGCCGTCATTGGCGCCTTGATTGTGATCGCTGTCGGCGCCTATTACGCAGCACAGGTATCTGCGCAAAACGACAGGAATAATTTCATCAAGGCAGAAAATGCGAAGCTTGATGAAAAAATAAAGGAAGTGGCCACCCTCAAGCAGGAGATCGACGGCCTTAAAGCCCGCCAGCAAGCCGTGGAAGATTTGCAGGGCGACCGTAACCAGCCTGTGTACCTGCTCAATGAACTGGTCAAATTGACGCCGGAAGGGGTGTATGTCCGCAGCCTGAAGCAGGACGGGCAGCGCGTGATTCTGAACGGCTATGCGCAATCGAATGAGCGCGTATCGGAATTCTTGCGCAACCTCGGCAATAAATCCCTATGGATGTACAAGCCCGACGTGGAGGTGATTAAGTCTGCCGGAATAGGGCAAGGTCGTGATGCCAAGAAGGTGTTTGATTTCACCATCAACGTCGGCATCAAGCGTCCGCGCGAACTGGAGGCGGCATCTGCAAGCACTGTCGTCGCGGCTCCCGCTGTCAAGAAACCATGACATGAAAAAGTGACGAGAGATCAAAAATGGATGTTAAAGATTTAGGCGAATCAGTCGCTTCGCAATTTCGTGACTTGAATGGATTGCATCCTGGCTTGTGGCCTTTGGTGCCGAGGTTGTTGTCTGCAGTAGTCTTGCTGTTCTGCGTCACCCTGCTGGGCTGGTATTTCTATTGGAGCGGGCAGACCGAAGATCTCGATCGGGGCCAGCAGGAAGAGCAGACGCTGAAGGACGCCTATAAACAAAAGATGCAGCAGGCGATCAGCCTGGATGCCTTGAAAGAGCAAAGGAAGCTGGTCTTGCAGTACGTGGCGACGATGGAGAAGCAGTTGCCAAGCAAGGCAGAAATGGACGCCTTGTTGTCCGACATTACCCAGGCAGGTTTGGGGCGCGGGTTGCAGTCTGACTTGTTCAAGCCCGGCCAGCCCGTGGTAAAAGACTATTACGCGGAATTGCCCATTGATATACGGTTACTCGGCAATTATCACGACATGGGCGAATTTGTCAGCGATATCGCAAAATTGCCGCGTATCGTGACCCTGAACAATCTGACGATCAATTCCAACAAGGACGGGGCACTGGTGCTGGACGTGGTTGCAAAAACTTTCCGCTATCTGGACAAGGATGAAATCTCCACCCAGGCAGCCCTGAAAAAAGGGGCGAAGAAATGATGCGTCATCTTGGCAGGTTGATGTTGCCGCTATTGCCTTTGCTCACCCTGGCTGGATGCGGCGACAATGGCGTGGCTGAAGTTCGGCAATGGATGGAGGGCGTCAAGAAGGAAACCCGTGTCGTCATTCCCAAGATCAGCGAACCTAAGGTGTATGTACCGGTCGCCTATTCCGGAAAAGACGAGATCGACCCGTTCAATCCGAATAAATTGTTGATCGCCTTGGCAAAAATCAGGGCGGAATCCGATAACGGCTTGAAGCCCGACATGAATCGACGGCGCGAGGCTTTGGAGGCCTTTCCTCTGGATACTTTGAAAATGGTCGGAATTATTGAAAGACCAAATATGAAGAATGCTTTGATCCAGGTGGATAAATCCATCTACCAGGCCAAGATCGGCAACTATGTAGGCCAGAACTTCGGCATGATCACCAAGATTACCGACGCCGAAATAGATATCAAGGAAATCGTACAGGATGCCGCCGGGGACTGGACTGAAAGAATGACCAAGTTAGAGTTGCAGGAGGCGAAAAAATGAATGCGTTGATAAATACAAGTAAAAGGAGCGCTATGCGTTTTTCTTTCTATGCCGGCTTGATGTTTGCTGCTTTGTTGGGCCTGGCTACATCTGCATATGCGCAGTCCAATACGATTGAATCCATCACTGCCAATCAGCAGGGGATCAATGTCATCGTAAAGATCACGATGAAAAATCCGGTCAGCAAGCCGCCGCTGGGGTTTGCGATTACCAGCCCCGCCAGGATAGCGCTGGATTTTGCGGACACCAACAACGGCACAGGCAAGAATTCGGCCGATATCACCATGGGCGACGTGCGCAACGTGAATGTGGTTGAGGCGACGGGCCGTTCCCGCCTGGTGTTCAACCTGAACAAGCCTCTTAATTATGCGACGGCCATAGACGGCAATATTGTTATTGTGACGATTGATGGCTCAGGCGGCGTGGCGACCGCAGTCAATGCCGCCGGCCTGCCGGTGGCTGCCGCACCGGTCGTGCAGGCAAAGCAGAACTTGCGCGATATCGATTTCCGTAAAGGCGCCGGCGGCGAAGGACGTATCGTCGTTGATTTGCCGAACAGCCAGGTGGTGACCGACATACGTCAGCAAGGCCAGAAGATCATTGTGGATTTTATGAAGGTCGGCTTGCCGGAAGTATTGCGCCGCCGCCTGGACGTGACCGATTTCGGCACGCCGGTGCAGGTAGTGACAACAGCTCCTCAAGGCGGCGACGTCAGGATGACGATTGAGCCCAAGGGCTTGTGGGAGCATAGCGTATATCAGAGCGATTCCCAGTTGGTGATTGAAGTCAAGCCTATCAAGGAAGATCCGAACAAGCTGACCCAGGGCACGCAGGGATATCGCGGCGAGCGCCTGTCCCTGAATTTCCAGAATATCGAAGTGCGGGCGCTACTGCAGGTCATCGCCGATTTTAACGGTTTGAATATCATTACCAGCGATACCGTCAACGGCAGCCTGACTTTGCGGCTCAAGGATGTGCCCTGGGATCAGGCGCTGGACATCATCATGCAATCCAAGGGTCTGGATATGCGTAAAAACGGCTCGGTACTATGGATAGCGCCCAAAGACGAACTGCTGACGAAAGAAAAACTGGAGCTGGAGCAAAAGGCCCAGATTGCCGAGCTGGAGCCGTTGAGAACCGAAGCATTCCAGTTGAACTATCAAAAGGCCGAGGCATTCAAACAGGTGTTCGGCGTCGATGGCGCCAGCACCAATCGCATGTTGTCCAAGCGCGGCAGCGCGGTCATCGAGCCCCGCACCAATCAATTGTTTGTCACTGACATTCCGTCCAAACTGGAAGAGGTCAGGCGGCTGATCCAGAAAACGGATATCGCTTCCCGGCAAGTCCTGATTGAGGCACGCATCGTCGAAGCCGACGACACGTTCAGCAGGAACCTGGGGGCCAAGCTCGGGTTTGCCGATCTGCGAGGACTACAAGGCGGGGTTGCCGGTTATCAGCTATCGGGTAATCAGCGGGTTGCCGTCACCGGCAATTATCTCGGCGTCGGCGAACAGACCGGACAGGCGAAGGTGACCGACGGAAGCTATGTCCCGAATACGCAATTCGTCAGCCTGCCGGCAGCGGGGATTAACGGCCTGAATCCTGGCAGCCTTGCGGTGAGCTTGTTTTCATCCGCGGCCAACCGCTTCCTGAATCTGGAATTGTCGGCGCTGGAAGCCGACGGCAAGGGGAAGATCATTTCCAGCCCAAGAATTGTGACCGCCGACCAGTTGAAGGCTTCGATTGAGCAGGGCACGGAATTGCCTTACCAGGTTGCCACCAGCAGCGGCGCCACGTCAATCGCCTGGAGAAAAGCGACCTTGAGGCTGGAAGTGACGCCGCAGATTACGCCGGACGGCAATGTCATCCTGGAAGTGGATGTGCATAAGGACAGTGTCGGCGACCAGACGACGGCCGGCTTCGCCATCAACACCAAGCAAGTGAAGACCATGGTGTTGGTTGAGAATGGAGGAACGGTCGTTCTTGGCGGTATTTATCAACAAACGGAAGCCGATAACGTGACGAAAATCCCCTTCTTCGGAGATATCCCATTGCTCGGAAACCTGTTCAAGACGACCGGCCGCACCAACGACAAGACCGAGTTACTGGTATTTATTACGCCGAAAATCATCGCGGATCGCATGTCTGCGAAATAAGAAAATACGATTAAATCGACAAAAATATGAATTTGTTCAGCATGGAGCACCACGTGGTAAAAATATTTAAAGCCTTTCTGGCATCTTTGTTAATCGCTACGCTGGCCGCTTGCGGCGGCGGCGGCGGCTCGGCCGGCACACCTGTGCAGGGCGGCGGTACGGGTACTGGAGGAACCGGGGGCACGGGCTCCAGCGGCAGCGGCCAGATCAGCCTGGCCTTGTTTGACTCGACCGGTATCGCAACCAACGTGATGGCCAACATCGGGGGCTTGACAGCGAAGGCAATAGTTAAGGATGGAAACGGCGTCCCGGCAAGAAATGTGGTGGTAAAGTTTGCCCTGGACAGTGGCATCGCGACACTCTCGCCGACCAGCGGAACAGCCTTGACGGATAGCAATGGTGTGGCAAGCATTGTCCTGAAACCGGGAACCGGCACCGGTGCCGGAACCGTGACTGCCACCGCGACGGTCGGGACTGCTACCGTGAGTGCATCGGCGGCGTACGTGGTGAACGCAATCTCGACCGTGGTGGCGCCTAGCGCGATTAACTTTGTGTCCGCGGTTCCCGCTGATAAATCCATCGTGATCAAAGGCGCAGGCGGTAATGGCCGCACCGAGGTTGCGCTGCTCACTTTTACGGTTGTTGACAGCTCGAATGCCGGGATTCCCAATATCAAGGTGAATTTCTCGACTCAGAGCACGAATCCTGTGGCCTTGACTTCAACCTCCGCTATTACCGATGCATCGGGCAAAGTTACTGCCGCTGTGAATTCGGGCACCCTGCCGACTACGGCACGGGTTATCGCGACGGTGGACGGCACTGCGATCAGCACCCTGTCGGATACCTTGACGGTGACGACAGGAGTTCCGGTGCAAAGCGCGATGTCCATCAGCCTGAGCAAGTTTTGGATAGAGGGCATTAACTGGGATAATCAAACGATCAAGGTAACGGCATTGCTTGCCGATTCTTTCGGAGGCGCAGTAGCGGATGGCACCCAGGTAGTATTCACCACCGACGTCGGGGCCGTTATCGGGATCGGCGGGGCGCTATGCCTGACAAATGGCATCAATATTACAAACGATATCCCGTTTCCTGGATTTTGCGATGTCATCTGGCGCAGCCAGAATCCGCGCAAGAACGGGGTAGCGACCATAGTGGCAACTGCAACTAACAATACAGACAAGCTTTCTCAGAGTGCAACTTTCTATGTACTGGGTTCCTACGCCACGATCTATCAGGTAAGCTCCACCTCGGTTGAGGGCAATACTACGCGTCAGACATCAGGTGCCGCGATAGCGCTGGATTTCCAGGCGTCTTGCTCTCCTCAGCAACTTTATTTTGAAGTGGTTGATTCCAATGGTAATCCCATGCCGCCCGGTTCCAAAGTGGATGTCACGGCGGCGACAGGCAATTTAGGCGCACTCTCGGCATCGCCCTCAGCTGTTCCAATGTGGAATATCGCGGCGCTGGGGATAGGCACAGCGCCTCAACGTGGTACAGTTCACACCATTATGGTGACTCCGCCGGCAACCTGCAGCACTGGCGGGGCGACAGTGCATAACGACGCCTCGTTTAATTTAACGGTGACGAGTCCATTGGGCGGCGTTACCAGCACCCCGGTAGTGCTAACTTATAAAGCCCCTTGATCTGCATCCGGTTCAAGCAAGGGCAGTACAATTAGGAAGCAATGATTTTGCATGGGTAGCAACATTTTTTTAGTAGGTTTGATGGGCTCCGGCAAAACCACGGTTGGCCGGGCCCTGGCAAAGAAACTCAATAAGCGTTTCATTGATTCGGATCATGAAATAGAGGCCCGTACCGGAGTCTCTATACCGGTGATTTTCGAGATAGAGGGCGAGGCCAGTTTTCGGCAGCGGGAGGCGGATGTCATCCGCGACCTGACCGCGCAAGAGGATATTGTGCTGGCGACGGGGGGCGGGGCCATCCTGGATGAGCAGAGCCGGCAGTATCTGCATAGCCGTGGTACAGTCATTTATTTACGCGCCGGCATCAATAGCATTTTGCAGCGCACCCGGCATGACAAAAACCGGCCCTTGCTAAGGACTGCCGATCCGCGCAAGAAGCTGGAAGACCTGGCCATGCAGCGCGAGCCCTTCTATCAGGAAGTGGCGCATCTGATCATAGAGACCGGGCGGCCTAATGTGCAGCATCTGGTGCTATCCATCTTGACCCAACTGGAGCAGTTGCCGGGCGCCGGCAATGCCCGGATTTTCGAACATTCCATCATGCAGCAAGCATCGTTACATTCGCTACAAGTCGATCTCGGCGAGCGCAGCTATCCCATCGACATAGGATCATCCCTGCTGACCGATCCGCAACTTGTCAGCCGGCATATCCAGGGCGACAGGGTCGCCGTGGTCACCAATACCGTGGTCGCCCCGCTGTATCTGGAGCAGTTGCTGGACACTTTGCGCGCGGCGGGCAAGCAGGTGACGCCGATTATCCTGCCGGACGGCGAAGAACAAAAAAACTGGGCCAGCCTGATGCTGGTATTCGATGCCTTGTTGGCCGCCAAATGCGATCGCAAGACGACGCTGGTGGCGCTGGGCGGCGGGGTCATCGGCGATTTGACCGGCTATGCCGCGGCCTCCTATATGCGCGGCGTGCCGTTTATTCAGATACCGACGACCCTGTTGTCGCAGGTGGATTCTTCGGTAGGCGGCAAGACGGGCATCAATCATCCGCTGGGCAAGAACATGATAGGCGCGTTCTATCAGCCGCAGGCGGTGATCGCCGACACCGCCACCCTGAATACGCTGCCCGACCGCGAACTGTCTGCGGGCTTGGCCGAGGTGATCAAGCACGGCGCCATCATCGATGCCGCGTTCTTCGACTGGATAGAGGCCAATATAGAAAAATTGCGGGCCAAGGATCCGGCAGCGCTGGCTTATGCGATTTTGCGTTCATGCCAGATCAAGGCCGACGTGGTGCGCCAGGATGAGCGCGAAGGCGGCTTGCGCGCCATCCTGAATTTTGGCCACACCTTTGGTCATGCGATAGAGTCCGGCATGGGCTATGGCAAATGGCTGCATGGCGAAGCGGTCGGTTGCGGCATGGTGATGGCGGCCGATCTGTCATATCGCATGGGGCACATCGACTATGTCAGCAAGGTCAGGCTGCAAAGCCTGGTGGAGGCGGCCGGATTGCCGGTAATCGCGCCCGACCTGGGGGAACAGCGCTGGCTGGAATTGATGGAGGTCGACAAAAAGAATGAAGGCGGCCAGATCAAATTTATTTTGCTCAAGCCTTTGGGCGCACCCCTGATCACCACCGCCCCGCGCGAATCCTTGTTGGCGACCTTGCGCGCCTCGGTCTGACGAACATGCCCCAGGACGCCAACCTCGCCCCGTTAGCTCCTTATGCCGCGCAGCCTGCCAGTTCGCGCGGGCGGCGTTTTCCGCAGGAGGCGTCCCATTCCCGCACCGAGTATCAGCGCGACCGCGACCGCATCATCCATTCCACGGCGTTCCGCCGGCTGGAATACAAGACCCAGGTATTTGTGAACCACGAGGGCGACCTGTTCCGCACCCGCCTGACCCATAGTCTGGAAGTCGCGCAGATCGCCCGCTCGATCGCCCGCCAGCTCAGGCTGAACGAGGATCTGGTCGAGGCTATTTCACTGGCTCACGATCTTGGTCACACGCCATTCGGCCACGCCGGCCAGGATGCGCTGAATGACTGCATGAAAAATTTCGGCGGTTTCGAGCACAATCTGCAAAGCCTGCGCGTCGTCGACGAACTGGAAGAGCGCTATGGCGCGTTTGACGGCTTGAACCTGACTTTTGAAACGCGTGAAGGCATCTTGAAGCACTGCTCGCTATCCAATGCCAAAAAACTTGGCGACGTCGGCCAGCGCTTCATCGACAAGAAACAGCCGTCGCTGGAGGCTCAGCTGACCAACCTGGCTGACGAGATTGCCTATAACAACCATGACATTGACGACGGTCTGCGTTCCGGCCTGATGCAGGAGTCGCAGTTGATGGAGCTGGATTTCTTTGCGCGCTACCGGCGCGAAGTCGAGGCGGCCTATCCCGGTTTGACCGGCCGCCGCGCGATATCGGAAACCATACGCCGCATGGTCAATGCGCTGATCGTCGATGTGATACAGAATTCTGAAAAGCGCATCGCCGAGTTTGCGCCGCAAACGCTGGACGACGTACGCAATGCCCCGGGCATGATCAGCTTTTCAGACGACATGCGAGTCCAGGCCGGCCTGCTGAAACGCTTCCTGCATGAAAATCTGTACCGGCACTACCTGGTCAACCGCATGACCGCCAAGGCGAGGAAAACGATACGGGCTTTGTTCGATGCCATGCATGCCGAACCCATCTTGCTGCCGCCGGATTACCAGGTAAAGACGGCGGACCCGCAAGGGCAGTTGCAGGCACGCAAGATCGCCGACTATATCGCCGGCATGACCGACCGTTATGCGATGCGCGAGTACCGGCGGCTGTTTGCAGTGGACGAAGTCTAGGCTAGCCGCAGCCTTGCCGCAAAGCGAGTACGGGCAGGGCGTCATTCAGTACGGTACTGCCGCGTCGAACATGCTAAAGTAAAACCTGGGCCAACCCTTACCTCATGGAGACCGGCATGCCACTACCGAAACTGTTTAAACCCGTCCTTATCTCTTCAATGCTGGCGATTTCCACCGCGGCGTTAGCGCTATCACTGAGCGACCTGAGCAATCAGGATGCCAGTGCCGGCTTGAAGGCCGCGCTGGATAAGGGCTCGTCGACGGCGGTTGCCAAACTGGGGGTGGAAAACGGCTTCTTAAACAACGACAAGGTCAAGATCCAGCTGCCCTCTCTGCTGGAAAAGGCCAGGCCCCTGTTAAAAATGACCGGCCAGGGCCAGCAGCTGGATGAGCTGGTGGTGTCCATGAACCGTGCCGCCGAAGCTGCGGTGCCCATGGCCAAGCCCTTGTTGGTCAATGCGGTGAAATCGATGTCGGTGACCGATGCCAAAAATATCCTGACCGGCGGGGATACGTCGGTGACCGATTTTTTCAGGGAAAAAACATCTGTGCAACTGGGGGACCAATTCCTGCCGATCGTGAAGAAAGTCACCGACAGGGCGGGCCTGTCCGCCAAATACAACAGTGCGATGGGTCAGGCCTCAAGGTTCGGCGTCGTTTCCGGCAAGGAGGCGACAGTGGAAGGTTACGTGACGCAACGTGCGCTGGATGGCCTGTATCTGATGATAGCGGAAGAAGAAAAGGCGATACGCCAGGACCCTATCGGATCGGGCAGCAAGATCATAGGCAAGGTATTTGGCTTGCTGAAATAATTTTATTCACGGACGGCAAATTTCCCGGCATCAAGGGCTGTCTGGCTCGCGGCCAAGTTCGTGCACCAGATAGCCCTTTGCCCTCGACGTGGCGCATGGCAGCGCCCGTCAATCCGGAGGTGGCGCTTCCATTAAACTTCGAAGATCCTGCAACTTCGTATTCAGGTGAAAAAGATTTCAGTAATGCGTGAAAAGCTTTTAAGATAAAACAGAATGCCTTTCTTCAATATCGATTAAGCTCTACGGGCTTGGCTTTCGGTAGCGAGGTACGCGGAATTGATCGCCGTTGCAAATAAAATTTCAGGTGTTCTCGGTAGTATCACTTAAGTAGCTTATGTTGCGCTGCCGCATGGATTTTTAATTGCTGCCAGGATTTAACGCACATACAATTTGTAGCTATAAAAAACTAAAGCTGTATTCGTATCCACGATAATTCATACACAGGAGAGAGACATGTCGTACAAGATGAAAACCTTGATCGCAACCGCGGTGCTGGGCTGGTCTGTAGCAGGTGTCGCCGCCGAGCCGATCAAGATCGGCGTTTCTGGACCATTCACAGGCGGATCTGCGCCTATGGGCGTGTCCATGCGCGATGGCGTCAAACTTGCTGTGGCAGAGATCAATGCCAAAGGCGGTGTATTGGGACGTCAATTGCAAATGGTTGAACGCGATGATGAAGCAAAGAACGAACGCGGCGTGCAAGTCGCACAAGAGCTGATCAATAAAGAAAAAGTGGTCGCTACTTTGGGCTTCATCAATACCGGCGTTGCGCTGGCTTCCCAGCGCTTCTATCAGGAAGCAAAAATCCCGGTCATCAACAACGTGGCAACCGGCAGCGTTATTACCAAGCAGTTTATCGCTCCGGAGCACAAAGATAACTACATCTTCCGTACTTCCGCCAATGACACGATCCAGTCGGCAATGATCGTCGACGAGGCGATCACCAAGCATAAATTCACCAAGGTGGCGATTCTGGCCGACTCCACCAACTACGGCCAGCTGGGCCGCGAAGACCTGGAAAGGGCGCTGGCATCCAAGGGCATCAAGCCGGTGGCGGTGGAGAAATACAACATCAAGGACGTCGACATGACGGCGCAGTTGCTGAAGGCCAAGCAGGGCGGCGCGCAGGTGGTGCTGACTTACGGTATCGGCCCGGAATTGGCGCAGATTGCCAATGGCATGGAAAAGCTGAACTGGAAAGTGCCGATGATAGGCAGCTGGCCTCTGTCCATGGGTAACTTCCTGGACAACGCCGGTAAAAACGGCGACGGCACGCTGATGCCGCAAACCTTCATCCAGGACCCGAATACCCCTAAGCGCAAGTCTTTCATCGAAGGCTACCAAAAGGCCTATAAGATAGACCGCATGCCGTCCGCGGTTTCCGCGGCACAGGGCTATGATTCGGTGTACCTGCTGGCTGCAGCGATCAAGCAGGCCGGCACGACAGACGGCCCCAAAGTGCGCGAAGCGCTGGAAAACCTGCATGAAAAAGTGGAAGGTGTCGTGGCTACCTACAACAAGCCGTTCAGCCATGACGATCACGAGGCGATCAAGCCGGGCATGCCCGTCATCGGTGAAGTGAAAGACGCACGCGTCATCCTTGCCAAGTAATCCTAAAGCCAGCACACGATACTGAGACAGAACTCAGATCAAAATTGGGCCAGACCTTATCTGTAAGGGCTGGCCCTTTTCTTAAGAATTACGGCAGTTGTTGCCGTCTGTCAGGTGAATAAAATGGAAATCCTTTTACAACTTGTGTTTAGCGGCATCGCGCTGGGCATGATCTACGCGGTCATCGCTTTCGGTTACCAGCTGACATTTGCCACTTCCGGCACCTTGAATTTCGGCCAGGGCGAGGCTTTGATGCTGGGCGCTATGGTCGGGCTCAGCCTGGTCGGCACCGTACACGGCGGCCCCTATTTGAATTACTGGCTGATGAGACCGGTGGTGCTGGTATTCGGCGCGCTGCAGGGCATGCTGGTGGAGTGGATAGGCGTGCGTCCGGCGATCAAGATCAAGTCCGAATTCGGCTGGATCATGTCGACGATTGCACTCGCGATCATCTTCAAGAATGTCGCGGAAAATATCTGGGGCAAGGACGACGTCCCTTTTCCTTCACCGCTCTCCGCCGCCCCGTTCCAGGTGTTTGGCGCCAATGTCCAGCCGATGCAGATCGTGGTGGTGATCGGCGCCCTGGCGATCATGGCGGCGGTGGAGATCTTCAACCGCAAATCCATTTACGGCAAAGCCGTGGTTGCCACTTCAAATGACCGTGATGCTGCCGGTCTGATGGGCATCAACACCCGGATGGTGATCACCTTTTCGTATGCGCTATCCTCCGCCGCTGCCGCTTTCGCGGGCGTGCTGGTGGCGCCTCTTGTACCGACCGGAGTGACCATAGGTTCCGCGCTGGGATTGAAGGCTTTTGCGGTAGCGATCATCGGCGGCCTGACTTCCGGGGTCGGCGCCATCGTCGGCGGCCTGATCCTCGGCATTGCCGAAAAAATGACCGGATTCTATCTGTCCACCGGTTACCAGGAAGTGCCTGGCCTGTTGCTGCTGCTGCTGGTGCTGGCATTCAAGCCTGCAGGCCTGTTCGGCAAAGCTGCGATCAAGAAAGTGTAGAACATGAACAAAAAAATACTTGCGCTATCAGTACTGGGTATCGCCGCATTGGCGGTATTCCCGATGCTGGTCCAGAACCCCTACTATATCCACTTGGCAGAAACGATCCTCATCTATGCCATCCTGTTGTTCGGCCTGGACATCGTGGTTGGCTATACCGGCCAGGTTTCGCTCGGCCACGCCGGCCTGTTCGGCATAGGCGCCTATACGACCGGCGTGCTGTACTTCAAATTGGGCCTGCCGTTCCTGGTGGCGATGCCGGCCAGTATCGTCGTCACCGCGCTCTTCGGTGCGATCCTGGCGCTGCCGGCCTTGCGCGTGACGGGCCCCTACCTGGCGATGGTGACGCTGGCCTTCGGCACCATCATCCAGATATTGATCAATGAAATGACCTTCCTGACGGAAGGCCCGATGGGCATCAAGATTGCCAAGCCTATCCTGTTCGGCCAAAAGCTGACCGAGGTCGGATATTTTTACCTGGTTGCAGTGCTGATGGTGCTGTCGCTGATTGTCGTGCATCGCATACTCAAATCGTATTTGGGCCGCGCGTTTGAGGCGCTGCGCGACAGCCCTATCGCTTCCGACTGCATGGGCGTTTCGGTATATCGCTACAAGGTGTACGCGTTCGTGATCAGCGCCGCGCTGGCGGGTTTATCCGGCAGCCTGTATGCGTATTCGGAAGAATATATTTCTCCCAATACCTATAACTTCGAACTGACCATCCTGTTCCTGCTGGCGGTCATCATGGGCGGCCGCAAGACCCGCAGCGGCTCCTTGCTCGGCGCCTTGATCGTGGTGATGCTGCCCAGCCTGCTGGCGGATATCGATTTGTTCCGCAAAATCGCCACCATCGCCGCCGTGGCCGGCATTGCCGGTTCGGCTTACCTGCTGGCCAGGAACAAGAAGACGCTGCGCGACGTGGCGGTGCCGGTGGCCGCCACATTGGGCATGGCCCTGTTTTCCTACAAGCTGGAAAATATTACCGACTGGCGCCTGACCATTTTCGGTTTCATGACGCTGTTTGTCGTGTATTACCTGCAGGACGGCATCATCGGCTTCTTCAACAGCTTTTTCAGTAAAGGAAAGCGCCAGCATGTCGCATCGGTCGCTGCCGGCAACGTGGAGGCGGTTGCCACTGCCGCCGATAGCGGCAAATCCGGCCCCTTACTGGCGGCTAAGGCCTTGCTGATGCAGTTCGGCGGCCTGAAGGCATTGAATATGGTTGATCTGCAGATTGCCAAAGGTTCGGTGCACGGTCTGATCGGCCCTAACGGCTCCGGCAAGAGCACGATGATGAACGTGCTGACCGGCATTTACAAACCGACCGCCGGTGTGGTTGAGTTTAACGGCGGCCAGATATCGGGCCATACCCCGTCCGCGATTGCCTTGGGCGGCGTGGCGCGCACCTTCCAGAACGTGCAGCTATTCGGCGAAATGACGGCCACAGAAAACGTGCTGGTCGGCCTGCATCATACCTTCCGCAGCAATGTGTTTGACGTGATGCTGGGAACGCCGCGTTATCGCCGCGAAGAGCGGGCGGCGCGCGAGCGTGCCGCGAGCATATTGCAGTTTGCCGGGTTGGCCGGCCTGGCGGATGAGGAAGCGCGCAACCTGCCCTACGGCAAGCAGCGCGTGCTGGAAATAGGCCGCGCGCTAGGCTTGAACCCGCAACTGCTGTTGCTGGATGAGCCGGCGGCGGGCCTGACGGCACCCGACATCAAAGAGCTGGTCGCGATTATCCGCAAGATACGCGAGCACGGCATCACCATCATCCTGATCGAACACCATATGGACGTGGTGATGTCGATTTCAGATACCGTGACGGTCTTGGATTTCGGCCAGAAGATCTCGGAAGGCAAGCCGGCCGAAATACAGGCTGATCCGAAAGTGATTGAAGCCTATCTCGGCGGCAGCGTCGGCGATGAGGCCGCGCACGAATCTGTTTCAGCTTAAGCGAGGGCTCACATGTTAAGCATTTCAAATCTACACGCAGCATACGGCAAGGTCGAAGTGCTGCACGGTATCTCGCTGGAGGTTCCCAAGGGCAAGGTGGTCACGCTGATCGGTTCCAACGGCGCCGGCAAGACCACCACGATGCGCGCCATCTCCGGCATGCTGAAGCCAAAAGCGGGCAAGGTCACGCTGGATGGAAAAGACGTGACCGGCCTGGACTCGCACAAGATCGCGCGTGCCGGGCTGGCCCATTCACCGGAAGGGCGGCGCGTATTTGCGACGATGAGCGTCACCGACAACCTGCTGTTGGGCGCCTTCCCGCGGTTTACCGGTTCTCGCCCGCGCGGCGATATCAAGATCGATCTGGAAAAAGCGCTGGAGCTGTTTCCGCGCCTGAAGGAACGCCAGCATCAGCTGGCCGGCACCTTGTCCGGCGGCGAGCAGCAGATGCTGGCAATGGCCAGGGCAGTCATGCTGAATCCGGAAGTGGTCTTGCTGGACGAGCCGTCGATGGGTCTGGCGCCCATCCTGGTGGACGAGGTATTTCGCATCATACAGCGGCTCAAAGAGCAGGGCACCACGATGCTGCTGGTGGAGCAATTCGCCGCCGCCGCATTGAATGTGGCGGATTACGGTTATGTGCTGGAAAACGGCCGGATATCGGTGCACGGCCCTGCGGTCAGCCTGAAAAACGATCCTGCGGTGAAAGCGGCTTATCTGGGCGGCGGCCAGCAGCATTGAGCGGCAAATAGATACTGCCGTTGATCATTAAAAAATGGGACCAGGGGTCCCATTTTTTTCGTGACATCAGGCGTCACCCCTAGCCGAGATGGCGCAACGGATGCGCGTGATCCGGCCAGGCGGAAACAAAGAATGGCGTGATCATGTCTGCCGTCACCTCTGCCAAGCTGGGCGGCGACCATTGCGGCGCATTGTCCTTGTCCACCACCAGTGCCCGCACGCCTTCCAGCACTTCCCCATGCTTGAAACAATAGCGCACCATATCGCGCTCCATGCGCAGGCAGGCTGCAACCGACATGCCGGCGCCGCGCCGCAATTGTTCCAGCGTGACGCATACCAATAATGGCGAGCGCTTGTGCATGACGGCCAGGGTTTGCTGTGCAAATGCGCTGCCGTCGTCCGACAGCGCAGCGATGATCGCGGCGACATTATTCGCCGAAAAACAACGATCGATCAGGCCGCGGTGCGTCGCCAGCGAGCTTTCCTCCAGTTTGATCTGCGCCGCAAACGGCGCGGCAAATTCACGGATGGCGGCGCGAATGTCGGTCTGCTGGGTGGACGTCAGCAACTGCATCAGCGCCGGTATTTCGGCGGTCGGGATGTAGACGTCGGCCAGTTCTGCATAGATTGCATCCGCCGCCTTGATGATCTCCCCGGTCAATCCCAGATAGGTGCCTAACTGGCCCGGCGCGCGCGACAGGAAATAACCGCCGCCCACATCGGGGAACAGGCCGATATTCACTTCCGGCATCGCCATCTTGGTGCGCTCGGTGACGATGCGCATGCGGCAGGACGGGCCGGCCTGCGCTATGCCCATGCCGCCACCCATTACCACGCCGTTGAGCAGGGAAATATAGGGCTTGGGATAGAAATGGATCAGGTGATTCAGCGCGTATTCTTCAGTGAAAAAATCCTCCAGCAGTGCGCTGTCGCCCTTGGGCGTGGCGGTGCCGACGTCATGGAAAAAGCGGATATCGCCGCCGGCGCAAAATGCCTTCTCGCTGGAACTGGAGATAAACACCGCTCGGACATTATCCGCTTCGCGCCATTGCAATAATATTTGGGTGATGTCCCGGATCATGTCCAGGGACAGGGAATTGAGGGCCTTGGGCCTATCCAGCGTGATGAAGCCTATCTGGTTCTGGACGAAGGTCTGGACGTATTCGCTCATGGAAAGATAATGTGGAATGAAAAACCTATTTTAACGCGTATGCACTATGCACCCGGGAAACAAATCGATGAGAAATTTTATTCAATGGAGCAACATGGGATTTTGGCTAAAAGGCGTGCCCGGTTTGTGTCCGGACAATGTGTGCGGCCATTAAAAAAGGATGCCGAACAGCATCCTTTATTACACTCCTAAGATCGGTCAGGCCGATCAGGCAGAAGCAGAGGCGGGATCAGGTATGTATTTGATCGCGTCGTTCTTGTGGCCTTGGATTTTATCTTTGTGCTTGATGACTTGCCTGTCCAGTTTATCGATCAGCGTGTCTATCGCTGCATACAGGTCTTGTGCGAGGCTTTCAACATGGATGTCTTTGCCGCTGATGTGCAGGTTGATGTCTGCCTTGTGACGCTTTTCTTTTTCCCGGAGCTTGTCGACAGTCAGGATGACTGCGATATCAATGACTTGATCGAAGTGTCGCCTTATCCTCTCTAGCTTGTTTTGCACGTGTTCCCGGATTGCTGGAGTAACTTCGAGGTGATGTCCACTGATTGTGAGATTCATACGGCGCTCCTATGGTAGATGTTACTTGCTACAAACAATAACGCTAGCCCTAAAGTATCGAGCTAAATTATATATAGCAATGCAAAACTCAATTACAAGAACTTGTTACAGAAAATTTAAAAAAACAGATGCACCAATGAAAGATGGTACGGTCGGGAATTTTAAGATTTCTACGGTCTTTACAAGGATTTTCGCAGGCTCACTGGAGGGATTTTCAGGGCTTCCCGGTATTTTGCGACGGTGCGTCGCGCAATGACCATGCCTTGTTCACCCAGCATGTCTGCGATCTTGCTGTCAGAGAGTGGGTTCTTCTGGTCTTCTGCTCCTATCAATTGCTTGATGAGTGCCCGTATTGCGGTGGATGATGCTTCACCCCCTGTCTCCGTCGCAACGTGGCTACCGAAAAAATATTTCAACTCAAACATACCATGAGGGGTAAGCATGTACTTTTGGGTTGTGACACGAGAAATAGTACTCTCGTGTAAACCAAGTGTATCAGCAATTTCGCGCAAAACAAGAGGTCTCATCGCAACTGCGCCATGCGTGAAAAAATTACGTTGTCTTTCAACTATCGCTTGTGCAACGCGCAAAATCGTATCGAAGCGTTGCCGCATATTCTTGATCAGCCAGCGCGCTTCCTGCAACTGGGAGCTCAGCGTGCCGTCGCCGCGATTTTGCTTCATGATATTGGCGTACATGCTATTCACGCGCAGGCGCGGCATGACGTCCTGATTCAATAACACCTGCCAGCCGTTCTTTGACTTTCTGACTATCACATCGGGTACGACATAGTCCGACGCGTCGGCGGTGAACTCCGCGCCGGGATGGGGCTTGCACTGCCTGATCACTACCTGTGCTTCACGCAAGTCTTCGTCATCGCAAATCAGGATTTTTTTCAGTTTGTTAAAGTCGCGCTGTGCAAACAACAGCAAATGTTTTTCCACGATCTCCAGGGCCAGCCTGCGCGTTACAAAGGCAATCTTGGGCAGGCGCTTGATTTGTATCGCAAGACATTCGGAAAGGTTGCGCGCGCCGACGCCGGCGGGCTCAAAACTCTGCAGCATGTTCAGCGCAAAACTCAACTCTTCCGGCTCTACGCATAGCTCCAGCGGCAATGTGCCGTGTATGTCTTCCAGCGACTCCGTCAGGTAGCCATTGCCGTCCAGCGCGTCGATGATCAGCTCTATCAGGGCCCGGTCCCGCACTTCCTTTACCGTGACCCGCATCTGTTCCAGCAAATGCTCCCTGAGCGAAACCTGCGCGCACTCCAGTTGCGGGCGCCCCTCGTCTTCTTCCGGTCCCTTGGAGCCTTGCGGTATATCGTCGAAGCTCCAGTCTTCTTCGTTGGCGCTGGTGGTATCCGAGGCATTGGGAGCGTCCGCACTGTCGCCAGTGTCGGGCGCAGCGGCGGCTTCGTCGTTTGCGGTGTTTGCCTGGCCGCCCTCATTGTCGGAGGCGCTGGCGGTCGCACTGATGGCGCCGTCCGCCAGCAACCTGACCGCATTGTCCAAAGGGTCGTCTACGCGCTCCAGCAAAGGGTTTTCCGTCAGCAGGTTTTCCAGTTCCTGATGCAGCTCCAGCGTGGACAATTGCAGCAAGCGTATCGATTGCTGCAATTGCGGCGTTAATGCCAGGTGTTGCGAGGTGCGGAGTTGTAGGCTTTGTTTCATAGAGATAGGCATCCGTTACATACGGAAATGCTCTCCCAGGTAAACTTTGCGCACGGATTCATTGGCGACGATTTCATCCGGCCTGCCGCTGGCCAATACCGCACCCTGGTTGATGATGTAGGCGTGGTCGCAAATACCCAGGGTCTCGCGCACGTTATGGTCGGTGATCAGCACGCCTATGCCGCGTTCCTTCAGGAAGCGCACAATGCGCTGGATCTCGATCACGGCAATCGGGTCCACCCCGGCAAACGGCTCATCCAGCAGCACAAAGCGCGGATTGGTCGCCAGCGCCCGGGCGATTTCCACCCGGCGGCGCTCGCCGCCTGACAAGGACAGCGCCTGGTTTTCGCGAATCTTTTCTATCTGCAGTTCGGCCAGCAGCGTATCCAGCCGCTCTTCAATCCTGGACTTTTCCAGGTACTTGCCGTCCTCGTCTCTCTGCAATTCCAGCACCGCGCGGATATTGTCTTCTACCGACAGTTTACGGAATACCGATGCTTCCTGCGGCAGGTACGACAGGCCCAGCAACGCGCGTTTGTGGATGGGCAGGTGCGAGATGTCGGTGCCGTCCACGTCTATCTTGCCGGCGTCGGACGGCACCAGGCCCACGATCATATAAAAGGATGTGGTCTTGCCGGCGCCATTCGGGCCCAGCAAACCGACTACTTCACCGCTTTTGACCTCCAGGGATACATCGCGCACCACTTGGCGCGCGCCATACTTCTTCTGCAGGCCACTGATAATCAGCGTACTCGTCATATTATTTTTTCTGTTCTTCTGACTTGGGTTGCTCTAACTTGGGTTGGATGGTCAACTTGATTCGTCCGCCTCCGGCGACGGTGGAGCCCGAAGCGTTATTGGTGCCGACAAAGACCTCGTTCCTGCTGTCATAAGAAAGGAATTCGCCTTCCTGCTCCTGCGTGACTTTTTTGTTTTCAAGGTATTTCACATGAGCTTTGGTAAAAAATTTGACCAGCTCAGTTTTTTCATCATATTCCATCCTGTTGGCCACGCCCTCTACCCACAGATCGGGGCCGCCATCGCGTTTTTGCCGGAAAAACACCTGACCGCCTGGACCACCGGTTAGCACGACGAACATAGTGCCGTCTGCAGCTTCGGTAGTAACGGCTTTTTCAGTCTTGATGGTCAAAGTGCCGCGTGTAACCGTCACGTCGCCGGTCAGGGCATTTATTTTTTTCTTATTATCTGTAACGCCAGACTCTGCTTCTATAATCGTTTTTTTGTAGCGATCTGCCTGCTCCGCTAATGCGGACGCTGTAGACAATAAAACGCATGTGGCCAGGATGAGTGACTTCGGCAACCGAGTAAGAAAATGTTGAGGCATATTTGTCATGGATTAAAGAGCGGCTATTTGTTGAGGAGTTGAGGCGAGGCAGGTACTCTGCTAAGAATCGCCCGCACCTTGTGCAGCAACTTCATTTCTTGCGTGTTGTTATCTGCTTCCATGCCGATCGCATGAATTTCTGCAGACGCGCTGGTCAGCGTCACCGGCTTGTCAGTTTTCATGATGTTGATATCGGGCAGCAGCAGCAAATATTCCGATTCCAGCTTCATACCTTTCGATGTTGGGCTATCCGGGCGCTCCACGCTGACGTTGCCAAACAGGTGAACCTCGTCGCTATCCTTCGCCGGGTGAGCAGGGGTGTTTTTTTGCTCTATCACCGCGCGATCTGCAATGACCGTGACCGGTGTTTTATCATCGTCAAAGCTGTTGATTCTCGGCTGCTCTATTTCGTAGTCGTCATCGCGCGGCCTATGCGTCATGCGCTTCCCCGTGATGTGATAATTCGACTTGCCGTCGTTGGAGAGCCGCACGAAATTGAAATTCTCCACATAGTAGTCCGGCGCCGTGCGCGGGGCAGAGCGGGAATTGCCCTCTTCATTATTCCTGCGCATGACTTCCAGCACCCAGAAACTGCCGAGCGCCACCACCGCGAGCAGGGCAACCATCAGCCACAAGCGGAAACGGTCGGCGGTGAGTATATATTTCATGTCACCTCACCCGTTTATAGCAAAAACGGCGCGAGCGCCTGCTCATATTTGCCCTGCGCCTTCAGGATGAAATCGCACACTTCGCGCGCCGCACCGCACCCGCCTGTTGCCTGGGTAATGTAGTGCACGCGCGCTTTTACTTCGGCATGCGCATTCGGCACGCTGGCGGCGAAGCCCACGCGGCTCAGCACCGGCAGATCGATCACGTCGTCGCCGATAAAACCACAGGCTTCTGCGGAAATATTCAATTCGGCCAGCAGTTCCAGGAAGGCGGATTTCTTGTCGTGTATGCCCTGACGCAGGTAAGGAATGTCCAGGTCGGCGGCGCGCTTGGCGACGATGGGGGATTGGCGCGCGCTGATGATCGCAGTCGCTATGCCAGCCTGCTGCAATAGCTTGATGCCCTGGCCATCCAGCACATTGAAGGTTTTCATCATTTCGCCTTCGGGCCCGAAGTGCAGGCTGCCGTCGGTCAGGATGCCGTCGACGTCGAAGATCATTAATTTAACTTGCGCAGCCCTGCTGAAATCGGCGGTGCTCATCAGATCACCTTGGCGCGGGTCAGGTCATGGATATGCAGTGCGCCGACCAGTTTGCCGGATTCGTCTGCGACCAGCAATTGATTGATCCTGTGGGTTTCCATCAACTCCACCGCTTCCACCGCCAGTTGCTCGGCGCGCACGGTGCGCGGATTTTTATGCATGACGTCGGCAATGCGGATTTGCGAAAAGTCCTGCACTTTCTCCATCAGGCGGCGTAAGTCGCCATCGGTAAACACGCCCAGCACGCGCTGGTCCTGGTCGACGACGGCGGTCATCGCCAGGCCCTTCTTGGTGATTTCCAGTAAAGCGGTGGTCAACCTGGTGTCCGGCGAGACTAGCGGCACGGCGTCGCCGGTGCGCATGACATCGCGCACATGGGTCAGCAGACGGCGGCCCAAAGCGCCGCCGGGATGGGAGCGGGCA
>Ga0210384_10000895_pt1 | contig 42746 bp, 37 predicted proteins | sample IncBWH2MmetaG_FD_160574 | JGI IMG/M metagenome (GOLD analysis project Ga0210384, IMG submission 160574) | Forest soil microbial communities from Barre Woods Harvard Forest LTER site, Petersham, Massachusetts, United States - Inc-BW-H-2-M | ecosystem: Environmental > Terrestrial > Soil >... | reverse complement strand
GGAGGCGAAAGCTTTTGAACAGCAGCTAGCGCTGAATTTGCGCTCGGGGTTTGTGCTGGCAAAAGCTGCGGCGCGAGTGATGGTGAAGCAAGGAAGCGGCGCAATCGTGAACGTGACTTCGAAAGCTGCGGTCGAACACGCTGCGGGAGCGTCCGCGTATGCCGCATCGAAAGCGGCGGCGGTGGCTATGATCGATTCACTGGCGGCGGACTTGAAGGGTACGGGAGTGCGCGCCAACTCCATTATGCCAAGCATTATTGATACGCCCGCGAACCGCAAGGCGATGCCAAAAGCTGATTTTGCCAAATGGCCCAAGCCGGAGGAAATTGCGCGAGTGATTTTGTTTTTGTGCAGCGATGAGGCGAAACTGATTCAGGGGGCAGCTGTGCCGGTGTATGGAGACAGTTGAAGATTCCATAGATGATTCTTGGGAGCGCACGATGTCTATACGACCAGTGAAACGACTTGTGGCGGCTAAGCCAACCGTGGAAGGCGCGGGAGTGCATCTACGGAGGGCGTTTGGATTCGGCAACACGACCGATTTCGATCCGTTTTTGTTGCTGGATGATTTTCGGAATGATGTACCGGAGGATTATCTCGCCGGGTTTCCCTGGCACCCGCACCGTGGAATCGAAACAATTACGTATGTGTTGGCAGGAACCGTCGAGCACGGCGACAGTATGGGTAATCACGGAGAGATCGCCTCCGGCGACGTGCAGTGGATGACGGCCGGTAGCGGGATCATTCACCAGGAGATGCCGAAGGGAGACCACGCCGGACGCATGCACGGGTTCCAGTTGTGGGCCAATTTGCCCGCGTCGCTGAAGATGACCGCACCGCGGTACCAGGAAGTAAAGTCAGGGGAGATTCCTGAGATCAAGGACGACGACGGGACGCATGTGCGCGTTGTGTGCGGAAATTTTTGGGGCAAGAGCGGGCCAGTGGATGGAATAGCAGCAGAGCCGATTTATTTAGATGTGTCCGTGCCGCCGGGGCGCAGAAAGACACTGCCGGTGGGGACAACCCGACATGCGTTTGCGTACGTGTTCGCGGGATCGGGAAAGTTTTGCAATGCGTCGGAGCCTTTGGCCGTGCCGACGGAAGCCGTCGGCTGGCTGGATACGGCGCCTCCGGTGGCAGCGGACAACCGTTCGCTGGTCTTGTTCGACCGAGGGGACGAAGTAGTCGTGCAGGCGGGCGATGAGGGAATACGGTTCCTGCTAGTGTCGGGGAAACCGCTCGAGGAGCCCGTGGCTTGGTATGGGCCAATCGTAATGAATACGCAAGAGCAGTTGCAGCAGGCGTTTAAGGATTTGGAGAAGGGGACGTTTTTGAAGGGGCAGAAATAAAATAAATAGGGGAAATTGAGGATAGACAGGAGGCCGCGGAGACGTACAGGATAGTGTGGAAGTGGAGCGAGGTGATGAACATGCGGCGATGGATTGGAATAGCGTGGCTGGCGTTGGCGGCTGGGATGATAGTCGCGGGTTGCGAGGGCGATTCGGCGGAGCGCGAAAAAAAGATTCATGACGAAGCCGCGAAAGCGGCAGCGGAAGCTAAGCCAAAGCTCGAAGAGGCTAGCCGGGCTGTGAAAGCGGCGGTCGACGGCGCGAAAGAAGGATGGGAAAACGGGAAGCAGAAAACCGTAGATTTGAATGCGGCGAGCGAAGATGAGTTGACGGGATTGCCGGGCGTCGGAAAACACGAGGCGAAGCGGATCATAGCCGGGCGACCGTACAAGGACAAGCACGACCTTGTAAGCAAGAAGATCATGAGCGCATCGGCGTATGACAAGTTAAAAGATGATGTGGACGTGAAATAACCGCACAACCCGCGCTAAGAGACGTGGCGGAGGAAAGCTCACCCCTTTAGCAGGCAATCAACTAAAAGACGTCACTGTTCGCGAAGTGCCACCACAGGGTCGACGCGGGTGGCGCGCAGAGCTGGGACGTAGCTGGCGACGAAAGCCACGAAGAGAAGCAGCGTGGAGACGGTGCCGAGAGTTAAAAAGTCGGTGGACTTGACTCCGTAGAGCATCGAGCCCAAGCCTCGGAAGAGCAAGAAAGATAGGACGATTCCCACGGCAGTTCCAATGAAGGCCATACTCATTCCCTGCTTCAGAATCATGCTCAGCACGTGAGAGCGCTGTGCTCCGAGCGCGGTGCGAATGCCGATCTCCTGCGTTCGCTGGCTGACGGAGTACGAGACGACGCCGTAGACGCCCACCGAGGCAAGCACCAAACCGAGAACGCCGAAGGTGCCTACAAACATGACGCCGAGGCGCGCCGGGAAGAGAGCTTTGCCGTATTGGACTTGCTCGTCCATGGTGGTGACGTTGAAGACGGGCAGCCCGGCATCGAGCTGGCGAATTTGATCGCGGACGGCCGTGACAAACCGCTGCGGATCATCCTGCGTGTAAACGAACAGGTTGGCGCCCGAGTTGTAGTTCTGAGCGAGGGGGAAATAGGCGTAAAGTTGTGGCTTTTCATATAGAAAAAGATATTTGCCCGTCCTGGTCAAGCCAACGACTTGTATGGGCGGCCCGTCCTTTTTTGTGCGAAATATTTTGCCGATGGGATCCTGCCCAGGCCAGATTTCCTTGGCGAAGGTCTCGTTGATAACGGCGACATGGGGAGCTGTGGCGTTGTCGGCTTCGGTAAATTCGCGGCCCTGGATGATGGGGGTTCCAGCGGTGCGGAAATAGCCAGGCTGGACGCTGTCGTCAAAAGTGGCTTGCGTTTTTGATTTTTCGTCGTTGGCCTGGCCTTCAGGGAAAATGTTGTCGAGCGAGTCGTCATTGCCCATGGGGATGTAGGAGGCAATGGCAGCGTCGCGAACGCCCGGAAGCGAACGTACGCGCTCGGTAAGTTGCTTGAAAAATTGCTGCCCGCGCTCCTGGTTGTAGCCCTGCAGGCCAACATCCATGGACATCAGAAGGGTATGATCGACACGAAAGCCCATGTCCACGTTGGCCGAGTTCCGAAGGCTGCGAATGAAAAAGCCGGCGCAGGCAAGAAGAAGCAGACAAACAGCGACTTGCGCGACGACCAGCGCGTCGCGAAAACGATGATGACCTGCCGACGCTCCCCCCGAGCGGCCGCCAGCTTTTAGCGTATCCGCCAAATCCGCGTGCGAGGCTTGCAGCGAGGGGACCAAACCGGCGACCATCCCGGTTATGAGCGCGGCCAGAAAAGTGAACATAAAGATTCGCCAGTCCATGCGAAGATCAAATAGCTTCAGTGGGATGTCGGTGGGGATGCGCACGGACATCAGTGCCAAGGCGGCCCAACGTGCGAAGACAAGACCAAGAAGGCCTCCGAAGACGGAGAGCAGGACAGTCTCCGTCAACATCTGGCGGATCATTCGCCCGCGGGTAGCGCCAAGAGCGGTGCGCGTGGCAAATTCTTTTCTGCGGCCGTTGGCGCGAGCGAGAATGAGATTGGCGACGTTGGCACAGGCGATGAGAAGGACGAGTCCAACGAGCAGCATGAAGACGAGAGCAGCTGTGGACATGAAACCAGCCACCAAGCCGGGCTCCGGGCGGGCCTTGAGCTCCGGTATAACGAGCAACGACATGCCTTTGTGCGAATCCGGAAATTCCTGAGCCAAACGATGATCAAGCGGCTCGGCGGCTGCCATCGCCTGTCCAGCGGTCACGCCGGGCTGGAGCCGGCCAAGAATGCGAAGGAAGGAGGCACCACGCTTGTTGAGGTCGTCAGCCTGGTTCGGGTCGAGTAGGCCCATGGTTGTGAGGGGAATATAGAAGTCCGGCTCAAGGAAGTAGTACGCTCCGCGAAAACTTTCAGGTGCAACTCCGATCACGGCGAACGCGTGGTTGTTGACCAGAACGGTCTGGCCGACGATTGCAGGATCACCGCCGAAACGCTTTTGCCAAAATTTATAGCTGAGGACCATGAGTGGGTCCTTGCCCGGAACCCAGCCTTCGTCCGCGGCAAACGTGCGGCCTCGGATCGCCTCAAGACCGAGCATGGAAAAGTAGTTGCCGCTAACCATTTCGCACCAAGCGCGTTCGGGCCGTCCCTCGGAGCCGAAGTTCACGGGGTTAGGGTTGTACGCAATAAGGTCGGAAAAGACCGTCTTAAGGTTTCGATAGTCCTGGAAGTCGGGATAAGAAAGGTTGAGAGGAAAGTCGAAACTAGGCGACTTGGAAGCGAGGACGACGAGCTGCTGAGGGTCTTTTACCGGGAGGGGCCGCCAAAGCACACCGTTGAAAACGCTGAAGATGGCGGTGTTAGCGCCAATGCCGAGAGCCAGCGCCAGCACGGCAACGAGGGTAAAGCCCGGGCTCTTCAAGAGCATGCGAAATGCGTAGCGCAGGTCTTTCCAGAAAGTTTCCATGGGGGTTCCCTCGCGGACGTCTGTAGAAGAAACGACTCGGGCCCACATAATGTTTCATGGGTTGTGGGGCATTGCTAGAAATGGTAGAGCTCGGTAAGCAAGTCAGTTTCTGATCTGCCGACGACCAAGGGCTAGACCACCATTTCACACAACTTTCCGGCTTAGAAATGTGTCGAAGAAAAAGTTACGAATAGCAGCTGAGGCCGAGACCAGGAAGAATGCGCTCTGGACCGGCTAGGTACATAGACAATCCGCCGGGCGGCGGTAGGCCGGTTTGCCTGACCGATGCCCGATTCAGGCGCGCGCGGATTGCGCGGGCTGGGTCACTCATACCAGCCAAGGCTGTGCTACCCCCCCCCGTTTTTTGTAACCGTTGCATCTAAAGGGTTTAGTCTTCATACGAGCCATTTGAAACCCATTGTATCGGTTGGTGTTTAGCTGTTGATTCAAATGGAACTCGTTTGCGCTGTGATCGGTGGTCATTTTAACTTCCCTGAGGATTGTGTCAGCTTGGATCTCGGGGCCGAAAAATGCGTACAGACAGGAGTGTCTGTGCTACCTAAAAGCAAAAGCAGGCGTTCCTGGTTGACGGGCGTACTATTACCCAAGAGGCACTATACGTGCTCGGAAAGATTTTGTAAAGGGAAAAGAGACGCCTGTTTGATTAAGTAAGCAGCGGTCGGCACTACAGGCTGACTGAGCCACGATATTCTAAGGTCGATTTGTTTCCCCGCGGCTGTGCAAACGGGCATCCATGCGTGGTGAATCGGCTCGCGGATTCCGTAGCATAAGCATCAAGTAAGGCTTCCCGATAAGGATATTCCGGTGAGTTTTATCTGCTTGCGGACGCGGGGCTTTCGAGAGCAGAATGCCAGCCGTGAAAACCCTAACCCGGCTCGTGTTTTTCTGCCTGTTTGCCGCTACTTGTTTTGCGCAAAATAAAAAAGAGGACACGCCTAAGCCGGCGCAGTCCATTCCAGAGCTCCAGCAGCAATTGGAGAAGATCCTCGAGGAAACGCATACGCCGGGTGTGTCGGTCGCGATCGTACGCCGCGACGGTCCCGAGTGGATGGCGGGCCTCGGCAAATCGGACGTGGCCGCGAATCGCCCCACAACTCCGGATACACAGTTCCGCATCGGCTCAACGTCCAAGGCCTTTGCCTCGCTTTCCATTCTGAAACTGTCAAACGAAGGTAAGCTTTCGCTGGACGACTCGGTCCACAAGCTGGTCCCCGAAGTGTGGTTTGAGAATCCCTGGGAAGCGACTGATCCTGTGCGCGTCGTTGATCTTCTTGAGCACACAACAGGTTGGGACGACATGCACTTGCGCGAGTACGCCAAGGACGATCCTTCCTTGCCCCTCCGCGATGCGCTTGATTATGACCACCACTCTCGCATTTCGCGCTGGAGGCCCGGCACGCGCATGGCGTACTGCAACTCCGGGCCTGCGGTTGCCGCGTACATCGTCGAGAAGGTCACAGGCCAAAAGTTCGAAGATTACGTTAGCAAGAATTTCTTCGAACCCATCGGTATGAAGACAGCAACGTATTTTCAGCCAACTTCAGGCATGCTGACGAGTCTCTATCACGCCGACGGGAAGACAACGTATCCCTATTGGAATGTTATGTACCGCCCTGCAGGTTCGATAAACGCGTCTGCAAAGGACATGGCGGCTTATGTCCAGTTCTATCTGAATCGTGGCACGGTAAACGGCGTGCAAGTGATTCCAGCCGCTTCCATCGATCGTATGGAAATGCCGACGCGAACGTGGGCGGCGAAAGAAGGATTGAAGGCTGGATATGGTCTGAGCAACTACTGGAGCATCAACGAAGGCTTCGTGTACCATGGGCATGATGGAGGCGTCGCAGGCGGCCTTACGGAAATGGCCTATATGCCCGATAACGGCGTGGGCTACTTCTACAGCATCAACGCAGCAAATGGCGACGCGTTTGGAAAGATCGGCGAAACTATCCGCGCGTACCTCACGCGCAACCTGCAGAAACCAGCGCCCCCACCGGTAGCAACCTTATCTGCAAACGGAACCGCATACGCAGGCTGGTATCAGCCAGACTCGACGCGCTCCGAGTTGACCCACTTTCTGGAACGCCTGTTGGGAATAGCGCATGTAAGTCTTGACGATGGCAAACTCCTCATTAGTTCACTCGGGGAAAGGAATCACGCATTCGTTCCGGTGACCGATACACAGTTCCGGTCGGTCCCCAAAAAAGGCTTCCCCTCCCCAATAGCGACTGTTGAATTGCTCACGCCCAACGTGGAGGGCCAATTCATTCAACTCGGCTCTGGGATGTCAACGATAAAGCGCATCCCCGCGTTGTTGGCGATCTCCGAGATCATTCTCACTTGCTGGTTCGTGCTCGCCGTCGTTCTGGTCCTCTTGTACGCACCGTTCTGGATCCTGGGTGGGCTTAGCAAGAAGCGCCGCCGTCCGGCGGAACGTGGCATGCGATTGTGGCCGCTCGTCGCGGTGCTGAGCTTGATCGCAGTTGTGGCCATCTTTAGTGTGGCCAGTGACGATCTAATTCCGCGCATGGGGAATCTGACTGCATGGTCAGCTAGTTTCTTTCTTGCAACTGTGGTCTATGCTCTCGCGACTCTTGCTGCAGTCGTCTCCTTGTGGCGCGCACCTAGAGAAGGCGTGCGGACGGGTGTCCGTAGGTTTTCGATGGTAGTCATCCCTGCACTCCTGGTCGCTGCCGCGTACTTTGCCTATTGGGGAATCATCGGCTTGCGCACTTGGGGATAAGAATCCCGCAATATTCGGAAAGCTTGCTCAACTCCCAAGAGCTGGGATGGGATTGGGTATGTCGCGCCGATCCTGGCGTCTCGGCCTTCTCCCTGTTTCATTGAACGCTTGCGTTAATGTCCTTTCAGTGCCCGGCCAGGATCACCCCTGGCGGCAGTGAATCATTCTTTCCTCCTCAGCGTGTATTGATTGTGCCACTCGCCTAAACAATTGTTCCTGATGTGGCATTCAGAGCAAGCAAAATAGAGACGAGCCTTAAACGATTCGTTTGTCTCCTTGGGACCTGTCTCGCTGGCACAAAGTGCGGGCACATCAGGAAGTTGCTTGTTGCTGGGACCCCATTACACGGGCCGTCGAATTCGACTTTGATAGGTGAGTGTGTGCAGGAAACAGCCGAACAGCTTCACAGCAACTCAACTCGCTGGAATTCCTCCAGCAAGAAAATCCTCGTCGTCATTGCAGTGCTTCTGCCAGTTTTACTCGCTGGCGTTTCACTTCGTAGCCGTCCAGGTTATCCCCTGACGGCATTCGGCGATTTAACCGAGTTTTTCCTGCTTGCCACTGCCACTCTCTTCTTTGCCTGGAAGGGGGTTTCCACTCGTGGCACACCACGGGCGTTCTGGCTTTTGATTGCGCTGGGGTTCGGGATGTGGTCGGTCAATATGTTTTTGTGGGTCTATTATGAGGTGTGGTTGAACCAGCCCGTTCCGTCGATTCCTATCGGGGAGTTCCTGCTCTTTATAAAACTTGTTCCGATGCTTGCTGCGCTGGCTCTTGAGCCAAACAACGACCGCCCCGATCGTCCTCGTCTGCTAGGATTTTTCGACCTCACTTCCCTTCTGGTTTGCTGGACGTACGTCTATCTTTTTTGGGCCATGGCGTACTTGCTGGCCGGAAACGATTTGGCGCGTTACAACAGCAACTCGGACATCGTCGATGAGGTGGGGAATCAACTATTTCTGATTATCCTGGCGGTCGTTGCTTTTCGGACCCGGGGACGCTGGCGTGGCTTTTACTTGAACTTTCTTGGCGCCTCGGCAATCTACAGTTTCGCGTCTATCCTGATCAACCGTGCCATCGGCTCAGGGCACTACTACACAGGCAGCCTGTACGATGTGCCGCTAATGACAGCGCTTGCTTGGTTTTGCGTCATATCAATAAACCACTCCGTTGATTCGCGAACGGAGCAGCTTCAAGCTTCGGAAGAGACTAAAACCCAGGGCCGCCGGAACCGAAGAACCGTACTTTGGTCCGCGCGGCTCTCCATGTTGGCGACTCTTTTGACTCCTGTGATCGGACTGTGGCTAGTGATGAATGGCGAAACGCAGGACCCAGTTCGCCATTTTCGTATTCTCTTAACTTTGTTCACCATGTTGCTTCTGACCATCCTTCTTTTGCTGAAACAAGATCTTTTGAATTTCAAACTCGCCGGCTACCTAGAGGACGCTTCCCTGGCCTATTCGAATCTGAGGCGCTTCGAGGATCAACTGGTACAGAACGAAAAACTGGCATCGTTAGGCAAACTCGTGGCGCGCGTAGCGCATGAGATCAATAGAGCCATGGCAGCGGTAGGCAAGAATGTCGAAGATTTAAGATCGCATTCCACGGCCGATGGAAATCGGCAAAGAATGACAACCAAGATCGGCGAGTCCGCTCGCCGGACGAATAGCCTGGTCGAGAACATGCTCAGCTTCGCGCAAGAGATGCCCTTGCAGCGCGCTTCGTTGAATATCCGACCGCTGCTGGAGAGCGCCGTGAACTTGACCCGTGCAGGGCGCCGGCACAATGTTCGAGTGGAGATTCAAGAGCAAGGCGCTGTACCGATGGTCGAAGGCGACGCCAATCAGCTGATTCAGGTTTTCCTGCACATCATCGCGAATGCGATTGACGCCATGGAAGGAACCGAAGCAGGGTCGCTCACCATCACCATCAGGGCGGATCAAGAGCAAGTAGAAATCGGATTCGTGGACACGGGCTCGGGACTGAAAGATCCACGCCGCGTTTTTGAACCGTTTTACACCACTAAGGCAGTCGGCAAAGGCGTGGGGCTCGGACTCAGCACCTGTTATGGGATCGCCCGGCAGCATGGCGGCGAGATCGACTGCCAGAATCGGCCCGAAGGCGGGGCCGTATTCAGGCTGGTGCTGCCAGCGAGTGTAGCCGTTACAGTGGAGGCAATTTCCTGAATTTCTCAAAGCGATAGGATACGCAGAATTGATTCGAACGATTGACACAATCTGGACGCGGATCGCTCTCGGCATAGTTCTCGCCCAGACCGCTGCGGCTGTCTTTTTGACGCCGAGCCCCCTGCTGACAGCACTCGGGGATTCATTCCCTTGTCTGCTGGCTCTGGTGGTGATGCTTTCTTTCGGCAGCAACCGGCGGCAATCCAGCGGGACGGTTCGATTGTTTTGGATGTTGAGTGAAGCGGGATTCGGCATCCTGTTTCTCTCACAGTTGGTCTGGTTCTACTACGATGTTGTACTGCGGCAGGCCGCGCCCAATCCAATTGCCGGCGATGGGCTTTTTCTTCTTGCTCTGGTTCCCACGCTGGCTGCGCTGGCGCTCAGACCGCACGCCGAATCAGCTTCCGGTGATCTGCGATTTCGCCGCTTGGACTTTCTTCTTCTGCTCTTCTGGTGGGTCTGCCTGTACTTCTATTTTGCTTTGCCCTGGCAACTCGTAATCAGGAGCTATCACAATTACAATCCGGCGTACTACGTTCTCGCTTTGGCGGAACACTGCGCGGCATTGGTAGCCGTGGGAGCGCTTTATGTGAAGAGCCAAGGCTCCTGGAAGAGATTTTATCGGCAATTTTTCTTTGCACTGAGCGCGTTTGCCGCCGGGAGTCTTCTACAAAACATTTTTATCGACCGGGGGGTGTACTACACCGGGAGCTTCTATGACGTGCCGTGGGGCTTTTCGCTGGCAATGGTCACGGTTGCCGCGGCATTGGGTGCAAAGCTTGAGTCCCAGCCGGCCCGGTCCAGTGTCGCTCCCCGTAACCGCGGTATGTGGAGTGCCCGGCTTGCGATGATTGGCGTGATCTCTCTTCCTCTTTTGGCCATCGCCACGGTCTTCGATGGCGGCTCTCCTCAACCTATTGTTATTTTCAGACTCCGGCTTATCTTCGGAGCAATGCTTTTTCTGGGAAGTCTGACATTCCTCAAGCTTTCTTCGATGGACCGCGAACTCCTGCGTTTGATTGGCTCGACGGAATCTTCATTGGAAAGCCTCAAGCTCGTGCAAAAGCAGATTCTGGAATCGCAAAGGATGGCAGCGTTAGGACGCTTGGCTGCTGGTGCGACCCACGAAATCAGCAACCCGCTGACCGCAATTCTAGGCTACGCCGAGCTTCTGCGCGACAATCCGACGCTCACGGAACAAGAGCACCAATCGGTGAAAGATATCCAAGGACAAGTTCATCTGGCACAAGCGGCCATCAACGGAATGCGCAGATTTGTGAGCGTTGAAGCCGAAGTCGAAGCCGAAAAAAGCCCGTTACCCGAACTAAAATCGCTTTAACACTAAACTTTCGCGGCTCTGGCTACGGTGCACCGTCGCCGAGGTACGTCGCCAGGAACCAGGTATTGCCAAACGGGTCTTTGACGGTTGCGGCGCGGTCGCCGTACGGCGCGTCGTTTGGCGGAGTTACGCCGGTGGCGCCGGCGGCGAGCGCTTGGGAATACGTCGCGTCCGTGTCGGGCACATAGACATGGAGGTAGTGCGGAGAAGGCTGGGATTCGCCGTGAGCTTCGGCAATCTCGAAGGTGGCACCGGCGATTTCGATCGTCGCGTGCAGGATTTCGCCTTCGGGGGATTTGTGCACACCGTCAGCTTTGGCGCCAAGTGCGGCTTCCACAAATGGAATCATTTTGTGGGCTTCGCGAACATGGAGATAAGGCTGGACCGTGCGGGCACCTTCGGGACCAGGAACCCAGCCTCTCCTAGTGGCGATGTACCAGGTGTTACCGAAGGGATCGATCACAGCTCCCCAGCGATCTCCGGAAGGATGATCGTCGTACGGCGGATGAACGGACGTGGCGCCGGCTTGAAGAGCGCGGCCGTAGGTTGCGTGGGCATCTGGAACGTAAAGATGCGTCGTCATTGGGCGCGCGGGGTATTGCTCGCTAGCGTCGCCGAGTTCGATGACATCCGAATCGCCGATGGCCACCTCGGCGTGCATGATGGAACCGTCAGGACGCGGTACGCGCATGCGTTCGATGGCCTCGAAGGCAAAGACGAGGAAGTCGAGGAATTGTGGCGCGCCCTGGACGAGGAAGTAGGGCGCGATGTTGTTGAAACCTGGACGGCGAAAATGGGCGGTTCGGGATGAATCCGGAGTCGGCGCAGTGGCTTCGTTCATAGACGTTCTCCTTTGCCCATCATATTTGAGAACTGTGTGGAAATGAAGCTCGCAAAACTGGTCGAGTCGCACCGAGTCGATCCGAGCAGCAATCGCGAAGTGGAATTGCAGACTGCGAAGCGCACTTGCCGTTACTGAAGTCGGCTCTGGTACCCAAGGCGATGAACCTTGGCACCCTCAGCGCCTGCTTTCTTTCAAGAGAACTTGTTTCTTCGCTTGCGAAATACTATAGATTGCTCAGCGCAGGGATTGGAGGCTCCAGCCTATGACCACTCTAACGGACAGCCCGATTTTCGTTTTCGGTTTGTCTCTCGCCGTGTTGTGGCTTGCAGCGTGGACCGGCGCTTACTTCCGCAAGCGGCGCCGGCAGCCTGTGAAAGACGAAGAGCGCCAGGATTATAGCGTTATTGAGGGAGCAACGCTGACATTGCTCGGGCTGATCATCGGCTTCAGCTTTTCGATGGCCATTAGCCGCTATGATCAGCGCAAAAACTACGAAGAGGCAGAAGCTAACGCCATCGGCACGGAGTACGTCCGGGCAGATTTGCTGCCCGCCGCAGATGCGACGAAGGTTCATACGTTACTGGTCGACTATGTCAATCAACGCATCCTGTTTTACAACACTCGCGATGCGGACAAACTGAGGCAGATCAATGCCGACACAGGGCAACTACAGGCGAGTCTGTGGTCAGCAGTCCGGGGGCCGGCTCTGGAGAAACCGAGCATGCTGTCCTCGTTTATCCTTTCCGGAATGAACGATGTGCTGAACTCGCAGGGATACACGCAAGCCGCTTGGCGGAATCGAATCCCAACTGCAGCCTGGGCTCTAATGGCAGCCATCGGCGTCTGCTGCAACTTGCTGATTGGGTATGGTTCTCGCCGAATAGAGGCGAGACCTATCCTGTTCGTCGTTACACCTCTTGTCGTGTCCATCTCGTTCTTTTTGATTGCGGACATCGACAGCCCGCGTGGCGGCGTGATTCGCGTGGCTCCGCAAAACCTGGTAAGTCTGGCTAAAAGCCTGCCTCCGAACTGAAGGGGAAATAGGGCGTGCAGGGCGTCGTGCGACATTCTGGCTCTGGCACCTTGGCCACTTTGCGATTCCGACGTGTTATCCTCGCGGACTCTCGATGTATTGAACTCAGGCGAACAGAAAGTGTAAACACTATCCTCGCGGCGGAGCGATGAGAATGGCTATCAAAGCAAGACTGTGCGGGCTCTCGATTCTGTTGGCTCTTGGCGCTTCTTTTGTCGCGCGGAGTGACGAGCCTCTCCAGATTGCGACGGCTCCTTTCCTTCCGCCGACAGGACCTTTTGCCGTCGGGACCCACGAGTATTTGTGGATTGACCAGAGCCGGCAAGATCCTTTTACGAAGGACTCCAAAGCGCGGCGCCATCTCATCGTCCGCGTCTGGTATCCCGCCGAGGCGGTACCCGGTGCGGATAGAGCGCCCTATATCCGAGACGCCAACGAATTCGCTGAGAAGAGTACGTACAGGGCGTTCGTGAGCGTGAAGACCAACGCGCTTACCGACGCCCCACTCGCCAAGAGCAAAGTTCCCTTTCCCATCCTGATCTACCAACCCGGCGGCGGCACGCAGCGTTTCATTGGTACGTTTGAGACGGAAGAACTTGCCAGCCACGGATATGTCGTGGTGAGCACAGATCATCCAGGCTTCAGCGAGACCGTTCTCTTTCCGGATGGTGTTCCATTCAAGGCGGACCAACATTTGGCTCCCGCGGAAACAGGTGACTTTCGCGAAGACGTTAAGAAAAGTTGGGATTGGCTGAACGGCGAGGTTTTTCCTACGTGGATCGCGGACGCCACATACACTTTGGACAAGATTGAAGATCTCAACAAAACTTCGGGGCAGATCTTCTATCACCAGCTCGACTTGTCGCGAATTGGCATGTTCGGATGGTCTTTCGGAGGTGCAACGTCTGTAGAGATGAGTATCGACGACCCGCGCGTGAAAGCCGTCATTGATCAAGATGGACAGCTGTTTGGCACTGCGCGAAAAAAGGGAACGTCGCGCCCGTTAATGCTGATGCATCACGGCGGCGAAGACAAAGCGCCAAAACCGGAGCAGGAAGCCATTCTGAAGGAATATATCGCCCAGACCGAAGTTTGGGATCGCTCCATGATCGAACACTCGACCAACGATCGCTACGAAGTCACGATAGCAAAAACTCAACATGGCCATTTTAGCGATTTCATGCTCGCCATTCCGCCGGATAAGGACGAGCTTGACGCGCGGCGCGGGCACGCGATCGTCATTGCCTATACGCTGGCGTTTTTCGACAAATACTTGCGCGGGCAGGATAGCGATCTTCTCAAAGGGTCTTCGGCCAAATATCCGGAGGTCACTTTCAGCAAGAAACCGTGACTATCCGTGGAAGCGAAGAGCGAAGCTTTGATTCGATAGCAGGCTTCGCGGCTGCCCTTTCGCGCTTCCCTACTGTCCCGCGTGCCATCTTGCCTCCCGTCGCGCATGGGTATAGGCTTCTTCTCCGGCAGCACGTTTGCGCACCCACAGGGCCGGAGGGGTTCCGCCCTGCCTTCCTTTCATTAGCGTGAGCGCGCTTCCTAGGCCACCAACCGGCGGCTAATGAGATCAATCTTTTCGCGGAAGCTCCCACAATGTTCGTTGTGAGTGGCCACGCCGCGACGATTCCGATAGGGAGGATTACATGGCGACAGCAACGGCTGTAATGGAACCAAGCGTGAAAATCAGTGCGAATAAGCTGCTGATCAACGGACAGTGGGTCAACAGCGCTTCGGGCAAGACATTTCCGACGGTTAATCCTGCGACGGGGGAAATCATTACGCAGGTGGCAGAAGCCGATGCCGCCGATGTCGATAAGGCAGTGGCGGCGGCGCGAGCGGCTTTCGAAACTGGCGCATGGCGCAGGAAGATGACCGCTTCGCAGCGCGGTGCGATGCTGAACCGGCTGGCGGATTTGATTGAGAAGCATTCCGACGAATTAGCGCAACTCGAGTCCCTGGACAACGGCAAGCCGTACCAGGTGGCAAAGGCCGCGGACCTTCCGCTCACCGTGGCTTGTTATCGCTACTACGCAGGATGGGCGGACAAGAATCACGGCAAGACGATTCCGGTGAACGGTAATTATTTTTGTTACACGAAGCATGAGCCGGTGGGCGTAGTTGGACAGATCATTCCGTGGAACTTCCCGCTCCTGATGCAGGCGTGGAAGCTCGGACCGGCGCTGGCGATGGGCTGCACGGTGGTCATGAAGCCGGCGGAACAGACGCCTCTTTCAGCGCTGCGCGTAGGCGAACTGATCATGGAAGCGGGATTCCCCGAGGGCGTGGTGAACATTCTCCCGGGGTATGGCCCGACCGCGGGCGCGTCGATTGCGCGACACATGGACGTGGACAAGGTGGCGTTTACCGGGTCGACGGAAGTGGGCAAGTTGATAATGAAGGCCGCAGCCGAAACGAACCTGAAGCGGGTGACGCTCGAGCTGGGGGGGAAAAGCCCGAACATCGTGTTCGCGGACGCGGACATGGATGAAGCGATCGAGGGCGCACACTTTGCGTTGTTCTTCAATCAAGGGCAATGCTGCTGCGCGGGCTCGCGGTTGTTCGTCGAGGAGAAGGCTTACGACGAATTCGTGGAGCGAAGCGTGGCGCGGGCAAAGAAGCGGACGGTGGGAAATCCATTTGATGCGAAGACCGAACAGGGCCCGCAGGTGGATCAGGACCAGTTCGACAAGGTCATGGGCTACATCGACAAAGGCAAGAAAGAAAACGCCAAGATGCTGACCGGCGGCGGGCGCGTCGGTGATAAAGGGTACTTCATCGAACCGACCGTGTTCGCCGACGTCACCGACAACATGACCATCGCGCAGGAAGAGATCTTCGGGCCAGTGATGTCCATCCTGAAGTTCAAGACCATCGACGAAGTGGCAGCGCGGGCCAACAAGAGTACGTATGGTCTTGCGGCGGCAGTCTGGACGAAGGACATCAGCAAAGCTCACGCCATCGCCGACAGCGTTCGCGCGGGCACCGTGTGGGTGAATTGCTATGACGTGTTCGATGCGGGCGCGCCGTTCGGCGGGTTCAAGCAGTCCGGCATCGGGCGCGAACTGGGCGAGTACAGCCTGGCGAATTACACCGAAGTCAAAACCGTAACCGTAAAGCTGTAGAAGAAGTAGAGTCCTCAACTCCAGGGGTACTGCATGCGGGCGACCCGGGCACCCGACGGGCACGGCATGCCGTGCCCCTACGTTTTGGCCGGTGGTGGCGTAGAATCGCGGCATGGCGGTTACGCTACGGTCTTACGAGCCGCACGACTTCGCCGCCTTGCACCGGCTGGATCAGTCCTGCTTCCCTGCCGGGATTTCTTATTCGAAGACTACGCTTCACTATTTTCTGACGATTGCCAGCGCGGATTGCATCGTTGCGGCGGATGGTAAGCGCATTGCCGGGTTTATCTTGACGGAAGAAAATCCCCCGCTTGCCCACATTATCACCCTGGATGTCGCTGAAGCGCACAGGCGGCAGGGAGTTGGCACATCGGTGCTATTGGAAAGCGAGAAGAACCTAGCCCTGCGCGGCGTGAAATCCATCCTGCTGGAAACGGCAATCGACAATGAAGGTGCTGTTGCGTTCTGGAAGAGGCATGGCTATCGTATCGAAGCTGTGTTGAAGCGTTACTATCTGGGCCGGCTCGACGCTTACGAAATGCGGAAGATTTTGCCTGGCACGGGCAAATCGGCTCCAGCTCAAAAGGAAACTTAAACCGAATGCCTCTCTATCAGGCGATAGTCCTCGCCCTCGTGCAAGCCTTTACAGAATTTTTGCCGGTGAGCAGCACGGCACATCTCACGCTCTTTCCGTGGCTGCTGGGCTGGCAGGATCCAGGGCTGGCGTTCGATGTCGCACTGCACGCGGGAACGCTGGTCGCCGTTCTTCTGTATTTCTTCAAGGATTGGTTGACCCTGGCGCTTTGCGGAGTGGGAGTGAAGTATCCGTCGAACGCCACCATCGAAGAAGTGGGGCAACATAAGAAGCTCTTCTGGTACATGGTGATTGGGACGATTCCCGGCGGAATTCTGGGCGCACTGTTCGAACACAAAATCGAGGAACACTTCCGCACTCCCTATGTGATTGCTATTTCGCTTATTGCCATCGGGCTGGTGATGTGGTGGGCGGACTCCAGATCGCCGCTAACGAGACCGCTCGAGCAGTCGAATATTACAGATGCAGTGACAATTGGCACCGCTCAGGCGCTGGCGCTTTGCCCGGGAGTTTCGCGCTCGGGCATCACGATTACGACGGGACTGTTTCGAGGATTCACGCGCGAGGCGGCGACGAGGTTTTCCTTCCTGCTTTCCACCCCACTGATTGCGGGGGCGGTGGTCTCGCATTTGCCCAAGCTGATCAAACTGCACAAAGCAGGCGGGCTGGATTTGCCTCTCTCGACGCTGCTCATCAGCATCCTGGTTTCCGGCGTGGCAGGATATTTCGTGATCGCGTTTTTTCTGCGCTACTTGCAAACACACACGCTCAAACTATTTGTTTTCTACCGACTGTTGTTTGGTATCATCGTGCTTGTTTTAGCGTTTCTCCAGGCGGGCGCGCGATAGCGCCAACGTGCCCGTCGCACCACTCAGCCTTCCCCAAAAAGCTGAGGAGAATCCTGTGCGTTTGCTGACTCCGACCGAAAATAAACGGCTCAATGAGCTGATTGGGTTTTTGTGCATCACGTTGGGCCTATTGATGGCGCTGGCGCTGATTTCCTATTCGCCGCACGACGCGGCATTTAACGTGAGCTCCGGGGGGCCCGATGGGGCTTCGGCGCGAAACTGGATTGGTCCCGTCGGCGCGTACGGTTCCGACTTGCTCTTCCAAGTGCTTGGCTTTGCGGCGTTTCTGCTCCCGATGGCTCTGCTGGTGCTGGGCTGGAGGTGGTGCCGTAGTCGGGCGATCGATTCTCAAGTAGCCACCCTCATTGGATATTCCCTGCTGCTGGTCTCGCTCCCTTCCCTCTTGGCATTGCTCCCGTTGCCGGCTGTGCGGGGCGCCGTCCCTGCGGGCGGGATGCTGGGCGAATTGCTCGCACGCGGCCTAAGGAGCGGCTTCAATTGGGGCGCGTACGTGATTGCGTTTGCGGTGCTCATCACCGCGATTTTCATGACCACCAGTTTTTCATTTGCCGGAACGCACGCGTGGGTGACGGGTCCAAAGGGGCCTATCGGCGCAGTGGAAAGGCTCGGCCTTCTGCAGAAGGCCGCGGCGCGTTGGAGTTCGTGGAGAGAAGAACGCGAGCAGAACCGCATGCGCCGCCGCGTCGAGGAAACTCGCATTTCCGGGCGCAAACCTGTTTCGCCCCAATCGTTTGGAACTGCCACCGCAGTGGGTGAACCGGCCAAATCAATTCAACTCGCGGATGAGAGCGACGTTTTTGAAGAAGAGAAAGAAGAAGAAACGGAAAAGCAAGAGACGTCTCGCCGGAAAGAACCGATTCTCTTCGTGGGCCCGGAAAAAACCATTGCGAAGAAGACCGCCGAACCAAAAATCGCCAAGGGCAATCCCAATTACAAACTGCCTTCTCCTTCGCTGCTTCGCGAGGGCGAGCGAAGCCAGAAATTGGACGAGGACGAACTGAAGGACCGCGCGCGCGCGATTGAGGCCAAGTGCCTGGAGTTCGATATTCAAGGCCGCGTCACGCAAATCAATCCCGGCCCAGTCGTCACCACGTTCGAGTTCAAGCCCGACGCTGGGATCAAGTACAGCCGGATTATTGGCTTGACGGAAGATCTGTGCCTGGCGCTCCAGGCGGAATCAATCTTGATCGAGCGCATCCCCGGCAAATCGACGATTGGCATTGAAGTTCCGAACCTCACCCGACAAACAATCGCTCTACGCGACATTATTGAAGCACCGGAGTTTTCTAGTTCACCGAGCAAGCTGACCCTGGCAATGGGACGCGATTTGCACGGCCGGATTCGCGTTACCGACCTTGCCGCAATGCCACACTTACTGATTGCAGGTTCCACAGGCACCGGAAAGAGCGTCTTCATCAATTCGCTGATGATGTCGATCCTCTATAAGGCCAGCCCCGACGACGTGAAGCTGGTGCTGGTCGATCCCAAGCGCCTCGAACTGAATCTCTACGAAAACATTCCGCATTTGATTGCTCCGGTTGTGACCGATCCCAAAATCGCGTCGAACGTGCTGCGCAACGCCACGCGCGAAATGGAAAAGCGGCTGAAGCTCCTCGCACAGCGCGGCGTGCGAAACATCGACCAGTACAATCGCACCTTCCAGAAGGCGCAATCGCTGTCGCTCTTCGAAAACGTCGAGGAGAGCGAACACAAGCCCCTTCCCTACCTGGTGATCGTGATCGACGAACTTGCCGACCTGATGATGGTGGACACCAACAACGTGGAAGAGTCCATCACGCGGCTCGCGCAAATGGCGCGCGCCGTAGGTATTCACCTGATTCTCGCGACTCAGCGGCCGTCCGTCGACGTAATCACAGGTTTGATCAAAGCGAACTTCCCTGCCCGCATTTCGTTCCGCGTGGCTAGCAAAGTCGATTCGCGAACGATTCTGGATTCGAACGGCTCGGAATCGCTGCTTGGCAAGGGCGACATGCTCTATTTGCCTGCGGGTTCTGCGCGGCTGCACCGCATTCACGGCCCGCTCGTCTCGGAAGACGAAATCGTTGCGGTTTGCGACTTCTGGCGGCAGCAGGCACAGGCCAAGTACAACGAGCAACTCCTGGAAGCCCCGAAGGATGAGAATGGCAAGGTGGAAGGCGAGGGCGGAGGCGAAGCGGAAGCCGGCGGCGAGCCTGTGGACGACGCTCTTTACCAGGACGCAGTCCGCGTGGTTTGCGAGATGGGCCGTGCTTCCACCTCCACGCTGCAACGGCGCTTGCGCATTGGCTACGGCCGTGCTGCCCACCTGATCGACATCATGGAAAAAGACGGCATAGTAGGCCCACCCGACGGAACACGCCCGCGCGAAGTCCTCAAGGGCAAAAGCTGGATGAAGGAGTTCGACGAGTCGGCGCAGTGATCCGTCGCACGACAGTTTTTTTTCTGGGTGCTTTCCTCTTTTGTGTTTCAAGTGTAGCTAGAGCCCAGACCAAGCCGCGTGTTGTCCATGTTTTCGTAGCGCTTGCCGACAACGAACACCAAGGCATCGTTCCTGTTCCCGCTTTCTTGGGGAATGGTGATGACCCTGCCCGCAATCTTTATTGGGGTGCGGCGTTTGGCGTGCGCACTTTCTTCAAAAATGCTCCGGAATGGAAGGAAATCCTCTATTTCAAGCATCCGAACAGCTACGTTCTCGAGCGAAGTATTTTTCAGAATCGAAACAAGGAAGTGTTGCTCGTAGCGGACGCTTACCGCGGCAGTGAAATCAAACAAGCTTTAACAGACTTTTTCCGTGCAGCAGCAGGCATTCCAGACAACCAAGCCACCTCCGGCGGCATAATCGGCGGCGTTGCTTTTCAAGCTCCGGCCACCGCAGATCTCGTTGTGTATGTGGGGCACGATGGGCTGATGGATTTTCCTTTGACTGTGGATTTCGGGGGTCGTTCCGAATCGAAGCATTCTGCAATCATCCTGGCTTGCGCCAGCAGGTCGTATTTCCGAGATCTCTTGCGGGCATCCGGGGCCACGCCGCTCTTATGGACGAATGGGCTAATGGCTCCCGAAGCGTATACCTTGAAAGCCGCGCTCGACGGCTGGATACTGCAGGAATCGGAAGAAGAAATTCGCAAGCGCGCGGCGGCGGTGTACGCTAAGTATCAAAAGTGCAGTGATGTAGCAGCCATGCGGCTTTTCTCATCAGATTGGTGAGCGGGATTTCAATTCGAAGGATTGGCTACCTAACGCGGGCACTCTGCGAAAGTGAGCGTCTATTTCAGGAGAATTGACACGGTCGCGCCGCACCCCATACAATTTCTACATCACAAGTGCCGGGGTAGCTCAGTGGTAGAGCGCCGCCCTGAAAAGGCGGGCGTAGCCAGTTCGATTCTGGCCCCCGGCACCATCCTTCAGCGATATCCCCATCCCCCTTAGTCAAGAGAATGCTTTCTCCTGGCGCAGAAGAACGATGTGCCACTGCTCAGTGAGATAGCGGAGTAGGTGGCAGCGCAAAGGCGTAGAGAACGTCTTGCACGGGGATAATGAGGTACTGCCGCCCGTCGAGTTGGTACGTCATCGGCGACGCATCCAGCTTGCCACCGATATTCAAGTGCCAGAGAGTTTTGCCGGTGGTGGGATCGAGGGCGAACAAATTGCCGGAGTTATCGGCACTAAAGAGCAAATGCCCAGCTGTCGTAAGAATCCCCGCGATGCTCTCTCCGTCACCCAGTTCGTGGTTCCACACAACTTTGCCAGTACGGAAGTCGAGCGCGCGCAACGTGGAATTGGCCCACAGGTTTCGGTCGCGCCCTCCCCATCCTTCTGGCTTCCCTTCGGCCGTGTTGTAATAAATGCTGAAGAGACGCCGGGCGTTCACGTAGAAAAGGCCGGTCTGCGGATTAAAGCTCGGCGCCATCCAATTCGTGGACCCATCCGAACCTGGTTCGACGAGCGCGCCATCCGGACTCGGCGTGGCGCCCGGTTTAGCGATCGGGCGTCCTCGGGAGTCGATGCCGGAGGCCCAGGTCTGATCAATAAACTCCGAAGTGACCAGATGCTCTCCAGTCGCGCGATCGAGCACAAAGAAAAATGCGTTGCGGCTCGCCTGTGCGAGAAGCTTGCGCGGCTTGCCCTTGAATTCGGCGTCAAACAACACCGGCGTCTCGACCGCATCCCAATCATGCACATCGTGTGGCGACGGCTGAAAATACCAAGCGAGCTTGCCAGTATCCGGATTGAGCGCGACGATTGAGCAAGTGTAGAGATTGTCGCCAGGTCGTCCCTCGCCCGCTAGCACAGGATTCGGATTGCCCGTGCCCCAATAAAGGAGATTGAGATCGGGGTCGTACGTCCCCGTCATCCACGTCATGCCCCCGCCGTGGAGGATAGCGTCGCTGTCTTTGGGCCACGTTTCGGAGCCCGGCTGGCCGGGGGCCGGCTCGGTGTTCCAGCGCCATTGGATTTTCCCTGTCTCTGGATCAAGCGATTCGAGAAAGCCGGGAACGTCCGTAACATCTCCCGAGACGCCGACGATGACGTGGTCGCGGATGACCAGCGGGGCCATCGTGGAGAAATACTCGAGCTTCGGATCGGCAAGCTCGACGATCCAGCGCACCGAGCCATCCTTGGCGTCGAGACAAACCAGGTGCGCGTCGGGAGTCGTGAAGTAGAGCCAATTCTTGTACATCGCGAGGCCGCGATGGCCGATGTGGTCGCCCTCTGATTTTCGCTCGTAATGCCAAATGCTGCGGCCAAATCGAGCATCCACTGCCCAAACGTTGTCCGGCACCGAAAAATAGAGAATGCCGTTCACTTCGAGCGGAGTCGATTTGATCGCTGCGCTGCGCGTCCGAAAAGCCCAGGCGAGCGTGAGCGAGTTGATGTTTCCCGCATTGATCTGGTCGAGCGTGCTGAACCGCCTGCCCGAATAGTCGCCATTGTATGTTGGCCACGTATCGGTTGGAGGTTTGAGCAACGCAGCGGGGTCAAGGCCTTGAGCCGAAGCGAGCGACGGATGCAGCCACAGCGCAAAGACCAATAATAGGAGCACAGCACCGCCCCGTATTACGACGAAACAAATTTCCATAAGCCTGCCAAGGCGGTTCTCGCAATCGGGCGCGCCTTTCAGCTCTCCACGGAAGTTGAGAAGCATTCCGGCTCCTATCCTTTGACTTGTGCTTCTGTATTCCTTACTTCAAAGATTCCAAATACGCGAAGAGGTTGTGAACATCCGCCTGCGTGAGCTTGCCGAGCATTTCGCGATGGGCCGCAAGCGCATCCTGAAGCTCTACTTTCACATGTTCTCGCGAGAAGGACCGATACCAACCCGAAGCATCGCGCAGCGAAACCATAAAATCGTCGACATGCTCGAGCGGCCCCTTGATCTGCTCGCCAGAGGCCAGCGTCACTATCGCGGTCGTGTGGTGGCCCTCCGGATAGAGCATGTGCGCCTGGAGATCGATAGGAGAATACTTGAGAGCGATGCCGCTCAAATCAGCTGTAGGGGAATGACAGTTGTTGCAACCGCCCGTCCCGTTGAAAAACGCCTTTCCGGCGTCCGCATTGCCGGTGAGCAGCTTCTCCATCGGATACACTTTCGGCACTCCGTTCGACCTTAGTGCTTCGACGGCGCGCGCGTGAAGAAACGCCGCGATGTCGCTACCTGCGCATCCGTTAGCGGCATCGCCGGCATACCCTTGTCCGGACGGCCGTGTCGAATCACATCACCGATGAGGTCGCCCTTCACGTCGTGAGCCACAAGCGGCGAGCGCACGAGGTCCGGCCCGCGGGCGCCTGTCGCATCCGGGCCATGACAGAATCCGCAGGCTTGCTCGAATTGCTTATGCCCCCGCTCAATAGCTGGGTCTGGAGCCTCGGATTGTTGTGGCAGAGCCGGGGAGTTCGCTACCGCAATGAGAAAAACGATCGCTACCAATAGAGTTGCCGCCATGGCAACTCGATTCGCTGAACCAAAACCGCGCATCCGCATTGTCAGCACCCACCTCGCGACGCGTGGATTTTAGCACCGAGCGCTGTTAAGTGCATCCGACAGCTCACCGGCCATCGCCCATATTGCTCAGAGCGCCGGGTTTTTCCAACGAGTCTGTTGCGGCGGTACCGGTGATGAGGCGCGCGCCGCGGCTGAAGGTCAGATATTCAAAACCCCACTGCACAAAGACGAGTACGCGGCTCTGAAACTCCACAATGTAAATCAGGTGGACAAAAAGCCAAGTGAGCCACGCGAAGAGACCAGCTAGATGAAAACCGAATATGTTGGCAACCGCCGCGGCCCGGCCAATGACGGCCATGTCTCCCTTATTGAAATAGTGAAACGGCTTTGTGCCTTTCTTCCCGTTTACGCGGGCGCGGATGGTTTTTGCGGCGTAAGCTCCGCCCTGAATGGCCACCTGCGCAACACCCGGAAGCGGGTTCCCGTCTTCGCCTAAAGAAAGCGCCAGGTCGCCAACGATGAATATGTCTGGATACCCGGGGACGGTGAGGTCTGGATTCACCTTGATACGGCCGCTTCGGTCGGTCTCCGCATGAGTGCGTTCGCCGACCTTTCTGCCGAACGCATTGGCAGTGACGCCGCCAGCCCATAGCACGGTTTTTGCCGGCAGCCGTTTTGACTCATCGCCGGATTTATAGGTGACCCCGTCGGCATCGATGTCCGTCACCATAACGCCTTTTTCAACTTCGACACCGAGACGCGAAACCAGCAGCTCCGCCTTCGCCGAGAGATCCTCGGGAAACGCATTAAGCACGCGCGGACCGCCCTCCATAAGAATGATGCGGGCCTCACGCGGATTGATCCGGCGAAAATCATTCTTGAGCGTTTCGTTGGCGATCTCCGCGAGCGCGCCCGAAAGCTCCATCCCGGTCGCGCCTGCGCCCACAATGACAAAGGTGAGCCACGCGCGCGCCTCTTCCTCAGTCGTCGAGCGTTCGGCGCACTCAAACGCATACAGAATTTTGTGCCGGATCGCCGTGGCTTCTTCAATGGACTTCAGGCTCGGCGCCCATTGACGCCATTCATCTTTGCCATAGTAAGAGGTCTGCGAGCCAGTCGCGACAATCAACGAATCATAGGGAAAGGCAGCGCCGTCACGCAAAATGACGCGCTTCCCGTCGGGATCAATATCAGCGGCTTCGCCAAGCAGAACTTGTGTATTCTTTTGCCGGCTCAGAACGCCGCGCAACGGAGCGGCAATCTCGCCCGGGGACAAGGAGCCCGTGGCGACCTGATACATCAGCGGCTGAAAAAGGTGAAAATTGCGGCGGTCGATCAAGGTGACTTCCACAGGCGCACGTCTAAGCTTTTGCGCCGCGTTCAAGCCCCCGAATCCCCCGCCCAGGATTACGACACGGTGTTTCTCTCCCATGCCGACCGCTCCCCAGAACGCAACCCCGTTCTCCCTAGCATCATCTCATCTAGCGTGAATTTCTCAATTACGATGCTTGGGGAGCGCCCACAGATACGGCGTTTTTCTGGACACGCTTGACATGAAGACGAAGCCGATTTCCAAGTCGCCGAACCGCGAGCAAATGGAACGCAATACTCTGCGCCTGCTCTGTTCCGTACTCGTAAAACCGGGCACGCGGCTCGAAATCTGCAAGCTTTTGCACTCTAATGACTTTCTGGATTCTCTGCGTAGAGCTGTTTTTGAGGAGGTTCAGACAGCAGGCCTGATCAGCTCGAAGCAACTACGGGCGTCGCTCCCTGTTCTCATGATCAACCGCGGGTTCGCCGATTTTGATTTGGACAAACTGCTGGCGCCAAAACTTGCCAGTGAGGCAGAAATCGAGCAATTGTTCGAGAGCACTCTCCACCTGCTGAAGCTGGGCGGGGGCGACGAGCCCACTCTTTTTGCGTCTGAGGCCGATGTCGAAAACTAGCTTCCGCGTTTTGACGGTCATCGAGGCGCTCGGCCTTACAGGTTACATCGCCTGGTACATCTGGCAGCTTCAAAGCGCGCGGCCCAACTCTTGGATTGTCTTCCCGATCTGGTTGCTCACAAGTATCCTCTTGCATCGCGACACTCCGAAAACTCTAGGCTGGAGGGCGGACAACCTCTGGCCAGCCACGCGCCAGGGCTTGATCCTTTTCGCAGGGCTCATCATCAGTACCGTTGTCGCAGGTTTGTGGCTTGGCGCCTATCAACGTTCGCCGCTTCGCGTCGCTGAGCCCTGGCGTTTCTTTACCTACTTCGCATTTTGCCTGTTGCAGCAAGTCGCGCTGAATTCGTTCCTCACGAACCGGCTTCTCTACGCATTGGAGAATCCCCGAATGGCCGCCCTGGTGGCCGGCGTCATTTTTGCTGCGCTGCACTGGCCAAATCCGGTCCTCGTGCCGCTGACTTTTATCGGTGGAACAGCAATGAGCTGGCTCTTCTGTAGAGAACGCAACATTATCCCGCTCACCATTGGACAAGCCATTCTGGGCACGCTTGTATGGTGGGCATTCCCGATTGCCTGGCATCACGGAATGCGCGTCGGGCCCGGTTACTACTCGTTTCACCTCTAGAAGCCGCGCCGTTCCCCACGCGTCTCTCACGCGGCTACAAATTCAAGTGATCGTACTTCCCTGCCGTTTTTCGTAAGGCCGACGCACTTGCGCCCCGGTCGTCAGACTTCTCCCAAACACCAGGGATGATCAACGAACATTTCGGACAAGCACCTTCGGCGAGGTGATTCTCAAGGACATCGTGCCACGACCGCCGAACCAGCAACTCGCCGCACTTCGGGCAAGACGTATTCGCCCCATCGCTAAAGATATTCCCCTCGTAGACGTAGCGAAGCCCCGTTTCGCGAGCAATAGCCCGCGCCCGGTGAAGTGTCCCCGGCGGCGTGCGTGGCTTATCTTGCAGCTTGAAGTCCGGATGGAACGCCGTGAAGTGCAATGGCACGTCCGCCCCAAGATGCGTCAATATCCATTCGGAGAGTTTGCGCGTTTCCGCGGGATCATCATTCAAGGTGGGGATGATCAGGTTGGTGATTTCAAACCACACATTCGTTTCTTTTTTCAGCCATTCAAGAGTCTCGAGAACCGGCTGCAAATGCGTTAGCGTAATCTTCCCGTAGAAACCTTCCGCGAACGCTTTGAGATCGATATTGGCCGCATCGATGTGATCGTAGATGTCGTGAAATGCCTCATACGTGATATAGCCGTTCGAAACCATCACCGTTTTCAGCCCGTATTCCTTCGCAGCCCTGCAAATATCGATGACGTACTCCCCCCAGATGGTCGGCTCGTTGTAAGTGAACGCCAGCGAATCGCAGCCATGCTGCAAAGCCAACAAGGGCACGTCTTCCGGATCAACATGTTGCGAACGCACCTGATCCTGCCGCGATTTGGAAATGTCCCAGTTCTGGCAAAAGAAGCAACCCATGTTGCAACCAGCCGTCCCCATACTGAAGGCACGCGTGCCTGGCAGAAAGTGATTCAGCGGTTTTTTCTCGATGGGATCAACTTGCAGCGCCGCAGGCGCGCCATAGCCGAGGCTATATAGCTTTCCGCCTTGATTGACTCGTATGAAACAAAAACCCGATTGTCCCGAATGGATGTGGCAATGCCGAGGGCAGAGGTAACAGTGCACGCGCCCGCCAGCCTCCGGCTCCCACCAGCGCCCTTCGTGCAGTTCGTCGGTTTTCTGGAGGATCTTTAGCTCGCTCACAGGCGGATCCCCCTTCCAATCAAATCATACGCTTCCCACCGCATCCAAACGACGAATTGTGCTTTTGAGGATGGCAGGCCAACAACAGGATGCCGAGGTTCAGGTTGAGTGGCGAATATGACGTTGCACGCGCCGCCGTTCCGCGGCCCAGTCCACAAAACTCATCATGTTTGCTCTATATTTCCAGGAAAGCCGCAAAAATTTCAGCGCGTCCAAGTTTTTCGCTTCCGGGCCAAGAAAAGTCTCAAATCGCCAGCGCAAATACGGGCTCTTCCAAGGTTTGAAGCGATACCCGCGAGCAACGTTCCAGTAGTACCGCAGCGTCTTAAACATCGGTCTTACACGGGCATGACAGCCCGCTCCCATCTTCGCTCGTCTTAACTGCCACCCAGCGGCGCGGAAAGATGCTCATGCACCAGCACCCAGCCCGACGACCCGCGCCTCTCCCAAATTCCTGTATACCGGATCTCTGTTTCAGAATTCTTACCGTCTTTTGTTTTTTCTGCTAAATGCATGGAAACCGTCGTCCAGGCCACCGTGCCATGGCGTCTCACCTTCAAATCCTTCCCTGCACTTAGCGATATGCTCTCCGCGTTGTCCAAAAACTCCTTCTTCACCCCTGCGTCGTATTCCTTCCAATTGTGATACGCAAACGGAGCAACGTCATAAAATACCAGTCCGTCCTCCTTGGCATAGAATCGCGCGGCGTTGTCCGCGTTGCCGCTGCTCCAAGCCACGCAATAGGCGTCAATTAACTTTCGAAACGTCGCGTCGTCCGTGGCTTTTTGCTGGGCGCGTGCTCCAACGAACGTAAGCAGTCCCCCTGCAAGAGCGAGTACGACATACAGGAGCCAGCGCCATCGTTCGCCACTCCGGGCGATTGCATTTTCTGTCTGCAAGACCATCTCCGTCCGCCGCAAGATTCCTTCGGCGCTGGATTTGAGGAAAGCCGTTGCTCAGTGGGCATACCCTATGGCGAATCGCGACAATTTGCAAGTGGGGTTTAGTACTTTCCGCAAAATGGCCCGCACACGGTTTTCGCCGATACCAGCCGCCACTGGCCGGTAAATCCGGTCTCTTCGCCGAAAAGCCAATGCGCGCCCTCCGGGCGGTGCGTAATCTCGCTCCTGGGCAGACAAACTGTCCGATGTGGAGGCGAGCATGGCACCGCAGCGACATGCTGGAAACGAAAAGCGAGGGTATATGGGCAAGATTTTAGTGGCACTGGGCTCCGTAGCACTGCTGGGCGACCTCGCCTTCCTGGTTCAACCTCTTGAGCGTCTCGCCCAAAAACTTGGTGAAGGATTCTTCGGCTTCGTGCCCGCACTCGGTCTATCCTTCCTTAACGCCGCGCGGGCCATCGCACTCCATCAGATCGACTACTTCTCGCTCATTTCGCGTATCTTGGTATTATTCTCTGCGATGGTGGCCGTGATCGCCGGGATTGCCTTGTTGCGGTCGCGCTCTGCGCGAGCGGCAGGCGCAAATCCTTCGCACACCTCCGTGTTCCGTGAAGGGGAGATTGATAATGGATGATCGCGATAAATCTCCGCAGCCGGACGACACCCGCAAGCATCAGTTGCTGGCCGGGATCATCATCCGCGGCAAGGGGCAGTCGGAATCCTCGCGTGCGGGTGTCGTCTGGGGAGCTTTGATCGTCGTGGCTGGCGTCGCGCTGCTTCTCGATCACATGGGCTTCATCGTCATTGGCTCGCTGTTCCATTTTTGGCCCACGGTCCTGATTTTCTTTGGCGTCGGTCATCTCTTTACCCGTTCGAATCGCGCCTGGGGCGTAATCCTGGTCGTCGTCGGGACTGTTTTCCAACTGAACAGTCTGGGCTTTACTCACGTCCGCTTCGCCGATATGTGGCCTGTCGCGATCATTTTGGTTGGCCTCGTTCTCATCTGGGGCGCCCTGAGACCCCCCGTGGTCGTGAAAGGGAGAAGTGATAGTCCCGACGTCTTTAACGCCACCACAGTCTTCGGCGGGATTGAACGCCGCGTTACGAGCCAAGCCTTCAAGGGTGGAAGGGCCACCTGTGTATTTGGCGGCGCCGAGCTCGATCTGCGGGATGCCATTATCGACGGCGACGAGGCCACTATCGAAATCAACTGCATCTTTGGCGGCGCAGAGATTCGCGTGCCTGATACGTGGAATGTCCATTCGATGACCATGCCGGTGCTTGGTGGATTCTCCGACAAGACGCACATTTCGGCGGCCCTGGACCGATCCGGTGCCAAGAGAAAAACCCTGCATATCACCGGCACAATCATTTTTGGAGGCGTGGAGATCGCCAACTAAGCGGTCTGTATGCACCCCCTTCTCACTCCGATCAGCCGCTTCGGCCTCTACCTGCTCGCCTGGATTCCGCTGGCCGGAATTCTGGTTTATCTGATGGCCGTACCCGGCAGACTGGGCTGGCTGGATGCCACGGTCTTGATTATTCCGCTGTGCCTGATCTATCAGTTTGTATGCCTTTCCGCATGGTATTCCTGCAAGGCGGCGCCCATTCAAAAGAGCACTGGCCAGCGTCTGTGGCTTACTCACGTTCTGGCCGCCGCTATTCTCAGTCTTTTTTGGGTTCTGCTTGCAAGGCTCCTGGCCTATGGAATTTCAGAATTTCCTGCTTTCCGGGGACTCAACGGCCGCTTTGCTTCTCAAGTGCCAGTCTTATTCGGCGCAGGTTTCCTTCTATATCTCCTGTCGGTCGCTTCTCACTATGTCATCCTGGCGATCGAGGATTCGAACAAAGCGGAAGTTCGCGTGCAGGAATCCAGCATTCTGGCGCGAGACGCCGAGTTGAAAGCCCTCAAAGCGCAGGTGAATCCGCATTTTCTCTTCAACAGTCTCAATTCCATCAGCGCGCTGACAAGCCTAGACCCAGCAAAAGCTCGCGAGATGTGCATTCTGCTGGCCGAATTTCTGCGTATGACCCTGGGGCTCGGTGAAAAAACGAGTGTCCCACTCTCGGAGGAGTTGTCCCTTCTCCGTCGCTACCTTGCAATTGAAAAAGTCCGTTTCGGCGCGCGCCTGCAGATGGAAGAAGATATGCAGCAGGTCTCAAGCGCGGTCCAGCTGCCACCACTCCTTTTGCAACCGCTCGTCGAAAATGCCATCACCCACGGCATCGCCAATCTTCCGGACGGAGGCACGGTGCGTCTTTCCGGCCACAGCCACAATGGCCGCGTGGTGCTTGCGATTGAGAATACGTTTGACCCTGAGTCGACGCCGATGCGGAAGGGTGGTCTGGGCCTGAAAAATGTTCGCGAGCGGCTCGAAGCTCGGTATGGCAAGGAAGCAAGCATGCGCGTCAGCGCCGAAAACGGAAAATTTCGAGTGGACTTGGCGTTTCCAGCGGATACAGCTAACACCGAAGAGGCCAAGAATTGAACATGAAGGACGCTAATAAGATCACCGCTCTCATCGTGGACGATGAAGACCTCGCGCGCCTTGTCCTGCGCGAGTTGGTTCAAACCCATCCGGAAATAGCAATCGCCGCGGAGTGCGCCAATGGCTTTGAGGCCGTGAAGGCCGTCGCCGAGCACAAGCCAGACCTGATTTTCCTGGACGTGCAGATGCCCAAACTCTCTGGCTTCGATGTACTGGAGCTGATTGGCACGGAAACCGCGGTCATTTTCGTCACCGCCTACGACCAGTACGCCATGCGCGCCTTCGAAGTCCACGCCGTCGACTATCTCTTGAAGCCCATCGGCCGCGAGCGCTTCGAAGCGGCTCTCGAACGCGCCAAATCACGCATAGGCGAAAAATTCCCGCCCGCCCTAGAGCTAGCCGCTTCAGCACGTCCGCCCAAGCAGTTTCTCGACCGAATTGTCGTGCGCGACGGGACGCGCGTCACCCTAATCCCGGTCAGAAAACTCGACTACGCCGAAGCACAAGACGATTACGTCGCGTTAGCCAGCGAAGGCAAAAAGCATTTGAAGCAGCAAACGATCGCAAGCCTCGAAGCCTGCCTCGACCCCGAGCAATTCGTGCGAGTCCATCGCTCGTACATAGTGAATTTCGAAAAGGTCGTGCGCATCGAGCCCTATGGAAAAGACAGCCGCCTCGCCATCCTCGCCGACGCCACCCGCCTGCCAGTCAGCAAAGCCGGCTACGCCCGCCTAAAAACCCTCTTGGATCAACGCACCTAAGCCGCCGCCCAAATTCCTGTATGTGCGCAGCATTGCGCCCCACCTTGCGAGGCGCAAACAATCAATCTACTTTTACCGGAATCCCGCAACAGACAAAGTCGAAACTAAATCACGAGGTCTTTTCCTACTCACTACTCACCACCCACTACTCACTTCTTTACCCCAACCGCCGCACCCAAATCCGCGAAGTCGCCGGCTTCCCCAAATGCATCGTGTGCCCGTCCGACCGTAGAGTCATCGTCTCGTCGTATTCGCGCTTCAGCACTTCGACTTTTGTCGAAGGACGCAATCGCAACCCTTCCAGAAACTCCAGAAACTGTCCGTCCTTCTCGTAAACGCAAAGAATTTCCGCATGTTCGTTCGGACGCAAATCCGCCAAGAGCACCGCGCCCTGACTTCGCAATTTCGCCACGCCGCCCCGCATCGGAACGCCGTGCGGGCACGACTTCTTGTTGCCGAAACGCTTGAGCAAAAGCGCCTCCACTTCCGGCGAGATTCCATGCTCCAGCCGCTCAGCTTCGTCGTGCGCCTTCGCCCACGAAAGCCCAATCATTTCCGTCAGCAGCATTTCCGCAAGCTGATGACGCAAAGCCAGCCGTTCCGCAACCATGCGCCCTTTGCGCGTAAGATCGATTCGGCCAGTGCGCTCCACACGAACATGGCCATCGCGCGTCATGCGCTTCAATGCCGCCGTCACCGCCGGGGGCGTCACTTTTAGCTCTTCGGCCAGCCGCGCGCTAATCGGCGTCTGATCCTCCTCAAGCATCTCCCAAATCGCCTTGAGGTAATCTTCTTGCGATACGCTAGTTTTCTCTCGCCGCAAACTCGCTTCTCCTCGACGCCTTCTACCGCCGTCGTCGTCCCTTACTGCCCTTTTGTTTGATGTTTTTCGGAATCACCTCGCTACCGTTGCCATTCCTTAGGCGCGTCGCAAGTTCGGATACACGCTGCCGAATATCCTCGAAGATTCTCTGATAAAGCGCGGCGTCGGCGCCATAGGGATCTTCCACGCGCCAATCTTCCACTTTGGCTGGATTCTCAAAAAAGAGTTCTCTCGGCCAGCCACTCATGTTGATCACGATATCCGTCGCGTCGAACGCGGAGGGCACGACTGGCTTCGAATCGAGGCCATCCACGGGATAGGCATTATTTTCGAGCGTCTGCTTGGTCATTCTCTCGACGTGACCAAGCGGCGTCAGCCCCGCGCTCGATGCTTCGATCACGTCGGCAGCATCCCGCGATGCAATCGCCTCCGCCATCGGGCTACGGCACGCATTCCCAAGGCAGACAAACAGCACTTTCTTTCGAGCAATCTTCTTCATGGCACCAGATCCAACTCCGGGCCGAGCCCCACACCCCAGTTTCAGCGGAGTGCGCGTCCCTGGCGACGGTAACCTCTTAACAAGGAATCGTGCCCTGATTTTCCTTTTCGTTTCAGCGACTTACGATTTTCCTGTTTTTCACCTTGACAAAAAGTGTCTATACTGGTACACTATTTCTTAGGTAATGAAACGACTTGTGCCCTACAATGCCAGCATCTTTGCTGGCATTGTATTTTTTGGACCAGGCGATTGGCCTGAGCCTCGTGGATGCAACACTCGTGAAACCAACTCCGCTTTGCAGAATCTTGGTGTAAACAAGCTCTTTAGAATCAACACTTCCAAAAGTGTATCAAAATAAACGACTTTAACGTCTTTGGAATGAACGCCTATGAAAAACCCTGGGGGGGAGGGGGTCTTTATTGTTGACTAGAGCGGTGAGATAGCCAACCTCGCCTCCATCGCATGCGCATTTTGCTTGCGATGAAATCCCGGCTGACTCATGCTCTTCCCCCGTTACCGGCTACGGTCCAGAGATAACACGGTCCTTCGATCCCACATCGCAATGGTCTAACTAGCAACCGAAGCCGACGACCTCCGCCACGCCTCAACCATCTCCAGGAAATGACGATGCACGCTGCTATTTTGGGTTAGTTCGGGATGAAACGTTGCCGCCATCACATTGGCGCGTCGCACCAACACCGGCTTGTCACCATATTCGGCCAGGACTTCCACGCCGGGGCCGACTCTATCAATGACAGGAGCGCGAATGAAGACCATCTCCATGGGTTCGTCCGTCAACTTGCTCGTACCGGAGAAAACGTCGCTGGCTAGCTGACGGCCGTAAGCGTTGCGCAAAACGGTCATGTCCAGCAAACCCAAAGAAGCTTGCGCAGGTTTTTTCACTTCTGTCGCCAACAAGATCGCGCCGGCACATGTTCCAAAGATGGCCCCGCCATCCGCCGCAAATTTCTTGACCGCGTCAAACAAGCCTTCTTCCTGCAGGAATTGCAGTTGCGTCGTGCTCTCCCCGCCAGGAAGAATTAGGCCATCGCAGCCATCGAGATCCGCGACGGTACGCACTTCAACGGTGTCCGCGCCCAACCCGGCAAGCATCGCCGCGTGCGCAGCAAAATCACCTTGCACCGCTAGAATCCCAATTTTCACTTCAAGCACTCCATCGTTTCGTAGGGGCACGGCATGCCGTGCCCGTCTTTGTAGTGGCGCAGCATGTCTATCCTGAGTCTCGAAGGGCTGCGCCGCTACAAAGATAGACTCACAACTTTCGAGAATTCTTTACCACCCGCGAGTTGAAAGCATGTCTTTTTCTTCGAGCTGGCGCACATCAATCCCACGCATTGCCTCGCCAAGCTCCTCGCAAGCCTCAAGGACCGCTTTTGGATCATCGAAGTGCGTTGTGGCTTTCACCACGGCCTTGGCGCGGGCTTCTGGATCGCTGGACTTGAAGATGCCCGAGCCAACGAAGACAGCTTCCGCGCCGAGACGGCGGACAAGCGCTGCATCCGCGGGCGTAGCAATTCCACCCGCAGAAAAATTCGGCACGGGAAGTTTGCCGGTCTTCGCAATCTGGCGAATCAGATCGAGGGGAGCGCCGAGTTCTTTTGCTTCGCGCATCAATTCATCGTCGCGCAGCGTCGTCAGCTTTTTCATCTGGCTCACGATTGTGCGCATGTGTCGGACTGCTTCGACCACATTGCCGGAACCCGCTTCACCCTTCGTGCGAATCATCGCCGCACCTTCGGCAATGCGGCGCAATGCTTCGCCGAGATTGCGTGCGCCGCAGACGAACGGCACGCGGTAATCATGCTTCCAAACGTGATTCTCTTCATCGGCGGGAGTCAGCACTTCGCTCTCGTCGATGAAATCCACTTCGAGCGCCTGCAGCACTTCGGCTTCGGCGAAATGCCCGATGCGCACTTTGGCCATCACGGGGATCGTGACGGTTTGCATGATCTCGCGGATGATCTTGATCGAGGCCATGCGCGCCACGCCGCCTTCCTTGCGAATGTCCGAAGGCACGCGCTCCAGCGCCATGACGGCGCAGGCGCCGGCATTCTCGGCAATTTTGGCTTGCTCGGCGTTGGTGACGTCCATAATGACGCCGCCCTTGAGCATCTCCGCCAAACCAACTTTCACCCGCCATTCGTTCGTATTGCCGTCTGTACCGCCGCTTCCGTTCACTTTCTTCGCATCCATATCCGTTCTCCTCTTTTGCCAAATTTCTCGGCGTATATTTCACCGCCAAAATTCTCTATGCTGCGTAACTCCATGTGCAGCTATGTACTGCGCACTTCGGCCGCGGCCTTTTCCTTCTGTCCGATCACCACAAATCTTCCGGTGCCTCGCGCAAGTATATCGCCCGCGCCGTTCCGAATTTCTCCAACGAGAAACAGATTGCGTCCCTTTACATCCGTCTCGTAACCCTCGACGACGATCTCTTCATCCACTTTAACGGGCTTCAGATATTGCACCGTCAGCTCCGCCGTCACCGCGCGAACTTCGCGAAAGCGGCAAACCTTCCCCATCACTTCATCCAAAAGCACGGCAATAATTCCGCCATGCCCCATCCCTCCTCCGCCTTGATACGCCTCACCCAAAACAAATTTTCCAACAATGCGGCGATTGACGTTGTCCTGAACAAACGTCAGCTTCATGCCACGATCGTTCGCGCCGCCGCAACCAAAACATTTGTTCGTCGGGTTCGGCGCTAGTGTAATTGTGTCCGTCAAATTCAGCCAGCCTCTCTGCTTTTTCTTTCTTTACCCCATTACTTCCTTACTTCACCTCTTCAAACCAGCGCAACGCGGCTCCGCTCCGCGCGCCGCACGCCGCGCTGCCGCTTGCGCATCTCCACGCGCAGTAGGTCGGCAAGAGTCGCCACGCCGCGAGCGATTTGCTTTTCATCCAAACCGGCGTAACCGAGACGCAGCGTGTTGGGCAGCGGATTCTGCACATAGAAATACCGGCCGGGCGCGAAAAGAACGCCGCGCTCTTTCGCATGAATCAGGAGTTCGCTGGCGTCAAAGCCGAGTGGCAGTTCCAGCCACAAGCACATTCCCCCGTCGGGACGCGTCCAACGCGTCTCTTCGGGCATGTGCTTGCGAAGAGCCTCGTCCAAAGCCACCAGACGCGAGGCATAGACTTTGCGCATTTTGACGAGATGCTTGGTAAACAATCCGCGGCGCAGAAATTCGGCGAGTGTGGCCTGCGCCAGCTGGTCCGTGTGCAGATCAGTGGTCTGCTTCACGATGCGCAGGCGCTCGATCGCCGTCGCGGGGGCAACAATCCAGCCGACGCGCAGCCCCGGGAAAGCGACCTTCGCAAAACTGTCAATATGAATGACGATGTTGGCGCGGTCGAGCTGCTTTAGAGAGGGAACACGCTCGTCGCGGGCATGGAGTCGCGCGTAAATGTGATCTTCCACGACAGGCACTTGGTGACGTCCAGCAAGTTCCAAGACCTTGCGCCTGGAAGCAAGGGGCATCGATGTCCCCGTGGGGTTCTGAAAATCAGGCGTGAGCACAATCAGCTTCACGCGATTTGCGGAGAGCGTGGCTTCCAGCGCTTCCAGGTCAAGGCCGAGCGTGGCTCCCGGTTCGGGGCGCGTTTGTATCGGCACGCCGAGGCAGCGCGCCCGAGCGCCATGGAAGATCGCCATCGCGCCGGGATATGTGGGATTCTCGAGAATCACGGAATCGCCGGGCCGCACGAACGCTTTGCTGATGATGTCGAGCGACTGCTGGCAGCCGTCGGTGATGAGAAGATTTTCGTCTTTTGCAGGAATGCCATCTGCGCGGAGATGATCGAGCAGTGCTTCTTTTAGCGGTCCATAGCCATCCGAGGGTCCGAGCTTCAGAACATCGGTGGCTTCACGGCGGAGCACGGCGTTTACGCAGATTTGCAATTCCTCGACGGGGAAGAATTCTTCGGCCGGACGGGCCATCACAAAGGACAACGCGTTTTCCGGCGCGGCGGCAGTTAAACGGCTAAGCGCTTCTTCGCCACGTTCATCAGCGAAGAGCAGTTCCCAGCGGATGCCAGCGCCTCCATTTCCATTAAGGACGGGCGGTGGTGGCGGAGTAAGTTTCAAGCCGTTTCCGTTGCCTTTGATGTACGTGCCGCGGCCAACGTGTCCCTGAATAAGACCTTCAGATTCAAGCTCGGCGTAGGCGTTCGCGACCGTGGTCCGGTGCACTCCCAACATGGTGGCGAGTTCGCGGCTGGCGGGAATGCGGTCGCCGGGGCGCAAATCGCCAGCATGCACGAGCGAACGAAGTTGATCGCGAAGCTGGATGTACAGCGGGACGTGGCTCTCAGGCTGGAGATGCAGTGGCAACATTGTCTCTCACCCTGAGCCAATTCTACACGATATTGGACTGCTGCAAGAGCCAATTTGTCTTACCGCCATTTTGGCCGGTTTTTGGCGCGTATTGAGCAGGCAGGGGCCGGCAACCGGCCGGGGCGGCCGGTTCAATTGGAGGGCGGCTTGTAGCCGAGCCGGCCATTTTTTTCGCCGGAAACCAGGTCGCGGATACAGAGCTTGGTCAGGTCTTTTTCATCGCATTGGAAAATTTCCATCACCGGCAGGTCCTCGTCCTGGACCTCGTACTCCCCTGCTTGCATGTCTTCGGTGTCGTCATCCGAAGCGCCGACGACAGGACTGCCGGGATGCGCTCGAATGCGAAATTGCCCGGAGGAAGGCTCGTAGTTCGCATAGCTGAAGCAGTGCCCGATGCAGGCGCGGTCGGCGATGTGACCGATGAAGGAAACGCGCGAGTCCGGCGGCGCCCAGACCGTTGCGATGACGCGGGTGCCAAATGGCAGCCGGCTTACCAAGTCTTCCGCGTTGGATTCCATGCGATTCAAGACGAGTGTGTCCTGATATAAGAAACCGAAAAAAACAATCGCGCATACCCCGAAACCTGCCAGATGCCACTTCCTCGGCTTCAGGCAGCCCAGTAGACAAAGACCAAAAACGGCGGTGATCGCGCTCAGCCGCGATGCAAGCAATCCAATCCAACCGCCGGAGATTGAGGGGCGCAAATTCTCAGGCAACAGAGCGACGGCAACGATGGCAATGAAATATAACTCGGCGGGAAACCGTAAGGACTGCCAAAAGGAAGTGTCGCGCCGACGGGAAATCAAATCGACCACGAGGCAAAGCACTCCGAAGCCTAACGCGACGCGCCCGAGCACGGCGTAGCGCTGGCCATAAAGCGTCAGTTGATCGGCTCCGTTCATAATATAAAAAGGGTCGTGCGCCCAATCGACGGGAAACTGATTCTGATGTGCGAGATACCAATGAATTCCGAGTAGCAACGCCACAGCGGCGGTTGGTGCGGCTAGCTTCCACCAATTCGGAAGCTTCGCCCAAAGAATAAGGTACAGCGCCGTCCCCGTGAGCCAGAGGAATCCCACCGGATGAGCAAGCAGAACGAATGGCAGGAGGATGAGACCGAAGAGCCGCTCCAATCCCCTTCCCCGCCACAAAAGAGCCAGGCTGAAGGAAGCCAGCCCGAGGGACAAATAGTAGTTAAGGAACCCCATGTTAAACGCGTAGCCGTAAGCGAGCATGGCGATACACGGAGTGAGAAACCAGGGCGGCCGGCCGCTGACCGCGGCAACGAAAGCAAAAACTCCCCAGAAAAAGATCAGCACGCAGAGCGAGACGACAATTTTTTCGGCAGCCGCGAAGCCCACAAGATTTGCCGCGTGCAGCAATGTCCAGTCAAACAGCACATTGTTCCACTGGCGGACGATGTAGAGGCCGGGTGCCTGGCCCTTTTCGATCAACTGGGCCAGCCACGCGTTGTAGACATGGCTTGCGAGGTCGCCAGCCTCTATGTGCCGGTGCCACAGGCATGGCACGATTATCGCGATGGAGACAGCGAGGATAGACCATTTTTTTGTGCGTACGAACTTCCAGCCTAGCGATGGTTCCCTCGCCTCGCTGGTCATCTCCTATCTCGCCTGCGGTCTCGCAATACAGACACCTCCTTCGGGAAATCGAGTCGCGCCATTCTACTATCTTCGGCGTTGGGGCCGGACATGGATTAGGCCTGCGGAGTGCTCAGGAAATGGTGGGCGACCGCCGCAGGCAAGGCGGACGGGCCAATCGCGAGGAAGTAGAGCATCTGGCTATCATATCGGACGGCCCGTACCCACAAGAAGCCGATGAACAAAAGTTCAAAGGGCGCCCTTCATTGCGGTCGGTTACTAAGCGGCAGTCGCCTTCCCATGCTCAACGCTGAGGCTGCTCCTAGCAGTATATGCGCCTTCAAGTACGACGCCGGAAGGCTGTCGATGAAGGATGTGGTCAATTCCGGGTCGTTCTGCATTCCGACCTGGACCAAAGGTCCCAAGCCCGCAAAGAAGTGAATCTCGCCGGTTCTTTGCTGTTCCAGAAGGATATGGTTAGCCGATTCAAATCCACGCTGAAGCAGATCACGCAACACGGCCTGTTTGTTCTGTGATGCCGCGACGGAGGCTTGAGCTGAAATCAGGTTGAAGTGCATCTCATCATCAGTAGGCTGGTTATTGTGCTGCGTTTCCGCAATTAATTCCGCCGCTCGTTCCGGTCGATCACCAGCGACGCCGCGCGCGACCTCGAGCATTGTACTCGTGCGCCAATCGTCGTCAGGCAATTCTTGTACCTTGGCGATCGCTGCTTCGGGGCTGCTACGCGATAGGGCTATTGCATCCATTCGTATTTCGTCGGCGGAGTCTTCGGATTGCATGACCTCTGGCCGCACAGGTCCTTCAATCGAACTGTGCCGACCTTCTTTGGTGTACTCCAGGAGTGTTTTTAGTGCGGGCCTCCTTGATTCCAGCTCTTGCACTAGCTCAGGATCACGGTTGATCAACATTCCATAAACCAGGATGGCTGCGTCGATCGCGTTGTCTGCCTTTGCGGTTTTGCCATCCGAGGTATGCACTCCCGCCACAAATTGGTACTTGCGAGTGTCCGTTGCAAGCAGGTTCTTCACCAGCAGGCGCAATGCAGGTTGTACCGAATCAAACGGCAGGCCGCCGGAGAGCACGTCGAGCATCCTCCCAAACTCCAAATCATCCGAATATCTCTGAGGGCTTTGGCTGTACCTCGCAAATGCCGGATCGAAAACGGACTGAAGCAACCGAATCGCGCGTTGATTATCCTTGCCCCAGTCTTTCGAAGTAGCTTGCATCGCGGCATACCCTAAGGCAGCGTAAGGATAGTGTCCTTCGTTTCCCATGGCCTGCGCTTCTTGTTCCAGCAGGGGTAGGACGCTTGCTCCATCCCGCTCGACCAACACCTGGAATACCAGTTGGGCTAACCGCATCTTTGCTGGCGAGGAGCCCCCGTATGCCTCTGGTTCCTCCATACTCATGCTATGTAGAAGTTCAAGCGCTCGGTCGGGATCTAATCGCACTAGCACGCCCATGGCGGTGCTCTGTACCCACGAGCGTTGATCACCTTTTGTTTGGAACGATATTGTGAAAAGTTCGTTGGCCCATTCTCGCCCCAGGTCATTGCGCAACTTGGAAACCATCCAAGTCTGCCGGGGCAACAGAGTCAGTCGCTGCGATAGCGGCAACTGTTGACCTATGTCATGGCTTTGTTGAAGGAGGCTTATGATCGCGGTTTCGGCGCCAGCTTTGGAAGCGGCTCCAGATTCCAGGGATTGCGAATTTGTTTTTTGGGGCTTCGAGAGGTTAGCGAAAAGAACAAACGAGGCAAGGACCACGCCAAATGGCCGCCGCATAAATACCTCCGACCACCCCAGATCGGCTTGGATTATACCTCTACTCTGTGGGACTGAAGGGTTCGAGAATTGGGATTTGTCACCGGATCAAATTCACCGACTTGGATCCCCCAGAACCCGGTTCTCTTTACTGTTGTAAATCTACATGACCGATTAGCTGGGCAACGGACATGTGGTGTTTGGGCGTTAAACCGCCTCCGGCGCAGCATGCATAACTTCCGTGTAGCCAACCATTCGGCTAATTGATTGCTTTGCTGGGCATTTATTGCCCCAATTTGGAAAAGAAGAATCTCTTGCGACGTCTGCTTACTCGGAGGACTAAGTAGGTAATAAGGCTGATAGACGCGAAGATCAGGCCGATGATCCAAGGATTGCTGAATGTAGATTCTGTCGGGAATTCGGTCCATCCATATTGTTTAGAGAGGGTGTGGATAATCTCCAGGCCCAACGCTTTGGTGTTCTCCCCATTGGTCATCAAGACCACACCATCTCCCTTCTCATATACGAAGAGAAAGGCTACGAATCCTGCATTCACTCCGGGGTGCGAAAAATACCGATTGGGACCATTTCCCGCGATCGCAAAGCCGAGGGCATAGAATCCTAGAACCGGCTGTAACATCTGATGAGCCGTCGATGGCGACAATATCGCCCCGGGCTTGCCGGCTAAAGCGTCCTGGATGGCCAAAGCGAACAACGCTAGATCCGAAGGGGTCGTCCACATGCCTGCGACGGCCATCTCGGGGTAGGTGTGTGGACCTCCCTCGATCGCATTCCCATCTTTATCGTAGGGCATTGCTCTTAGGGGACGTAGTTTCTCAGGAATGGGTTGTTGAAAGGTGCTGTGCACCATATGCAGCGGCTGCAGCACTATTTCCTGCATCAATTCGGGGAAAGGCTCGCCTGTCACGTCTATCAAAATCTGCTGAATGATCGTGTAGTTGCCGCCAGCATATCGGAACTCTGTCCCAGGGACAAAGTCTATAGTCACCGGCGCAGAGTTTGCGGGACTCTCACCGTTCAGCACCTGGACAAGCGTGGGCACCTTTTCTCCAACAGCGTAGCCCTCAAAGCCGTGGACGGTTGCGCCTGCTGTGTGGCTGAGTAATTCTCGGAGCGTCACCTTCTTCTCCTCGGTAAACCTGCTAGTCGGTAACTTCCAGCTTCTCAGGTAGTGGCTCACATCAACGTCGAGATTCAGTTTTCCCTGCTCCACGAGTCGCAGCACAGTCAGTGCCGTCACCGGCATACTGATGGAACTCGCCTGGAATAGGGTTTCGGGCGTTACCGGCTCACCGCCGACTCTGGCAACCCCGAAAGCTTGAGTCCACGCTACGGTGCCATTGTGAATACAGGCCAAGCTCAGACCTGGCACGTGCTGGTGGGCCATACGATCTGGCACAAAAAGCAACGATTGTTGAATGTCCTGCGCAGATGGAGGCGCACCGCGCACGACGGCAGTAACTGACGGCGGACTCGTCTGCGTGATCAACGCGATTGCGCTAACCAGTGCCGATAGCCTTTTCACAAGCTCACAACCCATCACAGCGAGTGAGATTTGAAGTCCTCTTTCACCAGCCGAACCAGTGAACTATTCGCCGTTGCACACATGCGTCATTGCGTGAAATACCGCCATAAACAAGGCAAGCGACGAAAGCAGTGCCAGCGACGTCGCAATCACAATTGAGTTTTGCAGTTGAAGTGGTACCGCGACAGAAAGCACTTCCTTTAGTGCACACCGCCACACTCGCGCGGCTCCCGGCAGGCCGCTGTGTTCCCATTCGGCGCATATTTGGTCGGAAAACGTGGTTGCCATCTCGCTCCCGAAGCGCAGGCGAAAATCGCGCGGATATGTGAGCAACACCATTTTGTAGAGGCCACAGCTCACTCGAACAGCGCTGGTCATAACATCACTCCGATGTTTTCGGCACCAGCTTCTTCTCACGTGCCAAGCGCACTACAGACTCCATCCGGCTTATGTCGGCAGCGAGGATTGTCTTTCCCGTGCGGGTCAGCTTGTAATACCGCCTGCGATTTTCGTGGTCAGATCGACCGCCGACGCTCTCCGTTTCCTCTATCAAGTCCAGATCCAATAGCCTCTGGATTGTCGTATAGAGCGTGCCAGGACCCATACGGAATTGGTTGTCAGAAATTCGGGAGACACTCTGCATAATGGCGTAGCCGTGCTTCTCCCCGTCAGCCAACGCGAAAAGAATAAAAAAGACCGCAGGAGTGAGCGGGAGCAGGTGTTGCAAATCATCTGGAACGCGATTGGCCGCAGTAGACATGGATATGTTCACTACTGATATATCAATAACAGATAGTCTGTCAAGTTTTCCTTGTGACTGGGGTCGACATTGACACTTTGGATGCGGATGCCGTACGAATCCGATGTTCTGGTCAACCGACGGGCCACTCTGAACTAATCAGCCAATTTCCGTTTGGCTGACAAAACGGAAGTTATCCCTCGGCGAATCTGATCTCCAGGTCTACAGACTCGACTCTCTGCTAGACTATGCGCCCATGAAAACATTCCTTATTCGAACCCTTTGCCTCTTATTTTTCCTGGCTCCTCTCGCAGCCGCCCAGGATGTCATTCCCCTCTACCCTGGCACGGCGCCCGGCTCGGCGCAGGAGAACTATCCTGAGAAAGAGTACTTCTCGAAAAGCTGGAACACCGAAGTCGTCGCTAACGTGACCAAGCCAACGCTGACTGTATTCAAG
>Ga0210384_10000893_pt1 | contig 42869 bp, 34 predicted proteins | sample IncBWH2MmetaG_FD_160574 | JGI IMG/M metagenome (GOLD analysis project Ga0210384, IMG submission 160574) | Forest soil microbial communities from Barre Woods Harvard Forest LTER site, Petersham, Massachusetts, United States - Inc-BW-H-2-M | ecosystem: Environmental > Terrestrial > Soil >... | reverse complement strand
CGACACCAGGTCGTTGAAGGTGGCAATGACTACGTTGGCGAGTGATGCTTTGGGAACGCCAAGCCCACCGGTAACGGATGTCGGAGCGTTGATGTCGCCATAGTCAGGGGCGTGCGGCTTCACGCTGACGAGGGCGGCATCATGCAGCCCATGGTAGGCGCCTTCAAATTTCACGATCTTGTCGCGTCCAGTGGCAGCGCGGGCGATGCGGATGGCATGCATGGTAGCTTCGGTGCCGCTGTTGCCGAAGCGGCACATCTCGATGGGGAAGCGCGTGCAAATCTCCTCGGCGAGTTCCCACTCCATGTCATGCGGCATGCCGTACATGGTGCCGGTGCTGAGGCGCTTCTCGACAGCCTTCATCACCGCGGGATGGCAGTGTCCGGCCATGAGCGCGCCGAAGGTCAAATTGTGATCGACATATTCGTTGCCGTCGAGGTCGCGGAATTTACTGCCGCTGGCGTCTTTGACAAAGATGGGATAGGGATCGTAGGCGCGGTAGTTGCTGGCGACTCCGAGGGGTAGACGTTTGAGGTTGCGCTTGTGAGCTTCCGCGGATTTTGGGGTGCGGCGCTCGTAGGTGGAAAGTTCTTTCTGTAGGTCGGGGTACATCGAATTGCTCCAGAAATCGCAGGCCAGACAGGCCGTTAGAGTGGTGCTGATGTGCGTATTCAGTATAGCTGTTGCGTAGTGCGTTTGTTGCGTCCGGGCAGTGGTTGAGGCTGCCCGGACGGTTGAAGTTAGAAGAACAGCTTTAAGGCAACCTGCATCAAGCGCGGGTCACCGGCCTTCTGTATCTGGCCAAAGTTCGGACCGTCACTGATGGTGCCATCCGGATTTGTAAACCGGGTGTGGTTGAAAGCATTGAAAATATCCAGCCGGAATTCGGTGCGGAAGCGTTCGTTGATGGAAGTGTTCTTTTGCACCGAAAAATCGGTGTTGTCCAGACCGGGTCCACAGCAAACAGTGCGTGGGGAGTTACCCTGCGTGCCGATTGCCTGCGGAGCGAATTGGTTTGGATCGAAAGCGAAGTTGTTGTTTTTGCGGGGATCTTGCGTCTTGAAAGTTCCATTAACCAGGTCGGGGAAGTTCGGCGTGGCGAATCCGGAGACATTTCCCGTTAGATTCTCGTCCCCGAACGACTCGATGCGGATGGGGAAGCCGGACTGGAGCTGCGTGATGCCCGAGAGAGCCCAGCCGTTGAGGAACTTACCGGTAAAGCCGGAGAACTTAGGAACCGGCAACTCCCAGAAATAACTGACCACAAATCTGTGTCGCGCGTCGTATAGGGACAAGGAGCGGGTGCGGCGCGGGTTCGTGGGATCGATGAAGTCTTCAAAGCTGGAAGCCTGATCGAGGGATTTGCTCCAGGTATAGGCAATTTGAGTTTGGAACCCCTTGGCGAAGCGCTTGTCCAGGCTGACCTGCAGGGAGTTGTAGCTTGCCGAGCCTATGGTGTTTTCAGCAAAAATATTGGAGAACACCGGGGTTCCATCCGGCGGGCACCCAACGCCAGTTGTCGGAATGCAGTTGGGCGAAGAAAAGGGACGCAGACCGACAAGATTTAAGGTCGATCCTCCCGCAGCCCCCGTGAACACGGTTCCATTCGGCATATGGAATGTCTGGCCGCTGGGCACGTTGACAAAGTATTGGGAATCTTCGCCAAACGGGCCACAGGTACCCGCACCGCTATAGGTATTGATGTCCAAACATGTTTGCGGATTGGCACGATTGATGTCATAGCTGGCCAGCAAACGGTGTGACTGAGTACCAACGTAGCCGACCTGAAGCTGCGTGCCTCTGGCAATCTCGTGTTGGATGGTGAGGTTATATTGCGCGGTGTACTGGGCGCGCATATGCGGCTGGAATTCACCAAAGAGCAGGATCGGCTCGAATAGAGGCCAATCGATCGGCGTGCCTGGTTTAGGATCCAGCACGCCGTTGGCGCCATTGGCGAGCACTCCGCCATTTTGATTGACGTAAGGCGTATTGAACAAAGTGTTGGAGGTGGTCAAGCTGATACCGAAGGGAGGCTCGGCGCTGAACTGCTCGAATACCAGTTGCTCGATCGGGTTATAGAACAAACCCCAACCGCCGCGAATGCTGGTTTTACCGCGACCTCGCGGATCCCAGGCAAAACCGATGCGAGGAGCAAGTGCTTTGTAATAAGTGGAGGTCAGTCCCTGCGGAACCCCTTGCTCTCCGGGAAACACGAGACCTGTGGGAAATGCCGAAGCGCAGTCGTTGGTAGCCGTGGACAAACAGGGATAGCGTTGTGTCGACTGCCCTGGGCGGAAAGTCTGCACGCGGTTTCCGATGTCTTTTTGCGGGGTATTCAGCTCCCAACGCAACCCGTAATTGAGGGTCAGGCGGTTGGTAAGCTTCCAACTATCCTGGGCGAAGGGGTAAACCGATGTCGTGCGGACATGCTCCTGCTGGGCAGCACCCTGTTGGTACTGATCGGGTAACCCGAGCAGGTAATTCGGGTAGAGGTTCTGGGTGAGGTTGCCACTGTTGTCAGCAACGGAATATGCCGGATCATTTGGGCCGCCGCCGAAATATTGGAAGTAGCCACTATTTTCGAAGTAAAGAAATTGATCAAAACGCTGGCGCCGGACGTCACCGCCAAACTTGATGGTGTGCTTGCCTTTGACGAGCGTCACGTTATCCGCAAACTGAAAAGAATTCCCAACCTGCGGGAGTTCCCCTTCGAAATTGTTGCCAAGGACGAATCCGCCCGACACTGAGACATCGGGAACACCCTCGCGTCCCGCTCCAAGGCCAGGAGTAATACCAAACTTGGGCCCAGCGCCCGGCAGAGCGTTCACCGCAGCAGAATCCGATGTTCCGGTGAAGCAAAACGCTGATGCAGCTGAAGTGCAGGAGTTGGTTACCAGGTTCGTCCTCTGGGGATGATTAAGGGTACCCTGCCCTTCCCGCATGTAGACGACTCGGGCCTCGTTCACAAGGTTATTCGATATGGTCCAGGCATGGCTGATGTTGATCTGCTGGTCCCGAGTGGCGTAAGTAGCCCCAAAGCCGGGCACGTTGGCCCCAGCCGCTTGGAAGAAATTGTAAGGAGTAAAAGAAGCTTGATCCTGGAAGTAGTAATAAGCAGAAAGGTTCTGCTTGTCGTTGATGTGGTGATCGATCTTCAACGTCGTTTGATCCGAACGAAGGGTACCGGTCAGGACCGCCTGATAGATGCTGGTACCAACGTTTGCATGCGGCACAAACTGGTTGAGCAAGTCGGCAGCTACTGGATCCTGGCACTCGACTGGAACTACGTTGGTGGGAAACACCGAATTCCAGGCTACACCGGCTGCTGGAGTGATCCCGCCCAGCGCAGTGATCTTACTGGCACAAGTATTTCCGGCTAAGCTACGACTGTTCAAGACGTCCGCCACAAACTGGTCTTGAATCGTGCCTGCAAAGGGCTGACTCCCCGGCGTCTGCGAGAAGTCTCCAGTGCGTTCCGCATCTGTGGGCACGGTGACATTGCCACCCGACTGCCCTTTATGGACGCGATTGCCTTCGTACGATCCGAAAAAGAAAGTTTCATTTTTCCGGATTGGCCCACCAATTGTTCCGCCGAATTGGTTCTGGATATATTTCGCCTTGCTGGGATCGAAGTAACCTTTGGAGTTCAAAACCTTGTTGCGCAAAAAGTCGTAGGCGTTGCCGTGGAAGCTGTTCCCGCCAGACTTCGTAATGACATTGATGACAGAACCGGAATTGCGCCCGAATTCAGCATCGAAAGCATTGGTAAGAACGCGAAACTCCTCCACTGCATCGGGGCTTGGGTTAATCGTTGGAAGATTGATGAACAAGTCATTCGCATCGCCGCCATTCACCATGAAGTTATTAGCGCGGCCGCGGCCTCCGTTGACCGAGACGCTGCCCGCATCGGAGCCGCCGGCGTAGAGATCGGCGCCGACAGTGGACTGCACTCCCGGTTGCAACGACAGGAATTGGTAGGTATTGCGCTGGTTCAGGGGAAGCTGCGCGATGGAGCGGTCGTTGATGACGGCACCCAACTGTGTGCTGGAGGTATCGACGATGGGCGCTTCGGTCGTGACTTCCACTACGTCTTTCCGTTCGCCAATCTGCATCGTCATGTTCAAAGTGAGAACCTGATTGAGCTGCAGGAGAACTCCGGGGCGAACGTCTTTCTTGAATCCGGTGAGGTCAAATTCGAAGCTGTACGTTCCGACGGATACTTCGGGAAAGGAATAGTCGCCGTCAGCATTGGTGGTTGCGGTTCGGCTGACGCCGCTGGCCTCATTGGTTAACGTCACCTGGACTCCGGGCAACACTGCGCCACTGGCATCGGAGACTTTGCCGATGAAGCGGCCGCCGGTCTGGGCGGCCAGGTTGGAGGTGAAGACGAATGCGAGCAGGAACAAGAAGGCGAAAAACACGCAGGTGCGGCGCAGATGGGGGGAGCGCATCGAAATCCTCCGAGACGGAAACAAAGTTTGCTTCACCGGGTAAAATTAGATCAAAACCAAGCTTGGCAAGCTAGCGGTTGCGAAAAACACAAACCTTGCTATAATCCCGCAAGGTTAGAGAACGGGCAAGGGACTGTCAAGCTAAAAATGTCCTGCTCCATCGCGCTTCGCGCGTCTCACGTTGACAATCATGGCTGTTGGCAATCACAAAGCGAAGAGCTTGAAGAGTGGCTCCGCAAATTCATATTCCATAAAACAAAATTCCGCTGGGACATATCTGAAAATTGGCGACGTAGCGAGGCAGGTGGGAGTGTCTCCCTCGGCGATTCGCGCGTGGGAAAATCTGGGTCTGGCGCGGCCGCAGCGCACCGAAAGCAAATATCGGCTTTACACTCAGGCCGATGTAAAGCTGCTGAAACGGGCGCGATATTTGCGGAAAGTGCGTGGCTTAAATGGTCCCGCAATCGTTCAACTCCTGAAGCGGCAGGGTGAAGTGCGCACGCCAAAGGACGGGACGTCGAGCGCAATTGGAGCACGACTGCGGCAATTGCGCGCGCAAAGGCGCTTGCCGCTGCAACAGGTGGCCAAGGCCGTCGGCATTTCGGTCGGTTTCTTGAGCGCCATCGAACGTTCGCACATGAGCGCGTCGATTACGACGCTGCGCAAGCTGGCGCAGTTTTACAAATCCAATATTTTGGAGTTCTTCAACCCCGGCGAATCGCATTCTCCCCTGGTGAGGCCGAAGGCGCGTAAGGTGCTGGAGGTGGCCCCGGGCATCTGGATGGAATTGCTGGCCGTCGGCAATCCGGTGATGGAAACGCATTTGTTCCGTGTGGCTCCGGGCGCGGGCACGGAGGAAAGTTACACGCACGAGGGAGAAGAATTCCTGTATGTTCTTCGGGGCGAGTTCGCTATCTCTTTGGAAGAGGAAGAGTACCGGCTCAAGTCGGGAGACAGTTTTTACTTTGAGAGCACGACGCCGCATCGCTGGGTGAATCCAGGAAAAAGCGAAGCGCACGTGCTGTGGATCAATACGCCGCCGACGTTCTGAGGTTTGAGGGAGAATTCAGGTAATGGTTAAACAAGTTGCAGGCGTTTCGGCTTCGAACTTTGTTGTAGGGATGGTTTGTTTACTAGCCAGCAGCATGGCTCTGGCTGCCTCGAGCCGGAAGGCAACCGTGATCGTGACCAACGCGCGCATCTACACGGTGAACGCCAAACAGTTCTGGGCGGAAGCGGTGGCGATCAGCGGCGACAAGATTCTGGCTGTGGGTTCGAAGCGGAAAATCGATTTGTTCCTCGATAAGAGCACACTCGTGATCGACGCGCACGGCAAGCTGGTTTTACCGGGATTCACGGACTCACATTTCCATCTGATTGAGGGTTCCCGCACGCTTTCGCAGGTGAATCTGAACGGCGCCAAGTCCATCGCCGAGGTGCAAAAGCGGGTAAAGGATTTTGTAGCCACCCACCCCAACGCCAGCTGGATTACGGGTCGTGGTTGGAGCTACGAGATTTTCGGCGACGTTGCGCTTCCCCACAAGAAGTATCTGGACGAGATCGTGAACGATCGACCCGTTTATTTGGTTGGGTTCGATGGCCACACTTCGTGGGTGAACAGTAAAGCGCTGGCGGTGACGGGCATTACACGGGACACACCAAACCCTGCGCACGGGACCGTTGTGAAAGACGCGAAAGGCGAGCCTACGGGCGCGCTGAAGGAAGACGCGGACGACCTTGTCGGCACTCAGGTGCGGGCAACGCGCGAAGAGCAGCTGGCGGCGCTGCGGTTGGGCCTGCGCGCGGCGAACCGCGCTGGGCTGACGCGGGTGATTTGCCTGGGCAATTCCATTGGTCTGGTGGACGACGGGAAAAACATTGCGCTGTACGACGAGCTGCTGAAGAACGGCGAGCTGACGTTGCGCTTGTACGTGTCTTCTTATCAGGGCCCGCCGACGATGACCAACGAACAGATTGCGGCTGTTGTGCAAGCGAAACAGCGGTACCAGGGCGACTGGCTGGCGGCGGGGGCGGTGAAGTTCTATCTGGATGGGGTGATTGAGTCGCATACAGCCGCCATGTTGACTCCGTATTCTGACGATCCCACACAGATCGGAGTTTTGCGTTGGGACGAGGGAGAATATAAGCGGGCGGTTGCGGAACTCGACAAGCGCGGCATTCAAGTATTTACCCACGCCATTGGCGATCGCGCCGTACGGCTGGCGTTGGATGCCTATGAGGATGCTGCGAAAACGAACGGAACGCATGATATGCGTCACCGCATTGAGCACATTGAAACCATTACTGCGCAGGACATTCCGCGGTTTGGGAAGCTGGGCGTGGTAGCGAGTTATCAGCCACTGCATGCGGAGCCAATTGTTGACACCGTGAATATTTGGGCGCGCAACGCGGGACCAGATCGCGCGAGTCGTGGTTGGACTTGGCAGAGTGTGGCAAAAGCGGGCGGACGGCTCGCATTTGGCAGCGACTGGCCGGTAGTAACGCTGAGTCCTTGGTACGGCATCCAAACTGCCCTGACGCGGCAGACCTTGGATGGCAAGCCGGAAGGCGGTTGGTCTCCTCAGGAGCGCGTTTCCTTGGAGCAGGCGATTGAGGGGTATACGCTGGGTGCGGCGTTTTCGGCACATCGTGAGACGCAAGAGGGATCGCTCGAAGAAGGTAAGTTGGCGGATCTGATTATTCTGGACCAGGATATTTTCAAGATTGCGCCGAGCGAAATTCATAAGACGGAAGTGGTTTTGACCATGGTCGGGGGCAAAGTGGTATATCAATCGTCCGTGATGACAACTGGTGCGGGTGTGGGGAGCGCAAAATGAAACGATGGTTTGTGACGGTTCCGCTGGTTGTCGTTCTACTTCTGACTTCGTGCTCCAAGAAAGTACCCTCGCTGAATCTGCTGGTTTGGGAGGGGTATGCCGATCCCTCGTATGTGAAGGCGTTCGAGGAGCAGTGCGGATGCAAGGTCTCTGCGTCGTACATGGGATCGAGCGATGAACTGGTGGCGAAACTGCGCGGCGGAAGTGCCTCGAACTACGATGTGATTTCTCCGTCGAGCGATGTGGCGACGATGATCGCAACAACCGGGTTGGCGGCGCCGCTAGATTTGACGAAGATTCCGTCGTACGGACAATTAGCGCCGAAACTCACTTCCCTGCCGCTGGTTCGCGCGAACGGTCAGGTCTACGGCGTGCCGTTCATGTGGGGGCCAGACCCGCTGATTTACGACACGACCGTGTTTGCGGCTCCTCCCGATAGCTGGAAGGTGCTTTGGGACTCGAAATACAAGGGCAAGATTTCGGTTTGGGACGATCTTTCGACCGTGTACATGGCGGCGCAGGTGTTGGGATATGACAAGCCGAATCCGGATCAGCTTTACAACTTGAGCGACGAGCAGCTTGAGGCGGTTAAGAAGAAATTGCTGGAGTTGAAGCCGAACGTCCGGAAGATATGGTCGACCGGCGGCGAACTGACGAATCTGTTCCAAAATCATGAAGTCGTGGCGGCGATGGGGTGGCCTCTCATGACGAATCAGCTTCGGAAATCCGGCTATCCAGCCGGGGAAACGATTCCGCAAGAGAATACTACAGGGTGGATCGATCACTTGATGATTACCTCGGCGAGCGAGAACAAAGAGCTGGCACAGAAGTTTCTCGAGTTTATGATTCAGGCGCAAACGCAGAAAAAAGTGGCGGATGTGACGGGCTACACGCCGGCGAATCCGCAGGCGGCGCAGTTTATGACTGACGATCAGAAGAAGAGCCTCCACCTGGACGACGTGGACAACTACCAAAAGCGACTCTACTTCTGGCAGAATGTGCCGCGGCGGGCGAAATACAACGAGATTTGGAATGAAGTAAAGGCGGCGCAGTAGAGGCGCGGCCGCAGCGGCCTGCAAAACCTGATGACATCTCTCCTCTCCATCCGGAACGTAGCCAAGACCTTCGGCAAGACTCACGTGCTGCGGGATATTTCACTGGAAGTTGCCGAGGGCGAATTCCTCACGATCCTGGGCGAATCTGGCTCCGGTAAAACGACGCTGCTGCGCGTGATTGCCGGATTTGAGCACGCCACTTCCGGCGAGCTTTGGATGGGTGGCGAGCGACTCGACGCGCTACCTCCCTACAAGCGACCTGTGAATACTGTCTTCCAGCACTATGCGCTCTTCCCTCACCTTACGATTGGCGACAACGTGGGATACGGCCTGCGCATCGCCGGGGTTTCCAAAGCGGAAACAGCAGCGCGCGTGGAAGAAGCGCTGGCTATGGTGAAGATGACGGCGCACGCGCAGAAAAAACCATCCAAGATTTCCGGCGGACAACAGCAACGCGTGGCGCTGGCGCGGGCATTGGTGAACCGTCCGAAACTATTGTTGTTGGACGAGCCGCTCTCGGCACTGGACGCCAACTTGCGGCGGCAGATGCAAATTGAACTGAAGGCTCTGCAACGCGAAGTGGGCATCGCTTTCGTGTTCATCACGCACGATCAGGAAGAAGCGATGGTGATGTCGGACCGCATCGCGCTACTGAAGGGTGGGCGTTTGGAACAGATTGCTACGCCGCGGGAAATCTACAACCGTCCTGCGACGTCTTATGTGGCGCAGTTCATCGGACATACGAATTTGTTGCGGGGTAGCGTGGCGCGAGGAGTGGCTCGCTGCGGATCGTTGTCGTGGCCGGTAGATGCGGGAGATGGGCCAGCCGCATTCTCGGTGCGGCCTGAGCATGTCCGTCTGGCTGGAAGCAACACCGATGGTTCCGTCCGATTCGAAGGACGGGTGCAACACCAAGCCTTTCACGGCGCGACGGAAATGGTGCGTGTGCAGTGCGAGGGCGGACTGGTCTTCTTAGTACGTTTAACGGGTGCAGGCACTGGCACAGTAGGTGATGCGCTGCGGCTGGAATTTTCTCCACAAGATGCGGTCGTTGTTCGCGATGTCGAGGCGGCATAGTGTTTTCTCGCGCTTACAAAGCGGCGGTGACAATCCCCCCTCTGGCGTGGGTGACGCTGTTTCTGTTGCTCCCCTACCTCTTGATGTTTTGTTATAGCTTTTGGGCGGTGGCTTTGGGAAACGTGGTGCATCAGTGGAATCTGGACAACTACCACGAGCTGCTGACGAAAGACGTTTACCGCGAGACTCTACTGCGCTCGCTTTGGATTGCGGCGCGGGTGACAGTCTTCGCTCTGCTACTGGGATACCCGCTGGCCTATTTCCTTTCTTTCTATGCCGGCGCGAGGAAGGATCTTTTTTATCAGCTAGTAATTATTCCGCTGTGGGTAAGCTACCTTGTCCGCGCGTATGCCTGGAAGACGATTCTGGGAACCGACGGCGTGCTCAACACGCTGCTCCAGTTTTTTCACATTACGCAACATCCGGTCGATTCACTTCTCTATAGCCCCTTCGCTGTAGTGCTGACGCTGACGCATATCTATACGCCCTTTGTAGTGCTGCCGATTTATGCGGCGATGGAACATATTCCTCGAAATCTGGTGGAGGCTTCGCACGATTTGGGAGCTTCGCCGATGCAGACGTTTTGGCGCGTAATCTTTCCACTTTCCGCACCTGGAATGATTGCTGGCGCAACATTCGCGTTTGTGTTGAGTCTGGGCGATTTTCTGGCACCGCAACTTTTGGGCGGGCCGAGCGGGATCATGATTTCCAACATTGTGGTCAGCTTGTTTGGCGCGGCTTACAACTGGCCGCTGGGCGCGGCGATTTCGTTTTGTATTTTGGTGCTTGTGGTCTCGCTGCTTGCGCTGGCGGAGCGGTTGGAAAAGAAATGGAGCTACTCGTGAGCGCGGGTGCTGGAGCTGTCCAGAAGTCGCGGTGGCTGCCGCTGCATACGGTGGCAGTGTATGCGTTCTTGTATTTACCTATCGTCACTCTGGTTGTGTACTCGTTCAACGGTGCAGGCGTTGGCGGATTCCCGCCGCGCGATCTGACGCTGAACTGGTACCGGATTCTGTTGCAGGATGATGCAATTTGGGTTTCGGTACAGAACAGTTTGATCGTGGCACTCGCGGCGGTTGGAATTGCGTTGGGTTTCGGAATTCCTGCAGCCTTGGCTTTGGATCGGGCGGACTTTCCTGGTAAGGCTCTGTTTCGGCGGCTGGTGCTGCTGCCCCTGATCCTGCCTGGCATCATCACCGGACTTTCGATTTTGATGCTGGTCAATGTCGCGCAGGTCAAACTGAGTCTGCTCACAATTATTCTGGGCCACGGGACGGCATTAATTTCGGTGGCGACTACCGAGGTTTTTGCGGGGCTGCAAAAGCTGGACCGGGCGCAAGAAGAAGCATCGCTCGATCTCGGCGCAAATTATTGGCAGACGTTTTGGCGGGTCACGCTGCCCAACCTAAAGCTCCCAATCATCGGCGCAGCGCTGCTGATCTTTACACTTTCCATGGATGAAATTGCGGTGAGCTTCTTTCTGATCGGACGCGACAACACTCTGCCGCTCGAGATTTGGGGCCGGTTGCGGCGGGGGATCACGCCGGAGATCAATGCTATTTCCACGGTGCTTTTTGTTTTTTCTTTGGTGGCGATTGTAATTTGGTACCGCTTGCGCTCGGGATCTGAAAATCGCAGCGAGGTTGCAGCTCAATTGGTAGAGCCGACATAGCAGAAGCAGTCTGCGGAGCTTCGCTCCGCTTGGACGGCCGGGGGCGACCGTCCCCACGCGATCAAACACCTCCCTGCCTATCTTCCTCTTGCCGTGGCATAGTAAACTAGAGGCTGTAGAAGTTCAGCCTATCCGCTCTTCTTCCGCTGCACTCTTGAGAGGAACCCAATACTTTGAGTTTGAACATTAGGAATATTGCCATTATCGCGCACGTGGACCACGGGAAAACCACCCTGGTGGACGCCATGTTGCGCCAGAGCGGAACGTTTCGCTCGAATGAAGCGGTTGTGGACCGTGTCATGGATTCGAATGAACTGGAAAAAGAACGTGGCATCACGATTCTTGCCAAGAACACTGCCGTCTTCTATCACGGCGTGAAGATCAACATTGTGGATACGCCCGGCCACAGCGATTTCGGCGGCGAGGTGGAGCGCGCACTCAAGATGGTGGACGGCGTCATGCTGCTGGTGGATGCCAGCGAGGGGCCACTGCCGCAGACGCGTTACGTGCTGACCAAGGCGCTCGAAGCGTTTATGCCGGTCATTGTGGTGGTAAACAAGATTGACCGCCCGGATGCACGGGCTCAAGAAGTTTTGAACGAGGTCTACGACCTCTTTATCGACCTTGACGCAAAAGAAGAACAACTCGATTTCCCGGTTCTCTACACGAACGCGAAGGCTGGCACGGCGTCGACGGATCGCGAGACGCAGGGTCCAAACCTGGAGCCGTTGTTTGACGCCATCGTCAAGACGATTGAACCCCCTAAGGGAGATGCCGCCGGGCCACTGCAAATTCTAGTAGCAAATCTCGACTACAGCGATTATCTGGGCCGTTTGGCGATAGCGCGTGTTTTCAACGGGACGATGAAGACCGGCGAAGAAGTAGTAATCGCCAAGCTCGACGGGACGTTGCATAAGACAAAGATTACGAAGCTGTTTTCATTTTCCGGACTGAAGCGGACCGACTGCACTGAAACGGAACTGGGCGACATCATTGCGGTTGCGGGAGTGGAAGGAATCACGATCGGCGAAACAATCACCGATGTGGCGAACCCGATGCCGCTGCCGCCCATTGTGATCGACGAACCTACGATTGCGATGTTGTTTACCGTGAACACTTCTCCGTTTGCCGGACGCGAAGGACAGTATGTGACGTCGCGGAATCTCCGCGACCGTCTGGCGAAAGAACTTCTGACCAACGTTTCTTTACGTGTGGAAGACACAGGCACGACCGATTCGTTCAAGGTGCTGGGGCGTGGTGAATTGCAGTTGTCGATTCTGCTGGAAATGATGCGGCGTGAAGGCTTCGAATTGATGGTCGGCAAGCCCGAGATCGTAACCAAGCGTGTGGACGGCAAGCTGATGGAGCCTGTAGAGCTGCTCACCATCGACGTGCCCGAGGAATTTGTCGGCGTAGTCATGGAGCAGCTTGGTGCGCGGAAGAGCACCGTCGTCAATATGCACAACCACGGCTACGGGCGCGTGCGCATCGAATTTCGCGTGCCCAGTCGCAGCCTCATCGGACTGCGCAGTCAGCTGCTCACCGACACGCGCGGGACGATCGTGATGAATGCGTTGTTCGATGGATATATCGAGTGGCAGGGCGATATTCCGCACCGGCTCACCGGCGCGCTCATTTCCGACCGCGACGGCGTCTCCACCGCTTACGCCCTCTGGGGTTTGCAAGAGCGCGGCAACCTCTTCTGCGGTCCTGGCGTTGAACTGTACGAAGGCATGATTGTCGGCGAAAACGCGAAAGACAACGATCTCGACGTCAACGCCGTGCGCGAGAAGAAGCTAACCAACATGCGTTCGTCCTCGGCGGACGAGGCTTTGCGGCTTGTCCCCCATAAGAACCTCAACTTGGAACAAGCAATTGAATTCATTACCGATGATGAGTTTGTGGAAGTGACACCCAAGTCCTTGCGTCTGCGCAAAAAAGTCTTGCAGTCGAATAAGCGCAAGCGCGGGCCAGTCGGTGTCGAAGCGTAGACCGTCATGAAGATTCGGGCACCAGGGAAAGGGCCGCGTCCGGCACCGGCTTTTGAAGCGGTGGCGGTCTTTCTGGTTCCCTGCTCTTGTGGCCTGAACATAGCGGTGGCGGGAAGCGACCCAAAACGCGGTTCCTGGGGTCGCCAGTTGCAGTGTCCCCAGTGTGGCAAGAAGCACGATCGGCATTTTCGGGCCGTACGTTTTGAGTACGGTGCCGGATACTGGGCATCGAAGGGCTGTTGACACCTGCGTTCAGGGCGGCTCGTTCGCCTCGCTGAAGCTGGCTCGTTTCCTTACCTGTCCGCACGGCTTACGCCGTGGGCTTGATTCGTGTGCTGCTTGGCCGCGGAAAGCCTCCGAAAGCCGGACTAGGGGGCGCTAAGAATCTCCGCTCCCCCTGGCAAAAGACCTGATATACTCGCTTCCTCGTTTGACTGTTCGCAACTCCGGCCCCGTTTCAGGGGAAGATCTCTGTCCGCCGAAGCAGCCCACACTCAGACAAATCCGTATTGTGAGGCAATCGCGTGAAGAACATTTTCGTAGGAAATTTGGATTTCCACACCACGGAAGAAGAACTCCGTCAGGCATTTGAACCGTATGGTGCGATTGAGAAGGTCAGCATCATGACAGAGCGGGAGACAGGACGTTCGCGCGGATTTGCTTTTGTCGAGATGACCAACGCGGATGAAGGGGACAAAGCTATTACGGCCTTGAACGGGTCACAGATCGGAACTCGTACGGTGAACGTGAATGAGGCGCGGCCTCGTGAAGATCGTCCCAAGGGCGGTGGGGGTGGCGGTGGTTTCCGGCCTGGTGGTGGCGGTGGGGGCGGCGCCGGCAGGGGTGGAGACCGTGGTGGAGATCGCGGCGGACGCAAAGGTGGTGGCGGACGTGGTGGCGATCGCGGTGGCGGTGGCGGCGGACGCTGGTAGGCTCGTTACCTTTAGCGGCGGCGCACTTTGCTGCTATTTCCAGACCATTCAAAATAAGTTTGTTATAAGAGGGCGGACCTTCCGGGTACGCCCTCTTCGTTTCATCTCCGCTTTACCATCCAGGGATTCTTGAAGACTCATTCGCTGGCGCACGGCCGCGCGTCCCTCCCGATCCCAGCTCAGCCTTTATAATAAAAAGTTTCCGCACCGCTTTTGGGCGTTCGTTAAGAGGGCGGGGAACGGCGTTCATGTACCACGACCTGACACGTAGGCGAGAACCGACGCGTGTCCTTTCACAACCAGTTCGCGATTCCATCCAAGGGGCCGATGTCCACAGACAGCATAGTTGTTAAGGGCGCGCGGGTTCACAATCTCAGAAACATTGATTTCGAGATTCCCCACAACGAGCTCACGGTCGTCACGGGAGTGTCGGGGTCCGGGAAGTCGTCGCTGGCCTTCGATACCATTTACGCGGAGGGGCAGCGGCGGTATGTGGAATCGCTGTCGGCGTATGCGCGGCAATTCCTGGAGCGTATTGAGAAACCCGACGTGGACATAATTGATGGGATCGCCCCCGCCGTAGCGATCCGCCAGAAAAACAGTACGCGCAATCCGCGCTCGACTGTGGCAACTGCCACGGAAATCTACGACTACCTTCGGCTGCTATTCGCCCGCATCGGGCGAACGTACTGCCTGCAATGCGGGCAGGAAGTGAACAAAGATACCGTCGATGAGATTGCCGATACAGTGTTGGGACTACCTGCGGGAACGAGGCTAAATGTGTTGTTTCCGGTGCAAACGGCGGAGCTGGCGCGAGCAGCAGAATTCAGTGCCGCGCAGGCAGACACGAAGAAGAAACCGCGCAGCAAGAAAAAAGTGGACGAAGAAGCGGCTGCTGCCAAAGCGCTGCACATCGACCTGCTAAAAGCGAGGCTCTTTGAACTGCGAAAGCGAGGCTTCAACCGGCTCTGGCAAGGGGGACAGGTTTTTGAATTCTCCTCGCCGGAGTCGCTGCTGGACGTGAACTTTAACGAGCTGGTATTTGCACTGGTCGACCGGCTTGTGTTGCCAACGGAACCCAAGGAAATCCGGGCGCGACTGATTGACGCTGTGGAAAGCTGCTATCGCGAGGCGAGCGAAGTAATTCTGGAAACGGCGCCCCGGGGCGAAGGCAGTGACAGCAAACCTGAGCGGCTGCGCTATGCCCAGCGTTTTGAATGTAAACGCTGCGGGATTCGCTATGAGGAACCGGAGCCGCGCCTGTTCTCTTTCAACAATCCGTACGGAGCGTGTCCGCGCTGCCAGGGATTCGGGAACACCATCGATTTCGACATGGATCTGGTGATCCCGGACAAGTCGAAGACCCTGGCGGATGGCGCGATCGAGCCCTGGACCAAGCCCAAGCACCGCGTCTACTTCAACGAGATGAAGAAGGTTGCCAAGGAAGCAGGGCTGCCGCTGGACGTGCCGTGGTCGGAGTTGGACGCGGAACATCAGGAATTCGTGATGCGCGGCGACGGGCGTTTTGGCGGCATTCGAGGCTTCTTCCAATATTTGGAACGAAAAAAATACAAGCTCCACGTGCGCGTGTTCTTGAGCCGGTATCGCGGGTACTCGGTGTGCCCCGATTGCAATGGGATGCGGCTGCGGGCTGAGGCGCGCACGGTGCGGGTTGGCAAAAAGAATATCTGCGAAGTCTGCAGCATGACGATCGAGCAAACGGCTAAGTTTTTCTCTGGGCTCGCGCTGACGGCGGAACAGGTGGGGATTGCCGACAAGATTCTGCACGAGATTTCTGAACGGCTGCACTTCTTGAACGATGTGGGGCTGGAGTATCTGACGCTGGACCGTCTGTCCTCGACGCTCTCAGGAGGCGAGGCGCAGCGGATACAGTTGGCGACCTCGCTGGGTTCGCGGCTGGTGGGCACCTTGTATGTGCTGGATGAGCCCTCGATTGGCCTGCATAGCCGTGACACACACCGGCTGATTAAGATTTTGGAAGGGTTGCGGGATCTTGGAAATACCATTCTCGTAGTGGAACACGACGCTGGAATCATGAAGGCCGCGGGGCACATTTTGGACCTTGGTCCCGGAGCGGGCGAGCATGGCGGGCGGGTGGTGGCGAGCGGAAGCTATGACCATATTCTGGCGCACAAGACATCGCTAACCGGGCGATACCTTTCCGGCGATCTGCGTATCCAATTGCCGGCAGCCCGGCGGGAGCCAGGAAAACGACAAATTCAGATCTACGGAGCGCGGGCCAACAATCTGAAAAAGATCGACGTTACAATTCCGCTGGAAATGCTGGTGGCGGTTACGGGGGTTTCAGGTTCGGGTAAGTCCAGCTTGGTGCATGATGTGCTTTATCCGTCGCTGGCAGCCGCTAAGAAACAGGTTGGCGTGACGCAGCCGGTAGAGTGCCGCGAAATTGAGGGTGAAGATTTCATCGACGAGATTGTGCTGGTGGATCAATCGCCGATTGGTCGGACTCCGCGCTCGAACCCGGTGACGTATACCAAGGCCTTCGACGGAATCCGCGATCTGTATGCGTCGATTCCCGAAGCAAAGAAGAAGGGCTTTTCAGCGGGACATTTCTCGTTCAACATTCCCGGCGGGCGCTGCGACACCTGCCAGGGGGACGGCACGGTCACGGTGGAAATGCAGTTTCTAGCGGATGTGGAACTGGTCTGCGAGGAGTGCCACGGCACGCGCTATAAGCCGCAAGTACTTGAAGTCCGGTACAAGGGAAAGAATATCCACGAGGCGCTGAACCTGACTGTGAAGGAAGCGCTACATTTTTTCGCCGGCGTTCCCAAGATAGTGGACAAGCTGAGGGTTCTCGACGAAGTGGGATTAAGCTATTTGCGGCTGGGACAATCGGCGTCGACACTCTCTGGCGGCGAAGCGCAGCGCATGAAACTGGCGGCGCATTTGCAGCCGGCGGCCCGATTGGCGGGGCGTCCCAAGGAAGAGCTCAAGAAGCACCGCTGGCGCACACTGTACATCTTTGATGAGCCGACGACGGGACTGCATTTTGACGACGTTAGCAAACTATTATCAGCGTTCCGGCGTCTGATAGAGGCAGGGGGCTCGATTGTGGTGATTGAGCACAATCTGGAAGTGATCAAGACGGCGGATTGGGTGATCGACCTCGGGCCAGAGGGCGGTGCGGGCGGCGGTGAGGTGGTCGTCGTCGGTCCTCCTGAAGCGATTGCCGCAAACAAGAAGTCGTATACGGGAAAGTTTCTGGCACGCGCGTTGGAGGGGAAGGCTGTGGTCGCGTGATGGAGAGGAAACAAGGCCGAACTGCAACCTGCTGGAGATGCTGGCTAATTGCGGCGGCGTTAATCCTTGACGTGACCGGCCTGACACTGGCGCAAACGGGAAGAACGACGGGGCAGACCATCCGGCACCATAGGGTCGCCGAGGAGAGCGAATTCCCTCCCGAGATACGGCAAGCCGAAGATGCCCTCGATAAGAAAGACTACGCAACGGCGGAAAAGTTGTTGACCGCGGTGACGACGCGGGACGCGAAGAGCTACCGGGCTTGGTTTGATCTGGGGTTTCTCTACAACGAACAAGGGCGCAAGGACGATTCGATTGCCGCCTATCGCAGGGCAGTGGCCGCAAAACCGGATGTCTTCGAGTCCAATCTGAATCTTGGTTTGATGCTGGCACGCTCCGGCAATCCCGAGGCGGAAACGTTTCTTCGTGTCGCAACCCTGCTGAAACCGACGGACAAGCCTGAGGAGGGTCAAACGCGCGCGTGGCTCTCCCTGGCGCATGTCCTTGAAGTGAGCAAGCCGGGGGAAGCGGCCGAAGCGTATCGCGAGGCGCTGAAGCTTCAGCCTGCAAATGCCGAAACCCATCTTGCCCTGGGCTCTTTGCTGGAACGACAGAAGGATGCTAAAGGCGCTGAAGCCGAGTATCAGCAGGCTTTGAAACTGGCCTCAACGGCAGATATTTCGTCCTCGAGCGAAGCCGCAACGGCATTGGCCAATCTCTACATGCAGACGAAACGCTTTCCTGAAGCGGAAGCTATGTTGCGAAAGCTGGCGGTCGCACGCCCTGGGGACGCCGTGTTGCATGTGCAGCTCGGGCGCGTACTGGCGGCGAATGGCAAGTACGATGAGGCGGCGACCGAAGTCGAGGCGGGTCTCAAGCTGACGCCCGGGGATGCGGCGGCTGTTCGCGATCTGGCGGACATTTATTTGCTACAAAAGAAGAACGCGCAGGCGGAGCCGCTCTATCGGCAATTGCTCACCGCAACACCGAACAATGCCGAAGTACACCATGCCCTGGGAAAAGCCCTGTTGGACCAGCACAAGTTCCCGGAAGCGCAAGCGGAATTTCTGACTGCCGTTAAGCTAAAACCTGACTTTGGCGGCGCCTACGGAGACCTTGCGGCGGCGGCGGATCAGAACAAAGACTATCCATTGGTAATCGCCGCTCTCGACGCGAGGGCCAAGTTCCTGCCAGAATTACCCGTCGGCTATTTTCTGCGGGCTACGGCTTTTGACCATTTGCGGGACCGAAAGAACGCGGCGGTCAATTATCACAAGTTCCTGGAGACGGCGGATGGCAAGTTTCCGGATCAGGAATGGCAGGCGCGGCACCGCCTGATCGCGATTGAACCGAAGAAGTAATTATGAAGTATCGATCGATAGCTGGCCTGATTTTCCTGTTCTGCTTCTACAGCGCTGGAGCGCTGGCGGAGAAGCCGGAGACGCTCGCCGAAATGAAGACTCGGGCAGAAGGAGCTCGTCCAGCCGATTGCGTTCGGCTGTGCGCGGATACAGCGCGCCGGGCGTTCGATGAAGCCAAGAACGCGTTCGCCAAGGGCGAACCAGAAACGGGAAGACTCGCTCTGGCCGATGTGGCCACATTCGCTGAGAAGGCAACGGACGCGTCTATCCTCACCAGGAAACGGGAAAAACAGCTCGAGATTGAACTACGCGCGATCAGTCACCGCCTTGCGGATTTGAAACGCAGCGTCGCCTTTGAAGACCAGCCTGCCCTGGAAACCACGATGGAACAGCTGGAGAAACTTCGCACCCAGCTGCTCGAAAGCATGTTTGGAAAGGCCAAGAAATGAAGCGTTGGATGCAGTGGGCGCTTCTGGCGGTGCTCGTTTTACCTGTCGGCCCTGCGGCGGCAAAACAACGCGATCCCCTGACGCAAGAGGAAATCGACCAGCTTCGCGACGTGGCCCTGGAGCCTGAGCAGCGGCTCAAGCTCCTGGCCGATTTTGCGCGCGCCCGGCTAACCGCGATTGAACAGGCGCGGACGCAGGCAAAGTCTGATGCCAACAGCCCGCGGGCTCTGCACGATTTGATGGAGAATTTTCTCGCCGTCTACGACGAGCTCGACGACAACATCGGCATGTACGAAGACCGGAAAGCCGACCTGCGGAAGTCACTGAAATCTGTACTGGCGGCGGACAGCGAATTTCATGCTCGTCTGGAGGGCTTACAGCACAACCTGACCGCAGAAGAACGGAGGGAGTGCGATTTTGTGATGAGCAGCCTCGTCGAAGCCGTTATCAGCGGATCCCTCGAACATAGGAAGTTGCTTGATGAGCAGGAAGCCGCTGCGAAGAACAAAAAGAAGAAATAGCCCCTTATCGCAGATCATTTCCTTCATGCTAGTCTGACCCCAAGTGAAACCCAAGCTGCTCGAAGTTTTCCAACAGACCTACCGCGAACTACGCCCGCGCGCCCCGATGCCGGAGCTGGCGGTCGATTTCTATCCCTACGCCGGCGTGAATCACACGATCCGGATGCGGCAGGGACGTTTGCTGGTGCGCCTTTCGGATTTGATTGAGGGCGCGCCGGAAAGCGTCCTCGGAGCCATCGCCCACATTCTGCTGGCAAAGATTTATCGAACACCGATTGAGGCGGGTCACAGCGCGCGCTACCGGCGCTACGTTGCGAGCCGTGACTTTGCCGCGAAGGCGCAGATTGTCCGCCAGGCGCGGGGCCGCAAGCGGCTGCGCGCGCCACAAGGGCACGTCTACGACTTAGAAGCGATTTTCGAAGATCTAAATACGCGCTACTTTCATGGATTGCTGGGACGTCCGCGGCTCACGTGGAGCCTCAATCTGGCCCGCCGTAGCCTGGGGCACTTCGATCCAGCGCACAACACCATCGTGGTGAGCCGCGTCTTCGACGATGTTCGCGTGCCTCGCTACGCCGTGGAGTACATCGTGTACCACGAGATGCTGCATTTGAAGCATCCGGTGAAACTGCGCGGCAGCCGCAGGTGTGTGCACTCGGCAGCGTTCGTGGCCGAGGAGAAACGCTTCCCGCAGTTCGAGGAAGCGAAGAAATTCTTGCGAAGATTGCCCGACTAAGATTGCCGGACTGTGACCCAGGCAATAACCTCACATAAACCTTACAAAACTGTTACAAGCCAGGGGATAGCCAACATTGACGCTAGGAGGCTACGACCGTTATTCTGGTGATATTGAAATTGAAATTCATTTTCATAATGGCGGTAGGGACCTAAGCAATGTTAGATGCATTCATCATCACCTTGCGCGAGGGCGTTGAGGCGGCCCTGATCATTGGAATTACCCTGGCCTACCTCGCCAAAATAGGCCGTCCGGAGCTGCGCAAGGCGGTCTATTCGGCACTGGGCGCTGCCTTTTTGGCCAGCCTCGGGCTGGCCGTCCTTCTCTCCCGTACGAACTGGAACCAGGACCTTTTTGAAGGCTGGATCATGCTGGCGGCGGCATTCTTCGTCGGCACCATGATCGTCTTTATGATGCGGACAGCAAAGCACTTAAAGGGCGACATTGAGAGCAAAGTGGGCTCGCTGGTTGGGAAGAGTTCGAGCCTAGGACTGTTCGTTTTCGTCTTTTTGCTGGTGGTGCGCGAGGGCGTGGAAACGGTATTGAGCCTTTTCGCCGTGAGCCTGAATTCGAGCGAGCTTATGAGCTTTCTTGGGACTCTGCTCGGCGTAGGCGCTTCGGTGGCGTTTGGCGTGATGTTTGTTAAGGGAAGCGTGCGAATCGATCTGCGCAAGTTCTTCAAGGTCACAACCGTGATTTTGTGGTTCGTGGTGGTGCAGCTCCTGGTTTCCGGCCTGCACGAGCTGTCCGAGAATGGGGTGATTCCCAGCAATCGTCAGGAAATGGCGCTGATCGGGCCGATCGTGCGGAACGAGATGTTCTTTTTTGTGACGATTCTCGCGCTGGCGGCTTTGATGGTCTTGTTCGAGTACCGCCGCCGCGCGCCCGAGGCCGTACCTGCGAGCAATGCCGCCCGCCGCAAGGCAGAGTGGAGCGCGCGGCGTGAGCGCCTGTGGATGGCGTCGGTGTATGCATCGAGTTTCGTGTTCATCCTGCTGGTGACGGCACAGTTTATTTACGCGAAAAGCGCGGACCGGGAGAAGTCTCCGGCCACGCTGCTGACCTTCACCAACGGCGCAGCCTCGATCCCTGTGAGCGCGGTTTCCGATGGCGACTTACATCGCTACTTCGCCAAAGAAGACGGCACGGATGTTCGCTTCTGGCTTTACAAGAAGCCTGACGGCAACATTGTGGCCGTGTTCGATGCCTGCACCATCTGCGGCGCGTTGGGTTTCAAGAAGGACGGACACGGCTTTGTCTGCAAGAACTGTTCCGCGCCCATTAATCCGCAGACCGTGGGCACGCCGGGTGGGTGCAATCCAATTCCGCTGAAGGCCACCGTCACGGGTGACGCCGTGGTAATCCAGGAATCCGAAGTTGCGGCGCATAGCGCTATCTTCAAAAACTAAGGCAAGCCCGATTTCGTTAAAGAATCTTGAGGTTATGTCATTCTGAGCGTAGCGAAGAATCCCCAGGGTACTGAGGGTGGCAGAATACTCTCAAGCTTTCTCACGAGGACGCCACAAGGTGAGAAAGGGTTGGATAGTTAGGCCGGATCAAGAGTGCGGGGATTCTTCGCTTCGCTCAGAATGACAACGCAGGTACAGTCTTTATCAACCCTTAAATGTTTACACGCTTAGTTTACGAATCGTTCCGGAGGCAAAAGCGACGCAAGCTGCTGGCCGGTGCAGCGGTGACGCTCGGTGTGGCCGTGACTACGGCCATGATTGGGGTAGCTACGGACATTGGCGACAAAATCAGCCGCGAGTTGCGCGCCTACGGTTCGAATCTGATTGTGACTCCGGCAGACGATGCGCTGGATGTGCGGATCGGTGGCGTGAACCTCAAGCCTGCCAACGATGGAGGATACCTCAACGAGGCGGATCTTCCCAAAATCAAAGGCATGTTCTGGCGGAACAACATCGTGGGATTCGCTCCCATGCTGCCGGTGACCGTCTCTCTGCAGCCTACTAACAGCGGGACCGCAACTTCGGCTGAATTGGTTGGAACGTACTTTGCACATCCGTTTCATTACGGAAACGAAGAGTTCAAGACTGGAGTTCGCAGCACGAATCCCTGGTGGAAGGTCGAAGGCGCTTGGCCCGAGGACGCGTCGCACGATCTTTTAGTCGGGCAAGCGTTGGCCGCGAAGTTGAATAAGAAACCAGGAGACACACTAGCAATAAACGGAAACACCACCTATCGCATTGCCGGACTTCTCTCTTCCGGAGGCACGGACGATCAGCGCATCTTTGCGCCTATCGCGCTCGCGCAACAACTCTTGGGACAGCCCGGCGCTGTGCACAGCATCAACGTGAGCGCCATCACCAAGCCAGAGGACGACTTCGCGCGCCGCGATCCCAAGACCCTGAAAGGGGCGGTCTATGATCGCTGGTATTGCTCTCCCTACGCTGCATCGATTGCTTTTCAGCTGCAAGAAGCGATTCCGAATTCGCGAGCGGAGCAGATTCGCCAAGTAGCGCAGAATGAGGGTACGGTTCTCTCGCGCATCCAGGGGCTGATGCTGCTCGTCGCTTTGGCGGCCCTGCTGGCTGCAGCGTTGGCAGTCTCGTCGGCCATGGCGACAGCCATCTCGGAACGCCGCGAGGAAGTGGGCTTGATGCGTGCCCTGGGCGCTGGCAGCTTTCCGGTTGGCGCATTGTTTCTGGCGGAGGCGGCAATGCTGGCCCTGATTGCTGGAAGCATCGGTTTTGCCACCGGCAGTATCTTGGCCCACCAAATCGGCCAGAGAATTTTCGACCAGCCCATTGTGATTCAGCCAGTTCTCTTCCCTTACATCTTAGGGATGGCTGTGCTGGTGACGTTCGCAGGTAGCGCGCTCTCCATTCGCAAGGCACTGCGTTTCGACCCTGTACGCGTATTGCGGGGGGATGCTTGAGTCTGCGTGACGTGAAACAAGACCTCGCGGCCCGCCGCTCGCAATCCCGACACAAGCCTTCCATGTTCTTACGCATACTGGTACACGGAGCGGGTGTGCGGCGCGGGCGCGCGTTTACCGCATTGCTGGCCGTTGTAGTGGCGGCAGCGGTGAGTACGGCCATGCTCAACCTGTATGTCGATGTGGAGGCAAAGCTGCGCCGCGAATTCCGTAGCTACGGCGCGAATGTGGTGGTTGTCGCGAAGGACGGCCAGGTTCTTCCTGACGACGCGCTGACGGTGGTGCAACAGAAAATTGCCGGGCATGGAATCGCAGTTCCCTTCGCTTACGCCGTGGCGCACACGCCCAGCGGCCAGCCTGTGGTTGTCGCAGGCACGGACATGGACGGCGCTGGACGGCTGGATCGCTGGTGGTCCGTCACCGCGTGGCCCAGAAAGCCGGGTGAAGCGCTGGTTGGCGCTCGCGCGGCCGCGGTACTCACACCTTCAGGCCAGCCGTTTGACCTGCTGTACAACGGACACTCCCTTCACCTGCAGCCTGCGGGAATCCTGCGTACTGGCGCGGATGAAGACAGCCGCGTGTATCTTGCGCTACCAGAGTTCACGACTTGGACAGGGGTGCAGCCAAGCTCGATTGAGATTTCTTATTCGGGAACATCACAAGAAGTCGCAACCCTGGCGGAACAGCTCGGACAAGCCTTGCCCAAAGTCGAAGCCCAGCCCGTGCGGCAGATTGTGGAAGCCGAGGCGCGGGTGCTGGGTAAGACTCAGACGTCGTTATATGCCACAACCGTAGTGATCATCCTGACCGCAATGCTCTGCGTGCTGGCAACGCTCACGGGCTGGGTATACGACCGGCGGCGGGACTTTGCGATCATGAAGGCTCTAGGCGCGTCCGAGGGCTTGCTGCGCACAATGTTTGCCGCAGAAGTCGTGGCGCTGGGCGTGGTCGGCGCACTGCTTGGCTTTCTGGCAGGAATCGGCGTGGCGGCGTGGATTGGCCGCGTCAACTTTCATGCGACCGTGGTGCCCCGCATCTCGGTGCTGCCGGTAGTACTGTTGGGAAGCATTGCCGTGGCCCTGTTGTCAGCCTTGTTTCCCATGACCTTGCTGCGGCGCGTGCAGCCTGCGATGATTCTAAGAGGCGAGTAAGGCGAGTAAAGTGAAAGGCGAGGAATGATCAAGCTCAAGAATGTCGTGCGCGCGTACCCGGCGAAGGCGGAAGCCAACGGCGGGGAGATTCGCGCGCTCAACGACATTTCTCTCCACGTGGAGGCGGGCGAGTGGCTCGCGGTCATGGGTCCATCGGGCTCGGGCAAATCGACTTTGGTGAATCTCATCGGCTGCCTGGATCAGCCAACAGAGGGAGAAGTTTGGTTGGACGGCCAGAATGTGGCCGGAATTTCTACAAAAGAGCTGGCTCGGGTGCGCGCCGAAAAAATCGGCTTTATCTTCCAGCAGTTTCACATGATTCCCTACCTCACGGCCGTCGAAAATGTGATGCTGGCGCAATACTTCCACAGCATGACGGACGAGGACGAAGCGCTGGAAGCCTTGCAGCGCGTGGGTTTGAAAGAACGTGCGCAGCATTTACCCGCGCAACTCTCCGGTGGCGAGCAACAGCGCGTTTGCATTGCGCGGGCGTTGATCAACGATCCAAAAATCGTTCTGGCGGACGAGCCGACGGGCAACCTCGACGCCGCTAACGAAGAAATCGTTATGCGGCTCTTGCGTGAATTACATGAACAGGGGCGGACCATCATCATGGTCACCCACGACCCGGTCGTCGCCCGCATGGCCGACCGTCGCATTGAGCTGCACCACGGACGCGTTGCTTCGATGGAGACCTTCTCGATGGTCGATGAATTGCAAATCGATGAAGTGCTAGAGACGATCTGGGTGCTGGAGGAGCATGGCGAATCGGCGGAAGTCGATCGCATGCAAGTGCACGGCGCGGTGCCGATCAGCCTCCTGGTGGAACGCATGGTGCATGCTGGTTTGGTGACGGCGACGCCGCACCCGCCGGAAATTCACGAGCATCGGACGATTCACAATCCGTGCCACGAGGAGTTGACCTCTATCGGATATTCGACGGCGGAAGGCAGCTACGTGGTGGAGATGACGGCGCGCGGACGCCACCGGGCAGCGGATATTATCCGCCGGCACCGGCTCACGGAGCGCCTATTCACCGATAGCCTGCACATGGAAAACGAAAGCGAAGTCGCGGAGCAGGCCTGCAAGTTTGAACATATTCTTTCGCAGGAAGCTACGGATAAGATTTGCTCGTTCCTGGGGCATCCGACGACATGCCCGCACGGGGCAGCGATTCCTCCGGGGCCTTGTTGTGGGGCCCGGTTTCTAGAGCAGAAGAAGCAGCAACCAGCAGCGGAAGTGCAGGCCACGCAACGTGGTTAACGTGGCGCGTCCTTGCATTGGCGTGTTCGATTCCGGCCTCGGCGGATTGACGGTCCTAAAAGCCCTCACTCAATTCGTTCCAGATGCAGATTACATTTATTTTGGTGATACGGCGCGGTTGCCCTATGGTTCGAAGTCGGTGGAGACGGTAACGCACTACGCCTTGGATGCGGCGAAACATCTAGAACATCTAGGTGCAGAGATGCTGGTGGTGGCCTGCAATACCGCGACCGCGTTGTCCCTCGACGCAATCACCCAGGGGCTGAAGATTCCGGTAGTTGGGGTGATCGAGCCGGGAGCGCAGGCTGCAGCCCGGGCATCCCAGAAAAAGAAAGTTGTAGTAATCGGGACTGAGGCCACAGTCGCTAGCCACGCATATCAGAAGGCCTTGCGAAAACTTGGAGTTGATTCACACGAGAAAGCCTGCCCTCTGTTCGTCCCCTTGGTGGAAGAAGGCTGGTCCGAACATTCTGTGACGGACCAGGTAGCGCGAATTTATCTCGATGAAGCGTTTGCCGGAGATTTTCGCGACGCGGACGTGTTGGTGCTAGGATGCACGCACTATCCTCTCCTCAAACCTGTTCTGCAACGCCGTGAGCCCAAGGTGGCCATCGTCGATTCAGCAGAGTCGACTGCGCGAGCCGTGGCGGCAAAACTTGGTACCTACACGGCTAACGGCGGGCAGCCGGGGATGCGCTTCATGGCGACGGATTCGGTTGAGAAATTCCGGCGGCTAGGAGAAAAATTCCTGGGTCGTGAAATCTCCGCGGTGGAGCATGTGGATCTGAAGGAATAGGTTGGAACTCATGCGCGATGAAACTTACATCCTCAATCTGTGCGATACAGTGCTCGACAAGAAAGCACTCAGACAGTACAACAAATTCCCTTTTTTGCTTGGCGACCTCACAAAGCGAGGAAGGCGAATTCGTTTACCTGTCGACGGTTATTACGAAGAATTGAGACTTGTGGTTGAGTACCACGAACGTCAGCATTGTGAGCCAGTCCCCTTCTTCGACCGACGGATTGTCTCGTCAGGGATTACGAGGGGTGAGCAACGACGGAAATACGATCTTCGCCGAATGGAAATGCTTCCAGAGAATGGAATTACCTTCGTCGTCATCTGCTACAAAGAATTCGAGCTTGATTCTTCTAAGCGTCTCCGTCAGGTGTCTTCAGATCTTGATGTGGTTCGACTGCGACTTCAATCTTTCTCAGTTTGCAAAACTCAGAATGACCCACCATCAATCAGCGGCCATTAGACGCCCTTCCCTCTCCATCCCTATAATCAAGAATTACCCTTTCACGGAGACAACTGCCGAGTGCCGCAAGACGCTAAAGACGAAGCCCAAAGCACTGAGAAGCCCGATTTGAAAGCCACGCTCAACCTGCCGAAGACTGACTTTCCCATGAAGGCGAACCTGCCGCGGAACGAGCCTGCGCTGCTCGAACGCTGGTCGACGATGCGGATTTACGACCGGATTCGAGAGGCGCATAAGGGGCAACCGACATACGTGTTGCATGACGGGCCTCCGTATGCCAATGGGCCGATTCACCTGGGGCATGCGCTGAATAAATGCCTGAAAGATTTTATTGTGAAGTCGAAAACCATGGCTGGTTTCGACGCGCCCTACGTCCCCGGATGGGACTGCCACGGGCTGCCGATTGAGATCAAAGTGGATCAGATGCTGGGCGGCAAGAAGCTGCAAATGCAGCCGCTCGACGTGCGCAACGCGTGCCGCGAATATGCCGCGAAATTCCTAGATCTGCAAAGCGCCCAGTTTCAGCGCCTCGGAATCTTTGGCGAGTTCGAGCATCCCTATTCGACAATGACGCCGCAGTACGAGTCCGTGATTCTGGAGACGTTCTACAAATTCTTCGAAAACGGATTCGTCTACAAAGGGCTGCGCTCTACCTACTGGTGCATTCACGACGAGACCGCGCTGGCCGAAGCGGAAGTGGAATACGAGAACCACACCAGTCCGACCGTGTGGGTGAAGTATGCGTTGCGGTCCGAGACGGAAAACGACGCGGCCCCGGACATAGCAAAAATCGATCCGGCGCTGGCTGAGGCCGCCAAGAAAACGGGCAAGCCGGTTTCAACGATCATCTGGACGACGACTCCGTGGACGCTGCCCGCATCGATGGCGGTGGCGTTTCATCCCGATGAAGAATATGTAGCAGTCGAGACCGAGAAAGACATTTTCATTGTGGCCGAGCGCTTGGCGCGAGCGACGGCGGAGAAGTGTGGATTCAGCGCGGACAACATTGTGGCGCGATTTCCAGGCAAGGTGATCGAAGGCGCGCTATTCCGGCATCCGTTTCTGCCTTGGGAAGAGAGAAAGATTCTCGGCGTGCTGGCCGACTACGTGACCATGGATACCGGCACGGGCGTGGTGCACACGGCTCCGGCGCACGGCGCGGACGACTTCAACACGGGCGTGAAGTACAAGATTGATCTCACGTGCAACGTGGACGGCGCGGGCGTCCTGCGAAATGGGCTGCCGGAATATGACGGGCTGAAGGTCTTCAAGGCGAACAATCCGATTGTGGAACTGCTCCGGACGCGCGGGGTGCTGCTGCATGAGGAGAAGATTCAGCATTCTTATCCGCACTGCTGGCGTTGCCACAATCCGATTATCTTCCGCGCGACCGAGCAGTGGTTTATCCGCATGGAAACTGCGATGGATAGTGGGAACACCTTGCGCACGCGAACCTTAGACGAAATCAAGAAAGTGAAGTGGGATCCCGCCTGGGGCGAGGATCGAATTGCGAACATGATCGCGACACGTCCGGATTGGTGTATCTCGCGGCAGAGGATTTGGGGTACGCCGATCGCGGTGTTCTTGTGTACCAGCTGCGGGGATTCTGTGAAGAACCCGGAAGTCAATCGCAAGGTAGCCAAGTTGTTTGCGGAAAAGGGCGCGGACGCCTGGTACACGCGCGAAGCCGATGCTCTTCTGCCTGCAGGAACGAAGTGCGCCAGGTGCCCAAATACGTCTTTCAAGAAAGAAATGGATATCATCGACGTGTGGTTCGAATCGGGATCGAGCCATGCTGTGGTACTGGGGCACACGGCAAATTTGCCTTGGCCTGCGGACTTGTATCTCGAAGGCGGCGACCAATACCGCGGGTGGTTCCACTCTTCCCTGCTGTGCGCGGTCGGCACGCGCAATGCTGCGCCGTATCGCGGAGTGGCGACTAACGGTTGGACGCTCGATGAGCAAGGCCGTGCCATGTCGAAATCGTTGGGCAACGGCGTCGAGCCGGTGGAGATCACCGAGAAACTCGGTGGGGAGATTGTGCGCTTGTGGGTGGCATCGGTGGATTTCCGCAACGATGTGGCCTGCTCCGACAACTTGATGCAGCGTGTAGCGGAGAACTACCGCAAGCTACGGAACACATTCCGCTATATTTTGGGGAATCTCGGCGACTTCGATCCTGCCAAGGATGTTGTGCCATTTGACGAGCTCTATTCCCTGGATCGCCATGTGCTACGCCAGACCGCGGCCGTGGCCGCTGAAATCACTGGCTGGTATGACGAATTTGCGTTCCACAAAATCTACCAGCGGATTCTGCAATTCTGCGTTGTGGATTTAAGTGCAGTGTACTTCGATGTGCTCAAAGACCGGTTATACACGTCCGCTCCGAATTCACGGGGACGACGCTCGGCGCAAACCGCGATCTGGAAGATTGGCGAAGCGTTAGCGCGGTTGCTGGCTCCGATCATGGCGTTTACTTGCGATGAGGTCTGGCAATATTTGCCTCCTGTGACTGGGCGGGCGGAGAGCGTGCATCTGGCAACGTTCCCCGGAGCCGCAGACCTAGTCGATGCTACTTCTGGAAAAGTGGAAGACAAGACCGAGCAAGAAGACTGGGCAGTTTTGTTGCAAGTGCGCGATGAAGTCATGAAAGCGCTAGAAACCGAGCGTGCCAACAAGCTGATTGGCGGCGGCCTGGAAGCACAGGTCACTGTGACGGCGCCCGACCCTGTGTATTCCGTCCTGGCGCGCCACGCAGAAGAGCTGCGGTATCTATGGATTGTTTCCGCCGCTCGTGTGGAAAAAGTGGCATCAACCAATGGAGCAAGTGGCGGTTCGGCGGTGAGCGTGCACGTTAGCAAGGCTGACGGGCAGAAGTGTGAGCGTTGCTGGAATTACTCCACGCATGTGGGAGAAGACGTGGCGTATCCCACGGTATGCGAGCGGTGCAGCGCGGCGCTAAAAGAAATTGGCGGGAGCCGCTAGAGAGTTCATGGATGTCTGATGTCTAACGTTCGCATGGGTCGTTTCTCTTATTTGCTGGTTAGCGCTGGGGCGCTGCTCCTTGACCGCGTCACCAAGTGGCAGGTGAGGCAGCGCCTTGAGATGCACGATAGCATCAGCATCATTCCAGGCTTCTTTCGTCTGATCCATCTGGAAAATCCGGGCGCGGCATTTGGGATTTTTTACAACTCGCCCACACAGTTGAAGCTGGGGCTGCTGATCGGGCTTTCGATGGTGGCTCTGGTGCCGGTGACGGTGCTCCTGTGGAGAAGCAGCCGCGTGCTTTCGTCCACCAGCGTGGGCTTGGCGTTGATTTTGGGTGGTGCGATTGGAAATCTGTGGGACCGTCTGCTGCATCATCGGGTAACGGACTTCCTCGTCTTCTACTACCGCCAATACGAGTGGCCCGCATTCAATTTTGCCGACAGCGCGATCGTGGTGGGAGCGCTGCTGCTCGTTGTCGATCTTCTCTTCAACAAGTCGCCGCAAGAAAAGCCTGCCTAGGCGCATTCAGAAACCTTTGATGTGTGTTCTCTTCTGCTCCAATTGCCCGATTCTCCAGAAACTGTTACATTGCACGCGCTGAGAATTCGTGCCTCAGTCATATCGAACCCAGGAGGCTTTCGTGACAGAACTGCAAGCACTATGGCTCCCCATTTTACTTTCGTCGGTGTTCGTTTTTGTCGTGAGTTCCATCATCCACATGGCATTGCCCTGGCACAAGAACGACTACCCCAAGATTCCCAATGAAGAGAAGGTCATGGACGCGCTCCGTCCCCTCGCTATCCCACCGGGCGATTACATGGTCCCACGAGCGGGGAGCATGCAGGCGATGAAGACACCGGAGTTTGCCGAGAAGCTGAATAAGGGTCCGGTCATGATAGTTACGGTAATGCCGAACGGGATGATGTCCATGGGGAGGAACTTAATTCTCTGGTTTATCTATTCTGGAGTCGTCAGCATCTTCGCCGCGTACATCGCGGGGCGCGCACTGCCCGTGGGCGCGGCCTACCTTCATGTCTTCCGGTTCGCCGGAGCCACCGCGTTCATCGGATACTCGCTCGCGCTATGGCAATTGTCGATCTGGTATCGCCGCGCCTGGAGCACGACGATCAAGTCCACTGTGGATGGCCTGATTTACGCACTTGTGACGGCAGGCACGTTCGGGTGGCTTTGGCCGCGGTAGGGCGATGAGCTGCGAATGCGAACTTAGGGTGCCCCGTAGAGCTGCCGGTAGACGCTGGCATTGCGCTGAATCGCTTGCACGTACTCGCGGGTTTCCGTAAACGGAATCGACTCCACGAACTCGGGGATGTCCCGATACTTGCCGGCTGCCTGCCAATCCTGCACGCGATCTGAACCAGCATTGTAGGCGGCGAGCGCATACTCAACCGCGTCAAATTGGTCGACCATGCCGCGGAAGTATTTCGTCCCCAGGCGCAAGTTGGTCGCGGGAATCGTCAGCATGGCCGGAGCGAAGCCGCGAATCTTCAGATCCTTGGCTACGCGGCGGCCGGTGCTGGGGAGTAGTTGCATCAGGCCCACGGCGTTCGCGTGGGAGATAACGCTGGGATTGAAAGCGGATTCCTGGCGGATCAGCGCCGCCACCAAATATGGATCGAGCCCGTTGTCTGTTGCATACTTTTTGAGATCGACCCAGTAAGGCCGGGGAAAAAGAGCCTGCCAATAGGACGGCGGAAGATCGAATACATCCCCAGCAAAATAGCTGGGCACTTCATGTTTGACCACGTCGAGAGCGCGGTCGTAGCGGCCAGCATCCTGGCAGAGGCGGGCCATTTCCGCGACCTCCCAGTTGCCGCCCTCCTCCAGCGCCGCAATGTGCAACTCGCGCAGCGCAAAGTCCAGAAGCGCACCATTCACAAGCAGGTTGGCCTTCTGCACACGAAGACTATCGGCGGGCGGGTCGCTCGAAGCTGGGTATAGGCGCGGCTCGGAGACACGTAGATTCGCCAACGCCGGCTCCGCGGCAACGATGTCGGCTGAGCCCACGATCTTGAGGCGTTGCCCGGCCAACAGCCCGTAATAGTAGCTGCGGTAACGTTGCACAAGCTTTTCGTAGTATGCGCGGGCACGCCCGGGCTCACCGTCGTCTTCCGCCGCGCGTCCGCGCCAGTACAGGGCAGCTGCGGTTTCGGCACCCTCGGGGAACAACATGATTTGCTGCTCAAATTCACGGCGCGCTTCCACTGCCTGCCCTTGCCGCCACAGCAGCCATGCGGATTTCCAGTGGGCATAGGAACCGTGACTTCCGGACGGGAAGCGCTGCGCCAGCTCGCGATAGAGAGCCTCCGCTTTCGAGTAGTCCTTGTTCACCAGGTATTTGTTCGCGGATGAGAACAGAGCCTGCTCCAGCCACTGGCTTTGGGGTCCGGCTTGGCGTAACTGAACGAGGTAGTCCTGGAAGGTAACATCGTCGTCGGCAGCGCGGGCAATTTCACCTAGATTAAAGAGGCGCTGGGCAGCCACGTCACCGATCGCCCCAGACAGTGACTCAAGAAGTTGCTTCGCTTCGCGGTTACGCCCACCGAGCCGCAAAGCGGCGGCCAGAGCCACTTCCAGAGTTAGCCGGTCTTGTGGGCTCGAATCGCCGATTAGGGAGTGATACTCGGTGACGGCCTCGGTGTAACGCTTGCCTTTGACCAGCAAATCGACGCGCGTCTTGCGTTCTGCTATGGTCGCGGGCGGTACCTTGCCGGAGAGCGCAAGCAATTCCTTCTCCGCCTCGTCCGCTTCAGGAGCCATCGGCATACCGTAGAAGACTACCCGCAGCGCGGCAGCAGCTTTGGCGGGCTGTCGTGCTGCGGCGTAGGCACGGCCAAGCGTCACCTCGACATCGGCGCGCACCGGCTGGCGGTCCGCTTCCAGAATTGCAACAGCTTCGGTGGGACGCTCCAAGGCGATCAGCGCGTGGGCGCGGGTGACATGAACATCCCGGGTGAAAATCGAGCCACTGAATTTGTTCTCAAAATCGCGGAGAAGAGCTTCTGCTTGCACGAAGCTGCCAGTCTGCTGCAGCGCGCTCGCACGGTAGTAGTTAACGTAGTCCGCGAGTTCGTTCGCATTGGCCTGAGCACGCCGCAGAGGCTCCAGAGCTTCGGCCGGGCTGTGGTCCAGCATGTGCGCGTATGCCACGACGAACCAGGCCAGCGCACCGGCATCTTCGGTATTGTGCAGGCGCGCGTACGCCTCCACGCCGCGATAGGCAGCGGGCGTTCGTTCTTGTAACAGCTGTTGCGCCATGGGCCGCAGATTTTTCGAAGCGGCAAAGGCCTGGTGAATTCGCAGCACGCGTCGGCTGGGCTTTCGTTTGTTTTTCCTTTGCTGACTGACTCCGTGAGCGCTCGTATGAGTGCGGCTGGAGATCTGCGCGGCGTACAAGCTCGCGCCAAAAGCAGCAATCGTGAGGAAAGCAAGGCACTGCGGCAGAATACGTCGGAAATTCACGCTGGCCTTAGTTTAACTGGTTTTAGCTAAATGGTTAGCGCTTGAAGTTCGGTCCAAGCAGGGAGGCATCACCCTGTGCAAGACCTCGGATGAGCTCGTTGATGAAGTAATCCCCGGAAGCTGCCGCCGTGGCTCCGTAGCGTTTCGTATAGGTCGCTCGGCTCTTGTCGATGTCGTCGCGAAGCCGGTCGTAAAGGTCGTGCTGTTTCGCACCTTCTTCCAGCTTGCCTTTGTTGTAGAGCTTGATCTCGTCGATGAGCAGGCGGGCAAAGCGCTGCGCTTTCTTGTGGGTATCTGCATCTGCCGCGGACATGGCGGGAGGAGCCGGAGCGGCCTCTACCTGTTTCTCCATCGCCCGGGCCGGAGCAGCAGCCGCGGCCGAAGTTTGCGCGTGAACGTGGGCAGAGGCGTGCTTGGGTTCTTGAGACGAGGATACCGCGTGACCCCATTCCGGAGCGTTGGCGGATAACCCCGCCGCCGCTGCCTTTGCGGTTTCGGGTGGCGCAGCAGTCGCCAAAGTCTCCGACGCAGCGTCTCCGGCGTCATCCGCCGGGTGCGATGCCTTACGCGCCGCTTGCACCTCCAGCCAGATACTAGTGAACCGAACCAGCAGATCCAGCGATGCACGCTCGCAGGATGCATCGGCGCCTCCGGCGTCGGCATACAGAACGGCTGCCAGTTTATCTTTCAAAAACAAAGGCAACAAGTGGCACTCGCCGTTGACAGGAGCACCGAAAGCGTCAAGAAACGGCGTGTCCATCTCCGTGGTGTAACCGGTGGAAGGCGCGCGCTCCTCCAAAACCTTCCGCAGCAGCGGCGCGCTGGAATCCAGGGTGAAATCGCGTACGGCATCGTCGTCGGGAAAACCAATCGCCTGCCAGCCCGCAATCGAATCCGGCTTGACAACGAACACAGCGCTACGCGCACAGAATCCGGCGGCTTGATCCAGAAGAGCATGCAGGATGTCACGCTGCCCATTCGCAGTCTGCACCTGCGCCACGGCCGCGAGCAGCTTCTCGCTGCCACCACTCCCGGCGGAAAGCGACGGCTGAACTTCCTCGACGGTGCGGCGCACCAGCTCGTCCCGCAGTTGGGCGACACGGCTCTCCAGAACCTCGGAGGCAACGCGTCCCACGACTTCGTGAATCCAGCCCTGATCTTTCATAGCAAGATCTGTCATTAGAATGTTAGCTCTGGCTCTCTACTTAAACTGCCAGGTGACCTGAGTTTAGGGGAACTCGGCGAATCGGGGCAGATTACTTTAGATTACCCCTCGCCTAATCCGAGACAATTTGCCGGCTTGCACGTCAAACTTGGGAAGGCACACGCTGTCAATCACAGGTACAATACCCTTTTGGCGCAGTGCCTTGTGCCTCCAAAATTGTTGAATCGGAAGGAACATGGGAGCCATCCAACACAAAATAGGTGACCCTCCCAGCGAAGAGCTGGTGCTGGTCCGAGCTGCCAAGGGCGGCGACGACGGGGCTTTTGGGGAACTGGTCAAGCGTTACGACCGGAACGTGTTCCGCATTGCTCAGCACATCACGCAAAACCGCGAAGACGCGGAAGACGTGGTGCAGGATGCGTTTTTGAAGGCGTACACAAATCTGCAGCAGTTCCAGGAGCAGTCGAAGTTTTACACCTGGCTGGTGCGGATTGCGGTCAACGAAGCGCTGATGAAGTTGCGTCGGCGCCGTCCGGAACGCATGGTGTCTCTGGACGAGGAAATTAAGACGGAAGAAGATTCTGTTCCGCGCGAAGTGGCGGACTGGAGTCCGAATCCGGAACAGAATTACAACCAGGCGGAATTGCGTGAGATTCTAAGCCGTACGATTCAAGGATTGCCCTCTGGCTTCCGTACGGTGTTCGTCCTGCGGGATGTGGAAGGTTTGTCCACGGAAGAGACTGCGGACGCGCTTGAACTGAGCATTCCGGCGGTAAAGTCGCGGCTGCTACGCGCCCGGCTGCAATTGCGCGAGAGGCTCAACCGCTTCTTTGCGAAACCAACGGTGGAGACAACTTAGCGTGAAGTGCACCGAGTTTTTGAAGGAACTGAACGAATACCTGGACGGCGTTTTGGACGAACGCACGCGAGCGGAACTCGACGACCATCTGGCTTGGTGCCACAACTGCTACGTCGTATGCGATACGACGAAAAAGACCATTCAGATTTACAAAAATACCGAAGTCTACGAGCTGCCGGACGAACTGCGCGGCCGCCTTCAGCAAGCTATTCAAACCAAGTGCCAAGCCAAAAAGAAGGCCTCAGGACCTCAGAGCGTGTAATCGGACAGCGCATAACTCACGCACCCACTAGCACTTGCAGTTCCCAACATCTAAAGAGCTAACCTTTCTCGTACCTTCTGCGAACCTTTTACTGCATTTTGGAATCTAAACTTCTATAGCTAAGGTCGACTTAGGCCATAACATTTATACGTGGGTAGGCCCGGTTCTTGTGGAGGTAATTGAAATGATTGCAAAGATTATGGATGCCATGTTCGGATGCAGGCACTCAAATTACAGCTTCCCGATTACGACGAAACCAGCACTGCGGCGCACTGCGGCTGCGGCGATCACTGGGACCTACGTCGTGTGTCTGGACTGTGGCACAGAACTGCCCTATGACTGGAGCGAAATGCACGTGACCGACGCGGCGGCTATGCGGGCACGCCGGTACGCCGGCAAAACTCCTGCATTAGCTGCTAAACAGGCAGCCTAAAAAGTTAAAGAACGGATTCGGCAAAGCCGCGGCCCACAAGGTCGCGGTTTTTTGTTTCCTAAACGTTTATCCTTAGCAGCGCTATCGATCTGCAAAGATTGAGATCAGCACGAGAGCTGCTCTGGCCCTATAATGTCCCCGCGAAGCTTCTCCATTACCCGTGCCAACAACTGAACTCAACGCCCGCCACCTCGCCGCTCTGCAGCAAGTCACGCAGATGCTGCTTTCTGGCCGCCAGCAGGAAACTGTGCTGGAGACATTGCTGCTCGTCCTCCGCAGTCATACGGAGATGCGGCGTGCAGCCGTGTACCTTGTTGACCCTTCCCTGCATCAGCTTGTGTGCCGAGCCGAACATCAGTGGCCGCAGGATCGCCCACGCACGTTACCCTCGCAGGATTCCAATTTGATCGCGTTGGCGGCGCGTGCACGCAGCGTGCAATTGACCTCCGGAGAAAGCGGCATAGTGCTGCACCTCCCGCTGCTGATCCGCGAGCGCGCGCTGGGGACGCTGGTGGTGGAAAAAGATGGAGGCCAGGATTTTTCCAACGAAGATCTGGTTCTTCTCTCCTTGCTGGCGGCGCAAGTGGCAATGCTGCTGGAGAATCACCACCTGCACGAGGCTGAACACTCCCGTACGCGCCAGGTGGAACTGCTGCATCTGATCGTGCGGTCAGCGGCGACGGCGCCGGATCCGGGTGAGTTCTGCGCGCTGCTCGCCGACTTGCTCGGCGATACTTTCGAACATGCCAATATTGCCGTGCTGCTTTGCCCTCCGGACAAAGATCTAAAGATTGTGGCCCACGCTGGCGCAGACGAGCCCCAGATGGAACGTTTCCTGCAGGCACGGCAATTGGGCCCACTGGGACAGGCGATGCGCCAGAAACGCTTTGTTCTGGCGGAGGATGCAAGCGCCTCGACGAATCCTTCTTTTTGCTATGGCACCTCGGGAAGCGAGATTTGCGTTCCGCTGGTCGCCGGGCCAGCCGGGCTGGGCGCGGTAGTCATTGCGAGGAGAGGAGCGCACGCTTTCAACAAAGAGGAGTTGACTTTGGCGCAGGTCGCGGCGGAAGTGGCCGCTAACACGGTTCGTAGCCTCCATCTGAGCGAAGAACTGAACCGCAGCACGAGCTCCGATCCCCTCACCGGCACTTCCAACCAGCGGCATTTCCACACCATGCTGGGGCAGGAATTTTCCCGAGCCCGCCGCTACAAGAAGCCATTTGGACTTATTACGCTCGATCTGCGGCAGTTCCGCGAAGTCAACGCCGCGATCGGCGTGAAAGGCGCGGATGAGGTCTTGAAGCAGGTAGCGGCAAGCTTGCGCGCCCGCCTGCGCAGTCACGATACACTCAGCCGCTACGACGGCGATCAATTCGCCATGGTACTGCCAGAGGTGAATGGCGACGGTGTAGCCATCGTACTCACCAAATTGGCTGCGGCGCTGGGTACGATCGAGGCAGGGGCGTCGGGCCGCCTCAAAGCGGCATGGGCAGCCGTTACGTTCCCCGAAGACGGCAATTCCGAAACCGAGTTGCTCAACTTGCTGTTCCGCCGTCTGGATGCCGCGAGGCGGCCGACGGGCGCATCACCTTCCTAGCCTAGGCAATGTTTTCCGGGTCGCCTCAATACATACCGCGCCCTCTCGATTCCAGCGGCCTCATTTCCCATTTCTCACTAAAGTTCTCCCACCGTGTTACCGATAGACCAGCAGTAAGGCAAACCAAGCTGTTGAGGCTCTGCGGACAGAGCCTCCCATGAGGGGGAGAACATGGCATCACCGGCAATCACCAGCATTTTCCAAGAAATCCAGAATTTCAACCAAGATCGTCGTGCCGACGTCCGGGGTCTCGGCAATGCACTCCAAAGTGGCAACTTGGACGCCGCTAAGCAGGCCTTTAACGACCTTGCGGCTCTGGGTAAGAGTGGCCCATATGGCAACTCGGAGCCCTTTGCCAGAACCGCCAGGGCACAGGCGTTCGAGGCCATCGGACAAGCTCTGCAGGCGGGGGATTTGGCGGGTGCGCAGACGGCGTTTGCCAAGCTCGTGGGCCATCAGGGGAGTGCAGGCGCAGGGCAAGGCTCTCCGGCTGTGATCGTAAACATTAGCGGAACGCAGAACAGCGGCACGGCTGGAAACGTGGCCGATACGGAATCGATTTACCAACAATTGCAACAGTTCCGCGACACCCGAAAGGCTGATATCACACAGCTGGGCACCGAACTGCAGTCGGGGGACGTGAATGGCGCACAAAAGGCCTATGGCGCTTTGGTCGCGCTAGGCAAAAATGGCCCTAACGGCAATAACGAACCTTTCCAACAAGCCGATCGCGTCCAGGCTTTCGATGCGATTGGCAAAGCTCTGAAGGCGGGAGATCTGGCGGGCGCACAGCAAGCCTTCGCCGATCTGGCCGCAACTTATGGCGAGCGCTTACAACCGCCAAAAGAACCTCCAGTTTACCCTGCACCGGTGCCTGGACCAGTTCCGGAGGTCCCCATCGTCCCCATCAATCTTGTTGGTGGCGGCCCGGCTCCAACACCTTCGCCCACGCAACCGGCAGTCCCGGCACCAACGCCCACGCCAACACCCGTGCCACCGACTGGGTTCGTACCCGAGGTCGTTATCAATCTAGGTGGGGCAAGCGGACAGGGTACAGGCGTGACGCCAGAAGTGGTTGTGAACATCGCCTCCGGAAACAGCTCCAGCAGTCCGGAATCGGTTCAGATCAACTTCGGCAACAACGCCTCCGGCGGACAGCTCACGATTGACGTAAGTCAGCTCCAAGGCACCAAGACGGGGGAACAAGTCAAGATCGACTTCAATCAAGGCGGGAGCAAGAGCGAGTTGATTGTGAACTTGTTTAACCCGGGTTCAAGCAGCTCGACTTCGAGCCCCAGTTCGCTGAATCTGCAGGCTTAGGAAAACCGCTGTCGGCTGTCGGTGTTCTAGCTGAGAGCCGATGGCTAATAGCCGATAGCCTTTTCAGGATTCAAAGAACCCTTTAATCTCCGGCCAATACTTTTGCACGATGTACTCCGTCTTCACATGGCCTCCACGTTGGAGAGACTTCAGTTTTACTCCTGTGCGTTGGGCAAAGCTCTTGACGGACGCGTAGGGGACATGGGGATCGTCCTTGGCGTGGAACATCATGATTTTCGATGGCATGATTTCCCGGACATGATGCGTAGGGTTGAAGAACTTCCCGCTGCTCAGCTTTTTCCAATTGCGATCTGACAGGCGATAGGCGTTACCGAACGCTTCGCGAATGTACGCTGCGTAGTTTGGATTTGAGGTTTCCGTCTTTTCAGCCTTCGAAAGAATTGACCAGTCGACCACCGGGCAATTGGCAATGACTTTTTTCACCCGCGCATCGAGCGATGCGAGGATGGCAGCGGCGCCACCGAAACTTCCACCAATCACAAAAATCTCATCCGACGAGAGCTGGAATCGCTGGCCGAACGCGACCTCCCGAATGCCTTTCGAGAGTTCGTCCACCACATCGCGAATATCCTCGTGCGGAGACTTCTCCAGAAATTGCCCGCCGCTCTCCCACGCCCCGCGATAACGCGGATAGAACACCCAATAGCCTTTGCTGGAAAGAAACTCCACTAAGGCTTGCTTACGCGGAATCCCGGGCATTCCGTCGCACAGGATGATGATCTTCTGCTTTTTTCCAGGCCGAACCGGCGGCAAAAACTCGGCGACTATTTCTTTTTTGAATCTTGTTCTGAACATCGAATCCTCTTCTCTAACGTCTGTCATCCTGAGCGTAGCGAAGGAACCCCGTGGTCTGGACTCTACCGTACTCTCGCAAACTTTCTCACCGAGAGGCGTCCCGACAAGAAAGCTTGCCACAGCACGGTCACTCCCAGCACCCGTGGGATTCTTCGCTGCGCTCAGAATGACAAGGTAGAGAGACTAGCCAACGAAAGCAGAGTGCTATTTGCTACCGGCAGCCGAGAGCTGATAGCAAATTACGCACTGCGCCGCGGGACCTTCAACCCTGGCGGGACAGGGCCAGCCGGGCGCGCCGGATCCACTTCCGTGCCGGCGTTCAAGCTGAGATCGCTGGACCAGCAATCAACGACCGCCTTCCATTCTCCCGTGGGCTGGCGACTGTAGATCATCACGTACTTGCCGCGTTCTTCGCGGCGCTTACCCGTGGATGTAGGCACCAGCATCTTGCACTTGCCTACTTCAAACGCAAGGTCCGAACCCACCATCACGCGCATGGAGTCGAGTTCCACATCACCCAACCCGCCTTCCAACATGTGGACAAAAAACTCGCGGATTGCGGAACTCCCGCGCACCGGTGGGTAATTGGACCGCAAAACGATCCCGTCCGTCGCGTAGAGGTCCACCAGGTCTTCAAGATGCTTGGTATTGCAGGCGAGCGCCCAATCCTGCGTGAGCTTGCGGATACCGGACTCAGCCCTCGACATCGCCGGAACCGCCGCTGAAGGCCGCGCGGCATCGCGTCGTGCCGCGCCGCCGCCCAGCAGAGATTGCAGACCACCCTCCATCCCGCCTGAAAGAAAATGGTGATGATAGTGGTGGTGATACTGATGCCCGTTCGCGGAAGGATTCACCGCTTCGGCTGTCGCCTGACCTCCCACCAAATCCAGCGGCACGCCGCAGCCGCCGCAGAATTGGTTTTCCGCCGGGTTGTTGCGTCCACACAAGCGGCACAGTCCTGCGGCCATCTGCTCTGGATGCCCAGTTGGGCTAACCAGGGCCTCGCGGCTCATGGACTGCATTTCGAGACGCTCAATGGCGAGCCGTGCTGCTGCCACGGCTTCATCGCTGGGCTTGGGGCGCCGCATCTCGGACTTCAAATTTTGAAAAAAATCGTCCACGCTGTGAACAGCAGGACGCCCAAGATCCTCACTAGACGATGGATCGTTAGCTGAGGGGTCGTTCGGTGGAATTGGCGTCTTATTGTCCAATAGGGTATTCCCACCCCATTCTAGAACCGATTGGGCAGGGTGGAGAACTCAACTTTCGCTTCTGCCTCTGTGGGTGCCCCGTTGCACACTGCCGGACGAAAGCGCCAATGCCGGACGGCGTCGAGTACCGAGCGAGCCTGCTCGGCCTTCACACCCTCCAAAATAAGGGCGCTGTAGACCCGTCCGTCCGTTCCCACGACAAAATTTACGGTTAGTTGCAGGTTGTCCGCGGAATCGAGCATGGGGTTCGGCGTGGCCAACGGCTGCGGGGGGGTATTTACCTGACAGCCTCGGGGCTGGCTGCCGCGTACCATTTCCCGAAAGGTGGAGTTGCGGACCACAAGCCTTCCCCACCGTACATTTCCGGCATCCTGTCCGGTACTTTGGCCGGCGACCCGTCCCGGGTCGTGCTCGGTAACGCGTTGGTGCTTCACATCAAAATCAGCACCGGATACCGGGGATCCATGCAGGAAAACCAAGGCGAGGCAAAGAACTGGCCGGACGGCGGAATGAAGTAGGTTTGGCATCGGCAGAGACACGCACCCTACGCAGCCAGCGCACGCATGTTACCACAAGCAGTAGGTCGTTATCTTATTTGCATTGAGCACTTTACGAAAGAGTCCAACCCTTAATTCCAATCTCTGGTCGCAACCACTTGCACTCTTGTGCGGATCAGCCGCATGGACAGACCCGCCGATCAGTAGCCGTGTGCCTTGTCCACAAGGCCGAGCAGAGGATCTCCAGACAGGTAGCGGCGCAGATTCTCTGAGATCAGTTCCACGTGGCGGCTCCAGAGCTTTTCGGTCAGCCCGGCTGTGTGAGGAGTGATCAGGAGATTCTCGAGCGACCACAAGGGAGAGGTCTCCGGAAGCGGTTCTTCTTCGAAAACGTCGAGGGCGGCGCCGGCAATCTGGTTTGTCCGCAACGCCCGCGCGATGGCCGCTTCGTCGACGAGGGTGCCACGGCCGACGTTGATAAGGCAGGCATCGGGCTTCATCTGTGCCAAACGCTCGGCGTTGATCAAATGCCGCGTGTTGGGCGTGACCGGTGCGGCCAGAACCACAAAATCGGATTGAGCAAGAAGCTTGGAAATGTCTGGCACACCGTAGACAGCGCTGACGCCCTGGGCGGACTTTTCAGGATGTGCACGCACGGCAATAACGTTCATTCCGAGGGCGGTTGCTCTTCGAACCACTTCCGCGCCGATCGAGCCGAGGCCAATCATGCCGAGAGTCGTGCCCGCCACTTCGCGCGGCCGTGGACGGGAATTCCAGAGCAATTGTTGTCCCCAAGTGCTCTTCACCTGGTAGCGGACGCTAGTGTGGATCTGCCGGGCAAGAGCAAAGATAAGTGCGATCACGTGCTCGGCGACAACGGGGGCGTGCACGCTGCGCGCGTTGGTCAGCACGACGTCGCTGGCAACAAACTCCGGAAACATAAACAGGTGCACCGCCGCGGCGGGAGAGTGTACCCAGCGCAGCTTGTTCGCTGAGGCGAGTTGCTCTGGAGCTATGGACCAGGTGATGGCGACGTCAGCATCGCGGATCTCAACATTCATCTCGTCCTGGCTCAGAGGATGGACCAGGTTCAGTTGAGGAAATCGCACGCGCAGTTGCTCGGCCGCCCAGTCCGGGGCGTTCCAGAGTTCGAATCTATGCTGCTGGTAGAGAACGATTTTCATAGTGCTGGCATTTTTATCTGTCATCCTGAGCGTAGCGAAGAGCCTGCCCTGAGCCTGCCGAAGGGACCGGCTGCGCCTTGACATCGCTCCACACTTCCAGCTTTCTCAAAGCACGGCT
>Ga0210384_10000889_pt1 | contig 42989 bp, 33 predicted proteins | sample IncBWH2MmetaG_FD_160574 | JGI IMG/M metagenome (GOLD analysis project Ga0210384, IMG submission 160574) | Forest soil microbial communities from Barre Woods Harvard Forest LTER site, Petersham, Massachusetts, United States - Inc-BW-H-2-M | ecosystem: Environmental > Terrestrial > Soil >... | reverse complement strand
CATCGTCTTGCCGGCCGGCTTCTTGCCGTCGGCCGGAACTTCCGGAACCACCGCCTGTGTGTCGAACGCCGCAGAAGTGGGATCGATATCCGGCGAATACACAAACTTCATGATGCTTTCGGGAGCGGGCGGCAGCGCTTCCAGCGCCAGATCGACCGCGGCCTGTAACTCGGCCTCAACTTCCTTCTCGAGCTGGTTGATCCCCTTCTCGTCGAGGATGCCCTCGCGCAGCAGGAACATCTGCGTGCGGGTCACCGGATCGCGCTGCGCGTCGCGTTCGCGCTCGGCATCGGGACGATACAGCCGTTCGTCATCGGACAGCGAGTGCGAATACGGACGAATCACATGCGCATGAACAAATGCCGGCCCGTGTCCCTCGCGACAGTAACGGGTCGCGCGGCTGAACGCGGCGTAACTCGCCACGGGGTCAGTGCCGTCGACTTCCTCGAAATGAAAGTTGGGGAATCCGGAGACCAGCCGCGAAATACTCCCGCCCGCGGTCTGCACCTCGACCGGCACGGAGATGGCGTAGCCGTTGTCCTCCACGCAGAAAATAACAGCAAGCTTCTCTAAGGCAGCGGCGTTCATCGCCTCCCAGAATTCGCCTTCACTGGAAGTGCCATCACCCAGCGAAACGTAGGTGACTTCATCGCCCTGGAATTTGACGTTTTTGAACTGGCGGTAGTCCGCGGAAGAAACTGGAACTTCCGCTGCTTTCGGATGCCTCGCGAAATAGCGCCCGCCCTCGGCGCAGCCGATAGCCTGCAAGATCTGCGAGCCTGTCGGCGACGACTGGGTAACAATATGCAGATCGGGGTAGCTCCAGTGCGACGGCATCTGCCGCCCGCCGGAACTGGGATCGTTGGCCGCACCCACGCCCTGCAGAAACATGTCGTAGGGCTTGACCCCAAGCGCCAGGCACAGCGCGCGATCGCGGTAGTAAGGATAAAACCAGTCGTATCCCGGCTTCAGCGCGAGGCCGGCGGCCACACCAATGCCTTCATGCCCCGCTCCGGACATCTGAAAATAGATTTTCTGCTGGCGTTTGAGCAGGATTTCCCGGTCGTCAATGCGCCGAGAGGTATAGATAACGCGGTAGGCCTGGATCAGCTGCTCCCGCGTAAGTCCCTCATAAAGCTTGCTCTTCTTCCCGCCGTTGGCGGCTAAAGCAAGCTTGGGGTCGGTCTTCGTCGTGGCCATCCGGTTCCTGGGTCCCCTAATGTCGTTAGATTCCTGGCAGCCGATTACGATCCACGAAACCTGCCCGGAACCTGATGGATTGTAAATGGAAACCGTGGCCGAAAAGCAGGGAAAATTTTCTGTTGCTGAGGGTCGGGCGGTCCGACCATGCGACCACCGTCTTACGATCTGCTGCGGTCCAAATTCGTCGCTGGACTGACTTGGCCGCGAGCCAGCCATCGGAAGCACACCACGGCGGCCACCACACCTGCGAGTTGCGCGACGATGAACGCAGGAGCGTCCACCGGACGAATGCCCGCGAAGGTATCGCTGGCCGCCCGCGCCAACGTCACCGCCGGGTTGGCAAATGACGTAGACGCAGTAAACCAGTACGCCGCTGTAATGTAAGCGCCCACGGCAAACGAAACTGCGGACGAGCGAACGCGGGCACATCCCCAGATCACCGCCAGCAGGCCGAAGGTGGCGAGGAACTCGCTCCAGAGAAGCGCGCGTCCATTTCTCGCATGATGGGAAGCGAAAAACATCGGCAGGCCGAACATCAGATGAGCCGCGGCCACGCCACTGAACGCTCCAAGAATTTGCAGCGTGACGTAGACCGGCACTTCGCCCCAGCCGATGCCGCCTTGCATGGCGTCGGCGAGCGTGACCGCGGGATTGAAATGCGCGCCTGAGATCGGTCCCAGCGCCAGAATCAGCGCCGCCAATGCCGCTCCCGTGGCCACCGAGTTGGCGAGCAACGCCAGTGCGACATTTCCTCCAGCCAATCGCTCACCCATAATGCCCGAGCCCACGACTGCCATCAGAAGAAATGCCGTCCCCAGGAATTCAGCCGCCGCGCGACTGCGTAGATTGAATGTCATCGCTATGACTTTTATTGCCGCCCGATGTTGTCGATTTCCTTCTTCAGCGAGAAACGGTCGAGAGTGGAAACCGGGAGACTCAGGAACAGGCTGATCCTTCGGTCCAGCAAAAAGAACGCGTCGCGAAAAGCCTTCTCGATCTGCTCCTGTGTTCCCCGCACGGCCGCCGGATCAGGAATCCCCCAATGAGCGGTCATCGGTTGCCCCGGCCACACCGGGCATACTTCATGCGCGGCGTTGTCACACACCGTGAAAACAAAATCGAGCCGCGGAGCGTCCGGCTTGGAAAACTCGTCCCAACTCTTGCTGCGCAGGCCAGTCGTCGGGAGATGCGCGGTCTCCAACTGACGCAGCGCCTCGGGACGCAAAGCCCCCATCGGGTGGCTGCCCGCGCTGAAGGCGGCGAAGTGCGGCCGGCCCTTCTGATTCAGAATCGCCTCGGCCAGGATGGATCGCGCCGAGTTCCCAGTGCAGAGAAACAAAACGTTGTAGTGCTTTGCCATGTCGATTCCAGACGCTGTCTCATCCCTCGATTTGGGAAGGGCACGGATTTCGGCCGTGCCATAAGCCTCGCTAAAGAATGTCGGCTCCACAGTTTGCTGAAAAACTCGGATTTGTCGGTGCTACCGTGGAAGAGCGGCCCTTTAGGGGCCGCGTAAGGCATTAAGAATTAATCTGGGCTTCAGCCCCCGTCGCCGCTCTTCTTCGACCAACTGAGTTTTTCAGCATACTGTTCAGCCGCTGAGGTAGCCTAGCTGCAGCAGGTTGGACCACAGCACTGCTTCTTTGAACTGCTTGGTTTCACCGCGCGCAAGAACGCGCTCAGAAACTTCCCGTCGACCTGCGGAGCCAGCGCGTCCACGTCGATTCCCTGCCCCGCGAGAAATTCGCGAGCATCCTCGGCGCGATAGATACGCGTGGGCTCGACTTCAATCTGTTCGAAGCCCACTGCCGCAAGTTTGCTGCGGTAGTCGTTCTCTTCCAGCGCTCCGGCAATACAGCCCACCCATGCCAGCACACTCTGGCGAATCTCGGGCAGAATCTCGCCGCGTGTGACGACATCGGACACCGCAAACCGTCCCCCCGGCTTCAGCACGCGAAACGCTTCGCGCATGACTTTGTTTTTGTCAGCCGAAAGGTTGATCACGCAGTTGGAGATGATGACGTCGACAGAATTGTCAGGCAGCGGGATGCTCTCGATCTCACCCTTCAGAAATTCGACATTCTCAATGCCCGCCTTGCGCTTGTTGTCGTTAGCCAGCGCAAGCATCTCGTCGGTCATGTCGAGGCCGTAAGCTTTGCCCGTTGGGCCGACGCGCCGCGCCGACAGCAGCACGTCAATGCCCCCACCGGAACCGAGGTCGAGGACAATCTCGCCCGCCTTCAACTCGGCCAGCGCTGTTGGATTGCCGCAGCCCAACGAAGCCAGCAGCGCCTCCTCGGGGATCTGCCCAGCCTGCGCCGCATCGTAGAGGTTGGTCGTGATGGGATCGCAGCAGCCCGTGCTGGCCGTCGCGCCACAGCACGAACTGCCTCCCGCCTTCACGCGCAGGGCCGCTTCGCCGTATTTCTGCTTGACGACGTCCTTGATATTCCGGTCGCCACTCACATTGTGGCCGGAAGGGTTGTGGAAGGGCACGGCTTCAGCCGTGCCGTCAGAAGCGGATAGAAGAATGGGCTTTAGCCCCTGAGGGACTTCCTCGAGATCAACTCGCGTGCTCATAATCAATTTCTCCTATTTACAGATTTGAACGATGTCCTGCGGCTTCAACGCGTGGTTGCGCGTGCAGCACTCGGCGTAAAGGAACTGCAGCAATTCCTGCAGCGCGCCGGTGTTAGCCGTGTAACGAAGAAAAGTCCCTTCGCGCTGCACTTCGACCAATCCCTCGGTTCGCAATTTGTCCAGATGATGCGACAGCGTCGAGTTGGGGATTTCGAGTTCCTCTTGAATCTCGCTGACCACCAGTCCCTCGGGATGCGCCGTCAGCAGCAACTGCATGATGCGCAGCCGAGGCTCGGTGCCCATGGCGGAGAACATATCGGCATACTTGGCCACGCGCTCGATGGCTTTGCTAGGGGAGGGCGCTTTAGTCGAGACGGCTGTCATATTTCGATATTACTGGAATTATAGTATCTGTCAAGGTCGCCGAGGGCAGGGTGAGCTTCGCTCGGCCCGTCCGCGTCTGAGACCGGACCCACACAACCCTGACTGCTGACGGCCGACTGCCGCGTGCTTTATTCTGGAACCAGATGATTCGCACCCACCGCGCCTTCGACCCGCGCTCGATCAAGCTCGTAATCTTCGACCTGGACGGCACGCTGATTGACTCGCGCCTCGACCTGGTGCATTCCGTCAACGCGGCCCTGCGCCACATCGGGCGGCCCGAGTTGCCCGACGACGTCATTGCCAGCTACGTGGGCGACGGCGCGCCGATCCTGATCCAGCGGGCGCTGGGCGGCGAGACGGTCGACGAGGCGGCAATCCGCAAGGGGTTGGAATTCTTTCTTTCCTACTATCGCGCCCACAAACTCGATCACACCACCGTCTATCCCGGGATCGCCGAGGCGCTGGCTGCGATTCAGAATTCCGCGAATGGCGTGCCCCGCAAGCTGGCGGTGCTCTCGAACAAGCCGGTCGTTCCCTCGCGGGCAATTGTCGAAGCCCTGGGGCTGGGCCGCTTCTTTTCGCAGATTTATGGCGGCAACAGCTTCCCCACCAAGAAGCCCGATCCCGAGGGCGCGCGCAAATTGCTCGAAGAGTATGGTGTGCAACCGCAACACGCCGCCATCGTCGGCGACTCCCATGTCGACGTCGACACCGGACGCAACGCGGGCATGATCACCGTCGGCGTAACTTACGGCTTCGCGCCGCATACGCTGGCAGACGATCCTCCCGACGTTCTGGTCGATCATCCCAGCGAGTTGTCGGCTCTGTTCGGTGCAGCATGAATAGTGCAGTTGCCGGTAAGCCGATGAAAGCGGAGCGGTTACAGACTTCAAGTCCTGTGGAACAAATAGCTCGCAAAGCACTCATAACAAGTTAGTTATATCTCGACGTTAAAGCGATTTAACTTCCCGATGTTGGAGGTCAGATCTCCCTCGTAGCCGATTCCCGGACGCCACCTCCGCGAGCCGCTGCCGACTCGGTGATCGCCGCACCGGGCATTTCCTGAAGCGAGCTCGTCGGCGCGGATTGGCGTTTGTGCGAACCATCGGAGGACGAGCGCAGGGGCTGAAGCCAAAATCATTTCGCTCGCTTCACGCGGCGCTGGAAGCGCCGCTCTTCCACGCTTGCATTGTGAGCGGTGGTTCTACCCAGCGCTGTTGCACCCGAGGCGATCGTTGTTCAGAGGTCGCGTGTACAGGCAAAGATGTGCCCAGGCATCCCGCTTCGAAGGCAGGCTTACGTTACACTGCTGCGACGAGGAACCGCGGGCATCAGCAGTAATTGCCCTTTCCTCCGCATCGCCTAACTCATGACCGCATCCACATCCTCGTTGTCTGACTTCACCCAAAAAGAACTGCGCAAACTGCGCCGCATGAAGAGTCCCTACGGCATTCAGAAGTTTCTCGACGACATGCCCTACCATCTGGAAGACACGGCGTGGTCGCCGCGCAAGGTGCTGGCCGAAGAATCGTCGCACTGCCTGGAAGGCGCCATCTTTGCCGCCGCGGCACTGCGGGCCAACGGATATCCCCCGCTGCTGCTGGATTTTGAAGCCGATCACGACACCGACCACGTCATCGCCATTTACCGCGAAGATGGCTGCTGGGGCGCGGTGGCCAAATCGAATTACACCGGATGCCGCTGGCGCGAGCCCGTCTATCGCACCTTGCGGGAGTTGGCGCTCAGTTACTTCAACGCGTATTTCAACCTGCGGCGCGAGCGCACCCTGCGACGTTACTCCGGTCCGGTGAACCTGAAGCGTTTCGACCGTCAGCACTGGATGACCACCGACCAGCCGGTCTGGTTTATCGTCTATCACTTGTTCGACATCAAGCACTATTCGCTGCTGACCAAGGCCCAGGAGAAGCGGTTGCACCGCGTCGACGAGCGGCTGTTCCAGGCGGAGTGCCTGGGCAAGGCGCACAAAATCAGGGACTGACTCCCAGCTTGTCTAAAGTTCTGCCGCATTTGGCCGATCTCCGAATCAGGACCTTTGGGTTTGGTTACCGCCAGGACGTCAGCCTAAGAAGTCAGCCCGGCAAGTCAGCCCAGGGGCTGAACAAACAGGGGCTAAACAAATAGGTCGGCGGCAAGTTCCTGGTCCGGAGATAATTGCCATGTACTCGCGCGGACAACTCGGAGCCAGCCACACTTACGAACTTATGGACGCTCGCCGCCATCGCCGCTTCAAGCTGGCAGTACAGATCCGCGTCTATCCGCGCGACTGTCCCTTGGTGCGCGGTGACACGGTGGACATCAGCGAGTCCGGCATTTCCGGCATGCTGCGCGAGGAAATTCCGCTCGGCGAAGTGGTTCGCCTGGAGTTCACCCTGCCCTTTGGCGACGTCGAGGTTCTGGCCATGGTTCGCCAAAGAAGCGCGTTTCGCTACGGCTTCCAGTTTGTCGAAACCAGTTCAGTCCAGGACATCATTGGCCGCACCTGCCGCCAGCTCTCAGTGGAACAGCCGGAGCCCGCGTCCAGGGAAATCTGACAAGCGCCTGAAAAACTGCTTCCCGGCGGGCCTACCTGCCGTCTAACCACGTAAGATTACGTCATGAAGGTTCGCGGTCTCGCCCTCATCCTTATCTTGCTCGCCTGTATGCCTGCCCTCGCGCAGCAGAAACCGGCGTCCGCGACGCCATCGCAAGACAACGTTCCCGCTGCTGCCAGCCCGCCTGATACATCCGTCCCCGATCTCACACCCGGTCCCGACGGCAAGCTCTCGCAGCAACAGATGCAGCAGTTGTTTCGCGTGGTCGCCGACAAGGACATCGAGAACGACAAGCGGCAGCTCAACTACACCTACATCGATCGCGAAGTCCAGAACAATCTGGACGGCAAAGGCAACACCAAGTCCACGGAAATCAAGACGTACGAAATCCTCGAAATTTACGGCGAGCAGGTGCAGCGTCTGATCGAAAAAGACGACAAGCCGCTCGGCGCTAAGGACGCGGCCAAGGAAGAAGAGAAGATCCAGAAGATCATCGACAAGCGCAAGAACGAATCGGACGACGAACGCAAGAAGCGGGAGGAGAAACAGGAAAAAGAACGCGAGGAAGGCCTGAAATTCGTGAAAGAAGTCGCCGACGCCTACGACTTCAAGCTGGTCGGGACCGAAGATGTGGGCGGACGCGAGGCCTGGGTGATCGACGGCGAACCACGCCCGGGCTTTGAGCCACACATGAAGGGAGCAAAGTTTCTTGCCAAGTTTCACGGCCGGGTGTGGATCGATAAGGGCGACCTGCAACTGGCCAAGATGGATATCGAAGCCATCGACACGGTCTCAATCGGATGGGTGCTGGCCCGCATCCACAAGGGCACGCGCGTGATGCTCGAACAGACGCGGGTGAACGACGAAGTCTGGCTGCCGCGGCATATAAGCTTCAAGCTGGACGCGCGTGTGGCCTTGCTCAAAGGCTACAAGATCGACGGCGATCAGCAATATCGCGACTACAAGAAGTTCCGCACCTCTTCAAGAATTGTGGGCATGGGCGAAGTGAAACCGTAGAGAAGAAAAACTCTTTCACCGCAAATTTGCGCGCAGGTCGCGGCCTACCGAGGGTCGCTTATATTTGCCGTTCATCAACCACTCAATGACTATCCTCGACCTATGCGCGTACCTGGGGCTCGCCGCCGTGGGCACGGCGACCGTGAACATGCTCCTGGGACTGCTCATCGCGTTGCGTTACAGTCCTGTGCGATTGTGGCCCCATCGCCATATCAACATTTTCCGTCTGCACGAATGGACCGCGTATTTTGTTTTACTGCTGATCGTTCTGCATCCCGCGGCGCTTCTGCTCCGCGCCTCCACTCATTTCGCCTGGACAGACGTGTTGCTTCCCATCCAGTCTCCCGTGCAGCCCACAATCAACTCGGTGGGTGCGGCCGGGCTTTATGGGCTGTTGATCGTCATCGTCACCTCGATCTTTCGATTGCGCATGGCTCGTCCCTTGTGGAAGAAGCTGCATCTGCTCGTCTTTCCCGCGTTCGTTCTCATGTTCATCCACGCAGTGTTTGCGGATCCTCTGCTTTCGAACGGCAAGGTCGACTTGCTCGACGGCGGGAAAGTCTTCGTCGAAATCTGCGGCGCGATTGCGTTGGCGACGTGGACGGCCCGCGTGCGCCTGCGCCGTCACGGCTTCCGGCCACAGACGTAGCCACGCGAATCGGCACCCATCTCGACCAGTGCGACCTTCTGTTTGTTTTTCCGAGGCCGCTATAATGCAGGCTTCGTGATGTACAGGTTAACGTACGTGTGTTCAATCCGATCTGATGCTTGAGGTAACGAATGACTTCTTTCACCCGCCGCGATCTGCTTCGCTCCGGCCTTGCCGTCTCCGCCACGACTCTCGCCGCTGGATCTGTCGGCCGCGCCCACGCGTTGCTTGCAAGCTATCCCAGTGCGGCGCCGGCGGAGGCGATGTCCGCGGTGGCTCCGCGCGAACACCTCCTGTTCGACTTTGGCTGGAAGTTTTTTCAAGGGCATGCCAGCGACCCGCTGCGCGATCTGGGATTTGGCAAGGGCCAGGGAGATTTCGCCAAGTCGGGTGAGTTCTGGTTTGCCACGGCGAAATTTGACGACTCGAAATGGCGCGACTTGAATCTGCCGCACGACTGGGCCGTGGAATTGCCCTTCGTGCACGACGAAGAGCAGAACAGCCACGGCTACAAGCCATTGGGGCGGCGCTATCCGGAGACGAGTGTGGGTTGGTACCGGCGCACTTTCGATATTCCCAAAGAAGACAGCGGACGTCGCATCACCATCGAGTTCGACGGCGCCTTCCGCAGTGCGCTGCTGTTTTTGAATGGATACTTCATCGGGCGCAACGACAACGGCTATGCGCCCTTTCACTTCGACGTGACCGACTTTCTGAATTATGGCTCGAAGAATTATTTGATGGTTCGCATGGACGCGAGCTTCGGCGATGGATGGTTCTACGAAGGCGCGGGGATTTACCGGCATGTGTGGCTGACGAAGACGGATGCGCTGCACCTAGGGCATTGGGAGAGCTATGTGCGTACGAAGCTCGACGGAAATAAGGTCATGTTGAGTTTGGGAACGATCGTGCAGAATGACCGGCATCGAGTCGAGACCTGCCGCGTGCGCTGGCGAGTCTTCGATCCTGCTGGCAAACAGGTGGCTATGGCAGATGGCCCGGAGCTGCCGGCTGCAGCAGAGGTGCCGGCTACGTCCAGCGTAGGTGCCACTCTTTCAGATCCAGTACTGTGGTCCCCGGAAACTCCTCACCTCTATACAGCGGTCGTCACGGTCGAATCCGACGGCAAGGTTCGCGATGCCGAGCGCATCACTTTTGGCATACGCGACATCAAATGGGATCCCGACAAGGGATTCTTCCTCAACGGCAAATCCGTGAAGATCAAAGGCACCTGCAACCATCACGATCACGCAGGCGTGGGTGCGGCGCTTCCCGACCAACTGCAGCGCTATCGCATCGGCGTCTTAAAAGACATGGGGGGCAACGCCGTGCGCACGTCGCACAACATGCCGACGCCGGAGTGGGTAGAGGCCTGCGACCACCTGGGAATGATGATGATGTGCGAGACGCGGCTAATGAGCGCGAATCCGGAGGGCATGGCGCAACTGGAGGCGATGGTGAAGCGCTATCGCAACTCGCCGTCGATTATTTTGTGGTCCATGGGCAACGAAGAGTGGACGATGATGTTTCAGCCGCAGGGCCCGCGCGTCATCGACGACATGATCGCGCGAACCCACGAACTCGACCCGACGCGGATGTGCACGGCCGCGATCAACACCGCTTTCCAGACGCCGTTTCCCGAGCAACTCGACGTGATGGGCTTCAACTACAACCCGAAGGAGCACGACGCGTATCACGCGAAGCATCCTAAGCAGCCGAGCGTGGGATCGGAAACGGCGAGCACGGTTTCGACGCGTGGGATTTATTCGACCGACAAGTTGCGCAACTGGGTCAGTGCCTATGACCTGAACCACACCGACTGGTCGCAACTGGCGGAGGAGTGGTGGAAGTTCTACGCCGCGCGCGAGTGGCTATCGGGCGGATTCGCCTGGACTGGCTTCGACTATCGCGGCGAGCCCACGCCCTACGGCTGGCCGTCCATCAACTCGCAGTTTGGCATCGTCGACATGTGCGGCTTTCCCAAGGACAACTTTTATTACTACAAAGCGTGGTGGGGCTCGGACCCCGTGCTGCACCTGTTTCCGCACTGGGACTGGGCGGGGCGCGAGGGCGAACCGATCTCGGTCTGGGTGCATTCCAACCTCGACTCGGTCGAGCTTTTCTTAAATGGCAAAAGCCAGGGCTCGAAAAACGTCGAGCCCCTGACCCATCTGGAATGGTCAGTGAAATACGAACCGGGCGTCCTCGAAGCGCGCGGCACGAAAAACGGCAGAGTCGTGCTGGTTGAAAAACGCGAAACTACGGGCGATCCGGTGGCGATCCGGCTGACGGCTGACCGCACCGACCTCAACGCTGACGGCGAAGACGTTTCCGTGCTCAAGGTGGAAGTGCTCGACAAGGAAGGCCGTTCCATTCCTACGGCTCATAATATGATCAGCTTCAAAGTCAGTGGCGAAGGCGCGCTGATCGGCGTGGGCAACGGCGACCCGAATTGCCAGGAATCCGACAAAGACTCGAAGCGCAGCCTGTTCAACGGCCTGGCGCAGGTGATCGTGCAGGCCACGCGAACCCCGGGCACGATCACGGTCGAGGCCTACACCGAACCCTACCCGCGCCCAAAGCTGCCGTCGGTGCAAGTGACGATCACGACGAAGAAGGTGGAGTTGCGGGCAAGCGTGGGGTAGGTGGCGGGCCGCCCTTCTGGATTCATTTGACTACCCAAGGTTTGCGGTGTATTTCTATGGCTCGTCGATATGGCGCGCCCAGTTTTGCTTCTGCTCATGCTCACCGCCGCGCTATCCCCGGCGCGGGACAAGGGCGAAACTTGGACTGAAGTGCGCAGCCCGCACTTTATCGTGGTCACCAACTCCAACGAAAAACAAGGACGCCGCGTCGCTGACCAGTTCGAGCGCATGCGATCCTTGTTTCACGCGGCATTTCCGAAACTGCAGGTCGACCCCGGATCTCCGATTATCGTGCTGGCCATCAAAGACGAGAAGGATTTCAGAGCGCTGGAGCCTCCGGCGTATCTTGCCAAGGGATCGCTGAAGCTGGGCGGGCTTTTCCTGCGAGCACCCGACAAGAATTACGTCCTGCTGCGGCTTGACGCCGAAGGCGAGCACCCCTACTCGGTGGTGTATCACGAATACACGCACCTGCTCCTGAGCAAAGCGGCCGACTCGATGCCGTTGTGGATGAATGAAGGCCTGGCTGAGTTCTACGAGAACACCCAGATCCACGAGAAAGAGGCATCCATCGGCGAACCGAGTGGTGAGAACCTCGCGCTGCTGCGCCAGAACCGGCTGCTGCCCCTGGCCACGCTCTTCACCGTGGACGACAAATCACCCTATTACCACGAGGAAAATAAAGGTTCCATCTTTTACGCGGAGTCCTGGGCGCTCACCCATTACCTTCTCATCAAGGATCGTCAGGACAAAACAGAGCGACTGAAACAGTACTCCGATTTCCTAACCCAGAAGATTGACCCAGTCACGGCCGCCACGCGCGCCTTTGGCGACTTGAAAGAACTGCAGTCGGCGCTCGAAAGTTACGTCCAGAGAGGCACCTTCAATTATGTCAAAGTGATCACCACCACCGAGGTCGATGATTCGGCTTTCACGGTGCAGGCGCTGGCAGCGGTGCAATGGGACGCGCTGCGGGCGGATTTCCTGGCTTACAACAACAGGACCGCGGAGGCCCGCCCTCTTCTCGACCACGTGCTGCAGGAAGATCCGAATAATGTCTCGGCGCAGGAAACCATGGGATACCTCGAATTTCGCCAGGGACACGTGGAGGAAGCACGCAAATGTTACGCCCAGGCGGTGCAGCACGACTCGCAGAATTTTCTGGCGCACTACTATTTCGCGGCAATGACCATGAACGGTTCCCTGGCTGCCACCGACGCGACGCAGGTGGAAAGCAGCCTGCGCACCGCCATCAAGCTGAATCCCTCGTTCGCGCCAGCCTACGACATGCTGGCCGTTTTCCTGGGCATGCGCAATCGAAATCTCGACGAAGCGCGGATGATGGCATTGACGGCAGTGTCGCTGGACCCGGCGAATGTTGGTTATCGCGTCAACGTGGCCAACGTGCTGATGGCCATGGGAGAGCACCAGAACGCGGTCGTGGTTCTCCGCGCGGCGGCAAAATTGGCAAAGACCCCGCAGGAATCGCAGTCTGTCGATACCATTCTGATGCGCGCGCAGGAGTACGCGGAAGACCAGGACCATGACCAGGAACAAGCACGAACACAGAACCGGCAGAGTGCACCGGCGCAAGCTCAGGAACAGATCCCTTCGTCGACCGATCCTCAGCAACTCGTACATCGGAAAGAATTCGTCCCCGGAGGACCTCACCGTTTCGTGGTGGGCGTGCTGAGCAGTGTTCACTGTACTGACGCCAACCTGGATCTAACCGTCACCTCCGGCGCAAAGAAGCTGACGCTCCGCACTGACAACTACTACAAGATTCAATTCACGGCTCTCAACTTCCAGCCCAGCAGCGATCTCAAACCCTGCAGCGATCTGGAAAACCGGCCTGCTAAAGTCGAGTACGTGGAATCCGCCGACAAAACCGACGTCCCGCATTTGATCGCCATCGAACTGCATAAATAGAGCCCGGCAGGGCTGCTCGCTCCGCGGCGTTTATAATAGAAAGATTCTCTGCCGGCGAAATTGGCTTCTGTGAAGCTTCCGGCGAAAAGCCAGCCGAGCTTGCTCGGCCCGATAGCCGGGGGCGGCTGTCGCCACATGAGCGGAGGTTGAGGACAGAAAGTGTCCTCAACCTGATTTAGGGTTGAGCTAAGAGCCAAGAGCTTCTCCCATGGACTTCAAACTCGTTTCCAGCTACAAGCCGCAAGGCGACCAGGGACGCGCGATCGAGCAGTTGCTGCGCGGGGTGTATGACCGCGAGCAGCATCAGGTTTTGCTCGGCGTGACCGGGTCGGGCAAGACGTTCACCATGGCCAAGGTGATCGAGGCCGCGAATCGTCCCACGCTGGTCATGGCGCATAACAAGACGCTGGCGGCGCAGCTGTATCACGAGTTCAAGAATTTTTTCCCACACAATGCGGTCGAGTACTTCGTTTCATATTACGACTACTACCAGCCCGAGGCCTACGTCCCTGCCGCCGATCTCTACATCGAAAAAGAAGCGACTATTAACGATGAACTCGACAAGCTGCGGCTCTCGGCCACGCGATCTTTATTTGAGCGCCGCGACGCGCTGATCGTGGCTTCGGTGAGCTGCATCTACGGCCTCGGCTCTCCGGAAGCCTATTACGGCATGATGATGTTTCTGGAAAAAGGCCAGAAGATCAAGCGCGAGGACATCACACGTCGCCTGGTCGACATTCTCTACGAGCGCACCAACAGCGACTTCCGGCGCGGGACGTTTCGTGTACGCGGCGATGTGATCGAAGTCTTCCCTACTTACGACGACATGGCGTACCGCATCGAGTTGTGGGGCGATGAGATTTCCTCCTTGACGCAAATCGACCCGCTCTTTGGGACAGTGAAGCAGAAATACATGCGGCTGCCGATCTATCCCAAGACGCATTACGTGATGAAGGAAGAAACTCGCGCGTCGGCCGTGGACTCGATCAAGAAAGAGCTGGCATGGTGGGAAGTTGAAATGGAGAAACAGGGCCGGCTGGTCGAGGCCCAGCGCATTCATCAGCGGACCATGTTCGATCTGGAAATGATCAAGGCCATGGGCTTCTGCCACGGCATCGAGAATTATTCGCGCCACTTCACAGGACGAATGCCGGGCGAGCCTCCGCCCACTCTGCTGGATTATTTTCCGCGCGACTTTCTGATGTTCATCGACGAATCGCATGGGACGGTGCCGCAGTTGCGCGGCATGTACGCCGGCGACCGTTCGCGAAAAGAGACGCTCGTGGAGTATGGCTTCCGCATGCCGTCGGCGCTGGATAACCGTCCGCTGACGTTCGAAGAATTTGAACACCGCACTAACCAGCTGATTTATGTTTCGGCAACGCCGGGGCCGTATGAGCTGACCAAATCGGCGGGCGTTGTAGTCGAGCAGATCATCCGGCCCACCGGGCTGATTGATCCGCCGGTGGAAGTGCGTCCGGTCAAAGGACAGATTGACGACCTGCTGCACGAGATTCGCGCCCGCGCGGAACTTGGGCAGCGCGTGCTGGTGACCACGCTGACCAAGCGCATGGCCGAGGACTTGGCCGAATATTATGCCGAGGTCGGCGTGAAGTGCCGCTACATGCATTCCGAAATCGAAACGCTGGAGCGCGTAAAGATTCTGCGCGACCTGCGCAAAGGCGAGTTCGATGTGTTAATCGGCATTAACTTGTTGCGCGAAGGCCTCGACCTGCCGGAAGTCTCGCTGGTCGCGATTCTCGACGCGGACAAAGAAGGATTCCTGCGGTCGACGGGATCGCTTATCCAAACCATCGGCCGCTGCGCCCGCCATCTGAACGGCCGTGCAATTCTTTACGCGGACCGTCAGACCGATTCGATGAAGCGCGCCATGGACGAGACTTCGCGGCGCCGTACGATCCAAACCGCATACAACGAAGAAAATGGGATCACGCCGGAATCGATCGTGCGCCCGCTGGACATGACGCTGGCGGGCATCGTGGCCGCGGACTATGCCGATCTGACCGCGGGAGAGTCCGAGGGGATGCCGGAGTTCAAATCCCAGGAAGACGTGGACACTCACATCGCGAATCTGGAAAGCGACATGCGCGAGGCGGCGAAGAAGTTCGAGTTCGAGAAGGCGGCCAAGCTAAGAGATACGATCAAGGAGTTAAGGACTAAGGAGTTTTTGTTCGCGTAGAAAGGATTAACCACAGAGTGCGCAGAGGTTCGCAGAGGAAACAATGCTTGCTCTGTGCGTCCCCGTGCCCTCTGTGGTTAAGCCTTTTCTTGCGTTATCTTCCGTAGGCGGCGCTGGCAGCCAGCGGCTTGCGGTGGAAGGTATATCCGTCGAAAGTTTCCGAGCGGAAGTTCAGATTCGGGGCGCAGAGCTTTTCGGTCTGGCTTAAGAAGAGATATCCGCCGGGTTCAAGATAAAGATGCAGGCGCTCCATGAGCGCGGTGCGCTGCACGCGCGAGAGGTGGGGCAGCACATCCATGCAAAAGATGCAATCGAAGCGGCCAATGTAGACCGGCTTGGTCAGGTTCATGGTGTTGAAGGTGACCAGGCTGCGCAGACGCGGCTTCACCAGCAGATGCGCGCCGCTCGTGAAACCCGGAGTTGAGCCGTTCGCTGACCCATTGCCGTTCGACGAACCATTGCCTACGCCGTTCGCTGCTCCGATTTGCGACCCTTCCTGCGAACTGCTCGCGCCACCATTGGTGCTGCCAATCTTCGAAAAGCAGGCGCGGATGGCCGCCGGAGGCAAGCCCGTCAGGGCCGACTGCGGATACAGCCCGCGCTCGGCAACTTCAATCGCGGAAGGCAGCAAATCGCTGCCGACAATATGAATGGACCAGTCTCTGGTTCCCTGCCCCGTGCCAGCCGGAGCACTGTTTTCGGCAACGCCGCCAGTGGCATTGCGGCTGGCGGCATTTTTTTCTTTGGCGTCCTTGCCGGCATTGGCATTGCCATTGCCGTTGTTCGAAAGATGGCTCGAACCATTGCCGGCGCCGTTTCCGTTTCCGCCGGGCAGTGCTTCGCACAAAGCCATCGCAATCGAGTAAGTCTCCTCGCCAGTCGAGCAACCCGCGCTCCAGATGCGCAGAGTGCTGGGGCCGTCGTCCGACTTGCGCGCGTAGAGTTGCGGGACTACCTGCCGGGCCAGCGCATTCATGGCTCCGGGATGACGGAAGAAGCCGGTATTCACGTTGAGCACACCGTCAAGGAACGCGGGTAGTGCTGACGGATCCTGATCCGAAGCGCGCAGGCGGCTGATCATGACCGCGGGAGACTCCAGTTCCTGGCGCTCCAGATACTCCGCCACATGGGCAGCCAAGGCGCTGTTGGGACAGTCGAGCAGAATTCCCGTCTGGCGCTCGACCAGCAGGCGCAATTCCGAGAGTTCGTGCTCCAGTATGGTGACGCCCGCCATCAATCTATGCATAAATCCTTCCCCCGGAGGGTGCGCAAAGTTTCCTTCGCCGAACTTGGTCACGTCGGCGTGGTGCTGGGGGAGGAGTTGTCATACTGCTCTGAACCTGCTTCTCATGAACCTGCTTCTCACGAACCTACTTCTCACGAAGTTGCTTCTCATGAACCTGCTTCTAAAACCAGCTTCTAATTCCCGGCGGCAGCGGCGTACGACTTGCCGGCATCCTGTTCCGCCTGCTGCGCGACCACGTTCATCTCTTTTTCCAGCGACGAAAACCGCTGCATGATCTCGTGAATCCGGAGCGTCATGTTGCGAATGGTTTCGATCTGGGCGCGGGGCTGAGCGGAGAGGCTGCCCGGCTCCAGCAGCAACAGGTCCGAGTTCCCCAGCACCGACGTGAGCGCGTTGTTCAGGGTGTGCCGCATTTCCAGCATGTAACGGCCCAGGGTTGCCTGGCGATCGAGCGTGGCGCAGGCGGTTTCCGCCGCACGCGCGCGGGATTCGGCTCGCGAACGGTGCACCGCTTCGCCGGCCGCCAGTACCAGGGTTTCGAGCCAATGTCCCTCGAGCCAATGTCCGCCGAGATCGCGTTCACTCGGCCGCAGAATGGAGATCCGAGGCCAGCGCTCGTGTACCAGTTGCGCCGTAGCGGCGTCCTGGCAAACGCAAAAAATTGGCTGACCGGTCGAGTGTAAGGGCTCGAGCACGACCGAGAGAAGATCGCGCCGCAACTCCCCAACGATGGCCGCGTCAAACACGTCCACGGCAAACCGCGGCCACAACTCCCCGCTAAGCAGCGTGAACGTCGGGACGTTGCGCTCCATCTGCCAGCGCGCGGTGATGCGGCGAGAGAAGTCGACGTCGTCGGAGATGATCAGTACGGTCGGTGCCTGCACTGCAAACTTCCTTTTTTTGCTTTCAGCTTTCGCCGTTAGCTCTCGCCTTCAGCTCTTGCCTGCAACCTGGCAATTCGCCACTTATTTCTTTCCCGGTTCCGAGGAGTCTGGCTCCCAACCCGGTGTACCTGAAACTTCAAACTCCGCAGGGACCGCTGCAACGGGCTTGGCCTTCGTTTGCACTGCCGCGGCTGGCTTGGGTGCAGTCTTGGACACACCTGCAGCGGCTGCCGATGCAGCCGGCTTGGCTGCCACCGGCGCGGCCTTCGCGGCCGCCGGCGCAACTGGCTTCGCCGCACCTGGTTTTGCCGCAACTGGTTTTCCTGCAACCGGTGCAGCGGCTTTGGCTGCCACAGTCGGCTTCGCAGCCAGCGCAGCCTTCGCCTTCGTGCTCGCTTCGGCCGCTTTGCCGCCACCGAGAGCGTACTCCACCGAGGCCCGCAGATCGACCAGCATACGCAGCGGCTGTCCCGAGGAATACTCCGCCTGAAACATCACCTTCCACGACTGGCAGATCACGCGCAGCCGAATGATCGGTTCCTGCGCGGAAAACTGCGCGCGACGGCAGTCGATCGTCGTCACGCCTTTGTTCTCAAGTTCGGTCAGCCCGTCAAGAATGGTGTTCAGATCGCCCAGCATGAGGCGGAAAAACGACCGCCGCATCAAGTACCCGAAACGCGTGAACGCCGTGAGCGCCACCGGCAGATAGAACAGGTCCCCGGCCAGACCCTTGGCCTTGCGTCCCTGCTCAAGCACACCGCCGTGCAGAAGTTCGTCGAGCGAACGGCACTTCCGCGCGGCCTCGAGTACACGGTCAAGCGCGTTCAACCAAACCGGAGGCTTCAGTTCCACCGCGCCCACAACCGGCTCCAGAGCCTGGGCCACGTAGGCGAGATCCACCTCGGCATCCGTCACGCCCGAGGGCGCCAGCTGGCTGAAATACTGCACCAGCAGAAAATCAATCTTGTCGCGGATAATGTCGCTCTTGACTGTCTTGGCCAGGAAGTGCTGCAGCAGGCTGACCAGCGCTTCCGGCGTGACCAGGGCGCTGGTTTGCAGGAACTGGCGCAACTGGTGCACCTGGATGACCAGGTCCATTTCCTCCAGCCAGCGTTGCGCCTGCTCGACCGTCTCTTTGCCGGGCGTATCGATGCAGGCCTCAAGGTCGTGGTTAGGTTTAACGTCGATGGCGAACTCGCGCGCCAGTTCGAAGTAAATCGGGTACAGGCTCTGGGCGATCTTCCATTGGGTAGGGAGATCTTGTACGGGTGTTGTAGGAGTCATGGTTTCACGATCCAGTTGGGCACTTCTCCGCGAAAGCGCGCGGCCACTACGGTTTTGCCGGGCTGATACTGCACCGCCACGACCGAGGCGGCGACATCGAACGAACAGTCGGAGTTCCGCAGGCGAAGATCGTCGCCAAACTCCAGGGGTGTATTGCAGGCAAAAAGGACTTCGCGGGGAGTGCCAAATTCAATGACGATACTTTCGGCGAAATGAGCGGCGGCGGGCTCGCTGCCCTGCAGCACGCGCGCCAGTTGAACCGGCATGCGGACGGGCGAGGCTTCGGGGAAAAAACGCGCGAGTCCCGCCACGCTGCTGGCGTCCTGCGCGTAACGTGCCGTTCCTGTGGCTGGTTGCGCCAACGGATGAAATCCCCCTAGACTCGACTCGCCAAAATCAAACTCGCTAGAGTCAGACTCGCTCTGCCCTACTGCAATGCGGGCGGGCTCCCCCCTCTTCCCGGTTAGGAAGAGCTGTGGGGAGCCAGATTCCGCGGTTCAGAAAAGGAGGAGCAACACAGCCGCCATCTCGGCGAACGGAAGGTCTAGCACTGAGGTGAGTGCATTTTCAGCGGGTTAGGGGCAGGTTCGAACCTGGTGGACGAACTGGAGGGGCTCTTTCGTCTCAGCCTGAGACGAGAGTCTCAAATCAGTGGTTAGTAATTAGTGGCTAGTGGTTAGTAAAATCTCTCGGCTTTTCCAGCGAGGTGAGCAGGCCATTCAGGATTCTTCCTACCTACCTCGTGGATTCGTCCCAGCAGCACGTTAGCCGATTCATCGTCGAGATAGCCAAGGTTTCGAGCAATCAGAATTTGGCTATCCAATTCGAACAGTGACCCTCTGGCATGACCCAGAAATTGTTTGAATTCTCCGCGCGAGAGCCGTCCCTGGCCCTCAGCGATGTTGCTGGGGACCGAAACAGCAGCTCGCCGGAGTTGCCCGGTCAGTCCGTACGTTTCGTATCGTGGGAAGCTCTCGGTCGAGCGGTAGATCTCGGTCACCAACTCGATTGCCTTCTTCCAAGCCACCAGATCGCGGTAGGACCGAACTGCCACGCAAGACTCCATGATCCATCATCCAGAAGAGCCGCTCGGATAGTCTGTGACAGATGTCACCACCAACTTGTCAATTTTGTGGAAAATCGCGCCGGAAGGTTTTACTAGCCACTAACCACTAGCCACTGATTCTCAAAGCGTCACTTGTCCAGCTTCGCGGGCCAGTTCAGAATCACGGACATGGGCGCGCTGTCTCCCTGTTTCACCTGCGTGTTAATCAGAAATCGCTGTCCATCGCGGCTCACGTCATAGACGAACAAGTCATACACCAGGATAGGCTGCCGGGGCGTGCTCTGAAAAAGTACGACGGGGGTGCCGGCGTCGAAGTGAGTGCCGGTCGTGACCGGTGCGGCCATCATCTTCGCGTCCAAAGACAGAAAAAACAGCTCTTTGCCATCGCCGCGCCACCGGGGCTGTTCTCCTCCGCCCGATGAGATTTGCCACCGGCCGCGCGCGTCCGGAAACGAGGTCACGTAAATCTCCCACTTGCCGCTTTCGTTGGAAGCGTAGGCCACCCATTTTCCGTCCGGCGAGAATTGGCCATTCCTGAGGACGGAAGGCGCCTTCAGAAAAAGGCTGCTCTTGAGCTCAGGGAAAGTCACGAGCCCGAGGTCTGAACCGCGGCAAAAAAGGATGTACTTTCCGTCCCGGGACCAGTCGCTGGGAAAGTTTCCGACCTCATCCTGCAGAATGCCCTTCTCATCGGTGGCACCGTCAGAGTTCTTCAGGTAAAGACCAAAGTAGGTTTGGCGATTCGAGGCAAACACCAGGCGGGCAGCATCGGGACTCCAGACGGGCACCGAGTCAATGGCGGGGTCGAAGGTAAGCCGCTTGCCGCTATCGCCCTGCAACTCGTAGGTCCAAACGTCGATATTCAGGCTGCCCATGTCGGTCTTGTCAGTGGCCACTGATTTTCCATTCGGCGACAGGAAGACGTTGCCGTAGACCTCAGGCTTCCCCACCATACCCACAGCCTTCCCCTTGCGGTCGAACCACATCAGCTGGGAGAGGGCAGCCTCGCTGCCACTCTGGGCGAGCAGCAGCCCTTGATCGGAGACGGCAAACACCGCCCGCTTGACCTGGGGCAGAAACTGAACGTCAGGCAGGATCACGGTTGGTTCTCCGGCCAGGGCGAAGCGCTTGAGATCGAAGGGCTGGGCGTACAGAGTTTTGTCCCGGTAAAACAGCAGGTACCCCGGCGCGGCATAGGCCGCGTTGGCGGTGGATTCCACGACGAAGTGTTTTTCCTTCGAATCCAGCGCACCCACGTAGATGATATTTCCGCCTTTCTGCCCGGTGAAGTTGGCCGCCAGATAGAGGAAATGCCTTCCGTCGGGCAAAAACATGGGCCAGCGCAACCCGGATTGTCCAAGACTCTTATTGATGTCGCTGATCTGCGTTGGCGTTCCGCCCGACGCCGGAATGCGAAACAAGCCCTCGGTCACCATCGGCGCAAAAACGATTACGCCATCCTTGTTCCAGGTGCCGCCTCGGCCCGACGGCGCATCGCAGATGGTCTGCACGGGACCGCCTGCGACATCCACCTTCTTCATCTGGGCATCGGCAAAGAAGCCAAGGGACCGTCCGTCCGGCGACCAGAAGGGATAGCTGGCACCCTCGGTGCCGGCCAGACTTCTGGCACCGCGCGATCCCAGCTCGTAAATCCAGAGCACATTCTTTCGCGCGGATTCCTGATACCCGACGACCGCGATGGTGTGGCCGTTCGGAGCTACCGCCATGTCCCTCACCGAAAACGGCAGCGGCGCGGGAAAATACATGGTTTCCGCTGGCGGCTTCGCATTTCGCCACAAAATTGCCCCGCAGATCAGAAGAATCGCGAGAGCGCCCACGACCGCCCACGCCAACGCTTCTCGCGTCCTGCTTCCTGGCGCGGCCGGAGCCGCACCGCTCGGAGGCGCGGCGCTTTCGGCACTCCACTTCAGTTCCTGTATCAGGTCGCGAGCCGTTTGCCAGCGGTCGTTGGGATCCTTGGCCAGCGCCCGTTGAATCACATGATCCAGCGCCCGAGGCGCCCGGGGCTGTATCGCCGAAACCGGCTCAGGCTCTTTCTCCAGGATCGAGCTCATCACGCTGATCTGGCTTTTACCGGAGAATGCCCGCTTACCGGTCGTCATCTCGTAGAGCACCGCGCCCAGAGCAAAAATATCCGAGCGGGCGTCCGCATCGTGACCTTGCACCTGCTCGGGGGCCATGTATTGAATCGTCCCCACGATCATGCCTTCCACGGTCAGGGGCTTGCTCATGGTCGCCATCGAACCGGAAGCCAGAGTTGCCAGGTTCGGCGCGGGCTTGGCTAATCCAAAATCCAGCAGCTTCGCGCCAGACTTCGTGAGCATGACGTTCCCCGGCTTCAAGTCGCGATGCACAATGCCGTTGCTGTGCGCCTTCTCCAGCGCCTCGGCAATCTCAATGCCGTATTGCAGCGCATGCTTGAGCACCAGCGGACCTTTTTTCAGCCGGTCGGCAAGCGTCTCGCCCTCCAGCAGTTCCATGACCAGATAATCGGTTCCATCCTGCGAGCCGATGTCGTAGAGATGGCAGATATGCGGGTGGCTCAAAGCCGAAATCGCTTTGGCCTCGCGTTCAAAACGCGCTTTGAGATCAGGATCGGAACCAAGATGTGAGGGCAGGACTTTGATGGCTACATCTCGACCCAGCCGGGTGTCGCGCGCACGGTAGACTTCACCCATGCCTCCAGCGCCCAACGGCGATTGGATCTCGTACGGCCCGAGCTTCGTGCCAGCAGTCAGCCCCATTTGTGCGCACGATTATATGCCACCGCTGCAATCCTGGCGGCTCCGAGGATTGGAGCGCGTTCTGCAGTCGGTTGCAATCCGGGGGGAATGGAAACCAAGCCCTCGGTTGACGGTCAACGGTATCGAACTCATCGAACCGCGAGCCGGGGAGTTGAGTGAAATGACCTAGGTTTCGCCAAGTATTAGGGATTCGTAGTGCAGGTGTAGAATCGCACATCGCCGTTTTCTGGAACTACTCCAACTGCCATGATTGCCAAAAGGACCGCGTGTGTCATTTTCTTGGTTCTTGCATTTCATTGCGCCGGAGCTGCAAGAAAAAAGAGGGTGTATGAGCAAGGGAAGCTCGTCGATTTCGCTCCACAATACTTTGACTTCCCAGGGATTGATCCATTAGCCCCGTTCCGAATGCTCATAGGGTATGAGTTTCAGATGCAAGTTGGCGGCGACACCTATTTTTTGAGAGTCGCCACCTGTTCTACTCCTCCTAGTTGCCAATACAAGCTCGAATGGGCAGTCGGCGATACGGTAGAGTTCAGAGCGCACAAGCGCAAGATGTTTGTCAGGCGGCCCAGTGGAAAGGAGTTGAACGCTCGCCTTGTGAAGATTGTTCCCGGACTCGCGAGTCCATCACTATCCACGCCGTCCCTGGCTATTGTTCCTCAATTCCCGCCGGACGACGAAACTTCACCTCACAAGAAGTTACCGCTGACCCCCGATTTTCTCCGCGCCGACGATAAGTGTCTAATCCTATTCGGAACCGTCGGAGCGGGTGACTTCTTCGATAATATCCGTGGCCGGAAAACCGCGAATGACGTCCGCTATCGTAAAGGCTCTCAGATCGTCAAAACTTTTCCCGAAAACCTTGTCGTGAGCGTCATCGGGATCTTGGGCAAGTGTTCTCCCAGAGAGCGTGCCGCACAAACGGAGGACGTCTCTTCGAAAAGTGTTCGTTTTGACGAGGATTTCATGAAATCGGTCACTTTCGAGGGCTCATGGAAGGAAGGCTTCACTGAAAAACCAGCCGAGCTTGGTCCGTTGGCGGAAGGGCGAATCCCTACCCCAACTGGTGTGACGAGCGATCGCGATTGGTGGGAATATCAATTTAAAGTAAGGTCAGGAGGCGTCAGCCTGGCTGATTCGCTGGTGATTGCGATCCACTCGCCGGACGGGAGGATGCTCGCCCGATTCTCCGCCCGATTAAACCCCAAGCCGTAGCGTATATCCTCGAAAAGGCTCCGCCGAGAAGTCTTTAGAAGCTCAATTGGCGTAACATCGATTACGCTCATCGACCGCGTGCTGGCAAGCAAAACGCCCCGGCCTTTCGGCCGAGGCGCCCAGCTGCAAGAAAATGTGTTCTAGAACATACTCCACAAAAAGTTGGCTCCAGACCTGGCAGCGGATACCAGCCGCGCTCGCGATTTGAGCGCGCCGTGGATTGACTCAGCGGGCTCGTTCAGCCCCAGGAATTATCACTGCAAGGTGTGGCTCGACGACCCCGTCCCGGAACCGCCGCCGCTGATGTTGTAGCGTTTCAGCTTGCGGTAGAGCGTGGCGCGGCTGATGCCGAGCATGCGTCCCGCGAGGGCTTTGTCTCCTTTGACCTGCTCGAAGACGCGCTGGATGGTGGCTCGTTCGATATCTTCAAGGTCGGTCGTGGACAGCGGAACCCGCGACGGTTCGAGCGCGGCCTGCGCCGCGACAAGATCGGGATCAAGCACGGTCGGCCGCTCTGCCGGAGACGGCAACGCCCCGCCCGCCGTCGCGCCCGTGGCAATGGCAGGCGGCAGGTCGCCGAGGTCAATGATTTGTCCGTTGCCCAGCGCGACCGCGCGCTCCACGCAGTTTTCCAGCTCGCGAACGTTGCCCGGCCAGTCATATTGCATCAGAGCTTTCATCGCGGCGCTAGTCACGTGCAGCTCCGAACCGGGGGCATAGCGCTCCAGAAACCAATGCACCAACATCGGAGTGTCGCTGCGCCGCTCGCGCAAGGCGGGAACGTACAGCGTGACCACATTCAGCCGAAAATAAAGATCTTTGCGGAAGGTTCCGTTCTTGTAGGCGGCTTCCAGATCGCGGTTGGTGGCTGCGATGACCCGCACGTCCACCTTAATTTTCTGGTTGCTGCCCACCGGACGCACTTCTTTTTCCTGCAACACGCGCAACAGCTTGGCCTGCAATTCCAGCGGCAGTTCGCCTACTTCATCCAGGAAAATCGTTCCGCCATCGGCGGCTTGAAACAATCCCTGCTTCGATTTCAGCGCGCCGGTAAACGCTCCCTTTTCATAACCGAAGAGTTCGCTCTCGATCAGCGTCGGCACCAGCGATCCGCAGTCGACGGCGACAAAGGCGCGGTTGGCAAAAGCACCGCGGAAGTGCATGGCGCGGGCCACCAATTCTTTGCCTGTCCCACTCTCTCCGTAGATGAGCACCGGCGTCCGCGTATCTTTCAGGCGCGCGACCATGCGCAGCACATCCTGGATCTTGATCGACGATCCGATGATGCCGTGCACTGCAGTTTCCGAATCCATGCGCTGCCGCAGAAATTCGTTTTCCTCGACCAGCCGGACTTTTTCCGCCATACGCCGCAAAAACAGCCGCAGTTCTTCCAACGGAGAGAACGGCTTGGTGATGTAGTCATAGGCGCCGAGTTTCATGGCTTGGACAGCGGTCTCAATCGACCCATGTCCGGTCATGAGCGCAATCTCGGTGCGCGGCAAAAGTTTTTTTACTTTCTCCAGAAATTCCAGTCCCGACATGTGCGGCATCACCATGTCGGAGAGCACCATGTGGACGGACTGCTCCTCGAGCAGCGCCAGCGCCGATTCCCCGCTTTCCGCTTCCAGGCAGACGAAGCCCAGGGCCTCGCCGACGGTGACGCAGAGTTTGCGGATGCTCTGCTCGTCGTCGACAATCATCAACCGAATTCGCAGGTCGTCTTTACTCCCCGGGCTGTTCACTGTTCCTTCCCAAACGTTCTGGCGACCACATCGATAAACGGCTGCACGCGGAACGGTTTCTCCACGCAGGGGGCGCCGGTTGCTTTCAGGGTGGCGACCGTCTCCTCGTTCGCAATGTCGCCGGTAATAAAAATGATTCGTGAAGCCAAATCGGGGCGGTGGCGGGCGATCCACGAGTGCACCTGGCCTCCGTCCACTCCGCCGGGCGTGCGCATGTCCGACACCACGCCCAGAAAGCTGCCGTTCTCGAGCAGGCGGAGCGCATCCACCCCCGATTCGCAGCACACCACGGGGTATCCGCTGCGCTCCAGGGCGGCTTGGACATAGGCCATGACGGCGGGCTCATCCTCGATGAGCAGCACGGGCAAGAGTTGAGGTTTCAGGGCAGGTAGGCTCATGGTCGTATGACTCCTGCGGCCACACTCAAAGAGGCGGTGTGGGCCGCTGCCGGCAGGCGGACAATGAAGGTCGCGCCCGGCCGGCCGGTGTTGTTGTGGCAGAGAATTTCTCCGCCGTGCTCCTTCAGAATGCCATAGCAGATGCTCAGGCCGAGGCCGGTGCCTTTCCCGACCTCCTTCGTAGTGAAGAACGGGTCGAAAATCTTATCGGGATGAGAGATGCCGTTGCCGTTGTCGCAGAACGAGACTTCCACCGCATCGCCGGCTTTGGTCGACATGATCTCAATGCGCGCCGGACGCCCGACTTCATGCACCGCGTCATAGGCATTGTTCAGGATGTTGAGAAACACCTGCTGCAATTGGTGCGCATCCCCCATCACCTCGGGCAATTCTTCGTCGAGGTGTTCCACAACGTCGATGCCATGGCTGTTGAAGTCATAGGACCGCAACTGCATGGTCCGGCGCAGGATCGTATTCAACTGCACCGGGTTGCGTTCCGGCGGCATCTGGCGGGCAAAGCTCAGCAGGTTCTGCACGATCTGCTTGGTGCGCTGGGCCTCCTGCAGAATCACCCGCAAATCCTTGCGAGCGCTTTCGGGCACATCGGTATTCGCCATCAGCAGGTCGGCAAAGCCCAGGATCGCGGTGAGCGGATTGTTCACTTCATGGGCGACGCCGGAAACCAGTTGGCCGACAGCCGCCATTTTCTCCGCGTGCACCAGTTTGTCGCGCAGCACCGCGGAATCGGTAATGTCGGTGAGCACGACCACGATGCTGGTGACCGTTCCCTGCTCGTCGCGCATAGGGCTGAGATTGGCGGAAAACTTCCCGACCGACCCGTTGCCCCGCACGATCTCTAATTCCAGATTGTCGACTTGCTGGCTGTTCAGCGTGCTGTGCAGTGCGTCGGACAGCGGGCGGACAAAGCCGGGCCCGGCCAGCTCGAGCAGAGGACGCCCCAGCAATTCGCGCTGTTCGAATCCCGCGTCATACCAGCGCCGGTTGGCATAGCTGATCAGGCCCGCGGTATCGGCCACCAGAATCAGGCTCTGCGTATTGCTGAGAATCTTGCCCGAGAAATCACGCTCCCGATGCAGTTCCGACTGGTAGGTGCGCAGGCCGGTCACATCGAGCATCAGTCCGCGCATCTGCAGCAGGCGCCCCAGATTGTCGTAGAGACCGAAAGCGTTGATCAGAACATGAATGGGCGATCCGTCTTTGCGCCGCAGCGTCGCCTCGAGATTGCGGAGGTGGCCGTTCTCCTTCATGATCTCCGAGTGGTGGTCGCGCTGCTCGTGCGAAAAATAGAGTTGCGTGGGAATATCGACCTGCAACAGTTCTTCCCGGCTGCTGTAGCCCAGCATGCGCACCATGGCGTCGTTGACTTCAATGAAGCTTCCGCCCGGCGTGCTGAAGAACAGGCCTTCCTGAATGTTGTCGAACAATTCGCGGTACCTGCGCTCGGCTTCGCGCCGGTCCGAAATATCTTTCAAAACGTGAATGGTCTGCAGGCCTTCGTCGGTAGCGCCATGCACCCGCGAGGTGGAAACCAGATAGGTGCGATCGAACACCGGATGCGCGAATTCGTCGGAATCGTCGTCCGACATTGCCCGGCAGAACGGGCACGAATAGGACGCCGTGTCGCTGGTTAGGGCCATCAGGGCCCTCATATTCACGCCGATGAGCTCCGCCGGCGGCACTCCGATCATCGCAGCCAGCGAGCGATTCACTCGCAGAACCTTGTCGGTATGGTCGTGCACCACGATGAAGTCGGTGATGGCGTCGAAGATTTCCATCCAGTGGCGATTGGCCTGCTCGATCCGCGTGAACAGGCGCGCGTTCTCCAGCGCCATCGCGGCGTGGCCCGCCATGGTCTCAAGAAAAATGCGATCTTCCGGCCGCAACGGAGACGAGCGTCCGGAGAGGCAGAGCACTCCGGCTAGTTCCCCATTGGCGCCAAGCAGGCGCACCAGCGTGCAATCGGTCCAATGCAGGCTCGTCGCAGCCTCCGAGCCCAGGATCTGTTCCGCTGAACCAGTGACTACAGTCTCCGTGTGCTGCCCCACGAAATCGCCCAAAGCCGCTCCGAGGCCGCGCTCTAATCCTTGATCGACCAGGCCGTGCTCCACCGTGGGATCAGAATGCTTCGACGGCGAACTCTCCGGCGGGCCCTGCTCGGCGTCCTTTGTGAACCCGTGAGATGTTTCCGTGGCAGATTTCTCTTGGGTTTGCAAAGATTGGGTTTGCAAAGATGAAGATTGGGTTTGCAAAGATAAAGATTGGGTATGGGCCAGGACCTGCCACCGTCCCTCCTGCAACACGGCCAGCAACCCCGCGCGGGCCCCGGTCAGTTCCGCCGTTCGGCCGACGAAGCGTTTGGCGAACTCGGGCAGACGCAGCGCGCCATCCATTTCGCGGGCCAGCTCGATCAGGGCCTCGGCACGGCGTCGGTGCTGTTCCGAAAGATGTAGATTGCGCGCCACCTCGAGCACCACCGCAGCCTGATTCGACAGCGCGCGCGCGCGCCGAATGTCCTCCTGCGAAATTCCGGTCCCGTCCAGACGGTCAAGTACGCCGAACATTCCCAGGACCTGCCCACTTGTGCCCAACAGCGGCACCGCGAGGAATTGGCGCACCTTGTATTTCGTGACCACGTCGATGTTGATTCCCGGAGTCCGGATGGCGTCGTCGGTCCAGAAGACTTCCTTGGCCCGCAGGGCGCGAGTGGCCAGTCCATCCGGAATCGGCGCGTCCATCCGCCGGGGTTCTCCGTTTTCGACTCCGTAACGGACACGGAACTGCCCATCTTCCTCCAGCGCAATCACGCAGCGCCCGAAACCCAGGAAGTCGGAGGCCCGCATCACAAAAGCCTGCAGAAAGTGTTCGAGATTGCTGCTGGAATTCAGCTCGGAGGAAATCTCCAGCAGTTGGTGCAGTTCGTGCGCCTGGGCATGAGCCGTGGCATGGAGTTCGGCGTGAGCCACGGCTACCGCGCCGAAACCCGCAATCGCCGCCACCAGCGACTTTTCTTCCGCCGTGAAAACCCCATCCGCGCGCGGATAGAGCAGGATCGCGCCCTGGGTGCGCGAGGTGCGGAACGGAGCGGCGATCAGCATCCCCGGCGAAACCAGGTTCCCCAGCGAGTGCACATCGGCGCCGATCGATAACGTGATCGGCTCTCCCGCCGCCACCGCGCGCTGCGCCAAATCGGCCGCGAAGCGCAGAGTCTGCCGGTCGTGGCGCGCCCGGGCGGAATTCGCCAGCTGCGGAGTCTCGGCCGAGACCGCCATCAATTCAAACGGCCCCTCGCGGCGCAGCAAAACACACACCAGCTTGGTGCGCAACAACAGGCGCAAGCGGTCCGCCAAGGCCTCGATGACCGACGAGACATCCGGACTTCCATGCAACGCATGGGCCACATCCGCCAGGATTTCGGCGCGGCGGTGCTCCTCCCGCGAAGCCTCGCCCAGACGAGCCGCTTCCAGAAGACTGCCGAGTTGGCCAGCCAGAATGGTGGCCTTGGCCGCAATATCTTCGTTAAAGAAGTTGTCATTGGAATCGTGCAGAAACGTAACCGCGCCAATGACTTCGTTGAAGACCATCAGCGGCGCGGCCAGCAGCGAATGCGCCTCAAACTCGGCCGCGGCCGGGAAGACCGCCGACGTCACCTGATTGGCGAAAATAGTGCGCCGTTGCCGCACCGCGTCGGCCGTCACCGCACTCTGGTCGTGCCGCAGGCGCATGCCGACAAAGCGCTCGGCCAGCTTGCCATCCGCCTGCTCTCCGATCAGTTCATCGGCAAGGTCGCACCGCCAGAAGTAGACGCCAGACACCTGGAAGAACTCACGCGCGGCTTGGCAAAACAGCTGGATCAGGGATTTGGCACCGGACCGGTCGCCCGCTTTGGACGCAATCCGCAGCAGAAGCTTCTGGAAGCCGTCGTCAGACCCCGGAACAAAACTGTTTTCCGGGGATGCGATCGGCCTGTCACCAGAAACGCTGAGTGCCGCGGCGACGATGGAAGAATAGTGTGGTTGATTCACAAGTGCTTGAATCTATTGGGAAAATACCTGCCATCTCAATTTGAGTCAAGGAAAATGGAAAAGGGGGTGCCTTGGTGTGAAATCCCGAGACAAAGTTGAGATTTTGTCTCAGCCTGAGAAACCAAGAACGATTCGCCTCGAATGAGACGATCCTAACCCCCAGACCCTTCCCTGATCTCTTTTTGCCCTCCCGTAACAATCTTGTTTACTTATAGATACCTGCGATTACTTTGGTTTTTTCAACAAGGAACAGGTGGCCCAGGCGTTGCACGGCTACGGTCGCCGCTTCTTGCAAGCAAGGAGGAATTGTGTCTCAAAGAACTGCGACGGCTCTGCTGGCCGTTCTGACCCTGGCAGTGACTGAGGGTGCGATTCACGTGCGGGCGCAACAGCCCCAGGCGCAACAGGCGCAGAACGATGAGATTGTCCGCCGGGCCAAGTTCAAGGTGCAACCCGCGTATCCCGCGCTGGCGCGGAAGATGAACATTTCGGGAGTGGTCAAGATCGAGGTTGTGGTGGCCCCCAATGGCTCGGTGAAAGATGCCCGGGTGGTGGGCGGGCACCCGGTTCTGGCTGGGGCCGCGCTGGACGCCGCCAAGAGATGGCGCTTTGAACCGGCAGCGAGCGAAGCCTCCGGAATCATCGAATTCAAGTTTGAGCCGCGGTAGCCGCACACTGCGGAGGAGACGGAAATGACGATCGGGAAAAAGCTTTATACGAATTTCGGCATCATCCTCGCCATGGTGTTGGTGCTGTTCCTGGTGAACTGGTCTGCGGTGCAGCGCGAGCACGCCGCCAAAGCCGCGGCCGCCGCGTCGAAGGATCTGGACGACGCCACCAAGGCTGTCCGCTCCCAGATGATGCAGAACCGACTCTTCTTGAGCAACTACCTGTTGAGCGGCGACACCCGCGAAGTGGACCGCATGAACGAGGGTCTGCGCATCCTGAACGAGAAGCTGGAGCAGGGCAAGACCCTGGCCAACTCCGATCAGGTCAAAACCAATCTGACCAAAGTTCAGCAACTGGAGCAGGCGTGGGGCAAGGAGTTCGCGCAACCCCTGATCGAAAAGCGGAAAGACGTCGACTCCGGCAACGCCACCGTGGCCGAACTGCAGATTTACTATCTCCAGAAAGACGCTTCTTCCTGGGTGAAGAATTCGACCGACGCGCTCGACATCGCCGAAGGCGAGAACCGCAAACTGATGGACGATCGCCGCGCCTCGGACGACGTGGCGGGCCGCTGGACCCTCATCCTATCGGCGCTCGGCACCCTGGTGGCCCTCGGTCTGGGCGGCGCCATCGCCTTCCGCACCGCCAAGTCGATTACCCAACCTCTGACCAACCTTATGAATGTGGCCAGCGGCATCGGCAACACGGGCGATCTGGAGCACAACATCGATCTCACCCGCACCGACGAGATCGGCGAACTGGCTCGCACATTCCACAAGATGGTGACCTACCTCAAGGAGATGGCGGGCATCTCCGAGTCCATCGCCGGAGGCGATTTGTCTGTAGCCGTGAAGCCCCGGTCATCCCATGACACCCTGGGCAACGCCTTCTCCCGCATGATCGAAGGTCTGGCCGGGCTGGTGCGCAGTGTGCGCGATGCTTCCTCGCAGGTAGCCAGCGCTTCCAGCCAGGTGGCCAGCGCCTCCGACGACGCCGCCAAGATCGGATTGCAGGCATCCTCCGCCATCGACGAAGTCACCAGCACCATGCACGAGATGAGCGTCAACGTGCAGAACATGGTGAAGAGCACGCAGGTGCAGGCCTCGAGCGTCAGCGAAACCTCCGCTTCTATCGATCAGATGGTGGCTTCGATTCAGCGCGTCGCCGACACCGCCAAGGTGCTGCTCGACATTTCCAACCGTTCGCGCGAAGAAGTGCACAACGGCATCGGCACCATGGAGAAGGCCACCGACGGCCTGAACCGCATCAACACCACCATCAACTCATCGGGCGAAATCATTGGAGCCCTGGGGCAACGCGCCGACGACATTGGCAAGATCATCGAAGTCATCGACGATCTCGCCGAGCAGACCAACCTGCTGGCCCTGAACGCCGCCATTGAAGCGGCCCGCGCCGGCGAACATGGACTGGGATTTGCGGTCGTCGCCGATGAAGTCCGAAAGCTGGCCGAGAAATCGGCGCAGTCCACCAAGGAAATCTCGGAACTGATCCAGAGCATTCAGAAGGAAGCCCGCAAAGCAGTCGAGAACATGGACCGCTCCACCTCGATCGTCAACGAAGGACTGGAACTGGGCGGAGAGCTGAACGCCGCGCTGCGCAAGATTTCGAACGTAGTCACCGAGGTCTACAAGTTCGCGCAGGAAATCGGCGCGGCCACCAACGAACAGTCGCACGGCTCGTCGCAGATCGCGCGCGCCACCACCCGGCTGAACGAAATCACCCACGAAATCAACTCGGCGGTCGAGGAGCAGGCCTCCGGAGCGCAGGCCGTGGTCAAGGCCATGGAGCGGATGCGCGAACTGGTACAGCAATCCACCTCGGGCTCGACCGAACTGGCCGCCTCCTCGGAGCAGATGTCGAAGATGTCGCGTGGTTTGCAGGACTTCATCGACCGCTTTTCGCTGGGCGAAAGTTCGCGAGGGCTGTCAGGCGGAGATTCCTCCTCCGGCCGCAACGCGCGCCGGGCCGCAGCGGGAGCGCAGTACTAGTATTAACGCCCGCTGTGCGGGGAGCCTGAACTCGGCAAAAACCAGGTCTCAAGAATGTTCGGGTCTGATGAAGCTTAGGTCTGACAAATGGGTCTGACAGGTTACGGTCTGACAGATTAGGGTCTGACAAAATATGAGCCGTGAACTCCACATCGTCGGTTTCAAAGTCGGCCGCGAGACCTACGGCGTGCCCATCACTTCCCTGCACGAAATCGTGCGGGTGCCGGAGATCACCGCCGTGCCGGACGCGCCCGACTATCTGGAGGGCGTGATCAACCTGCGCGGCAAGATCGTTTCGGTCATGGATTTGCGCAAGCGTTTCGGAGAAAAGCAGGCCACGCTGCGCAAACAGAATCGCATCCTGGTGGTCGAGCATGCGGGCCGGCTGGCGGGCCTGATCGTGGATTCGGCCTCTGAAGTATTGAAGATTCCCGCGGACGCCGTGGAACCTCCGCCAGCCGTGTTTCAGGAAGGCGGCCTGAACTGTGTGACCGGACTCGGCAAGGTAGCGGGACGCCTGGTAGTGCTGCTCGATATGAGCAAACTGCTGGCTCCGGGCAGCCTGCAAGTCAGCAAAGAGACGGCTGAAAAGAAAAGCGCCGAAAAGAAAACGGCGCCCAAGGCTGAGGCGCGAGGCGCCGCGGCGCGATAAGAGATCAGTTGTTAGTGATTAGTGATTAGTGATTAGTGGCCTGTGGTTAGGGGTTAGGGAGTCGCGAATAAGTGTCGGTGGCATTAGTTTTCGTCACTAACCACTAGCCACCAATCACTAACCACAGATTTGTGAAAGAACGAGAAAACGCATGAGCACATCCGGAGCCGCACCTGCTCCCCTATTGACGGAAGCGGAATTGAAGCTGTTGCAGGCGCTCGTGTACCAGGAGTGCGGCATGCACTTCGACGAACGCCGCACGCACTTTCTCCAGGATCGGCTGCTGCGCCGGCTCAAGGAGTGCCGCGCCGACTCCTTTTATGCCTACTACCGGCTGCTGATCAGCCCGCAGGGCAAGGACGAACTGGCCAAGCTGCTGGAAAACCTCACGGTCAACGAGACCAGTTTCTTCCGCCACAAGGCGCAGCTCGATCTGTTTCAGAAAACCGTGCTGGAAGAGTTGTTCAAGCACAAAAGTTCGCGGCGCGAGTACTCGATCCGTATCTGGAGCGCGGGCTGTTCCACCGGACAGGAAGCCTACACCCTGGCCATGCTGGTCACCGACGCGCTGGCGTATTACTACCTGCGCAATCCTCTGCCCATGGATTTGCCTTTACCCAAGCCGCTGGTGCCGCCACCGTGGCGGGTGGAAATTCTGGCCAGCGACATCGCCTATTCCGTGCTGCGGCACGGCCAGGAAGGCGCCTACAGCGAGAACCAGATGTCGATGGTCGATTACAGCTACCGCCTGCGCTACTTCGACAAGGTTGGCGACCGCTATGCCATCAAAAAAGCGCTGAAGGAGATGGTGCACTTCGACTTTCACAACCTGAAAACCGAGTACCTGCCGCAGCGCAACGATGTGATCTTCTGCCGCAACGTGATGATGTACTTCGATGAGGCGGAGCAGAAGCGGCTGATCGAAAAATTCTACCGCTGCTTGAACGCTGGCGGCTACCTGTTTGTAGGACATGCGGAAAGCCTGCTGGGCCTGACCAAGAAATTCCAGATGCTGCATAAGGACAGCGGCACGGCCTACCAGCGGCTTGAGGTGAGAGAGTAACGCATGACGAATACCCCCGATGAACGCGGCCTGGAACTGCGTGAGCTCTTCTTTGAGACCTCGCAGGAACTGCTGCAGGCCCTGAACGACGAAGCGCTGAAGCTGGAAAAAAAGCCCGGCGACGAGGAAATCGTGCGCGTCATCCGGCGCACGGTGCACACCTTGAAAGGCGACTCGGCGGCCTGCGGGCTGCGCGAGTTGAGCGAACTGGCGCATCAGTTCGAAGATGCCCTCTCGCTGGAGAGCACCGCGACCCAGACCGCCGTGGCGGAGATTGCCTTTGCCGCCGCCGATGTGTTTACCGAGATGATTGCGGCGTACCGCAACGGCACCAAGCTGCCTTCCACCAAGAATCTGAGCAAGAAAATCAACGATCTGACCGCCGTCCCAGCCTCCGGAAAGACCCGGCGGACCCGGAAGGCCGCAGGTAAGACGTCCACCAGCAAGACCGCCGCGAGCAAGACGTCGATCGGCAAGACGTCGACTAGCAAGATCTCCGCCGCCAAAACCTCGGCCACCCACGCCTCCGCCAAGGAGGTCGCGTTCTGGACCGAGTACGAAAATGTGGCCATGACCAAGGCTCAGGCGAGCGGTCTGGCCGTCTACCACGTGGTCGTAAAGATCGATCCGCACTGCGCCATGCCCATCGCCGGACGTCAGCTGATTCACAACGCTCTGGCTGCCGTGGGCCAGGTGATCGCGGTGTATCCCGATGCGAAGTCGCCGGCCGCCACCAAGCATGTCGAATTCGTGCTGGCCAGCGCACAGACGGTCGCTCAGATCACCGCCAAGGGACGCATCCCAACCATCTCCGAAGAAGTGACGATCGAGTTGCTGCTGGAGGCAAAGGCCGCTCCGCAAACCGCGGAGCAACCCGACCTTACTCCTGAAAACGCTGTCGATTCGAACCAGCAGGAAGCCGAGGCAAGCGCGCCGGAGGCTTCTGGTCCAGCCGCCCCGTTTGGAACGGTCGCCGCCACGCAGGAGAACGTGCTGCGCGTCGAAGCCAGCCGCATCGACAGCGTGCTCAACCTGGTGGGCGAATTAATCATCGGCAAGTCGATGTTGCAGCAGGCGCTCAACGAGTTCGCCAAACGCTATCCCAAAGAATTGCTGCGCGGCAAGTTTGGCGACGCCATGGCCTTCCAGGCGCGGGTGCTGAACGATCTGCAGCGCTCGGTCATGAAGATCCGCATGGTGCCCGTCGACCAGCTGTTCCGCCGCTTCCCCCGCATGGTGCGTGACGTGTCGCGGCAATGCGGGCGCGAAGTGGAACTCGACGTCAGCGGACAGGACACTGATCTCGACAAGGGAATCCTCGATGCCATCGCCGAGCCTCTCACCCATCTGGTGCGCAACGCCGTAAGCCACGGAATTGAGCCGCCGGAGGAGCGCCGCAAACTGGGAAAGAAGCCGCAAGGGACGGTCCGGCTGAACGCATATCATCATGGCAACCAGGTCGTGGTCGAAGTTACCGACGACGGCCGCGGCATCGACGCACAGAAGATTCGCGCCAAGGCCATCGAACTCGGCATGACCAATGCCGAAGAAGCCGCGCGCATGACCGAAGCCGAGATCCTCGACTTCATCTTCCGCCCCGGCTTCTCGACCGCCGAGCAGGTCACCGAAGTCTCCGGTCGCGGCGTGGGCATGGATGTGGTGCAGAGTGTGTTGCACCGGCTGAAGGCCTCTGTCAGCGTGGAGACCCGCCCCGGGCAAGGCACAACTTTCCGGCTGAAGCTGCCGCTCACGCTGGCCATCATCAAGGCCCTGCTGTTCTGGGTGGAGCAGCGGCTCTATGCCATCCCGCTGAACGCGGTGCTGGAGATAGCCCGCACCTTTGAAACAGAAGTCCATCAGGTCGACAACTACGAGGTCTTGCAGTTGCGCAACCAGGTACTGCCGCTGCTGCGTCTGGGCCGTCCAGTGGCCGACGGAGAGCGCAAAGCCAAGCTGTTTGTGCTGGTCATTACGGTAGGAGAGAGGAAATACGGCTTGATTGTCGATTTGCTGGAGGGCGAAGAAGAACTAGTGATCAAGGCGCTGGACGACCACACGTTCCACACCGACCTGGTTTCTGGAGCTTCGATTCTGGGCGACGGGCGTGTGGTGCTGATTCTCAACCTGCCCGCGGTGGTGGAGCATGTAGCCCGCTCGCGGCCCACCGAACTGGGACACTGCAATTCGGGCTTGCTGTTGTCGCACACCGACCGCGCGCGCATGGCCCTGACCCCCGTTGAGGGAGGCCAGGCATGAGCGTGAACATCATGAACGTGAGCACGAGGAAGAATCCGGTGCGCGTGCTGGTGGTCGACGATTCGGCGCTGATGCGCAAGCTGATTCCGCAGATGCTGGCGGCCGACGAATCCATCGACGTGGTGGGCACCGCGATGGACGGCAACTTCGCCCTGAAAAAGATCGAAGAGTTGAAGCCCAACGTGGTGACGCTCGACCTTGAGATGCCCGGCATGAACGGCATCGACACGTTGAAAGAGATCATGCGGCGGCAGCCGGTGCCGGTGATCGTGTTCAGCTCGCACAGCACCGAAGGCGCGTCGGTCACCATGAAGGCGCTCGGGCTGGGCGCATTCGACTTCGTCACCAAACCCAAAGACGCCACGGCGCACATGGCCGAGACCGCGCGCGAACTGATCGCCAAGGTGAAGGCGGCGGCCGATTGCAAGCTGAAGCCGCGCATGCTGCCCGGAGTTCCACCGAAGCCGCAGAAACTACCAGCCTCGTCCGCGTCTCCGAATAAAGTAGTCGCCATCGGAGTCTCCACGGGAGGTCCGCAGGCTCTGGAACTGGTGCTCTCGCAGTTGCCAGGAGACTTTCCCGGAGCGATTACCGTGGTGCAGCACATGCCGGAAGGGTTCACCGACATGTTCGCGCGGCGCCTCGATGAAGTCTGTCCGCTGCGCGTGAAAGAGGCGCAGTCGGGGGATATCCTGCAACCGGGCCGGGTACTGGTCTGTCCAGGAAGCCGCCACATGAAGGTGAAGCGGCTGCCTCTGGGAGACATCGTGATCCTCAGCGATGAGCCGCGAGTCAACGGGCACCGTCCCAGCGCGGACGTGCTGTTGCGCAGCGTTGCCGAGGAATTCAAGGCCCTGGCGGTCGGGGTGCTGATGACCGGCATGGGCGACGACGGCGCCGAAGGCCTGGGAGCGGTGAAGAAAGAAGGCGGCATGACCATTGCGCAGAGCGAAGAGTCCTGCGTGGTCTATGGCATGCCCAAGGCGGCGATCGAACGCGGATACGCCATCCGTGTGGTGGGGTTGGATGTGATGGGGGCAACGCTGCAGGCGATTTGCGGCCGCACCGGATCCGAGATGGGATCCACCGGCCGGGCAGTGCGCGCCGGAAGCTAGGATTAAAGATTAAAGACTAAAGATTAAAGATCGGGCCCAGCAGGTACCTGTGACCAGCGTCATCTGGTGCGGGACCGCCGGGCATGATATCCAGTAGACAGGGGAGGTCTGTATGGAGCAGTTTGCACCCGTAAAACGCAGCAAAGACGGCCAGCCGGTCCGCTACTTGATCGTGGACGACTCCGTGTTTGCCCGCAAGAATCTGGCCCGCATGATCGAAACGTTCGGCGGGCAGGTGGCGGCTGAGGCCGGCGACGGCTTGACTGCCATCAGCGAGTTCGACCGTACCCATCCTGACATCGTGCTCATGGACATCACCATGCCGCAGATGGAAGGCATTGAAGCGGCCGAACGGATTGTCCAACAGCATCCCGAAGCGCGCATCGTCATGGTCTCCTCGGTCGGCTACCAGGAGAACATCGTCGCCGCGCTGCAACGGGGCGCACGCCATTTCGTGCAGAAGCCGGTGAAGCCGGAAGTGCTGTACGAAGTAATCAAGTACGTACTGGGTGACGATGGAGCCGTGGCCAGCGCGGCCGGAGCGGGAGCCTAACGCGATGAAGATGGAACTGATCCAGCCTTTCATCAACGCGGCGGATGCCGTGTTGTCGCAGGGTTTGCAGGGCACCACCAAGGTGGGCACCCTGACCATGGAAGAAGAAGCCTACCGCCGCAAAGGGGTGGCGGGCATGATCGCCCTCACCGGCGACATCGAGGGCCGGATCATACTCGATCTCGAACCGCAGACCGCCGTCAAGGTAGCCAGCCACTACGCAGGCGCGGAACTGCCCGAGTCGGACGCGCTCATCAAGGAAACCATCTTCGAACTCGCCAATCAGGTCGTGGGCAACGCCATCTCCGCCCTCAACGACCAGGGCTTCCATTTCCGCGTGCATCCCCCGCTCCTGCTCACCGCGCAGGAGGGTGACAAGACCAGCGAAGACACAGAAGCGTTGATGATCAGCTTCGAGACCTCCCTCGGCCACGTCTTCATGAACGTCGCACTGCGCTACAACAAACGCCGGCTGGCCGATCATGCGGCGGTGGGCGCGTAAAGGCAGTGGTTAGTGACGAGTAGTTAGTGGCTAGTAACCAGTGTCCAGCGTCCAGGGTCCAGTGTCCAGCGTCGAGTCCCCAGTGGAAGAGCGGCGCTTCAGCGCCGCGATATTCTCGCCAACCCCTTCGGGCTTCACAGTTTGCTGAAAACTCGGATTTGTCGGTGCTACCGTGGAAGAGCGGCCCTTTAGGGCCGCGTAAGCCGTTGAAAATTAATCTGGGCTTCAGCCCTCGTCGTCGTTTCTCTCCGACCAACTGAGTTTTTCAGCATACTGTTCAGCCCAGTTTTCTTCTCGATAATCAGGGTACGTCCCGTCCGTCGCCGGTTTTATCCTTAACCTTGTCGTACTCTGGCTTCTACCCGTTCGACGAATGACGACTCAGTGCGGTATAGACGCTGTAGGGTGTCTATTGCTAAGCGCGGGTCCCTTGCCAGCAGACCGATATAGTCATCCTCGCTCTCCTTGCGCAACGGACGTGCAACCGCCTCAATCTGAGGCGAGAGGTCAGGATGCGCCTGGGACAACTCGTCCTCAGCCGTAAGTCCACCTCCCCACAGTGCATGTAGTGCATACAGCACAGCCGATATACAGTCTGAATCGCAACCGCGTCGCTTAAAAAGTTCGGCGGCAGCGTGACGCACCGTAAACGGCTGCTGAATCCACAGAAGAGGCGTTAGAGGCTCTGAGTCGAGGAAGCGTCTCTGCCCTAGAGCACTGATTGCGGCTACCCGTGAGTCTGCAAAGGCGTTTGGATCTAGTGCAAGCGCTTCGAGTAAGTGGATCGCTTCACCGGAATTATTTTTATCTAGCTGCTTGACCGCATCAAGGCTGCCACCCGCCGCCCAGGAGTAGAGTGCCGTCAACTGCTTTCTTTCTCGAACGCGAGCGCCCCACCAAAAGGGACCCGCAAGGAAGCCTATACACCAGATTACAGCTGCAACAATCTGGATACGCCTTGCAAAGGTTAACTGCCTCCAGCGTATTCCTTGAATCTGCACGAACCCAGCCTGTCTGACTAAGAAGGCGGAATTCCATGAAACGCCGTCTTAGTCTTTTCCCTACGCCTCTCAGCCGAAAGAAAAACCGGTGAACGTCCCGTCTGTCCCCGGTTTCATCCTAGCAAGTGGCTAGTGACCGGTGTCCAGTGGAAGAGCGGCGCTTCAGCGCCGCGATATTCTCGCCAACACCTTCGGGCTTCAGCCCAGTTTTCCAACTTATAACTAGGGTAAGTCCTGTCTTGTCCCCGGTCTTCCGGCCTGAGAACGTGGCGTGATTCGTCTATTGCTTATTCTGCGTTACCAAGACTGACCATGTCCCGTCATCTGCGGCGATAGCAAACAAGTTGCTTTCTGTTGGTCCCACTATCCCACTGAGCACAGCGGTTTCCGCTATGCATGTCATCGTGCCATCCTTATTCGGCGCGCAGTGCTTGATCACAGATTTGCAAGGAGTGCGAACGGGCACTTGTGATGAAGCATTCCAGCAGACCGTCATTAGCAGAACTACTAAAGCCAGCATTCGTTTCATATGTGTTGTCCGCCTTTCATGGCGGAATTGTCTCACAGGCATGCATCAACACTACGGTAACCTTGTTCGCTCCCCCGCTTCCCCCGATACTGACAGCAGTTCGCCGGAGGTACTTTGCCATGAAGAAGTTCGGACTACTGCTCGTGTTCGTTGCCTCGCTGTCGTGCTTTGGTCAACTGGCCCAGCCCACCGTTTACATAGAGCCCCAGCAGGGTTTTGAAACCTACTTAGCTGCGGCGATTTCGAAAAAAAATGTGCCGGTTGATGTGGTGACAGACCAAACGAAAGCAAACTATGTGCTTAAAGCAGCGCCTGTCGAAATCAAGACAGAATCCACGGGTGGGAAAATCGCACGCTGTTTGTTCGCTTACTGCGCAGGGATTGAGGACAAAGGGAATGTCTCTGTGCAGTTGATTTCGACAAGTTCAACCAAGGTTACGTGGGCCTACTCAGTCGCCAAGCAGAGGGGCGGCAGTAAGAACTCGCAATCAATGGCAGAAGCGGTAGCCAAGCATCTAAAGGACTTTATTGAGAGTAAATCAGGGAAGGAAATCCTGACCGCCGGCGCCTCAGCGCCCGAGACGGCTCAGCCGGAGTCCTCTCCTAACGCCGATAACTCACAGGCAGCGCCTTCGATACAACCTGCAAGCATAGTCGTGAAGTCCACGCCTCCGGGCTGTGACATAAACGTTGACGGGAAGTTTATGGGCAGCACTCCATCTACCATCCAGTTGGCCCCCGGAGAACATCAAGTCTCAATCGAGAAAGAGAACCTGACGCCTTGGCAGCGGACAATGACTGTCACCGCTGGTGGAAACTCTACCATCGATGCGACGTTGGTCAAGCCGTAGCAGTAACAGTCTGCTGGGAAGGTGTGAAATGGGCCGCATACTGAAATACAAGTGTCCCGTCTGCCATAAGCCTCTGACGAAAAGAGAATTCGAGCGTGCATTCCAAATCCACGAAGCTCGCCAAGAGCATGTCGAGGCACAAACAATTCAACTGGCACGCGAAAAACGCGATTTTGAAGCGCAAAAGAAGGATGTCACTCGAAAGGCAAGAGAGGCAGAGCGCGCCAGGACGAATCGCATTGTGGGAAACAAAGAGAGGAAAATTGTCGAGCTAAGGGAAACCATCAAGCAATTGAAGCGCGGCAAAACACCACAAGAATGTGGCCCAGAATTCGAGGTCAAACTCGTCAAACGCTTGCGTGCAGCGTTTGGCGGTGATGAGGTACGCCACGAAGGCAAGGCGGGAGACGTTTTTCACATCGTTAAGGACGGCGGCAAGGTAGCGGGGTCGATCATCTATGAGTGCAAATGGACGCCCAGAATAAGCGGTAGTCACGTCCAGCAAGCAGCAAAGGCGAAAATGACGCGCCGCGCCGAATTCGCTGTTTTGGTCACGAGTGGAACGAAGCGAGGGTTCGACGGATTGGATGAGATGTACGACGTACTTATCGTGGCCCCTGCTGGAGTCCTTGCCCTAGCGGGTCTTCTGCGTGACCACTTAATCGGGATGTACCGCGCGGGCATTGAGAAAAAGCGACGCGCCAAAATCGCAAACCAACTTCTGACTTTCATCAAGAGCCCCGAGTTCAAGAACCCGATTGTCGAAGTGGTGCATACAGCCGAGCGGCTTAGGGACGGTGTTCAGGAGGAATTCAGGTGGCACCGAAATGACTGGAACAGACGCCTGACGGCTTACGAAAGAATTCGATGGGACGGGTGGGCAATTCAGGAAAATCTGCAACGCGTTTTCCGAGGGGAAGTACCCAAAACGATGGTACAGCCGAGGCAAAAACTCGCACTGCCAGCCGCTCCTAATCAAGGTGCAAGCAGCGAGGCGGGCGCACCAGCGCCACAGTAACTTTCCCGCGCAGCGCCGCGCCCTTATCTTGGCCGGCAGGGGGAAAACGGATAGGAGAAAACCGGGGACAGACGGGACGTACCCCAGTTTTTCCTAGGCGGGCCACTCGGCACGAATTCCCCAATCTTTTTCCACAGCCTTCCACAGAAATAAATCGCTCCCGTGTGACGAACAACCTTGACCGAGGCTACAGAAAGCTCACAATGGAATCGTGCGCAGTCGCATCGGCAACGACCCGGCAGTGATGGACGGAAGGATCGGTCGCGCGGAAGCGACCGCTAACTCCTTACTCCGGAATATTTTGCAGATAAGTCATTTACCGCCAATATTTTGCGGCCGCCCGAGGAGATCTGAACAGGACAACTACAGCAGAATCAATAATTTATCCTCCTCAACAAAAAAAATAGTTAAGGGGATCCAACCGTTGGACTATCGCGCAACCAAGCTACTCTGCTTCCGGCAGAGCGGGACGCGACTGTTCGAACCAGCGGGCGGTGACGGCTCCGAAGATGAAGCCTCCGACGTGGGCCAGGTACGCCACGCCACCGGTCTGCACCTTCGCCACTGCGCCGGCATGCACCAGTTGAGTGAGAAACCAGAATCCAATCAAAAGCGCCGCCGGGATGAAGGTGACCTTCACAAAGATGAAAATGATCAGCAGCGACTTAATGCGGTCGCGCGGATAGGTCACGATGAACGCTCCCATCACCGCGGCAATGGCTCCGCTGGCGCCCAGGTTGGGGACGGTGGAATGGGGATCGGCTGCGACCTGGGCGAGCATTGCGATCAGTCCTCCCAGCAAATAGAAAGCGAGATAGCGGCCCCGGCCCATGGCATCTTCAATTTCGGGGCCGAAGGCCCACAGGAAAACCATGTTGCCGATGATGTGCGACCAGCTGCCATGCATAAACATCGCGGTCAGGATGGTGATCCAGTGGTGACCCGAGGTGATTTGCGCGGGAATCGCCG
>Ga0210384_10000888_pt1 | contig 43006 bp, 39 predicted proteins | sample IncBWH2MmetaG_FD_160574 | JGI IMG/M metagenome (GOLD analysis project Ga0210384, IMG submission 160574) | Forest soil microbial communities from Barre Woods Harvard Forest LTER site, Petersham, Massachusetts, United States - Inc-BW-H-2-M | ecosystem: Environmental > Terrestrial > Soil >... | reverse complement strand
AACACCGCGCGTCCGTGCAGAACCAGTGTTTTTCTCGGTGGAGCTCCAGGCGCTTCGGGCAACGGTTGTCGGGTTTCATCGGAGTAGCCTGCAAAAACGCTCTGTCCCTGAAAGATGACAATCCAGCGTTCGGGAACCGTAATCTCCACCCCTCCAAAGATCGCTTCCACGAAAATGCTCGCTTCCTCGCCTTCCATGTCCGCGGATCGGAAATCAACTTCTACTCCGCCGAAGATCGCGGTAACGCTGCCGCCGCGAAAATTATTCACGTTCACGCGGCGTTCTACTCCGCCGAACAATGCGTACTCGTTTAGCGTGTCGGCCCCACCGCTTGCTACTGTGCTGGGCATCCCCGGCACTCCGGGCCTGCCAAAGCGGCTCCAGATAATCTGCAAACCCGCAAAGATAAGTAGCAGGGGCCAAATCGCGTTCCAAGACAGATGCGTGAGCTTCAGTTCATGAAGCTGCAGAACAGCACCCACGAGGATCAGACCAATTCCTGTGACGCGCTCGCCCGGTCTAAAAACTCTGGCCAATCCAACCGCCACCAGCGCCAACGGCCAATATATCCAATAGCGCTCCGCCTGGATCAGCCCCAGGTGATCCAGCAGAAACAGCGTTCCGACCACGACCAGGATAATTCCGGGGATCATTCCGCTGTGACGCCTAGGCCGCAAATTCCGGGCGGCGAGATTTTGGTCGATCTCCCGGTGAATCTGATCGCGCAGATCTGCTCCGAATTTCTTGCCGTCAAATTGGCTCTGGTCGCTCATCCGGCTCCTCTGATTTCCTGTTACCGTGCTAGTCTGTGGACTCTTGCTGCCGCTGTTGGCACGTGAATTCAGTTCTCTGTTTCATGGAAATCGCCAACACCAGCAGCACAAAGGGTAAAGTAACCAACGGCATGATGCAGAGCGTAGCTTCCAGCTGCCCGCGATTCCAGAAGGCGCTCTCTGCGATATTCCATCCCGCGAAAGCCAAGACCGGCACATTTCCCAGGCAGGTCGGAACGATCGAGGCGAGTTGCGCCCGAACATAATCCAGACCCGCGCTCAATTCCACCACAAACATCGCTACCCCGGCGAACCAAAACGTGTCACTCCACCATCCGCTTGCCACATTATTTTCGTTCCGCCTGCTCGCCATAAGCGCCTCCCAGTCCCGCCACATCGGCCACCAAAGCCAAAATAGAGGTCGAGGCAATACGCGTCAGGGGCAAATCGGGGAATGGCAGTCCTGCGCCGGTAAACAGCGCCGTTAGCCCGGCGAATGGCCGGAGGAAATTTCGCTTGCAATGTCCTTCGGGGATGGGAGGGTACTCGAGTAGTTGACGACTGGTGAAAGCGGATTTCCAGGAACCTGCTAGGTAAGAGAGGACTAAGAAGAAGATGGTGCGGCCGAGTGGATTCGAACCACCACGGTATTGCTACCGCCAGCCCCTCAAGCTGGTGCGTCTGCCAGTTCCGCCACGACCGCGCAAAATCGAGTATAACCCGTAAAGCCCGCCGAGTGCCATTGGTACGCCGTTGCGAAGCGCAACTCGGCGAAAATTTTGCTCTGAAATTATGATTACTTCTTGGGCTGCGTCGCCGGAGCTTGTTGCTGCGGCGTTGTTTGCTGTGCAGGCGCGGTTTGCGGCGCAGTCGGTGCTGGCGCGGGCTTAACTGGCGTTGATGTAACCGGCGCAGTCTTGGGTGCGGGCTTCGAGACTTTCTCGAGAACCGAACCGCCGCCACCAGCGTCCACGGATCGATCCACACGCACAACCATTGCGAGCGCGCAAACCATGAACATGATGGCGCACCAGGTGGTCGCTTGGGAGAGAATGGTTGCGGCACCGCGGGGGCCGAAGGCAGTCTGGCTGCCCGCGCCACCGAATGCGCCGGCAAGATCCGCGGCCTTGCCGCTCTGCAGCAGCACCACAATGATCAGGATCATGCAGTTGAGCACGAAAAAGGGCGTCAGAATGTATCCGCCCCACGAAAAATGGAAACCGACGGCGATAATGCCAAAGCCGATAAGCAGCGCGATCGCCCACTTGATGATTCTTTTTGTATCGTTCATTGCCTATACCTCAATCGAGTTTCTTGCGGGCGCGTTCAGCGCGGCCAATCCTTCACGATGCTGGCGAAAGATTTGGGGTCGAGACTGGCGCCACCGACGAGCACGCCGTCCAATTCTTCCTGCGCCATCAAACCCTTGATATTGTCGGACTTAACGCTGCCGCCGTACAGAATCCTTAAGTCGGCGGCCAGGCTCTCGGAAAATCTTGCGGCCGCACAACCTCGCAAGAACTTGTGAACGGCGCTGGCGATTTCCGGGGTGGCGGTGTGGCCCGTTCCGATGGCCCACACAGGCTCGTAAGCTAACAGAATACGGGAGAACTCTTCGGGGGTCAACGAGTTGAAGCCGCCGAGAAATTGCGTTTCGCAGACGTGCTGCGTCTTGCCGGCTTGATATTCCGCGAGCTTTTCTCCGATGCAGACGATAGGCGTAAGTCCGGCGGCCAGGGCAGCTTTGGTCTTTTTCAGGACAGTTTCGTCGCTCTCGCCGAAAAATTGGCGGCGTTCGGAATGCCCGATGAGGCTGTAGCGGCAACCGGCCTCCGCCAACATGCCCGCGGAGATTTCGCCGGTGAAGGCGCCCTCTTTTTCCCAGTAGACATTTTGCCCGGAGATGGCAACGGAGCTGCCCTTTATGGCTTCCACCGCTGCGTGGATGTCCGTGTACGGCGGTGCGATGACGATGTCGCAATCGGTGACGCCATCGACGAGCGGCAGGAAGCCGGAAAAGAAGGCGCGTGTGTCTGCCTGCGTTTTGTACATTTTCCAATTGCCGGCGATGACGCGACGGCGTTTTGTTTTGCCAATTGGGGCGCTCATTTGTTGGTGAGGGCCTCCACGCCCGGAAGTTTTCGTCCGCCAAGGAATTCGAGCGAAGCACCGCCACCAGTAGAGATGTGCGAAATCTGATCGGCCAAGCCGGATTGATGCACAGCGGCGACGGAATCGCCTCCGCCAACTATGGAAGTGGCTCCGGCCTTTGTAGCGGCCGCAACGGCTTTGGCAATTTCCAGAGTGCCCTTTGCGAACGCAGGCATTTCAAATACGCCCATCGGGCCGTTCCAGACGATGGTTTTCGCTTTGGCGATCTCCGCGGAATACGCGGCGATGGTTTTGGGACCGATGTCCAGACCCATGTGGTCCGGTGGGGTGGCACCCGCGTCCACGATTTTTGATGGCGAATCGGCTTTGAATTCCGGTGCTATGACCTGATCGACAGGAAGGAGGAATTTGAAGCTTTTTTGATTGGCGTCGGCGAGAATTTTGCGGGCGAGATCGAGCTTGTCCGTTTCGACCAGAGACTTGCCGATTTCCAGGCCCTGCGATTTAAGGAAGGTGTAGGCCATGCCGCCGCCGATGAGCATAGCGTCGGCGATCTTCATCAGGTTTTCGACCACCTCGATTTTGTCGCTGACTTTCGCGCCGCCAAGAATGGCGACAAATGGCCGCGTGGGACTGCTGATGGCTTTGCCGATGTAGGCGAGTTCCTTTTCCATCAGAAGGCCAGCGGCGGATTTTTGCACGAAACGCGTGATACCTACGACCGAGGCGTGGGCACGGTGTGCGCTGCCAAATGCATCGCAAACGAAGAGCCCGTCGCACAGCGCCGCGAGTTGTTCGGAGAAGGCTTCGTCGTTCTTTTCTTCCGCGGGATGGAAGCGAACGTTTTCAAGCAGCAGTAGGTCGCCGTTTTTAAGGGCTTTGCTCTTTGCTTCGGCGTCGGGACCGACACAATCGCTGGCGAACGCGACGGGCTTGCCTAGAAGCTCCTCGAGCTTCTTGGCCGCGGGCTTTAGGGAATATTTCGGATCGGGGCCGCCTTTGGGACGCCCCAAATGTGAAGCCAGAACCAGGCGCCCACCCTTTTCGATGGCCAGTTTCACCGTGGGGAGGGTTTCGCGAATGCGCGTGTCGTCGGTGACGACGCCGTCTTTCAGTGGGACGTTGAAGTCCACGCGGATGAAAACGCGCTTACCGCGCAAGTCCAGGTCTTTGATTGTCAGTTTATTCATCAGCTTCTCGTTTGGAATGTTGATCCTCCAAGCGTAACCCAGAAACTCTTGGAGAACGAGGCTTGCCATTCGTAGGCCAGGAAAAAATGTGGGCACACCGACATTTGCGATTTTCCCCGAGCAAAAGGAATGCAAGTAAAACTTTAGGTGTAGCGATAGCGAAAAATTGGTTGGCCATCAAAATTGTCATGGAGGACACAATTGAGTCGATAAATTGGGACTTTCCTGCATCTCATTGAATCCAGACCGGTTGATGCGATCTTGCGGGTAGTGCGCAGTTCGAACAGCAGTGTCCTACCTACGGCGCCAGAACTTTCTTCGCCAAATGCGCCCCGCCCTTACGGGCGGGGATAACTTCGGACAGGTTTCCGGCGCTTGTGGTGGTAATTCGTGTTCGTGCCCGCGAATCTTCCGCACCGGTAACACAGCGCGACAGATCCTAGAACTTGGAAGCGAGTAGCTTAATGAGGTCGCGGACACGGCAGGAATAGCCCCACTCGTTGTCGTACCAAGCCAACACTTTCACGCAGCGGTCGCCGACCACTTTGGTGTATTCCGCGTCGACGATCGAGGAGTTCGCGTTGCCCTTGAAGTCGGCGGAGACAAGTTCTTCTTCGGTGTAGCCCAGGATGCCTTTCATTGGTCCGTTCGCGGCGGCCTTCAACGCGGCGTTCACAGACTCCTTGGTGGCCGGTTTCTCGACAAACACGGTCAGGTCGACCACGCTGACATTCGGAGTGGGAACGCGCATGGCATAGCCATCGAGCTTCCCTTTCAATTCCGGGATGACCAGGTGCAGCGCCTTCGCAGCGCCGGTGGAACTGGGAATCATGTTCAACGCGGCAGCACGAGCGCGGCGCAGATCCTTGTGCGGCAGATCGAGAAGTTTTTGATCGTTGGTGTAGGAATGGATGGTGGTCATGGTGCCGGCCTGAATGCCGAAGGTGTCGTGGAGAATTTTGGCGACCGGCGCGAGACAGTTGGTGGTGCAGGATGCGTTGGAAACGACGTTGTGCGTGGCTGGGTCGTAGGTCTTATCGTTGACGCCGAGAACAAAGGTGGCGTCCGGGCCATCGGCTGGCGCGGAAATGACCACTTTCTTGACCGTGCCGCGAAGGTGTTTCTTGGCATCCGCGCCCTTGGTGAAAAGTCCCGTGGACTCGACGACGATATCGGCGCCGACGCTCGACCAATCGATTTCGGCGGGATCCTTGACCTTGAATACCTTGAAGCTGCGGCCTTCGACGGCGATGGAATCGTCCGTATGCGTGACTTTGTGCGGAAGATTTCCGAGGACCGAATCGTATTTCAAAAGGTGCGCGAGCGTCTTTGCGTCGGTAATGTCATTGACGGCGACGAATTGAATATCTTTGTCGTCGATGGCCGTGCGCACAATATTGCGGCCGATGCGGCCGAAGCCGTTGATACCAACCTTAACGGGCATACTTCCTCCGGTGGGTAAATTAGGTTGCGGCGACAGTAAGGGGATGAATCACGCCGCAGGTTGAACATAAAATGCTATGGGCAGCAGAAAGAAAAGTCAACGCGCGCGGAAATTACGGTTGCGCTTATTTTTTTGAATTTGCGCAGTGCCGCGGCTTTTCGCATGTTTGCTGGAGTGAAATTATTGCGTCAGCCTTAGCTGGTGGGTGTAAGTAGCTTGCGGGAAAGTGCCGCCGACGCTCCAAATTGGGAGCTATCCGAAAGGTCTCGGCGTCCTATCCGTTTGGCTAGTGGTGAGCGTTACTTTCCGGCTGGTGTTGCGTTACGGGATTTCCATCATTTTCCGTAAGCACCATTAAATCTATCAGTCCGGGTAGATTGCCTCGCAAATCATGTGCGGACCACAAGCTTGGTATTTCGACTGCATTAGCTAACTGCGTCGGCGGTTCTGAAAGGCAAAAGGGAGCCCGCCAAGTAACAAAGCAAAGTGCCGTTGGATTGTAGTTCGCCTTCCTCCCTTCTGACCCGTCCGCTTCCGACACAAAGGAGTTTTTATGAAAAATCTACGATCGATCCTATTTGCTTTCGCAGTGCTTTTGATGGCCGCGGCCGCACAGGCACAGCAGACCAACGTGCGAGCCCAGGTGCCCTTCGACTTCGTGGCCGGCGACCACACATACGTGGCCGGCGATTACAATCTCAAATCCATGCTGGACAGCGGCGTTGCGATTCGGGTCAACAACATTGGGGAATCCACGAGTGGAATTATTCTCTCCAGCACATGCACCGCCAATGAGCCTGCGGCTTCCACCAAGCTGGTTTTTCATCGCTTGGGCGAACACTACTTCCTCTACCAGATTTGGCAAGAGGGCCGTTCCTCTGGCCGGGAATTCGGTGTGAGCAAAGTGGAGTTCCAGCTTGCGCAAAATGAGAAGCCGGAACTGGTGATCGTTGCCGCGAACATTTCGCACTAAACACAGCGCCTGCAAGCGTTGTTTGGTCGAAGAGGGAACGTAAAAACGTTCCCTCTTTTCTTTTTGGGGACGCGTTAGGAAAACTGGCCTTACGCGTTAAGAGCCTTTATGTTTTTCGAGGTATTGGTTGATCTGGGTTTGCCATTCCGGGCCGGAATCGTGGTCTTGTCTGGCCATTTCGGAGACCTGGGCATCCGCTTCGGGAGTTAGTGCGGTGCGATCGTAGTGGACTTCGACGAGTGTTTGATTTCCCTCCGGTTTCAGATTCAACGTGACGACCGTGACCAGCGCATCGGGAATCACGTAAACGTATTGCACGCGGCCATTCTTCAGGTTTAGTTCGGAATTTACCCATACGGAATGAAGATGATGGTGGGCGACGGTGAAAACCATTCCTTGCGCATCGGCCGCCGGTAACGGGTAGATGAATTGCGGATCCCATTGTGGAGACCAAACGCGTTCCTTGTAGGCGCCGAACAGCGGCGCAACTTGTTCCATAGGAGCGTGCGCAGTGAAGACGAAGTTCTCTTCGGTATGTGCTCGCAAAGAGCGTCCTGACTGTGCGGCGTTGCCGTGTAACGGGTGACTAGCGGCCTGCAGATGCGCCCCGGCTTTTGGGAGCATCATCAGCACCGCGCCGCCGCAGGCCGCTCCCAGTAGGAAACACCAGAACGCTTTCATGACGACCTCTCTTGCAGGTGATGACTGTCGCCGGCGTGCAATGTCATGCCATAGATTTTCTTGAGTTCGCGGATTTGTGCGAGCGACTCCTTTGCGAAGGGAGTTTTGCCTTCGAAGGCGTGCAGCACGATGCCTTCGAGCAGATCGCCCAGGCTCAGATCCTTCAGCTCGGCGAAGGCTTTGAGGACTTTTAGCAAGCGCTTTTCCATGCGGACCCCGGTTTGTACCCTTTCTACTTCGATCATCAATACCTCCGTTTTTAACCTCTGGTGTCTATGTACCAGTGTACCAGAGTAACAGACGATGAGACAGGCCGATTCTTCAGCTGCAAGACAGAACCCCAGCAGCGGCAAGACCATTTTTTTGTGCGGACATGGGCCCCAGCACTGCCGCTCCCCATGCAGGGACCTATGGGTTAGAACGTACTGGTGAGACGGAGGGCGAAGCTACGGGAGGGGCCGATGGCGTTGCCGGAGAAGAGGCCACCGAAGTCGATGACGTTCAGGACCTCGGTGAGGTTTTGTCCATCGACCTGAATGCGCACATTCAGGCGATCCGATTTGTAAACGTCCGCGCCGGCCGAGGCATTGACCTGAAAGGTGGGGTAGATGCGGCCCTTGGCGAAGTTTATGCGATCCAGGACCTGCTGGCCGTATTGAGCGAGAACAACGTTCGGATCGCCGACAAATTGGAATGGCAGGCCAGTGTCGTACTGAACTCCTCCGGCGAGCCAAAAACGCGGTGCGACCTGGTATCGCAAGCGGCCGCGAACCGTGTTGCGCTGGTCCTGCGAAATCGGGAAATGGCCGGTGAGCTGCAATGCGGCGGCTGCGGCAGCATCTCCCAGAAAAAGTCCACCGGTTACTGGGAACCAGGCGTTTCCAACCATGTAGGAATAGCTTACAAAGCCCGAAAACCTGTGCCAGTCCGGAAGATCGAGTTTCGCTTCGGCTCCATAGATGACCGACTTGCGGAACGCGATCGGGAAGCTGATGGTGGTGTTTTGAATCTGGTCGTCGTCGGCGAAATCATTCACATAACGGCGGAAATAGTTGGCGTCCATCCTGAGTCTTCCGAGGAAGACTTTGGTCAAACCCAGCTCAAAATAATCTCCTTGAGAAGGCTGCACCGGCAGGCGGAGAAAATGCGTCGGATCGAGCGACACAATTGCCGCCGAATTCGCAAGAAGAATATTTTCGAACGAAGGTGTCTGAAACACGCGGTCATAGGAAAAATGCACAGCCAAGCCAGCGGAAGGAAAGAACCGGGAAACGGACAAGCGCGGCTGGACGCCATGACGATTGATCAAAAGCTGGTAATGATCCCAGCGCAGACCGGCATTGACGGTCCAATTGCCGAGGTGAATCAAATCCTGGATATAGGCGGATTGTTCGAGATCGGGATGGATTTGCTGGAAGCTAAACGTCTGCGGAGTGTCCGGATCGAACTGGCTTGGATCGGTAATAACGTAGCGAAAATCTTCATTCAGGAAGATGTTGTCGGACTCCACGCCCGCCTTGATTTCGTGGCGGCCACGAGAATAGATAACGCTGCACTTAAAGTAGCCTTCGCGAAAATGATTGTGCTGGAAGACTTCAATGGGAGTGGAATTCTCATTGGAGTTGAAGTCATTGGCGTTGTCGCGAACCATGCCGCGAAAGTCGGCGAGAAGGTTGGAGGAGGAAGTGTGTTGATAGGAGACGATTCCCATGGTTTCGATGTTGTCAGCGGTTTGCCGCTGGCCGGCGGCCTGTTGGACTAGCTCGTTGGGAATTTCGTAGCGCGCGATTTCGTGGCGTACGATGAACCGCACGCGATCGTTGGGGGTCAAGTCGCGTTCATAGTCGGCCGAGAAGTCACCCAGTGTGCCGGTATTCGAGTAGTTTTGTGGAACCACAGGATTGAGGTAATGATCCGTCCTGCTGCCGCTGGCACTGGCTCCGAGCGTGTTTTTTCCCCAGGAGTATTGACCTCTGGCGTAGGCGCCAGCCGAGTCGAAGCTGCCTCCGGATAGCGTCACCTGACCGTGGAAACCTTCCTGCGGATCCTTGAGGGTGTTGAGCTCCACGACGCCGCCCATTTTCCTGCCGTATTCGGCGGGGAATCCGGCCGTGTAAATGGTCATGGAGTCCACGTCGTCTGCTTCCATCACGGGACCGAAGCTGGGCGAGCGATTATCGGTCAGCGGTATGCCGTCGACGACAAACTGGACCTGGTATTCCGAACCGCGGGGATGCAGAACGGCATTACCTTCGTAGAGCCAACCGGGTTGCGAGTTCACCAGATCCTGCAAGGAGCGACCGGGAACCGAGCTGACGCGGTTTTCGATCAGGTCCGGGCCGATCTGGCTTACGGAGCCGGCTTGGTCGGGATCGATCAAGGTGTCCGCTTCGCTGACCGTGACCGACTGGCTTACCGTGGGCAATTTAAGTTGGATAGTGCGTTCGGTGGGGAGCGAGGAGCGAATCTCCAGGGCCTCGGATACAGCGGCGAAGCCTGAAGGCTCAATTTCCAGCTGATACATCCCGTAGGGAAGCCGCTGCACATACAGGTTGCCCTGCTCGGTGGTCGACAGCGTGCTGTGGTATCCATTCGCCGCGCTGGTGAGGTGGACGGTGCTTTTTACACCCAAGCCAGAGGGATCGGTGACCTTCAGACGCAATTCGCCCCGGTTGCTCTGGGAGAAGAGCGGCAGGGCAAAAAGGACGAATAGGGTTGTAAATCGCTTCATGCAATCTTCGCGTTGGCCTTCCGCCCTGCACCTGTGCAAGAGGGATGTCTCCATTGTAAGGACTACCCTCGCAAGGTCCCAAGAATCGTGACCAGCGATTGACGGAACGGAACACAGCGCGTGTGAGCGAGAGAACCGAGCCTCAGCAAGATTACTGCGGATATTGCTTGATGGAGGTGACGCGTTCGCCGGTGAATTTCACGAAGATAGTTTTATCGGGTGGATGGCCGTAGATCCAGTCTTCGGTTTCATAGCCGTTGTTGTCGCGTTCGCGAATCTTACGGTCTGGCTTGCCCATGGCGGCTACGACTTCGTCCTTGTCCATGCCGAGGATGGCGTGGCGCTCGGTGATTGCCTTTTTCTTTTCCGGCGGCAGGGTATCGATCCAGTGCACGGAAGCGGAACGCTCTTTCGAAAAATCGAGGAACGGTGAGAGGAGCAGTTTCAACTGCTCCGGAGTCATATCCGGAACATTCTTTGGGAACTGCAGAATGAGCGTTCCGCCGGCACCGGGCTGCACTCCGGGAGGGCCTTGATCCTGTGTGGTGGAAGTGGTTGTCTGGCCGACTGGATAGCCGCCCATGCCAATGGAGATGTGGTCGCGCCAACGCTTCTTGGGACGACCACCACCATTGACGTCGACCAGGATGGTGCGATCACGAAAATCCAGCTTGGTGACTTGCACGCTGTCGCCGGTATTTACCGCAGCGCCGTGATTCACGACGGCACGCTCCAACATCGTTTCGTCCACCGGCTTGTCGACATACAAGATAAAACCTTCTTTGCCTCCCGGCAGCGGTTTGCGGGCTTTGGCGTATTCCCCGGAGACGAATCGAATCAGATCCAGCTTGGAAGTTTCCTGAAGCGGGCCACTCTTCGGAGCAGCGGCGCCCCCACCCTGCGCTTGCGGTTCGCTAGTGACGATCATGGGAAGGACACGAATGCTTTCGCTTGGCGGAAAAGAATCAGGTGAGGCAGGTTCGACCAAGCGGTGCGGCACAAGATGCGGCAAGTCCGCATAGGCGAACATCACCAGCATCAAGGAAATGGAACAACGGTAAAACATGCGATTCGGATGGCCCCCGGGGAGCCATCGCCCCCTATCTTATGATGCTGCGAGCGTCTTGAGTAGAGTGGGCCTTCAGAAAAATCAGGTAGAGACGACGGTGACGCCTTGGCGGTCGACCCGGACCGGGAGAAGTTCCCCTCCGGCCTCGGTCACTGCGGTTTCTACCCGCGCACGCGCGTCTGGGTCGATCAGCAGGACCACGCAGCCTCCGCCACCCGCTCCACAGACCTTGCCCGCGAGCGCACCATTTTTGCGGGAATTTGTGATGATGCGGTCGATGGTCTTTGTAGAGATGGTCGGTAGATTCTTGCGACGAAAGGACCATTCCTCGTGCATCAGCCGACCGGTGTCTTTCCAACTGGCGGCTTCGAGGGTTTTGCGCATTTCTTGCGCAATTTGCGAGATGGATTCCAGGTTCTTCTGAACCGCGCGCTTGTTGTCTATGTGCGCTTTAAAGACTTCCCAATTGTTGATGCCGGATTGGCGCGGCTTGCCGGTGTAACAAACGACCAAGCGTCGTTCGAGTTCATCCAGGCTAATGCGCAGTTCGATGCGGCGTTCGCCACCGGGGATGAGCTCGATCGCTGCAGCGCCACCGAATGCGGGCGGATAGTGGTCCTGCATACCGGTGGGAACCTGAATGACCACGGCTTCGGCGTCGCGGCTGATGTGGATCCAATCGACCTTACTCTTCCCTGCCCCGGTGAAGCGGTCGAGTGCCGCGCAAATAGCAACCGCCATGGCGCTGGAGCCGCCGATGCCGGCGCCCGCGGGAGCTTCGGAATCCGTGGTGAGGGTGAAACCGCCCTCTGGCTGGAAGAATTTTGCGATTTCTGCGAGCAACGGGAGGCGATAGCGCTTGGCGCGGACCAGATGTTTGAAGGAGCTAAACGATTCCGAGCGGCGGGTGTCGAGAGAGACCAGTTTGATCGCGGTGTCTTCCGCGTCGTGAGTTTCGATGGTGCATTTCGCGTAGCGGGAGATCGCGGCGTTGATGGTCAGCGCCCCGGGATGAAACAGGTAGAGCGGCCAGATGTCCAGCGTGGCGCCGGCAAGATCTACGCGCGTAGGTGCTTTGGATTCGATGCGCATTAGCGTCTAGAGAATCGGCAGTGACGATGCAAGATTCAGGAGTTGCCCCCTGCCGCGGCCTTGGGGCGATGAATGACCTGAGGGCCGGTGTCACGGCGGGCCTGCGCGGGGTTGGGTTCGAAGCAGCGGCGGCAACGGGCTTCATAGGCACCACCTGCGCCAACGACGATGAGTTCGTCGCTTTCCACCAGGCGTTGTGTGTGGACGGCGGGATTACCGCAGCGAACGCAGATGGCCAGAAGTTTGGTGATTTCTTCGGCGACGGCGAGAAGACGCGGCATGGGTTCGAACGGGCGGCCGCGGTAGTCGGTATCCAGACCGGCGACAATGACACGCTTGCCAAGATCGGCGAGCCTGGTGCAGACGTCTACCACTTCTTCGCCAAGGAATTGCGCTTCGTCGATGCCGACGACTTCGGTGCGCGGTTGCAGCTTGTCTATGATTTCGGCGGCCTTGGTGATGTTATCCGAGGGGATGCCAAGTCCGGAGTGGGAGACGATTTCGTTTGCAGCAAAACGCGAATCGATCGCCGGCTTGAAGATTTGCACACGCTGGCGGGCGAATCCAGCGCGCCGCAGCCGCCGAATGAGTTCCTCGCTCTTGCCGGAAAACATCGGGCCAACAATGACTTCGATCCAACCCATGTTGCCCTTCACAATATCCACGCGCTATCTCCTTGCATCGATTCAGGCCATATCAAAATCGCACTAGTAGTTTACTACGCGTGTTCGTTTTTACGCGCCGGCAGCTCGGGCAGGTTTGTACAATTGCGCATTGTAGAAGGGCGCGAACGCCGCCAGCACTGCAACGCGAAATGCCTCCTGCCGCGAAATCAAATTTCCGGATAAGACGCCCCATGCGCCTTGAGAATCGCGGATTCCGACTTCGCCCGCGAACTGGTCGATGGCAATGGAAAGGTCGACGCCCTTTTCCATGACTTCTTCGATGAGCGCTTCGGGAAGTTCAATGCCCCCGGAACGCCCGAAGAAACCCTTGGTGCCGTCGGTGACGTAAGCCCAGCTTTCCAGGAATACCCGGTGCAAACCGTTTTCGAACGCGACGTCGAGGCCGCCCTCAAGACCCATGTAATAGCCAGCGCTGCGGCCTTCTGCTTCCAGCGCTTGCTTCAGCGCTTCGGCTCGTTGGCGAGCGCCACGCATGAGTTCTTCGCGGGAGCAGGGCGTGTCGCTGACGCCGCTTTCGCTTTCGAAGCCCTGGACTTCGAAACTTGCCGCCGAATTCAGTTGCTGGCCAAAGGATGCGACCGCTTCTTCAACAGCAGCAAGCTTGGGACGGCGGGTGCTGCCTACGGCAATCAGAATCGCGGGCATGGGCTGGTCTTCCTCCGCGGACGGATTTTAGCCGGAATTCGTGAGGATATTCAGGGAGAATTTCGGACACCTGAGGAAAATTTGTGGCCGATTGGAAATCGCTACTCTTCGCCGATGTCTTCGTGCCAGATTGCGGGATGTGCGTGTATGTATTGTGTCAAAAGAGAAACGCATTCTTGCGAATCAAGATCGATGACGTTGATGCCGAGGGAACGAAGCCACTCGATGCCGCCCTGGAAATTGCGGCTTTCGCCGACGACAACCGTGCCAAATCCGAATTGGCGGAGCAGGCCGCTGCAGTACCAGCATGGTGCGAGTGTCGTGACCATGATGAGTTTGCGGTAACTTTTCTGGCGTCCGGCATTACGGAAGGCGTCCGTTTCGCCATGCAGGGATGGGTCCCCGTTCTGCACGCGGCGGTTGTGCCCGGCGCCGATCAGTTGGCCTTCGATGTTGAAAATGGCGGCGCCAATCGGAATGCCTCCCTCCTTCAAGCCTTGCCGTGCTTCGTCGAGCGCCCGCGTAAGCATTGTTTCGTAGCTGGATCGCGTCAATTCCAAGGGAGTTCCCTACGAATGTTTCTGTGGAGAGTGTGGAACAGGGAGAACAAAATGAAGCGGCCTTTGAGAATCGAACTCACACCTGAACCTTGGCAAGGTTCCAGAACATAACTCTAACGCGCTGGAATGGCGGCACTTAGTAATCTTAGAGCAGTCCTTAATTGGAAAACAAATGGAAAATGAAAGCGGGGGTTGATGGGCGCCGACGTTAACAGAGAAGCGGAAGATTTTCTTTCGGGATTGTTAAAGCAGCGGCAGGCGGAACGCTTGCACGCCCCGCAGCATTGGGTGCCGCCGTGCGAACAGACATAATTTGTGCACGGACCATAACTACATGGAGTTTCGGGTGTCCCGTGCGTGTTGGGCATGCATTTCCCCTGTCCGTCCTGTCCGGTCGGACATTTTGCATCCCCCACAAGTTATAAAAAATTGAGTAGGAAGCCGGACTGCACCGACGTAGACGTTCTTGAAAATAAGCAAATTTGACCTGCAATCACCGCTGTCAGGCAGGACCGGAAAAACGCCAAACAAGCCAGTGATGGTTGGACCCTGACGGCCCAACAAACACCTTGAGAGGTTGGGTCGGTAAAAATGCCACGTTAAGTAAGAAATACGCCATTTCTAACACGCAGACGATACGGCTTAGTACCAACTGATTCAGGGTTCGTTCACTTTGGCGTGCTGCAACCTCAGGGGTGGCTATAGGCATCGAAACGTCAGGTTGTGGGTGGGTCGGCCGATGATGACACGCTTTGCGCTCCTTGCCCTGTTGGCCCTTCCCAGTTCGCTTGGCGGTTCGCCATGGGACAAAGTGCCAACAAAATGGAATTTGGCGGATGTTTCGCATATTCTGCAAGACTCGCCGTGGAGTCCAGCGGGAGTCAAGTTGGAGCGAGAGTTTACCTCGCGCCCCACGGACCCACAGACTGGCATGGCAACCGTCGCTCCTCCAAGCGCGAATAACGCGAGTCGCGTTCCGGGCATTCAGATCAGCCGCAGCAAACCGCAACCGGAAATTCCCGTGCTTTGGTGGTCCTCCAAGACGATTCGTCTCGCACAGCAGCGCCTCCGCCAGTTGCGCAATCCTGCTTTGGCCGCCGAACCGCTTCGAGCGGATGAATTTTCAGATTTTGTTCTCGTGATTGATCGCAGCGAGCAGCTCCGCATCTTACGCGATGCCAAGCAAGATTTGCACGACACGGTGTTTCTTGAATTGCCCGGCGGCACTACGCTCGACCTTGCAAGCGTACGTTTTGTCGAAGAAACGGACCAGGAAGAAGCGCGGGTAGAGTTTCATTTCCCTAAAGTGGTGGAGGGCCGACCGACGCTCGATGCCGAGTCAGCGCGCGTTGTGCTACATTGCAAAGCATCGGCCAAGACGGCTCGTCCATTTCACGACAATACGCTGTCTCTTCGCGCAGAATTTAGACCGCGAACCATGCGTGTTCGCGGGGTGCCCGACCTCTGAAAATAAATTAAGATCGCCGCTATGCGAAGGTGCTACCCCGGGGCGACGTGGCTAATTCCTGATAGGCGCGGAAACAGACAAGCGGGTGCTGGCCCTCTCATTGCCGAGCCTAGGTTGCACCAACCGCCGGAATGCTAACGACGCCGGACGGAGCCCAACCATGCACTACGACAAATCGCCACAAATAAAGCTTCTGGCTGAAATCTCCTTCCGTGCGCAGGAACGCGCCAACAAACCGCTCCAACATGAACACTCAAGCGGCACTGCGGATTTGCAGTGCGAACTCTGCAATGGATATAGAGAGCGGTTCGAAGCCGAGTTCAAGAACGATGAAAGAACACCGGAGTTGCTCAAGCTGTTCAGGGCCACGGGCCGAACACGGTGAAGCTGGTTTGGGATTTGTGCAAGGATAAGACGTGGAGGATTGCATGAAAGGGCCAAAAGATAGGGTCGGCGAAATTATCGGTGCATTGTCCCGACATTTCATCAAACCATATTCCAAAAAGTAAGGCTCTTGGCTGTCGAGAATGGCGGGATTTGGATTGAGAACCAAAAGGTCTCGACGGATCTTCTAACTCACTTAGGTGTTCAAATGCATTTCGTAGAGGCTGCAACCGCCGTTGGGAACTAGCTGACATAGTGCCTGCCGTCATCCGTCAGCAAATGGGTCACACCAGTGATGCCATGACCAGGCTTTATTCCGGCTCCATTCCTATCGAACAAGTCAAGCGGCATTTTCCACGAGGAATTCGGTTCACATGGAAAATATGGAAAATGAGGCGGCGGCGTAACTGTTTGATGTTAATGGAGCGGCCTATGAGAATCGAACTCACACCTGAACCTTGGCAAGGTTCCGTACTACCACTATACTAAGGCCGCTCCGACTTTTTCTTTTATAGCACGGCTGCCGGGCAAACTTCAATTCTCGCGGAAAAAGCAGGTTACAAAAACAACGCATTTCGAGAGGTCTGGTTCAGGATACCTGACTGACTCTGGCGGACTTCACCACGGGAGAGCGGCGCTGGCGCTCTGCGAAACGCGAGGCCTTGTCTTTATCCGTGTAGACGCGACCGAAGGATTCGCCGTCGGCGTAATTGACAGTGACCAGATAGTGATGATGTTTGCGTCTGCGGTCTTTCCCGAAATCGGACTTTTCGTCGCGTACGGACTTTTTGGGGACCTTAGGTGTTTTACTCAAGATGAACGCCTCGACGTTGGAATGTTCTAATCGGAAATATCGCAAGAAAAATCAATCCGCGCAAGTAATCCTCGGAGTATTAACCCAACGTGAATTATTCCCAGGGGGTGACAGGTTCGATAGCATGCACATTGAATGCGCTGCAAACAAACGTTTGACTGGTACAGGCCTGTTCAAAGCTTTGCGGTTCACCCTTTTTTGATGCTATCCGCACGAGCCGTAGCAGCATCCAATGGATAGGATTGAGGCGTACTTCCCGCAGGCCATATTGGCGCAGAACAAATGTGCGGTTGATGAAACATTTGGCCAGATTTTGCGTCTTATATCATGAGCGTGTTCTATGATGCTCGCGGCGGAGTTAAGGATATGGAAATGAATCTACACAAGCTACCGCCTGTGATCGAGGATCTTCGAGACCATTCACAGGAGCAATTGAAGGAGCTGCGCCTGCTGTTGAACGCAGGCCTGGACGGTCGTCCAGACGCTCGCCGGCCAGGATTTTTTGAGTTGGATGGCGTGGAAAATGTGTACTACATTTTTCGCTACCCGACGGGACACAAGGTTTTGTTGCTGGCAGCGTGGCAACGCGAAGTCGATCCGGTGGCGGAAATGGTCGCCTACGCGCGGCCTGCGGCCTAGGATCCCGCTAAGAAACCCAAGAGAAAAGCCGAGCCCTGAAATTCGCAGGGAGCGGCTCTCGCAAAATTCAAACAAAAACCTAATCCTTTTTCAGTTTAAGAGCTACGGAGTTGATGCAGTAGCGGAGACCTGTGGGTTGAGGTCCGTCTTCGAAGACGTGCCCCAGGTGAGCCTCGCAGCGGCTGCATTTGACTTCGGTGCGCAGCATTCCGTGGGAAGTGTCACGTTCTTCTTCGACCGCGCCTGAGGGCAAAGGAGCGGTATAGCTTGGCCAGCCACAGCCGGAATGAAATTTGTCTTCGGAACGGAATAGCGGTTGCCCGCAGCAGACACAGTTGTAGGTGCCGGGTGTATCGGTGGATTCGTATTCGCCCGTGAACGGCGGTTCAGTTCCCTTCTGACGGGTCACATAATATTGATTCGGCGTCAGTTCCTTCCGCCACTGGGCATCGTCTTTGCGGATTTTTTCGGCCACCGAGCCTCCTTCCTGGTTGGTTATCGGTATATCGCTTGTAACAGTATCTGATTCAGCGCAACTCCTTGACGTTTCATAATTTTGGATTCAATCATGGAAGGTATCAGCCCGCTGGTTGCCGCTATGGCCGAAACGACGACGCCGAAATACACTGAGCTGCGCCGGAATCGCCGCGCAAAGATTGCCAAACCCATGCGTGTTCGCCCCTCGGAGCCCCGCGACGAACATTTCGAGGATTTGCCGGTCAGCGTGAACGCCTCCAAGGATGGCATCTACTTCCTCAGCCGGCGGTCGAATTATTACAAAGGAATGCGTGTTTTTGTGACCTTCCCGTTTACGTCCAATCACGACCCGATGAATTGCGAGTATGTGGCCGAAGTGGTGCGGGTCGAGCCGCTGCAAAACGGAAAGTTTGGCGTGGCGTTAAGCTTGAAGATGACCCTCAATTACAATGCCCCGGGGCCTCCGGGACGGATCACCCGGACTTGAAACCTTCCAGCCCCTGTTCCATCTTAGTCCCAAGTGCCAAATCGCTCGAAGTTCGGATTGACACATGTCCTGAGCGTCGTGTACTTTCAGTTGGTGACGATTCATCGGGCGCATCTGCACCATTCCCATCACGGCTTCCTGCCGCGCCCGTCCTGGTCTGAATAGAGCTTATCAAGGTAAAAGCACTTATCAGCCCGCCGGCGCGAAGCGCCCGGCGGGATTTTTGTTTTTAGGAGGAAGTGATGGAAGGCACGAGTGAAAAACTGGCTTTCGAGAAGATGGCCGGATTGATCCCGGCGGTTATTCAGGATAACGGCAACCGCGAGGTGCTGATGGTGGGATTCGTGAATCCAGAATCGCTGGCCGCTACGCAGAAAACCGGCGAAGTGCATTTCTTTAGCCGCTCACGAAACAAACTTTGGAAAAAAGGGGAGAGTAGCGGGCATGTGCTGCGCGTAAGAGAGATTCGCGTGGATTGCGACGCCGACGCGCTGCTGATTCGCGTGGATGCTGTGGGGCCTGGAGTTTGCCACGAGGGCTACCGTAGCTGCTTTTTTCGGGCCCTTGATGGCCAAGGCAAGCTCAGCGTGGTGGATGAGAAAGCGTTTGAAAGCGAATCTGTGTACGGCAAACCGGGAAATGGAAAGAAGAGCCAATCATGAGCTTGCTGAAATTTGGGATCCCCAAGGGCAGTTTGCAAGACGCGACCATCGATTTGCTGGCACGTGCGGGATGGAAGGTGACCATTTCTTCGCGGAGTTACGTGCCGACGATTGATGATCCGGAGATGGACTGTCTGCTGGTTCGCGCGCAGGAAATGGCACGTTATGTGGAATCGGGCGCGCTGGAGGCGGGAATCACTGGGCACGATTGGGTGGAAGAAACGCAAGCGGACGTAATGGAGTTAGCGGAGCTTGTGTACGCCAAGCAGCGGCTGGCGCGAGTGAAATGGGTGCTGGCGGTACCGGAGGACTCGGCGATTGTTTCGCCCAAGGATCTAGGAGGGAAAGTGATCGCGACGGAGGTCGTGGGAATCACGCAGAAGTATCTGGCGCGGCACGGGGTAAAGGCGCGGGTGGAGTTCTCGTGGGGCGCCACGGAAGTGAAAGTGCCGCAGTTGGCGGACGCAATTGTGGAGGTTACGGAGACCGGATCGTCGCTGCGCGCAAATCGGTTGCGGGTGCTGGATACGGTGCTGGAATCTTCGACGGTGTTTATTATGAATCGCAAGGCAGCAGAAAATCCGGTCAAGCGGGAGAAGGCAGAAAATCTGGTGTTGATGCTGCAGGGCGCGATTGCCGCGGCCACGCGAGTTGGGTTGATGCTGAATGTGCGGCGCGAACATCTGGAGAATGTGCTGTCGGTGTTGCCGGCACTGAAGAATCCGACGATTTCGCCGCTGAGCGATGGGGAGTGGGTGGCGGTCAACACCATCATCGAGGAAGCGGTGGTGCGGCAGATTTTGCCCCGCCTGAAGGCGGCGAAGGCGCAAGGCATCGTCGAATATCCATTGAACAAGATGGTGCTGTGATGAGAATTGTGACGCTGTCCGGGGAGACGGAAACGCGGTTGTTTCGCGCGAGAGCAAAGGAAGACCGCACGGCGCTGGCGGCTGCGGGAAAAATTGTTGGCGATGTCCGTAATCGAGGAAATCGAGCGTTGTGGGATTGGGCAAAGCGGCTGGATGGCGTGGATTTGAAGCGACAGGGTTTGTGGATTTCGCAGCGAGAATTTGCGGGAGCGAAGAAACGCGTGGGCCGGAAGTTTTTAAAAGCGGTGGAACACGCTGCAGGTAATGTGCGGCGAGTTGCGGAACGCCAGTTGCCACGCGAATGGATGTTGAAGGTGGAGCGCGGGGTCAATGTTCGGCAAATCGTTCGGCCACTGGACTCGATTGGTTGTTACATTCCCGGAGGGCGATTCGCGCTGGTTTCGACGTTGGTGATGACTGTTGTGCCCGCGCGCGTTGCGGGGGTTCCGCTGATCGTGGCAGTTTGTCCGCGGCCAAATGACGAATTGCTTGCCGCGGCGCAGTTGCTGGGGATCACCCGGCTCGCGCGGGTTGGCGGAGCGCAAGCGATTGCCGCACTGGCTTATGGCACGGGACAGATTGCACGAGTAGAGAAAATATTCGGTCCTGGCAACCGCTATGTGACTGCAGCGAAACAATTGATCAGCGCTGATTGTGCGATTGATTTGCCAGCCGGACCGACAGAGGCAGTGGTGCTGGCCGATCGCGGAAATACAGAGTGGATTGCGGCAGATTTGCTTGCCCAGGCGGAGCACGCACCGGACGCCGGCAGCTTCCTGGTGACCACATCGCGCAAATTTGCGGAGTGTGTGCAGCAGACGGTGATGCGGCAATTGGCGGCACTGCCCAAAGAAAACCCCGCGCAGCATTCGATTCGCAAGACGGGAGCTATCGTTGTCGCGAAATCCTTGGGGAGTGCTTGTGAGTTTGTAAACCGGCTTGCGCCCGAACATTTGAGTTTGCCAGAAGACGGCGAGAAATTGCTGAAACGCATTCGCTCCGTTGGAACGGTTTTTCTGGGACCACTGAGTGCTCAGCCGTTTGGTGATTACGCCAGCGGCAGCAACCATGTGCTTCCGACCGGCGGCTGGGCGCGCCGGCGCGGGGGGCTTTCCGCTGCGGATTTTGTGAAATGCATCAGCGTGCAGTCGATTGATCGAGCCGGCTTTCGCGGACTGTCCGACGATGTGCAGGCGCTTGCTGGCGCGGAAGGATTGCTGGCGCACGCGAAAGCCGTGGTGGTGCGCGGATGAAGGCGCAACTGCCGGTTCGCAAAGCAATTCTGGAACGGCAGACGTATGACGCGCCTGCGGAAGGCCGAGCGGGAAAGATTCGGCTGGACTTCAACGAGAACACGAAAGGTTGCAGCGCGGCGGCTCGCAAAGCGATTTCCCAGCTTTCACCGAAAGAATTGGCGATGTACCCCGAATACGAAGTTGCAACCGGCAAGCTGGCGGGGTATTTCGGCGTGCGGCCGGAGGAAATTGCTCTGACGAACGGCGGTGATGAGGCGTTGCGCGTTTTTTTCGATACGTTTGTGGAGGAGGGCAGCCACATCCTGATCTGTGAGCCGACATTTCCGATGTATCGTTTCTACGCAGAGATCGCCGGAGCGCGCATCGAGGCTTTGCGATACACCGACAGAATGGAATTTCCGCTGGAGGCGGTGCTGAAGGCATTGCGGAAGAAGCCGCGCGTGTTCTTCCTGGCGAACCCGAACAATCCGACGGGTACGCTAGTTCCGCGCGACGCGATCCGCAAAATTCTTCGAGCCGCGACGCATACTGCGGTGGCGCTTGATGAAGCGTACTCCGATTTTTCGGGCTTGAGCTGTGTACCGTGGATCCGTCGCTACACAAATCTGTTCATCGCAAAAACCTTTTCGAAGGCAGCAGGACTTGCCGGGCTGCGCTTGGGATCGGTGATTGGACCTCGCGATTCGCTGGCGCTGGTGCGGCGCGCCCTGCCGCCGTTTCCGGTGAATACCGCGGCTCTTGTCGCCGCTGTTGCCACTCTGAACGAGCGAAAGACCATCCGACGCTACATTCGGGATGTCAAAGGCTTGCGTGCGTGGTTTGCCGAAGAGTTGCGCACGCGAGGCGTGCGTGTGTTCCCTCCCGCCGGGAATTTCCTGCTGGCGGATTTTGGTTCTGCTGGGCCTCGTGTTTTCCGCAAATTGTTCCGCGACGGGATTCTTGTGCGGGAGCGCAGCAAGGACCTGGGTCCAGGATTCGCGCGCATCACCATTGGAACGCGCTCAGAACTAAACAAACTGCTGCGATCTTTCGACGAGGTGCGCTGAAAACGCCATGCCCAGAACCGCTCGGTTACAACGCAACACCAAAGAAACGCAGATAGGTATGCGGCTGAGTCTCGATGGCCGAGGAAAATCCGATATTCACACCGGCATCCGGTTTTTCGATCACATGCTGGATCTGGTTGCGCGACACGGCGGTTTCGATCTGCAGATTAAAGCGAAGGGTGATCTCGACGTGGATCAGCACCACACCGTAGAGGATGTCGGCATTGCGCTCGGTGAGGCAGTGACTTCCGCGCTTGGAAACAAAAAAGGAATCCTGCGCGCCGGATATTTCTTGATGCCCATGGACGAAACGCTTGCTGCAGCCGCCATCGATTTTGGCGGGCGGCCGTTTTGCGTTGTTAAGGCGCGATTTTCCGCCGCGCGGGTCGGCGACTTCCAGACGGAGCTTACCGAGGATTTTTTCCAGGGCTTTGCGCAAGCGGCGCGGGCAAACGTGCATCTGCGCGTTGTGTACGGGCGTTCGTCGCATCACCAGGTGGAAGCGCTGTTCAAAGCATTCGCAAGGGCGTTGCGCTTTGCCGTGGCGCGCGACAAGCGGATGCGCGGAGTGCTGCCCAGCACCAAGGAACTTCTGTGAACGTCACGATCATGGACTACGGCGCGGGAAATGTGACCTCCGTGGAGCGCGCGTTGCGAAGGCTCGGCGCGACGCCATCGCGAACAGATCGACGGGAAGAAATTGCATCGGCCGAGCGAATCGTTCTACCTGGTGTGGGGCACTATGGCGCGTTGATTGCCGCTCTAGACAGACGGGGTTTGCGCCAACCATTGCTTGGCGCGATTTCGCGAGGAGCGAAATTTCTAGGAATTTGTTTGGGGTTGCAGGTGCTCTACGCTTCGAGCGAAGAAGCTCCGGAGCTGGCAGGACTGGGTTTGCTACAGGGCCAGGTTTCGCAGTTGCCGCCGACGGTGAAGCTCCCACACATGGGTTGGAACCGATTAGAGCGCTCGGAGAATTCTCGACTGCTCGATGGGATTTCTTCGGATGATTATTTCTATTTTGCGCATTCTTATGCTGCGCCTTCGTCGGGTGCGGAAGCCGCCGCCTTGTGCGGGTATGGGCGTGAATTTATGGCCGTGCTGGAGCGAGACAATATTTTCGGCGTGCAGTTTCATCCGGAAAAAAGCGGCGCGCCCGGCGCAAAACTCCTTGAAAATTTCCTGAGGATCACGTGAGCCTTGCGCACCGGATCATACCGTGCCTGGACACCGACGGCGCGCGGGTGGTGAAGGGCGTGCATTTCGAAGGGCTCCGCGATGCGGGCAACCCCGTCGAGCTTGCGGCCCGATACAACGCCGAGGGCGCCGATGAGTTGGTGGTGCTGGATATTGCCGCTTCGCGGGACAACCGGCCCACCTTTATACAGACCATTTCCCGCGTCGCGGAAACGCTTTCGATTCCGCTGGCGGCAGGCGGTGGAATCCGATCGCTCGAAGACGCGCGCTCGGTTGTTCGCGCGGGCGCCGATAAAATTACCGTGAACACTTCGGCTGTCGAGCATCCTGAACTGATCAGCGAACTTTCGCGCGAATTTGGCGCACAAGCGATTGTGCTGGCGATCGACGCGAAGCGGCACGGAGCCCGGTGGCTGGTTCACGTGCGTGGTGGGCGGGAAGCTACCGATCTGGAGGCCATCGTGTGGGCACGCCGCGGGGTGGAAATGGGCGCTGGCGAAATTTTGCTGACTTCCATGGATAAAGATGGAACGCAGTCAGGTTTCGACTTGGAGTTGACGGCGGCGATCAGCCGGGCCGTCACCGTGCCGGTGATTGCTTCTGGTGGCGCCAAAGTTCCGTCACATTTTCTGGACGTTTTCACCACGGGCGCCGCGGACGCAGCTCTGGCCGCGTCGATTTTTCATGACCGCGTGCAATCGATACGCGCCTTGAAAGAATTTCTGCAGCAAAGCGGCGTGCAGGTACGGCTGCCATGTTGATTCCGTGCATCGACTTGCAGGGCGGACAAGCGGTGCAACTAGTGCACGGACGCAAGCGCGAACTGGCGGTGCAAGATGTGCTTGGACTACTGCAGCGTTTTCGCGGCTACGAATGGCTTCACGTAATCGATCTGGACGCGGCCATGCGCAAGGGCGACAACAATGCGCTCATTCGCGAGCTTTGCGTGAAGGCGCGCCGCGATTATGGGATGAAAGTGCGCGTCGGCGGAGGGATTCGCAGCGTGCGCCGCGCCCGGGCGCTGATCAAGTTGGGCGTGGAACAGATCATCGTGGGCAGTGCTGCGTTTCGCGGTGTGCGACCGAATAGCGTATTTCTATTGCGGCTTAAGGATGCGATTGGGCGCCGGCGTGTTGTTGTTGCGCTGGATACGGCGAAGGGCCGCGTGGTGACGCATGGGTGGCGCAAATCGCTGCAAGTTTCGCCCGGAGAAATCGCCGCGGCGTTCGAACCGTACTGCGGAGGCTTTCTGGGCACGGATGTGGACCGCGAGGGAACGATGAGCGGGGTGAATCTGGAATGGTTTCGCGAATTGCGGCTGGCCACGCAGTTGCCGATTATCGCGGCAGGAGGGATTTCTTCACAGCGGGAGATCCGTGCGTTGGAAAATCTTGGGATGGACGCGGCGGTAGGCATGGCGCTTTATAAGAATCGCGTGCGGTAGGATTGCGCGATTGACGGACATCGAAAGAGCAACGAAACCAGCAGGGCCGGGGCTAGCCCCGGCCCTGCAAAACAGTTGAGTCGCTCGACGGGTTGCGCTTCGCAACAGAGTGGTTGTGCAGTAGGATATTTTCACAGACATTCCGCATTGCGAGACACCAGTAAAGTGAGGCGCCATGCTGATTACCTTCCGCCCTTGCGGGCCTAAAGATCACGCCGCATTGTTGAAATTCGTAGTTGCGTACTACCGCTTCGATAAAATTCCTTTCAACCGGAAGTCGTTGAGCAAGGGCTTGGATACGTTGTTGCGCAATCCAACGCAGGGGCAAGCCTGGCTGATGGAGAGCCAGCAAACTCCGGCGGGCTACGCGGTGCTTACCTATAATTTTGATCTGGAATATGGCGGCGTGGAAGGAATGCTGACGGACCTTTACGTGCTGCCACGATTTCGAATGAAAGGGATCGGTTCGCTGGCCTTGTACGAGGTGGAAGATTACTGCCGGGAACGCGGGATTCGCACTATCGAACTGCAAATCCTAAATCACAATCGAGCGGCGGAAAAGTTTTACAAGAAGGCCGGCTTTCATACGCTGGCCCGCAAGGTGATGATCCTCGACGTGCGCCCGGCGGCGGTGGCCAAAGCGCATCGCGCTAGCGCAAGTAGGCGTCGGTAATGTACTGTTGGACCATCCGCTGGGTATTGAAGAAAGATCCGTTGATGGCGATGGCGTGCTGCATCACGGAAAGATAGCGATTCCGCTCTTCGTAGTACATCGGCAAGATCACGCTCTCCAGCTTGGAATACATGCTCTCCGCATCTTCCGCGTGATTTACCAGTGTGTCCGGGCCGGGGTCGGCTTGATGAGCTTCGCCCATGGACCATCCGGTAACGCCCTCGATATGTCCTTCAACCCACCAGCCATCCAGAATGCTCAGACTCGGAACGCCATTCAGGGCCGCTTTCATGCCGCTGGTTCCCGAAGCTTCGAGGGGATATTGCGGTGTGTTCAGCCATAAATCCACGCCGGCAGTAATTTTGCCGCCGAGATCCATGTTGTAGTCATCCAAAAAAACGATGGACACGGCTTTCTTCAGGGCTTTTTTCGCCTTGAAGATGCGCTTGATGATTTCCTTGCCGCCAGCGTCTCGCGGATGGGCTTTTCCGGCGTACACGATCTGGAACGAGCCGATGTTCTTGGCGATTTGCCGAAGACGGTCCAAATCACTCAGAATCAGGTCAGCGCGTTTGTAGCCGGTGGCACGCCGCGCGAAGCCAATCGTGAACGCCTCGGGAGCGAGTTTCAGCCCGGTCTTCTTGCGCACGGTTTCCAGCAGATCGTGTTTCGCAAGAAGGTGCGCGGTCCACACTTCTTCGGGAGGCAGGCCCAGCGCGCCGCGGAGGCTGTAGTTGTCTTCACGCCAGGAAGAAATGTAGCGGTCGAAAAGGTCGCGAAAGGCGGGTGATGTCCAGGTTGCAGCGTGAACGCCGTTGGTGATGGCTTCAATCGGGACGTTGGGAAACATCTTACGCGAGACTTTTCCGTGGAGTTGCGCCACGCCGTTTACGTAGTTGCTCAAGCTCAGCGCCAGATAGGTCATGTTCACCGACGCACCGCGGCGAGCCGCTTCCTGCAGGTCAGGATAGGACTGTTCGACCTGCATCACCGCTTTCATCAGATCGGCTGAGGAGGCATCACCGGCGTCGAAGAAGCGCACCTGGTCCGGAAAAAGGCGGGTGAGATATTCCACGGGAAATTTGTCGTGACCCGCAGGGACCGGCGTGTGCGTCGTAAAGACACACTTGCTGCGAACTTTCTCGATGTCTTCGGCTTTCACGGAAGTTCGCCCGGCGCGTTTGGCTTCTTCGTCGAGCAGTTCCATGGTGAGCAGCGCTGCGTGGCCTTCGTTCATGTGAAAGCGCATCAAATCGTTGTAACCAATTGCGCGCAACATGCGCACACCGCCCACACCGAGCAAAACTTCCTGGGAAAGCCGGTAGTAGGGATCGCCGCCGTAGAGCGAGCCGGTTAGATCGCGATCCTTGGGGTCGTTAGCTTCGAGATCCGCGTCCAGAAAATAGATGGGCACTTCATAGCCGCGAACACCCTTCGCGGTGTAACGCCAAGCCCGTAATTCCACCGGGCGGCCTTCCAGGGTCACCTTGACGCGCGGCGATTCTTCCTTCAAGAATTTTTCGACATTCCATTCGACGGGCTCTTCCGTTTGCGTGCCGTCTTCCGCCAGGTTCTGGCGAAAATATCCTTTGCGGTATAAGAGCGAAATGGCAACCATGGGCAAGCGAATGTCCGCGGCTGCGCGGATGGTGTCGCCGGCCAGCACACCGAGGCCACCGCTGTAGCTGGGCATCGCGTTTTCCAGCGCGATTTCCATTGAAAAGTAAGCCACCAACCGTTTGGCTGGCGGGGTCATAATCGGAATTGTCAAAACATCTCCATCGGAGCGGAATCTGATGCGTTACTCGTGTTCGAATACCAGGTTACGAGTTCCCTATTTTCCGCGAAGGCCGTTCTCGAAGGCAAGTAAAGCTGCGGAATGCGTTTCCAAAGCTAGTTGCGTCGGTTTGACTGGTCGACTCAGCTATAATTCCCGCCATGACGAAACTTTTGGAAGGCATTCGCGTGGTCGAGCTCGCCGAAGCCTTGGCAGGTCCTTACTGCGCGATGCTACTGGGAGACTTCGGCGCGGACGTGATTAAGGTTGAGCGGCCGGGAAGCGGCGACCAATCGCGTTCCTGGGGTCCGCCGTTTATTGGCACGGAATCCGCTTATTTTCTGGCGACGAATCGCAACAAGCGATCGTTGACGCTGAACTACGACGACCCGACCGGCCGGCGGATTCTGCTTCAACTCATCGGCGACGCCGACATTTTCATCTGCAATCAGCCTTCCATAGAGTCATTGAAACGTCGCGGGCTTGATCCGCAAACATTGCGCGCGAAACATCCGCGACTGATTTATGCCGGCATTTCCGGATATGGCTTCAGCGGGCGCAAAGCGGGACGCCGGGGCTACGACATCCTGGCGCAAGCAGAATCCGGGGTGATGAGTTTTACCGGAGAACCCGGAGGCGAGCCCATGCGCTTCCCAATTGCAATCGCCGATATGACTACCGGGATGTACGCTGCGATGGGCATCCTTGCGGCATTGTATGCGCGCGAGCGGTCCGGACGCGGAGATTTTCTGGACATGGCGCTGTTCGATTCGCAATTGACCTGGCTTGCCAATATCGGCAGCAGTTATTTGAACGCCGGTGCGCTGCCGAAGCGTTGGGGAAATGCTCATCCGAACATTGTGCCGTACCAGGTTTTTCGCGGGAGTGATGGCCAATATTTTGTGGTGGGAGTAGGCACGCAAGCGCAATGGCAGCGGCTGGTGGGCATTCTGGATGCGCACGATGAATGGGGTGCGAACCCGCAATTTGCGACGAACGCTGCACGCATTGAGAACCGCGAAAAATTGATTCCTATTCTGCAACGGCGATTTGCTTCGGCAACTGCCGCGGAATGGCTTGCGCGACTGTGCACCGCCGAGATTCCTGCTGCGCCGATGCAAAGCGTCAGCGAGGCGCTTTCCGATCCGCAGACGCTTGCGCGCCATCTGATTGTGGAAATCGAGCACCCGACGTTGCGTATGGCTCGGAGCATTGCCAATCCGGTGCGGCTGACCGAGAACCCGATTATCTATCGATTGCCGCCACCGCTTCTGGGTGAACACAACCGCGCAATCCTGGGAGAGTTGGGGTTGGCTGCCGCGGACTTGGAACAGGCGCTAGGGCAGGCCTGTCGGTAAGCCAGCTGTCACCGATGGGCCATTTTGAAACGCAACCGCATGCAGCGGTTCCCATCGGGACGTCTGGGCGGTAGCTTGCCTATGGATACTCCCAATCTCGAACGGCCGACGCTCTGGAGCCGGCAAGAGGCCTGCGCTAGCTACTGACGCCCCCTCAAATTGACCTTAATTGCACCCCCAGAAACTCCATGCCGCAAACGGCAATTAGGCGGAAATTCGATGATTGACATTAGAAAACCAGATACATATACTTTGCCCAATTGGGGTGCTTAACCGATTTACTTGCGGGTGTGGTGCCACCACCCGGACTTCCGCCTGGAGGCGCGTTTCGCATGAGCCTAAATAAAATCTCAATACGTGTGTTGTTCTCTGTCTTCACGATCCTGCTCTCGGCCTTGGGTATCCATGCCCAATACCGGGCGAGTATCCAAGGTTCCGTTCTTGACCCAAGTGGTAACGCCGTTCCGGGCGCGGACGTAACGGTGAGGTCCAATGAAACCGGTCTCACGCAGCAAACCACCACTGCGGATGACGGAGCGTTTTCCATTGGTCGCTTGGCACCTGGGCTGTACACCGTGTCGGTGGAGAAAAAAGGATTCAAGAAGAAGGTGCTGACGGATCTGCAGGTTGTGGCCGAGCACGTCAACGCGGCCAATTTTCAATTGGAAATCGGGGAAGTAAGCCAGAGCGTCACAGTAAATGGCGACGAACTGCCCGTCCTCGAAACCGAAACGGCCAGCGGCGGCGGATCGGTACGGGCGGAGGAAATACAGAAATTGCCGTCGGCAGGTCGCGATCCCTTCCAACTTTTGCAATTGGCTCCTGGGGCTTTCGGAGACGGTTCGCAAGCCAACGGGGGAGGCACTTATAACCTTCCGCAGACCACGATTGGTGGCACCGGCGGCTCGGACGGTATCTTCAAGACCGAGAACGGCGGGCAGATTACCGCAAACGGGGCACGGACCGGCGAAAACAACTACACGATCGACGGCGTAGGCATGACCAGCGTGTCATGGGGCGGAACGGCGGTCATCACGCCGAATGAAGATTCGATCAAAGAAATACGAGTAGTCACCGACAATTACGACGCCGAGTATGGGCGATATCGAGGCGCGCAAGTTCAGATCATCTCGCAAACAGGTACCAACCAATATCACGGCAGCCTGTACATCAAGGCGCATCGTCCGGGCCTGGACGCCTATCAGAAATACAACGGCTACGGGAACGGTTTGCAGCGGGATAACGGCCGCTTCAACGACTATGGCGGCAGCGTCGGCGGCCCGATTTTCCGCAACAAGCTGTTTGTGTTCTTTTCTTACGAGACCATCAAGAACAATGCCGCTCAGACCACGGATGGCGGATATTATGAAACTCCAGCGTTCCGCGCTTTGACCCCTGTGGGCCCCAACGCCGCGAAGTTTTTTGCATTTCCCGGCGTTGCTCCGCTAGGCGGAACCGTCGCCCAAGGACCGGGCGACCAACATACCTGTACGGATATCGGTCTGGCAGAAGGGCCGTATTGCCATTTCATTCCAGGACAGGGTTTGGATCTCGGCAGCCCACTTACCAGCGCCGTTGGCACGCCCGACCCAAGCTATCTGAGTCAGTCGCAGCCAGGATTTGGCGGCGGTCTGGATGGCGTTGCGGATATTGCTTTCATCCAAAACATTCCTAACCCGCAGACCAATAGCGAAGCGCAATACAACGGCCGTGTGGATTTCAACGCAACGAGCAAGGATTTGATCGCATTCAGTATCTACAACGTGCCCTTCAACAGCACGTCGATCAATGGCAACAACAACAATGACCGTGGTATGAACAATTTTAACCATTCGGTGATCAACGAGGCGTTCACCGGTTTGTGGGACCACACATTTTCGCCCACTCTGGTCAATGAGGCTCGTATTAACGCCGCCGGCTGGCGCTGGAAGGATTTGCCGCTTAATCCCAATGCACCCTGGGGTCTGCCTACAATCAACTTCTACAACACGTTTAACAACAATGCCACCATCGGGAGTCTCGACTCGAACCATCAGTTGTATGGATATGGAATCGGGGCACCCGGAACATTCGATCAATGGACCTACGCCGGCAAAGACGTAGTGACCAAGGTCTATAACAGCCACACCATCAAGTTGGGCGGCGAAGTTACCCGCTTGCTCTTCGTGGATAACTCACCTTGGAATGCCAGACCTTCCTATAATTTTAACAACATGTGGGATTTTTTGAATGATGCCCCAGCAGCGGAGCAAGCCACATTCAACCCACTGACCGGCGTCCCCACGGATTTCCGCAAGGACACTCGCTCGACGTTGATTGGCTTGTTCGTGCAGGATAATTACAAGGTTAAGCCTAATTTGACGCTCACTTTCGGTCTGCGCTGGGAATATTTCGGCCCGATCTCGACCAAGAGCGGCAATTTAGCAACCGTGCAGCTTGGGCAGGGAGCAGATTTACTCACTGGAATCAAGGTTAGAACGGGCGGAAATCTCTACGAGGCGTCCGCGAACAACTTTGGACCACAACTTGGCTTTGCTTGGAGCCCGAAAGGCTTTAGGTCGCACGAATTCAACGGGCGATTCGTACTCCGCGGCGGTTTTGGTATCGCATACAACGGCTTGGACGAAGCTATCTCGTTGAACGGCAGGAGCAACCCACCATTCCTCTCCGCAACTGGGGAGCTTACGGGCAGCCAAATTGCCTACGCAAACACATTCCCGGCTGATGTGCACTCGTTCCTGGGATATGGGTCGAATCCCGCGGCGATTGCAACGTTTGACCCGGCAACCAACTTACCAGTGCCAGGCACGGCCAATTTCGCGGCCGTACCTCTCACGGCGTACCCATCCGCGTGGCCCTCGACAGCCAGTTACCACTACACGCTTGGGGGACAGTACGACCTCGGACACCAATGGGTTGCATCGCTCGGGTATCAGGGCAGCTCCACGCGTCATCTCACCCAGCAGTACAACCTGTATAACGTCGCAGCCGCTCAAGGAATCGCGTTGAACCCGGTCGTCACGGGAGTCGACTACTACGCAAACGACGGCACCGCGAACTTCAATGCGCTGCTCGCGGAACTGGAGCATCGATTTAGTCATTCCTTCGAAATTGACACGCAATACCGTTTCGCAAAGAGCATGGACTCTGGCTCTAATAACTTTGCTAATGGCCAATATCAATACAACATTGCAACCAACTACGGCCCTTCCGATTACGACGTGAAGCACGCGTTCAAGGTTTGGGGAATATGGTCTCCAACCTTTTTTCATGGCAATAGCCTGCTCGAGAAGTTGGTGGGCGGTTGGTCGCTGAGCGGGATTCTGAACTGGCACACGGGGTTCCCGTTCAATCCCACCTATAGCCAACCCTTTGATCCTGTTTTTGCCGGCAGCTCGGCGTTTGGCGGGTCTGGCAGCTTGCGTCCCGCCGCCTATTTGGGCGGTGCCGGCACGGACTACAGCAACAGTACCTTCATGAGGAACCTTGGAAACTTCCCGAACGGAGCGGCAGCATATTTCACAGCGCCGACGGTTGTTCAAGGGCCGAGCATTGAGTGCCTTACCACAACCGTGGTGACAGCGGATTGCCCGACAGGCCGTGTCCCCTACGGACCACTTCCGACAGCGCCAGGAATCGGACGCGATGCATTCCGTGGACCGAATTACTTTGACGTTGACGCAACCATCAGCAAATCTTTTGGCTTACCGAAGATTCCCGTGTTGGGCGAAAATGCGAAGTTCGAATTCCGCGCCAATTTCTACAACCTATTCAACAAAGTTAACTTACAAAACATCAATGCGATCATCGGAAGTATCAATCCCGATGGAACAATGACGCCTAATGTGCACTTTGGTGAAGCACAAAATGCCCTGGGCGCGCGCGTGATCGAGTTGCAGGCGCGTTTCAGCTTCTAACGTATTCCGGAGAGGCGCGGCATGACCGCCGCACCGACTCCGCGCACCAAGAAAAAGCTGCCAACGAGCACCACCCCGGGAAGCTCACTCGTTGGCAGCTTTTCTTTTACACTTATCCTGTGAGCCTTTTCTCTTCTCAGCGCCGTCGAATCGCCTCGCACACATTTCACTTCGTCCACTGTGGTTCTCTAGCAGTGCTTCTTCTTGCTGCGTCAATAGTGGTGTTTCCCGGAATCGGGGCCGGCCAAACCAAGTCTGGTACCAGCAAATCGTTTGATTCCCTTTCCAAGAAGGCCGCGGAGGCGCGCGACGCCGATCACATTGATGAGGCCGTCGCACTTTACAACCAGGCGCTGCTGTTGCGCCCGAAGTGGGCCGAGGGCTGGTGGTCACTCGGCACGCTGGAATACGACCGGAATGGCTATCCTGCCGCAGCGAGAGCGTTTCAACGATTCCTGGCGCTTTCGCCGAAGGACGGGACTGCGTATCTTATGCTCGGCTTGTGCCAGTTTGAGTTGGGGCAGGATGATTCAGCGTTGAAGCATATCGAGGCCGCCGAGAAGCTCGGCGTGGCCAAGAACACACAACTGTTTCAGGTGATGCTTTACCACGAAGGCCTGTTGCTGCTGCGCAAAGCGCGGTACGAGAACGCCCAGGAGGTTTTGCAGCAGCTTTGCCGGAGCGGCGTGGAAAATACGGACGTTATGCGTATCCTAGGGCTTGCGGTTTTCCGGTTGTCGCCCAAAGCGGCTCCGCCGGACAATTCACCGGGCGCGGCACTGATGCAGCGCGCCGGACACGCGGAGTGCCTGGTGGGCCGCAAGAAATTTGAGGAAGCACGCGCCGAATATAAAGCGCTGATTGCGGAGTATCCGGAGTTTCCCGACATTCACTACGTGTATGGCCACTTTCTGCTTGAAGGCAACGATACGGAAGCGGCGCTGCCGGAATTTGAGAAACAACTGGAGCTGGTTCCCGGCCATCTGAACGCACGTCTGGAAATTGCCGCCGTGAAGTACCGAGTGGATTCCGCCGCGGGCGTTCCGCTTGCCGAGCAAGCGGTTCAGATCGCGCCGCACCTGCCGTTCGCGCACTATCTTCTTGGCTTGCTGTACGCGGATACGAATCAATTTGCAAAGGCGATTCCTGAACTCGAAATTGCGCAAAAGGCGTTTCCCAACGAAGCGCAGGTGTATTTTGCTTTGGGAAACGCGTACGCCCACATCGGCCGCAAGGCGGAAGCAGCAAAAGCGCGTGCAACTTTTGCGAAGCTCAACCAGGAAAAGGCAGACAGCGGTACGGAAGGCATCGACCCAGGGAAGCCGGAGCGCAATGGCCGCCAGCCGCAACCGTGATCTCGCCCATGCGAGGGATCTAAGAGGAATTTCCATTCGCGATGACTCCATTCTCTAGACGAAGATTTTTGCGAAACAGCTCCCTGCTGTCCGCAGCGCTTCCGTTTGGTCTGCACACGCTGACTCAGCCTGAAAACTCGCTGGGCCTTCGAACCGCAACCGGCCAGGCACTTTTCCAATCGATTCCTGCTTCGGCGAGCGGCATCCGTTTCACGCATACGAACGGGCGGTCACCCGAATACTATCTGCCGGAGACCACCGGCGCCGGCTGCGCCTTTCTGGATTTCGATAACGATGGCTGGATGGACATTTACCTGGTGAACAGCGGCAAATGCGACTTCTTTCAGCCGAATCCTCCGCTGCGCAACGCGCTGTATCGCAACAATCGCGACGGAACCTTCACCGAGGTTACCGAAAAGGCCGGAGTCGGAGCCGGCGGCTACGGCATGGGAGCTGCGGTGGGTGACTACGACGGCGATGGATTTCCCGATCTTTACGTTACGCAATATGGCCGCAGCATTCTGTACCACAACAACGGCGATGGAACGTTTACGGACGTAACCGAAAAAGCGGGAGTGGCGGCACCGGGCTGGGCTTCTAGCGCCGTGTGGTTCGACTACGACCACGACGGCAGGCTGGATTTATTCGTCTGCCGGTTCGTGGAATTCGACAAGTCCAAAAATCAATTCTGCGGCAACGAGCACACCGGCGAGCGCTACTACTGCATTCCGCGCGTGTATCCACCGGCGCGCAGCTGGCTGTTCCACAACAACGGTGATGGCACGTTTACAGATGTCAGCCAGGAGTCAGGGATCGGCAAGGTTGTTGGCAAAGCCTGGGGCGTTGTCGCGACGGATATCAACAACGACGGGTTGATGGATCTGTTTGTGGCGAACGATACCGTTCAAAATTTTCTGTTCCTGAATAAGGATCATGGAAGATTTCAGGAAATGGCGCTGGAAGCAGGCGTGGGCTTCAGCCAGGATGGCCGGCCGCGATCGGGTATGGGTGTGGACGCGGCCGATTACGATCAGGATGGCTGGCAGGACCTGGCGCTGACAAATGTGGATAAGGAGATGTATTCGCTCTATCACAACGTGCACGACAACACGTTCGATGACGTGGCTGGACCACAAGGAATCGGCAACGCCACCAGACTGATGAGCGGCTGGGGATTGAAATTCTTCGACTACGATAACGACGGCAACCTGGATCTCTTTATCGCCAATGGCCATCCCGACGATCAGATCGAGCAGCATTCCAGTCGCGTCAGCTACAAGGAACCACTGTTACTGTTTCATGGCACCGGGCACGGCACTTTCGAAAACGTCAGTGCTCAGGCCGGACCGGTGTTCCAGGAGAATTTTGCGGCACGAGGATTGGCTATTGGGGACTTCGATAACGACGGCGCTGTGGATGTGCTGATTGCTGTGAACAACGGCGCGCCGTTGTTGCTGAAAAATGCCGCCGCGCGAGGCAACCACTGGCTTGGTGTTCGGTTGATCGGCAGAAAATCGAATCCGGACGCCGTCGGCACGCGGATCACCTGGCAATCCGGCGATTTGAAGCGCTCGCGGCTGAAGGTTGGCGGCGGCAGTTATCTGGCTTCGCACGATCCGCGCGAGGTCCTTGGCATCGGTGCGCGGAGCAAAATGAATAGGCTGGAAATTCGCTGGCCGCAGCCAAGCGGGAAAGTGGAAACATTCACGGATCTTCCGATGGATCGCTACATCACAATCGTGGAAGGCGAAGGCATCCGCTAAGTCGAGATTTCGCTACGGAATCTCACACAGGCTTGAATCCGGCGAGGTCCATGGCCGTTCGCGCTTCCGGATTTTTCATGAATGTTTTCCACACAATGCCGGTGCGGTGATTTTCGGCCATGACCATGGTTATGCCCAGATCGATTCCCAACACATCCGGGTCGTACCACTGTATGAGCGGATTGAAAGCATCCACAAAACTGTACTTTCCCCAGGTTTTTTCGGCATATTTTCCGCGAATCGTGCGGAGCACACGAACGCAATCGTTAAACAAGAATGGCAGCGAGCCAGCCGTGGCACAGGGCACGACGGTCCCGTCGATCGGACCTTGTGGCGGGGGTCCGCCCCAAGCGGTATAGCCTTTCACGTAATCTGAAGCCGAGATTCCCCAAAGATCTTCGGAATAATCTGGAAATTTATCGTGCAGCGACAGGCAGAAAAGTTTGTGGGCCTTGCTGGCCAAAGCCGAATTTTCGAAATAGTCCGCGTATGCGTCTTTTTTCTTGCGAAAATCGAACCACGCTTGCGAATACTGATGGGTGAAGATGGGATCGTCTCCGGAAATAAAGGTGATGCCCTGATACGTGATGGTCGGGCGCTTCCAGGCTTTCCAGGTTTCCGGTGGCACCGGATGAGTTGGCGAACCAATCGCCAGCAGGTAGATCATCATCAGTTCGCAGTAATGCTCCCAACGCGCCTTCAGAAAGCCGCTCTCCGGGTGCCAGCCCATCGAAAATGTTTGGCCTCCATTCAGCATCCAGGGCCAGTCGACGCGGCGATAAATCTTTGCCGCCAGGTCCTGTATCTCCGCGTCTTTAAAATACTGGCGTGCGGTCAGCACGCCGCAAAGCAGCAGCGACGTATCGATGGAGGAAAGCTCCGCGCGTTCCCAGCGCTTGCCGGTGTTCATGTCGACGAAGTGATAGAAGAAGCCGTGAACGTGCGGCAGATCGTTCCAAAGGAAACGCAGCGTGGCGCGAACGCGTTCCTTGATTTCCGCGCGGTTGCCGAATTCTCGCGCGTCGGCGATGCATAGGCCAGTTAGCCCGAAGCCGGTGGCGGCGGTGCTGCTCATGGTGCGCTTGTCGTTGCCGTTCAGGAGCGCGCGATCTTTAATTTGGCCGGTCTTGGGATTTGTCTCGTTCCAAAAGAATCGGAAGCTGCCGCGCTGAATTTCGTCCAAGAGTTGATCATCGGTTCCGTCGTACAGATTGGGCTGCGGCAAAATTGAAGCCGATAGACTTGCGTCGGTAAATCGCTGCAAAACAGGCGCAAAAGGAGCGAGCACGATTCCCTTCCCGCTCCACTGCAACAACGCCCTCCGCGAGATCGTCGGACGCAGAATCATGTTCGGTCTTCCTACTCGCCGATTTCGAATTCAACCGATTCGCCGCTTGCCGAATCCGGACTTACCCAGATGTTTACCCTGCTCGGTTCAATTTTTAATTCGTTATTGATGTTCCAGAATGCAAACGCTTCCGGACCCAACTCGAAAGTGACCTTCTTTGTTTCCCCGGCAGCCAGTGGAACGCGTTGAAATGCCTTCAGCGCACGAGCAGGTTCTTCGACGCTGGTGCCGCGCAGGCGTACGTACAACTGTACGACTTCTTCGGCCGCCACTTTTCCGGAGTTGGCCACGCTGGCGGTCACGGTCAGCACGCCTTTGCCTGAACCGGCGGCCTTGCGCAGTTCCTCGTTCAATTTTTTGGCGCTCAAATGAACTGTCCCGATCTCCGGCTTCGTGAAGGAGAATTCGGTGTAGCTGAGCCCGTATCCGAAAGGAAATTCCGGCCCGTTCTGTTCGTCCACGTAGCGGGAGACAAATTTATCCTCACCGTCCAACCGCAGATTTTTCAGGGCGGTCTTGGGCGCTGGTCTACCTGTGTTGAGCGCGTTGTAATACAAAGGAATCTGACCCATGGCGTGCGGCCAGCTGACCACCAGTTTTCCAACCGGCGGCGTATCTCCGAATAAAGTATTCACCAGCGCGGGTCCTGCTTGTACACCGGGAAACCACGCCGCGAGGACCGCGGGAACATGCTGGAATGCCCAGGGAAGTATGAGTGGGCGCCCGGAAAACAAAATCAACACAGTTGGTTTGCCGATGGCTGCCACTTTTTGCAGCAATTCCTGCTGGCGGCCCGGCAAATTCAAATGAGCGCGCGAGGCCGCTTCCGCAGTCATCGTGCCTGCATCCTCTCCGAGCGCCAAGATGACAACGTCCGCGTCGTTCGCGGCTGCGACTGCTTCGCTAATCTCCGCCTCCGTAGCGTTCCGGATATCACCGCCCGTTGCGTACTTCACGTTGGCGGCGCCGAGCTTCTGAGTCAGCGAGTTCTTCAGTGTGATGGCGTCCGCTTGCTCAGCGCGTCCGGCCCAGGAACCCTGCATATTTGTCGCGTCGTCGGCAAGCGGGCCGATCAGCGCCACTTTTTGTGCGCCCTGAACGAGCGGCAGAACGCTGTGTCCTGCCACCGGATCATTTTTCAAGAGCACCAAGGAACGTTGCGCGGCGGCGCGTGCGATCTGCAGGCTTTCCCCGGGTATCGCACCTTTGTCTTTTCGGGATTCATCCGTGTACGGATTTTCGAACAAACCCAGCGCGAATTTCACGCGCAACGCACGTCGCACCGCTTCATCCAAAGTGGCTTGGCTGACTTTGCCGCTCTTTACCAGTTCGGCAAGATGTTCATGGTAAACATTGCTCTCCATGTCTATATCCACGCCCGCGTTGATGGCTTTTTCGGCGGCGGTCATTCCATCAATTGCGATGCCGTGTGCAACCAACTCGCCGATGGACGTCCAATCGCTATCCACCAATCCCGAGAATCGCCATTCTCTGCGCAGGATCTGCGTCAGCGTGAAGGGATTGGCACTGGCTGGCACGCCGTTTAACGTGCTGAATGCGCTCATGATGGTGGCGCCGCCTTCGTCCAGAGCAGCGTAAAATGGCGGAAGATAAAACTCGCGCAAGGTGTGCTCGGAAATTTCCGTGGTGTTGTAGTCGCGACCAGCTTCCGCAGCGCCATAGCCGACATAGTGCTTGGGGCAGGCGGCAATACTATCCGCCGCGGCCAACGTTTTGCCTTGATAACCGCGTACGTATGCGCGGGCCATCACGCTACCGAGATACGGATCTTCTCCAGCGCCTTCGATAATCCGTCCCCAGCGCGGATCGCGCGCGATATCCACCATCGGCGAAAACGTCCAGCGAACTCCGTCCGCAGAAGCTTCCTGCGCGGCAACTCTCGCGGCCTTTTCGACGACAGCGGGGTCCCAGGTCGAGGCAAGTCCCAGGGGAACGGGCATAGTCGTGCGATAACCGTGAATCACATCCAGGCCGATCAGCAACGGAATATGCAGGCGGGACTTCTCTACAGCATCATGTTGAAACCGATTAACCTGCTGGACGTTTTCGAGGTTGAAAAGCGCTCCCACCTGTCCAGCCGCGATCATCTCGGAATACCCGGTGCGGCCTGTCCCCGGACCGGTTGCCGTTCCCACCGAATACTGCACTAGTTGACCGACTTTCTCTTCCAGCGTCATCTGCTTCAGCAGCGCATTTACTTTGCGTTCGATCGCGGGATCAGCCAGATGCGACTGAACCGGGTGTCCGCGAAAGGGAGTCTCCTTTTGCGGGGTCTGCGCAAAAGATAACGACGCAATGGCTGCGAACAAGGCGACGCTGAGCAAGCGACGGTAAGACTTTTGGCTGGACACGGTTTCGACGCTCCCTTTTTTCGGTTCTATCACCACACCGCTGAACTATCTGGCGCAGGCCGCCAATCAGCCATACGCGTCGCGCAACTTCCAATTATCGATTTTCTTTCTACTTGAACGGCCAAAAAGAGGATCACAAGCGTGGGGCCAAGCAGTTGGGTTGCTAACGGCTAAGGCGGAAAAGCGGAAGCTTGTCGATCCTCTTTCACTAAATCGATTTACCTCGGAAAATATCACGATTTTTCGCTTTTTGCCAGCCCATTTTCCGCGCCCGAGTACGATAATCTGGCAAAAAGTAACGGCCCACAACACTTGCCCTGAGTGGGTGCCTATGCCAGACTTAGCCGCCAATATCTCATGAGCAAGTTGAAAACACACCTCCCGCGCACGGTGTCCGATTCTCCGGGGTCCATAAGTCTAAAAGAGCTGGCCGAACACTTGGGGCTATCCTCCGCCACAGTGTCCCTGGTGATCAATCGTTCCCCGGCCTCCAAATCAATCCCGGCGTCCACGCAAGAACGAATCCGCGAAGCTGCCCGGGAACTGAATTATCGGCCCAACCTGATGGCCCGGTCGCTGCGGCAGAAGCGTAGCTTCACGATTGGGGTGATTGTGCCGGAGATCAGCGAGGGCTACGCGGCGCTGGTGATGTCCGGCATCGAAGACCATCTGCTGCAGGAGGGCTACTTTTATTTTGTGGTTAGCCATCGTCACCGCAAGGACTTAATCGACGAATATCCATTCTTATTGCAGCAGCGCGCCGTAGAAGGAATTATCGCGGTCGATACGGTTTGTTCGGAGGCTTGTCTTTTACCGATGGTGGCGATTTCCGGGCATCGCGAAGTTTCGGGAGTGACCAACATTGTCCTCGATCACAATCTTGCCGCGCATCTCGCGCTGGAACACCTGCACAAGCTGGGACATAGCCGTATAGCGCTTATCAAAGGTCAGAGCTTCAGCTCCGATACCGAGACTCGCTGGCAAGCGGTTCTGGCGGTTGCCGCGGATTTGGGTATCCAGATTCACGAGGACCTTACCGTGCAATTGGAGAGCGATTCACCGTCGCCAGAAGTCGGCTATGAGGTGACCAGGAAGCTGCTGAAGCGCGACGTGCCGTTCACCGCGCTATTTGCGTTTAACGACATTTCCGCAATCGGCGCCATTCAAGCACTGCGAGAGGCGGGTAAACGCGTGCCCGAAGACGTTTCCGTGGTGGGCTTTGACGATATTCAGAGCGCCGCGTTTCAGAATCCGAGCCTTACTACGGTGCGCCAGCCATTGCGGCAGATGGGTGTGATCGCCGCGGAAACGCTACTGCAGCGAATCACCTCGTCCGGAAAACCTGCGTATGCGAAGGAAATAGTCGTGAAGCCCAGCCTGATCGTTCGCGGAACAACCACGAAACCACTCCCCGTCCAGTAAGCTGTTCCCCGCAGCAATGTTTTGAAAAATGCGATTCAAACTGGATTCACCCCAGATGGGGCGGGCGAGCACGAACCTTTTGTTCGCTGCGCGCGCGATACTCCTGCGGACGCGACCAAGGTACGCCGGAGGAAAACCGAAAAAAACGGTAGTCGCATACCTCACAACGATAGGGACGGATGGCGAGGACCGGCAAAACGTAGGTTTCCACCGCGCCTTTGGGTTTCGAGCGATGGACACGGCCACTATTGCATTCCGGGCATTTGGGCGGCAGCTTAAGCTGGCGAATTCGCTCCGGAAGTGAATCGAAAGATTCCACGATCAGCAGTCCCGTGTGGCAGCGTTTATTCGGCCCACACTACCGAGTTATTACCTCAGCGCCGAGCGCTCAGCATAGAAACAGGCGAGCTACCGCGCCATCGGCATAACACTCTAGACGCAAAATATCGCTTTTTGGGTACAAATAGGTACTTACCAAGCAAGGCCTAGACTACGAGTTAGGAGAAATTCCAAGGCGTGTGGCACGAACGCGGGAACGTGGTTGCCTCCTACAGGATTCTTCTCGGCCACTCTCGGCGCTTGCTCGGATTGTAGCCGCGTCGCTTTACCCGCAAAGTGGCTCGCGAACCTGCTACGGTTTTGTTTCCTGCGTTTGTCCCACGGTTTCGATGCGCCTTTCCAAATCGAAATTCCGGGTACTCGGGCACCACGCAACTTTGACGCTTAGTGCGGGTTCCAATCAGAGGAGATCGCCATGACAGAGCCAGCCCGTAAACCAAAAAAAGATCAGCAATCGCAATTTCGGAGCCTGCTTCAGCAAAAGAAGAACGAATTGGTCCAACGCCTGTACGAACGTCGCTCAGAACTTCATGGCGATAGCGATCCTGACGACGAAGCCGCCGTCGCGGTGCAAAGCGTTGTGAAGGAACTGGCTCTTTCCAACATGGAACGCGAGATCCGCACGCTGGCCGAGGTCGAACTGTCGCTGCGCAGGCTGGCTACCGGCCAGTATGGCATCTGCGGAAGCTGTGGGCAGCCGATACCAGAGGCGCGGCTGCGAGCTTTGCCGTGGTCGCGTTTGTGCGTGGAATGCGCGGGCGGAGGCATTCAGCGACGACCAGCGGACGAGGACAGCAAAGACGGCGCGAATGGAATCAAGAGATCGGCGGCGACGAAACTGCACATCCTTCCGAAACGCAAATAGTCGCGGTTGGGTACAGCTTTTCGTGGAGAAACTACAGCTTCCCCGAAAAATTTCGCTAGGCGGGTGTGCAGGTTCTATTACCTTTGCACTCGATTTTGCGAATCTAACGTATTTACTTTCAGCAAGATAGTATTTGGTTCGAGGTTGGAGGCGCGCTTGCCCTTCTCTATTGTTGAAACCAGCTCCCAAGAGGAGGTTCTATCTTAATAGATGCGAAGTTTGACATCTTCAAGAAACTGCCCGATGGTCATCCCATCTGGGTCACTGCTGTCGTCGGATTAGAAGAAGCGAAGCGTCAACTAGAGCACATGACACGAACGGCGCCCGGCGAGTATTTTATTTTCAGTATTCGAAATGGAAAGGTCGTTGCTACTTGAATTGCTTCGGCGACGCCAACTACTTCGCCAAGGACCCGATCAGACTGTTTACGGTATCCTGGTTGAAGCGTGGGCTGATGTAGGAGCCGCTGCCGATGACCACGCGTAGAGCCTTAAGAAGTTCATCCTCGGCATCGGATTTGATCAGATAGCCGCGAGCGCCAGCTTGGAATCCGTTGCGCAATAGTTCATCGGATTCATGCAGTGTCAGAAGAACTACCTTTGTACCCGGATTGTTTTTACAGATGGAACGCGTGGCCTCGATGCCATTCAAGCCGGGCATGGACACATCCATTACAATCACTTCCGGCTTAAGTTCGCCGGCAAGTCGCACTGCATCCTTGCCGTTGTCCGCTTCACCGCACATTTCCCACTCGGGGACGCTTTGCAGAATGGCCTGCACCCCGCGGCGAATAAACGCATGGTCATCTACCACCAAGACCTTTGGCATCTTGAATGAACTCCCTGCCCGTCAAATTTCTGTGCAACTCGCAAAAATCCGCTATGCGCGGGAGCGAGCAGGTCGGATCGCAAGACTATGCAAGCGAGGCCACCCTCTCTCCTGAAGACGGAGAACTCTACGCTTCGATTATCTTATTCTTAATTGCGTAGCGCACAAGTTCCGTGACGGAATGAATTTCCAGCTTACGCATGATGTTGGCGCGATGGGTTTCCGCGGTTTTTACGCTGATGCCGAGGGCCACGGCGACTTCCTTGCTGCTTTTTCCTTCGGCCAGAAGC
>Ga0210384_10000887_pt1 | contig 43075 bp, 32 predicted proteins | sample IncBWH2MmetaG_FD_160574 | JGI IMG/M metagenome (GOLD analysis project Ga0210384, IMG submission 160574) | Forest soil microbial communities from Barre Woods Harvard Forest LTER site, Petersham, Massachusetts, United States - Inc-BW-H-2-M | ecosystem: Environmental > Terrestrial > Soil >... | reverse complement strand
TCCGATTATACGAAGTACTTCAAGTGGGCGACCGCGGACGATTTCTGGGCCCCGGAGTTTCTCGAGCTGGCGGTGTCGGTGATGGAGCGCGAACCGGACGTGGTGCTCTGCTACGCGAGGACCATGATCGTGGCGGCGGACGGCGTCCCGATCGAGCCGTACGACGACGGCCTGCATCTCACGGAGCCCGCTCGGCAGCGCTTCACGCGTCTCATTCGCACGATCGGGCTGTGTCACCAGCACCAGGGCCTCATCCGGAGCGCAGGTCTTCGGCGAACCCGACTACTCATGGACCACATGGGCTCGGACCTGAACCTACTCGCCGAGCTGACGCTCCACGGGAAGTTCCACGAGCTGCCGCAGCGCCTGTTCTTCCGCCGGGTCCACGAGAACTCGTCGAGCTGGGCTCGCGACGATGTCACCCATCAGCTCGCCTTCTACGACCCGACCCGAACCTATGGGATCATCCTCCACGGCTGGCGCAAGTACGCGGCCTACCTCACCGCGATCCGGCGCGCGCCGCTCCATTCGCGCGACAAGGCTGCCCTGTACCGGTTCGTGATTCACCGGATGCTCTGGGACCGCCAACGACTCACCGCGGAGCTGGCCCTGAAGGCCCGTATGGTGGCGAGCGGCGCGCAGATCCGGCGCGCCATCATGGACCGGGTCGGGTCGAACCCCTAGATGACGTCGACCACCCGGGCCTCGGACATCCGTGCCCCCGCGGGGCAATGCCGATCCTGCCACGCCGCCGGGCTCGAGCGGGTGCTGGATCTCGGCGCCCAGCCGGTGGCGGACTGGCTGGTGGATCCGACCACGCCGGTGGGCGCCGAGGCGCAGTATCCGCTCGCGCTCGACCTCTGCCGGGCCTGTGCGCTCCTCCAGCTCGCCGAATTTCCCGGGGAGGAGGACATCGACGGGCACGTGCACGGCAGCGCGGTGTCAACCATGATCGCCGCGCACGATGCGGCCTGGGCCGATGAGGCGGTGGCCCGGCTCGGCCTAAAGTCGGGCCGCGTCGTCATGGAGGCCGCCGGGGGCGGGCAGGGTGTGGCCGCGGCCCTTGGCCGACGGGGCATGACGCTGGTCGCGCCCGCCCGATCGCCAGCCAAGCCGGTGGACCTCGTGGTCGCCAATCACAGCCTGCCCCATGCGGTGGACCTCGATCGGGCGGTGGCGGACCTCGTAGCCCCGCTGGGCGCCGAAGGCGTGGTGGCCGTCGAGTTCCATCACGCCGCCCGGCTCCTGACCGAGACCCAGTTCGACCTGATCTGCCACCCGCATCGCACATATCTCTCCGCCGCCGCCCTCGTCCGGGCCTTCGCCCGCCACGGACTGACGACCCTGGACGCGGCCGAGATCGCCGTGCATGGCGGATCGGTGCGGATGTATGCGCGCCGGGGCACCGGGCCGGTCGGCGCCTCGGTGGATCGCGTCATCGCCGGGGAGCGAGCCGTCGGCCTGGGCGGCTCCGCCACGCCCGTCGGGTTGGCCGAGCAGGTGGACGCCGCCTCGACCCGCATCCGGGATTTCCTGCACCAGGCCCGGTTCGCCGGGCGGACCGTGCTCGGCTACGGTGCGCCGGCTCGGGCGAGCACGCTGCTCAATCACTGCGGCGTAACCGCCGAGCTCCTCCCGGCCACCGTCGATCGGTCGGCCGTCAAGCAGGGGCGAGCCCTACCGGGATGCCGGGTGCCGATTCACGCTCCCGACTTCCTGGCCGAGGTCAAGCCCGACTATGTCCTCATCCTGGCCTGGACCCTGGCCGATGAGATCATCGAGCAGATGTCCGAAGTCCGCTCCTGGGGTGGTCGCTTCGTGGTCCCCCTCCCGGACGTCAAGGTCGTGCCGTGAACCGCAGATAACGTACTGGAGAACACGTCGGGCATGAGCCAGAACATGAGCGTCGCCATCCTGGGGACCGGGATGGCCGGCTGTGGAGCGATCCATCGACTCGCCGGCGAGGGCCTCGAGCCAGTCGTCTTCGACAAGGCGGCGTATTTCGGCGGTCACACCGCCTCCTTCGCGCACGAGGGCGGCTACGTGTTCGACGAGGGGGGCCACGTCTCCTTCACGAAGAACGAGCGGCTGAAAGAGCTCTTCGCGCGCAACCTGGGTGGCGAATTCGAGACGGTTCACGCCTATATCAACAACTACTGGCGCGGACACTGGATCAAGCACCCGCCCCAGTGCAACCTTCACGGTCTCCCCGCCGAGCTCGTGGCCCGGATCATCGGCGACTTCGTCGAGGCTCAGCACGCCCCGCCGAGCGAGATCCGGAACTATCGAGACTGGCTGTTCAGCACCTATGGCCGAACTTTCGCCGAGACTTTCCCCATCGTGTACGGGCAGCGGTACCACACCACGACCGCGGCCAACATGACCACGGACTGGCTCGGCCCGCGGATGTACCGGCCCAGCTTGCACGAGGTGCTGATGGGCGCCCTCAGCGTCGAGACGCCCGACGTCCACTACGTGACCGAGTTTCGGTATCCGTCGCACGGAGGCTTCGTCTCCTACATTCGCCCGTTTGCCAAGGACGCGGACGTGCGGCTCGAGCATCAGCTCGTTCGCCTCGACCCGCGGGAGCGCCGCCTGACCTTCGGAAATGGCGCGGTCGTCTCCTACGAGCAGGTCGTGTCCTCGATTCCTCTCCCCGCGTTGGTGCCGCTGATCCAGGGGGCTCCCGCCGACGTCTGCGCGGCCGCGCAGCGTCTGGCCTGCACCACGTGCGTGATCGTCAACGTTGCGGTCGCCCGACCGGACCTCTCTGACGCTCACATCACGTATTTCTACGACGAGGACATGTTCTTCACCCGAGTGAACTTCCCGCATTTGTTGTCGCCCCACAACGTACCCCCCGGAGTCAGTGCGGTGCAGGCGGAGTGCTACTACTCCAAGAAGTACCGCCCCCTGGACCGGACGCCTGAGGACTGCATCGCGCCCGTGGTGGCCGACCTGCGCCGGTGCGGACTCCTGCGCGAAGATGATCAGATCGTGTTCACGAACGCCCACGTCAACGACTACGCGAACATCATCTTCGATCAAGAGTATCCGGCAGCACTGGCGACCGTGCACGGATACCTCGACGACGTGGGGATCCTGTACTGCGGCCGCTACGGGGACTGGCGACATCTCTGGACCGACGAGGCCTTCGAGAGCGGCGAACGGGCCGCGGAGCGGGCGCTGGACCGGCTGGGCTCGGCGGTCCGCTAAGCCTCCCATGAAGCGCCCGTTCCGTTTCATCGTCTCGATGCCGCGCCTGGCCGACGGCGTCGCCGCCTGGCAATCAGCGCTTCGCCGGATCGAGGACCGCGGCTACTCCACGGTTGCCATCTCGGACCATTTCACCCAGGGCTGGGCCATGGAGCCCCTCGTGACCCTGGCCGCGGCCGCGGCGGAGACCGAGCGCGTCCGCCTGCTCACCCTGGTGCTCGGCAACGACTACCGCCACCCCGTTCTCGTCCACAAGGCGGCCGCCACCATCGACGTGATCTCCGGCGGTCGCCTCGAGCTCGGGCTGGGGGCGGGCTGGATGCGCGCAGAATATCAAGCGGCCGGGCTCGCCTACGATGAGCCGAAGACCCGTCGTGAGCGGCTCGAAGAGTCGGTGGCGGTGATCAAGGGGCTGTTCGGCGCAGATCCGCTTGACTTCGTCGGGAGGCACTACCGGATCGCGAAGCTCGATGGCCTACCGAAACCGGTGCAAAAGCCGCACCCGCCGATCGCGGTGGGGGGCGGCGGGCCGCGGATGCTGGCGCTTGCCGGTCGGGTCGCGGACATCGCGGGCGTGTATGCGAACCTGGGGCAGGGGTCGCACGACGTGCACCAGGTGGTCGACATGAGCCCGGAGAGCGTCGTGTCGAAGGTCGAGTGGGTGCGAACCGGCGCCCGGTCAGCGGCTCGTGACCCGGAGGACGTCGAGCTCCAGCTCAGCTTGCTTCTCTGTCGCATGGTGGCGTCTGAGCGCGAGGCCCGGGAGGTCATCGACCGGGCGGCGGCGGCCTGGAGGGTGCCCCCGGCCACCGTCGCCGCGTCACCCGCAGTGCTCGTCGGCCAGGTCGACGAATGTGCCGACCGGCTCGTCGAGCGACGGGAGCGGTACGGCTTCAGCTATATCCATGTAGGCACCGACATCGACAACGCGGGCCCGCTCGTCGCGAGGCTCGAGGGGCGTTGAAGTACCATGACCGCGTACAAGCGTAGCTTCGCCAAGACGTCGATCACCGCCGCGCTGGCCGGCCTGTTCGTCATCGTCGCTACCCACCTGGTCGCACCCAGCAGGTTCGCCGTCGTGACCGCCCTGATCGACGCCATCGCCTGGGTGATCGGGGCGCTCTTCGAGGCCGTCGCGCTGGGCGGCGTGATCGCCCTCTACCGTGACGACGGCGAGTCCAAAGGACGAGCCGACCTCTTCCTCAGCGCGAACGAACCGCACTCCGAGCAGGCCCTGACGCTGGAGCGGCCCGCGTTCGGCATCCGGTTCCGGCGCGGATTGAGAAGTCTGGCCCGTGGCCGGTGGGCCCTCGTCGGCGATCGGGTCGAGATACGGTCATTCGAGGAGATCCAGAAAACTCTGGATGAGAATGGATGCCTGGACGGTCTGCCGTTCATGCCCGAGATGGCCGCGTTCTGCAATCGCCCGGCGTGGGTCTTTCGGAGCGTCGACAAGATCTATGACTTTGGGCGAAGCAAGCGGTTGCGGCGACTCCGGAACGTCGTACTCCTCGGCGGCCTTCGGTGCGACGGAAGCGCCCATGGGGCGTGCCAGGCGTCGTGCTATCTGCTGTGGAAGAGAGCCTGGCTTAAGGACGCGCAGGACGACGCCCCGGGGCACGGCTACCCGCGCCCGACCCTGGCCGCGCCCGCGGCCCGAATCGAGCTCGAGCCGGCGGTGAAGCCGGCTCGGTATACGTGTCAGTACACCCAGCTGGCGGCCGCGACGACGGCCCTGAGTCCCTGGGACATCCGCCAGGATCTGCGGCCGCTCCTGACCGGCAATGTGACCGTCCGGGCGTTCTGCGTGGCCGTGCTCACCCGGCTGTTCAACGAGGTGCAGGAGGCTCGGCATGGCACCGGCTACCCGGCCCCGTGGCGCGGCCCGCTCGCGAGAGCCCCGCGGGTGGCGCACGGCGTCGTCCCGGGCGACCGGATCCGAGTCCTCCGGCGGGATGAGATCGCGGTCACCCTGGACAAGCAGGGCCGAAACCGGGGCCTGCGATTCGACGACGACATGATCAAGCGGTGCGGACAGTCCTATCGCGTGCTGAAGCGCGTCGAGCGGCTCATCGATGACGCGACCGGGCAGATGCTGGAGATGAAGGCCCCCTGCATCGTGCTGGACGGAGCAGATGCGTCCGGAGAGTTTCTCCGGCTCCTGGCCCAGCACGAGTATCCGTTCTGGCGGGAAGTGTGGCTGAGCCCGGAGGCGGGTGTCGTCACCGACACCGCTCCCTCCGTGCTGAGACGATCCGGATGACACGCATGCCGCTGGTGAGCGTCGTGGTCCCCGTCTACAACTACGAGCAATACGTCGGGGAATGCATCGAGAGTGTGCTGACCCAAACCTATTCGAACTGGGAGCTCGTGGTCGTCAACAACTGCAGCACCGACCGCTCCGGAGACATCGCCGAGCAGTACGCCCAGAAGGATCCTCGCATCCGCGTTCACCACAACACCGAGTTCGTCGACACGTACCGAAACCACAACATCGCGTGCCGGCAGATCGCTCCGGACAGCGCGTACTGCAAGGTGCTGTGTGCCGACGACTGGATGTTCCCGGAGTGCGTGGAGCGGATGGTCGCCGTGGCCCAAGCGCATCCCACCATCGGCATCGTCGGGGCGTACCGGATCGACGGGGTAGAGGTCGGCTGTGACGGCCTCCCGTATCCGACGCCCTTCATCCCCGGGCGCGAGCTGGGTCGACTGACCCTCCTGGGCTCGGTCGGGGTCTTCGGATCGGGGAGCTCGGTGCTGTACCGCTCGGAGTGTGTTCGGACCCGGCCCGCGATGTACGACGAGGCGGACAACCACGCCGATATGGCCGCCTGCCTGGACATCCTGCGCACCTGGGACTTCGGCTTCGTCCATCAGGTGTTGACCTACACTCGACGGCACCCGGTGGCCAACACGACCTACGCCGAGATCATGAACACCTATGTCGCCGGCGAGCTGCGCCACCTGCTCCGTTACGGTCCCGACTACCTGACGCGAGAGGAATACGCTCAGTCCCTGGAGCGAGTGCTGGGCCGGTATTATCGGTTCCTGGCCCTCAGCCTCACCCAGCCGCGAGTGGCAGAAGTCTGGGCCTACCATCGAGCGGCATTGCGAGAGGCGGGGTACCCGGTGGAACGGAAGCGAATGATCAAGGCGGTCATGCCCTACTGGGGATACGCCCTGACGCACCCCAGGCAAGTGTCGGCCCTGGCGCTTCGATTGCTCGGATTTTCCGGCTGGGCCTCCTAGGGTGTGACGTCCATGCCACGGCAGGTTCTCTTCATCGAGAACAGCGTCGGACTCTCCGGCTCGACCGTGAGTCTCGCGACGCTACTGAACCATCTGGATCGGCGCCAGCTCGTGCCACATGTCGCCGTCTCCCGACCGGAGCAGGTCGCTTTCTTGAGGCAGCAGCTCCGAGAGCCCACCGACGTCGCCATGATCACCCCGCGCGGGGGTCTGAAAGGCACCCGCTGGCTCCGGCGACTGCTCGGGCCGGCCGGGAGCCACGTCCGGGGCCTCCGGCGCGCGGCCTGGAAGGTGGCGGGCTTCATCGATATGCTGATCGTCACGCTACCCTATTCGCTCCGTCTGCGGCGGTTCGTGCGCGGCCGCGGGATAGCCTTGATCCACCACAACAACGGCTTCGACATCGGCGCGGTGTTCCTCAGCGCGATGCTCGGCATCCCACTGGTTGCGTACCAGCGCGGCGACGAATGGAACTCCCTGACCGTCCGACGCCTGGCCACGAGAGTCACTCGCTTCATTGCCAACTCGGTGTCCACGCGCCGTAGCCTGGACGCGTTGGGCGTACCTCCTGAGCGTGTCAGGGTCATCTACCCTCCGGTCGACCTCGAGAGCTTCGTCGCCCGACGGCCGGCCGGGGAGGTCCGAGACAGCCTGGGGCTGCGATCCGGGCCCTGCTTCGGCATGATCGGGATGCTTCTGCCGTGGAAGGGCCAAACGGTGTTCCTGCGAGCTGCCGCGCGAGTGCTCGAACGGTTCCCGAACGCGCGTGCCGTGATCGTCGGCGGCCCGCCGTCTGGAGGCGAGGGCTATGCGCACGAGCTCCGAAGTCTGGCGCGAGAGCTCGGCATCGGCGATCGCGTCATCTTTACCGGCTTCCGCTCCGACGTGGCCGATATCTTGCCGGTGCTCGATATCGTCGTGCACGCTTCCGTCGACCCGGAGCCGTTTGGGCGCGTCATCATCGAGGCAATGGCCCTGCGTCGACCCGTCGTCGCGAGCCGCGCCGGTGGCCCTATTGAGATCATCGAGGATGGCCAAACCGGCCTCCTGGTGGCCCCGGGAGATCCAGAGAGCCTCGCCGCCGCCCTGATCGATTTGCTCGAGCGCCCCGAGCGTGCGGCCGAGCTCGGGGCGCGTGGATACCGGGAGGTGACGCACCGATTCTCGGCGGTGAGGAATGCGGAGCGTGTTCAGGAAGTGTACGACGAGGTACTCCGGTCGCGCGACATGCCGACCACCGGGCGAGCGCCGATCGACTCGATGCCGGGCGCCAAGCATGCCTTGTTTGTGGCCTTTCACTTCCCGCCTGAGGCGAGCAGCAGCGGTGTCCTACGGACCTTGAAGTACGCACGCTATCTCGGCGCCCACGGTTGGCGGGTCACGGTGTTGACGCTCGACCGGCGTGCCTATGACGTGCAGGACCCGAGCCTCGAGGAACAGATTCCTCCCGAGGTTCGAGTGGTGCGGACTCCCTTCCTGGACCTGAAGCGTACGCTCTCGATTCGTGGCGTGTATCCCGGGAGCCTGGCGGTGCCCGATCGCTGGATCGGTTGGTGGCCGTGGGCAGTCCGGGCGGGGCGGCACGTGATGCGGACGGATCCGGTGGATCTCATCTACTCGACGAGTCCTCACGCCACCGCGCACATCGTCGCGCTTCGGCTGGGCCGCGACGGCCCTCCGTGGGTCGCGGATTTCCGCGACCCGTGGTACGAGGAGCCGCCGGAGGCGGGAACCCTCCGGGTCGTCCACTGGGCGGGGCGACATCTGGAACGGTGCGTCGTCCAGCGCGCCTCCCGGGTCATCGCGAGCACCGGGCGGTTGCGCGACGCGCTCGCCGCACGCTACCGGGACGAGCCTCCGGAAAAGTTTGGCGCGATTCCAAATGGATACGACGAGGAAGACTTTGCCGGCGTCGCGGTTCAAACCGGAGATCGCGGTGGCGAACTGCTGATCGTTCATGTGGGTAGTCTGAACCCGATCTTCCGGGACCCGCGTCCGCTGTTCGCGGCGGTTCACGAGGCGGCGGCCCGAGGGAGCATCGACGTCTCGAAGGTGCGATTTCGCTTCGTGGGCGGTGGAGACTTCGCCGGATCGCGCGAGATGAGTCGAGCGGTGGCCGCGATGGGTCTGGCCGGCCGGGTGGAGTTCCTCCCTCGGGTGGACTACGAGCGCGCGCTCGCCGAGCAGGCGAGGGCCAGCCTCCTGCTCTTGCTGCAGGCATCGCCGGATACGGCGGATCTCGTACCCGCCAAGCTATACGAATACCTCCGAGCCGGACGACCCGTGCTCGCGCTGGTGGAGCCGGGAGCCACCGCCGAGCTGATGCAGGAGACCGGGGGTGGGTGGGTCGTGAACCCCCGGTCTCCCGAGGCGCTCTGCGAGGCCATGAGCGTCGCCTACCGCGCGTGGAGTGCCGGAACCCTCGAGGCCATGGCCGCGGACCCCGGATGTCTGAAGCGCTTCAGCCGCGAGCGGCTCGCCGCCGAGCTCGCGGTCCAGTTCGACTCCCTGGTGCAATCGAAGGCGCCCAGCGTATGAGAGCGACCCTGGTGGGGCACGCAAGCCTGCTCGTCGAAGCCGGAGGGGTTCGCATCCTGTCGGACCCGTGGTGGAAGGGGCCATGCTTCGGCGCGCAGTGGTGGCTGTACCCGGCACCCTTTCTCGAGGCGGTCAACGCCCGGCCGATCGACTACATCTACGTATCCCATGGGCATCACGACCACTTCCATCCGCCGACGCTGCGGACCTTCCCCAAGGGAACCCGGGTGCTCGTGGCGAAAGGGTTGGGTCTCGTCCCGCCTCTCCAGGAGATGGGACTGGAGCCCATCGAGCTCGGTGACGAGGAGCATCACGAGCTCGCGCCCGGCTTCGCGTGCCAGATCATGCGGACCGACGGAGACGATTCGCTCATGGTGCTCTCCGACGGGCACGAGATTGGGATCAACGTCAACGACGCCCTGCACTCGTCGCCCCGCTCGGTGCAGTTGGATTTCGCCAAGCGCCTTCGGGATGCCCACCCGTCTATCGACTGGGTCTTCTGCGGCTACGGAGTGGCCTCACACTTCCCCAACTGCTACGTGATCCCGGGCAAGAACCGTGAAGCGACCGCGGCCGCGCGCCAGAGCCATTTCAATCGCGCGTGGGCCGGCGTGATCAACGATCTCTCGCCGCGCCTGGGTCTGCCGTTCGCGGCCGATTTCGTGTTCCTGGAGGACGACCTGTTCTGGGCCAACGAGCCCACCCACAACAACGAACGGCCGACCGCGGCATTCCACCGTGCGTATCCCAGCTCAACGACCCGGGTGATCGACGCCACCGCCGGGTTCGTCATCGAGAATGGAGTCCCGATAGTAGAGAAGGTCCACGCCCCAGTCCGCAGTCCGGAGTTACGCCGTGCCTTTGGCGACTCGATCCGGCGCGTAAACCGCGAGCCGGCGCCGGACCGCAGCGATCTCGGCCGGGTATTGTCGCTGCTCCGGGACAGTGTGCGGGCGGGGCACACTTATTTTTCGTCATTTCCGGGGAGCTACCGCTTCCTGATCCGGCTCCGACAGCCTGGCCCCGGGATCCAGATCGAGAAGCACGGAGCGAAACTTTCGATCGACCTGGTCGAACCCGCGCAATTCGGAGCCGAGCGTTATGACCTCGTCTTCACGACACGGCTGGCGTACCTGCTGTCCAGCCTGACGACAGAATACGGCCACGAGACGCTCTTCGTCGGCTCCGGCGGCGTCTTCGAGTATGCCCACGCTTCCGCCACCCGGCGGGATTTGCATCGTGAGCTGACCGCGATGGTCAAGCCCGGGAGCGGTACGCTCAGACCCCGGCCCGGGGGATGGCGCGCCCGGCTGTCGCGACTCAAGCGGCGGGCCCGACAGCTTCTCGGCGACCGCGGAAAGGATCTCTATGACCTTCACGCCTGGACCGTGTTCACGCGTTGAGCAGCCCCCAATGATGCGGTGGGGCCGAGCGTGGCTTCTCGGCATCGCGCTTCTCGTCGCCGGCACTGGCCCGAGCACCGCGTCCTCGACCGCCGCGCCGCCCCCGCGGACCGCGAAGCCTGCGGGGGCGGCCGGCGGCCTCGAGGATCTGCCGGTCAACACCTTCGTCGCCCTCGAGCTGCCGTCTTTGGGACAGGGCATCCCGGGCCATGGCATGAAGCACGTCACCTGGGCATACAATCCGGTCAACAAGCGGCTTTACGCCGTCGGCGGAGACTATGCTGGGGAGGCCTATCAGCAGTCGTATCGACAGGAGGTCTGGTCGCTGTCGCTCGCCGAGCGCTGGACGAAGCGTGAGGTTCCGAGCGCCGGGTGGCGACTCGAGTATCCGTACTGTGGCCCGGCCGATCAGGTCCAGCCCAAGCATCCCGATTTCGTCGGGTGGATGTGGGACGCCAAGCGCACCCTCTTCTGGATGATGCCCGGGACCATGGTGGCCAGCAACGACACCTGTCCGGGCGAGACGGTGGACTCGAAGAGCGATCCCGGCTTTCTCCTCGGCAAGGTCATGACGTTCGACCCGCTCAAGCAGATGTGGACCGATCAGACGGCGAACGGCTACACCGCCGGTCCGGATATCGGCGAGACGTGGATGAGCGTATACGATCCGGTTCGGGACGAGATCGTCCGCTTCGGGTTCAACGGTGGGACCGGGGGCGTGGCCAACATCCTGGACGTCTCCGCGAAGCGGTGGAGAGTGGTGCCCCTCGGCGTGAATGGGCAAGGCCGGGAGGTCCGCCTCAACAAGGAGTATCTCGCTCCCGACTTCGTCGCTCGGCAGATCTATGGCATCGACGGGCTATCCGGGCGCTTGCACCGCTGGAGCATGGATCGCCGCAGCCTGACCGACCTCGGGCCGGTGCCCGGGGGAAGCCTGGGGTCCGAGAACATCACCCATCCGGTCTGGGACAGCGTCAACAAGGTGCTGCTCTGGTACCGGGCCGAGAACGACCTCTTCCACATCTATCATCCGGATCGGAAGCAGTGGGAATCGGTGCCGGTGGTCTCCAGCCCGCCCGGCGTGCGGCTCCGGGCGCGCGCGGTCGTCTTCGATCCGGACGAGAACGTGACGATGTTGCTGGGCGGCCTGGAGCCGGGGAACCCCTACCTGTTTCTCTACCGATACGGCGCGGTGAGTCAGTAGCCGCCGCCGGGGCCCTAGTCCCGCCGCCAGCTCCAGCACGACCGGATCTGCGCCTGCCGGAACACCAGCTCCATGAGCGGGTGGAGGTGCCAGAGTCCGCGAATCTGGATCGAGCGGCTCCAGTCCGACATGCGGAGCACGAGGCGTCCCTTCGGCGTCAACAGCTCCCGCAGACTGCGCAACCCGTCACGGGCCCGCATCTCGTCCCGCATCGGCAGGTAGCAGCTGAGCGCACGGTTGTTCTCGAGATCCGGCGAGCCGGGCGGCATTCTGTCCGGAATGTCACGGTTCCCGGGATACTTGTAGAGCTGAGGCCAGAACTCCCGCAGGCAGGCCCGCTGGAACTTCGTCGCATGCTTGTCCACCGAGGTGAAGTCGAGGAGGACGCGGAGATAGTCGAGATCCAGATATGGACAGACCGGCACGTGCCCCGGGGGTAGCAGCTGCTGCGACCACGGCGCGATGGCCCGTCGCTGACGGAGCAGCAGGAAGGCCAGCTCGCTGAGATTCTGTCGAGGCAGGAACGGCTTGACGTAGCTCTTCACCGTCTCGCGTAGCTCTTCGACGCTCGGCCAGACCTCCGGGTTCAGGATCGAATCGAAGGTGCTGCGAATGCTGTGACTCGCGATCGCGTCGGCCTCGAGATCGGGAGAGCGGTCCTCGATCGCGAGACCCACGTGGACGCTCCAGCCCACCGGGTCTCCGAGGATGTCGCCCCCGATCCCGTCGAAGAAGACGTTCGGCCGGCGCGGGAGTGCCTTCATCACGCTCATGGCCCAGGAATGCTCGCGGGTCTCCGCGTCCACGAGGACCCGCCTGGCCACGTCGTCGCTGACGTACTGCTGGTAGCTGTCCGGCTCGACGATCTGGTGCGCGAAGCCGAAATCGCGGGCCATCTCGGAGGCGAATCGCGCGTCGAGCTCCCGATGGCTCTTCTGGTAGGTCCGACACGTGATCGCCTGAAAATCGATCCGCTTCTTCATCAGGATCGCGAGCATGCGGCGACTGTCGAAGCCGCTGCTGAGTGGCAGCACGACGCCGCCCGCCTGGAGGTCGAGGCATCGCCCTACCGCCTGTTCCAGAGCCTCTTCCACCTCGGCCACCGCGGTCGGGCCCACGGCTCGGGTGCCCGCCGGTAGCCGCTGGAAGTCGAACCATGCCCAGAGCTTCTCTCCTTCGCCCGATACGGTGAGGGCGTGCCCGGCCGGCAGCCGCTTCACTCCGGGGCAGAGGCTGCGGTCCCCGACGATCCACGACGTCTGAACCAGCGTTCGCCAGGCTACGAGGTCCGGACCGTCTTCCTCGACCAGCAGGAATCGGGAGTTGGTGGCGAAGACGATCGCTTCTCCCAGGGTGCGGTAGTAGAGCGGTCCCATCCCCAGCACGTCCGTGAGCAGGGTGAGGGTCCTCCCGCCCGCTCCAATCACCGCGGCGGAGAAGACCCCGTTGTGCTCGGAGCGCAGGGCCCGAGCCCAGTATTGCAGGACGTCTGGGCCGGGAGCGTACGAGTGCAGCCGCGGAACGATGTAGCCCCGGAAGGCGGCACCGGAGCCGTCCTGCCCCGCGTGTACCAGCCCGGTCCCGGCGGGATGGACCGGCGAGGCGGCGCTGGCGAGTAGCCAGTTCGGCCCACCCTGTGATACGTGGGGCGCCGGAGGCGTGCCGACCCACTCGATCTGGATGCGCCGGCGCGGGTGCCAGACCCCGAAGAAGAAATTATCGCATTCGTCGGACGGTCCCCGGCCCGGCCAGCGAAATCGGATCGTCAGGTCGGGAAGGCTGCGGGCCTCGCTACCGAGAGCGGCGCCGCGGGACGGCATCGTCGAGAGACCGTCTCAGACGCAGCTAGGTCGCGTCGGGATCGGCGTGCTCTCGCGGAATCGGTTCGGCATACGTCACGTGCGGGATCGCCGGCGAGAGGAGCTCGAGGAAACGATAACGTCGACAGGCGTAGTCCGGGCGATTACTGCTCGTCATGAGAATCGGATAAAGCTTTTGCTTCGCATTCGTGGTGAGCACGACCTCGCCGCACTGAATGCGCGAGTCCGCGCCCGGGAACGGGCGAAAGCAGAGCGTGGTCTCGGTCGCGCGCTGGGTCATGTGTACGCCCGAGATCAGCGGCTCGAGCAGCCGCTCGGAGGCGTCGATCACCGCCTGATATCTCCGGGTTCGCTCGGCCGCCTCGGCCGGGTCGCAGACGCGACCCAGGAAGCGCTCCACGTTGTCGTGCTGCTTGCGGGTAACCTCGATGGGTCCCGCGTGCGCCACCGCCTCCGCCTGCACCCGCTCGAAATCATCGACCGAGATGTGCTCCGACTCCACGAGAACGTCGACCATGTCGTCACAGCGAAACTCCTGGATGAGGCCCCGAAGCCGGCCACAATAGCCCAGCGTGCTGGCGAGCGGGATATCGTTGATCAGGAGGGCACACATGTTGTCGATGACCAGGGAGAACCTTACCCCAGGTGGGTGAAAACGGGTAGCCCTTGCTGCAAACGCGGAGATCTGGCCCAGGACGAGGAGCTCGGCCAGACCGACGTCGAACGATAGGTCCTCCCGGCCGGGTTGCGTGCTCGCGTGGTAGCCGCCGCCCAGGTCGTAGAAGAAGTGAACCGGGACTCCGCGACGCTGGGCTTCGGCCACCACCCCCAACACGTTCGCTCGGTAGGGGGCGACCCGCGTCTTGCTCAGGTAACAGAACTCACGGTTCGTGAGCGTGTCGAAGACACGCTGGGGCGCCAGAGCCGGCTCGACGACACCCGGTGGTGCGCTGTCCGTCGCGCCGTGCAGGCTGGAGACCACGGCCTCCAGGTACGCCTTCAGCATCGGGATTTCGCCCTGCTCCTCGGCCGGCTCGACGGCTGCCTCCGACACATTGCGGTCTAGCATTGGGCTCCCATCTCGTTGATCTCAGGCCGGAGAGTGGCGGCGGCGAGAAGGTTGATCATCGACGACTACAGGACACGGAGCAAACCGGGTGCCAGCGGAAGATGCGCCGTCGCGTCTAACATATTGATTTGTCGACTCTTGGCGCTCTGTCGGGAGAGTATTTCGTTCCCATGAATGGGGAAGACGTTTCAGCGGAACGACCAAGATTGCATGGACGCGAACCCCCCGTCGGAAGATAGGACTGGGATCGCAGCGAAATTGAGCGGTTAGCAGCTGCGCATCCGTGCAACGGTTGCGTGGGATATCGACCCGTAGAGGGAGGTTGCATTGCCCCGGCGCGCTTCAGCGAGAGATGACGGCGTCCGGTACGTACCGGAAAGCCCACACATCTCTCAGCGAGATGATGTCCTTCAGCAGAAATACGTGGTTCTGTATGTCGTAGATCAGCCGGTTTCCGGATGCGGTCGTCGACGGCACTGGAGCCTTGTATGGCAGGGGAGTCCATACATCACGAGCCGTGTCGTACACCCACATGTCGCTTAGGGGGTCTCCAGCCGCCCCGCCCACCAGCAGGATGGTGCCCGTGTCAGGATCGAAGGCGGTATTGCCCGCGTAGCGAGCGGGTGGCGATAGTGGCGGTTTACGCTTCCGCCACTGGCGCGATCCGGCGTCGAAGGTCCAGGTCTCTCCCGACTGCCCGCCTCCGAACATCACGAACACGCGGTTTCGGCCGTCATACACCAGCGCGGGGGCCGCGCGGTCGGAGGGGCTGCCGCCGACCTCGGTCCATGTGTTCTTGTCGGGGTCATAGAGCCAGGCCGGGCCGCGGGTGCTCAGCATGACCCCACGATCGGGATCGAAGGCGCTGGCGACGCTGTGATAGAGATTCGGCTCGACCGCCGGGGTCATTCGCTTGCCCCGTCCGGCGCGGACATCGTAGATGTACGTCTGGTATCCGGTGTTGCCGTGCAGAGTCATGTTGCCACGCGTGATGTACCAGTCGCGACGCGGATCGATGACCACGTTGCCCTGATCGTGCCCGACGCCGGGGAGGTGTTCGCTCCAGGCGTCCTCGGTGATCTCCAGGACGTCCCAGCGGTTCAGGCCAAAATCGTAGGCAAGGAGCGCGTTCTGGTCCTCGCCACCACCCATCTCGAACGCGTGATACTTCGCGAAGACGAGACCTTTCTTCAGTCCCGAAGAGTAGACGAAGGTGCTGTATCCTTCGTCTCCGATCCCGTTTCCGGAGACCACGCCACCGGCCCGCAGATTTACCCACGTGTTCGCGGGCAGGCTGCTCGCGGCGAGCGGCTGCTGGGCCCGGCCCGACGCCAGCAATCCCCCGGTAGCGATGCACACCACCGTCGCCACGACGAGCCCGAGTCGCACGCGAACCCTCACGGGAGCGTCCTCACGTAGACTTGCTTCGTCGCAGGCGGCGGATTCTTTTCGGCCCACGCCAGGAACACGCCGCTCGAGCCCGCCCCGAGCGTGGGCCCATCGGGTGCGCCGGCCTCGCGGTCCACGTTCAGCGGGCCCATCGGAGCCTCCCATCCACCCCGGCCCAGTGCTCGCGCGTAGAGTCCGCCCCTCTGCCCCGGCGCGCCCTCGGTCCACGCCAGCCATGACCGCGAGCCGTCGGACGCGAGAGCCGGGCGCCCGGCTTCGCCGCGGTCGGGATCGAGGTTGAGGCTCCCGGGCGCGGCGGACCATACGCTACCGTCCCAGCTCTTGACGTAGATCTGGTTCTTCCCGGCCAGACCGCGCTCTTGCCAGGCGAGATAGAGCGCATTCCCGGATCCGGCCAGAGCGACGTAGTTCGCGAATCCGCTGCGCGAGACGTTGAGCGACCGACCGATCCGTGTCCACTCGGTTCCGGTCCACTTCGCCACGTGCACCTGCGCCCGCCCGCCCGCATTGGCGGTCGCGGCCTCCGACCACGCAACGTGTGGCGTACCGCCCGCGTCGATCAGGGCCAAGTCGATCATCCGCGTGTTGTCCGCGGACTCGGCCCGGAGATCCGGCCCGACGGGCAGCCAGCGGCCGCCGCTCAGACGCTTCACGACCACCACATTGTAGGTGCCGCGATCGGGGATCCGCCGCACCTCGATCCATGCCGCGTGGATCGCGCCGGCCACCGCGGCGAGAACCGGAGTGCGGGCCGCGACTTCCGGGTCGGTGTTCAGCGCCCGATTGGGCATCGCGCCATTGGCGTCGAGCGTCCACTGTGAGCCATCCCAGTGGGCTACGAAGACCGACGAGCGGATGTTGGTACCGTCGATCGCTCCCCAACCGTACCCGCCCCCTTCGTACCAGGCGAGGTACGGGGTGCCCTCCAGGATCGCCAGGGACGGTGCGTATCCCTCGGTCCACCGCCCACCGGGGTCTCGGTTGGTATGTCCGATACGGCCGCCCAGAGCCTGCCAGGATCCATGCACCCAGCGCTTGACCCACGTGCCAGCGTGCTCCCAGTTCTCCGGCCTCAAGTGCTGCGACCAGGCGACGTACACCGAGCCGTCCTTCGCGACGGCGATGGTCGGATGAAAGGCCCATCCCAGCGGATCAGCGCTCAGGCTCCCGCCGAGCAGTGTCGCGGGAGAATCCGCGGGCGCGGCGGAGCCCGGCCCGTGTAGGCTTGCGACCGCCGCCCCGACGAGGCCGAGGAGGACGACGATCGCGCGCTTCACGGCAGGATCACCAGAGCCTGGTTGATGAGTTGGATAGCCTTGGCCAGGTCCTCCGTTGCGTGCTGGAGATAGTCCGCCCGCGAGACACCAGCGCTGGTCAGGGACTCGATCGGAGTCCGCGACAAATTCCACGCAGTGTCGACCCGCTTGAAGGCCAGCTCCTTGATCGGATCCCGGATTATGCCCTTCTTGCCGTCGTTCCACTCATTCTCCAGCTCGAAGCCGTGCCGGCCGGCGCGCACCAGCGCGTAGGTCTCCCGAGCTTTCTTGATGAGAGCAGGATCCAGGGGCACCGAGTCGTCGAGCGGCGTCGCCTGCAGACCGGCCAGCACCTCACCGCCCAGTGTGACCGCTAGCCTCAACTGACCTTTGATCACCGCGGTGTCCCTACTCGACCTGAGCATGCTCTCGGGGACGCCCTGCGCCCGGGCCAGCCCCGCGGAACCTAGCAGGGCGAGCAGGGATGCGAGCGCAAGACCGAAACCCGAACGATGTGAACGTCTCATAGACACCTCCTTGGGGTCAGGCCCTGTCACGGCCGGCCGAGGCGGTGGCGCTCCGGAGCGGCAGAGGGGCGGTCACGAGCTCCTCGAGGCGGGGCAGCAGCGTGCTCCAGTTGTGATTCTCCTCCACGCAGGCTCGACCCGCGGCCGCATGGCGCTCCCGGACGGCAGGCTCGCGCAGCAGGCGCACCACCGCCCGGCCGAAGGCCTCCGGGTCTCCGGCCACCACCAGGTCACGGCCTGGAACGGCGGTGATGCCCTGGTACGCGGCCTCGCTGGCCACGACCGGCACCCGCATCGCCATCGCCTCGAGCACCTTGTTCTGGAGGCCGCGCGCGACTCGCAGTGGGACGACCGCCACCGCCGAGTCCTCGAAATATGGACGGACATCGTCGACCCGTCCGGTGACGACGACCCGGTTGCCGTCAGCCAGCTTACGGACCGCCGGCGTGGGGTCCATACCGACAATATGGAGCTCGACGTCGGGAACCTCCGCGCGCACCCTCGGCAGGATGTCCGCCACGAGGTGGCCAACCGCATCCACGTTCGGTCGATAGGACATGTTGCCGGTGAAGATCAGCCGGTGCGGGACATACGTGCCGCTCGGCTCGCGGCGAGACCGGAAATACTCGAGATCCACCCCGTTCGGGATGACATGGATCGGAGTCGGCACGTAGGCGCGCAGCACGTCTCGCTCGCGAGGCGCATTGACCGAGCACGCGTCGAACTGGGCGCCTAGCCGGCGCTCATAGCTCCGCACCTTGTGGCCCTCGAGACGGAACGCGAGCGACAGCGGCCACGGCGCGGTGCGGCTGTATTCGAGCCACTTCTCCGAATCGGCGTCACCGAAGTCCATGATGCGCCGGCATCCTCGGTGACTCGCCACGTACGGCCCCATCGAGGAGCAGTGCACCAGGATGGCGTCGAAGTGCCTGGTATCGAGCAGCCGCGACACGGTCCTCGCCAGCTCTGGCGAGTAGAAGTACCCGAAGGTGGATGGGTAGCCGGTGAGCGCGTGGAACACGAATCGGCCCCAGGCCGCGTAGGCGGGGATGCGCGCGACGTGAAGCTCGTGGCAGTGCTGCTCGAGCTCGCGCCCCTCGGCCAGCTCACCGGCCGTCCGGGCGAGTGTGGCCACCGTGACCTCATGGTTGCGGCCGAGGTGCCGGATCATGTTGAAGGGGCGGATCTTGCCGCCCCGTTTGGGCGGGTAGGGCAGCCGGTGGCAGAGAAAGAGGATCTTCATCACCCTTCGAAGGGGCTCCCGAGGGCCGCGTAGCGAAGCCCGGACACGGACTCGAACTGCCGGGCCTCGAACAGGCTCCAGCTGTCGAACACGAAGGCGGGCCGCTTCAGCCGACGGGCCAGCTCGGGGACCCCGGCGGTCAGGTATCCCGCGTGGTTGTTCATGATGATCGCCCCATCCGCGCCCTCGAATCCCTCCTCGAGGGTGCAGGCCCGCGCCCCGAGCTCGGCGATGACCTTGTCCGAGGTCACGAAGTCGTGTCCCCAGACCTCGACTCCGGCGGCCTGCAGGCGCGCCATCAGTGGGACGGCGGCCGAGCCGCGGACGTCCTCGGTGGCGGGCCGTCCCTTGAAGGCAAACCCGGTCACGAGGACCCGGGCCGGGCCGCCAGCGGAGCGCCCGCGGCGAAGCTCGGTGAGAATCCGGTCCGCCACGTGATCGGGCAACGCCTGGTTGATCCGCCGCGCCTCCTCGATGACCCGCGGTCGGAAGTCTATCTGGTGCAGGCTGTCGATCAGGATGAGGGCGTCCTTCTCGAGGCAGGGGCCGCCGACAAACCCCGGTCGGGCCACGTTCGAGCGCGGATAATCCACGTTGGCCGCGTGGATCATCTCGCCGGCGGACAGCCCCATGCGCTCCGCGATGAGCGCCACCTCGTTGGCGAAGGCGAAGGTGAGGTCGCGGTACGTGTTGTTGATGAGCTTGATCATCTCGGCCGCCTCGAGCGACGAGACCCGCACGGTCTTGGGCGTGATGAGGCGAAACAGCCGCTCGGCCCGCTCAATACTCTGCTCGTCTAGGCCTCCGACGATCTGCGGGAGCGACCGCATCTCGGGAATAGCCTTGCCCTCGATCGTCCGCTCGGGACAGAAGGCCAGGCCGAACCGATCGCGGTGGCGCCGGATCTCCGGCAGCACGATGCTGCGAGTGGTGCCTATGCTCACGGTGCTGCGGAGCACCACCAACGGGTCGGGTCCGAAGCCGGCGGCGATCCGCTGGACCGCGACGCGGATCCGATCCAGGTTGGGCCGATCGGTCCCCGGTTCCAGCGGGGTGCCGACGGTGATGACGTAGATGTCCTGGTTGGCCGGCGGTGTCGACGTCAGCGTGAGGCCCTTGTGGAGATGAGCCCGCAGAAGCTCCTCGAGCCCCTCTTCCCGGAAGTCCACCCGCCCGCTGGTGTTGACGCGACTGATGAAATCGTCGTTGGTATCGTAGCCGGTCACCTGAAACCCTGCTTCGGCGAGCACGGCGGCCAGCGGCAGGCCGATGTGCCCGGTTCCGACGACGCAGATCTTCAATGGATCGCTCATGATCAGCTCCTGGCGCTCAGTAGTTGTTCGACGACATCCCGGCCGATACGGGACTCGACTGGCCGGAACTTCCCCGACGGGACGGGAGGCAGCGCGCGGCCCTCGACGAGCTCGACGCGCATCTCGGCCCCGAAGAGAATGCGGAACTTGCCCAGCAGGTCGTCCAGCTCGACCCGCGTCATCGGCCGGACCGGTACCAGGTGAACGACGATGCGGCCGAGCTCCTCCTGCACGACGCGCGACTCACGGATCACCGGGATCTCCCGGAGAATGTGCATGACCGACGTGGGGTGCAGGACCCGGCCGTGCGCGGTCACCAGGAAGTCCAGGAGTCGGCCCTCCACCGCCTTGATCTTCGGCAGGCTGCGGCCGCAGGCGCACGGCGTGGGGTCGAGCCGGCCGATGTCGCCCGTCCGATACCTGATGGTCGGGAACGCGAGCGAGTCGAGGCACGTCAGGACGATCTCCCCGCGGCCGTCGGCGTCCGGATCTTTGATCTCCAGGTACGAGCCTTCCGCAAAGGTGTGCATTCCTCCTTCGGGACACTCGAACGCCGCGAGGCCGCCGTCCCGGCAGCCGTATTCCTCGGCGACGCGGCACCCGAAGGCCGCCTGGATGGTCTCCCGCTGGAAATCGTGGAGCGGCTCCGCGGTGGTGAAGACGACCCGGAGCTCGGCCGGGCCCGGGATGCCCTCCCGCTGAAAGTAGCGGGCCAGCAGGTACACCGCGTTGGCGTAGCCGTAGACGAGGCGGGGACGGTACCTTCGCATCGCTCGGGCGTGGGCCGGCAACGTATCGGGGCCCAGCTGGAAGGCATCGAGCATCCGCGAGTTCATGAGGAAATCGCGAAGCTGCCGGATCCGATCCTGCCGAGTCGTCTCGAGCGGCGAGCCCCAGACCAGCACTTCGCGAGCCCCCGGGTCGACCCCGTACCAGCGATGGGCCCGAAACCGCGCCGCCTCCTGGATACCCATGCGGCCCATGTCGACGAGGATCCTGACGGGAGACCCGGTGGACCCGCCGGAAGACCGCGCGTGCACTCCCACCAGATCGGCGCGAGCTCGAATGTCGTCGAATCGACCCTTTAGGTGCTCCCGGGTGAGATAGGGGATACGCTGGAAATCTTCGTAGGACTGTATCCGACCCGGCGCCAGGGCGTGGTCGTCCAGCAGGCCCCGGTAGTAGGGCGTGTTGGCGTAGGCCCACTCCACGAGCGCCAGCATCCGCTGAAGCTGATACTCGCGAAGTGCGGCGGGCGGCAGCCACTGGGTCCGCTCCAGCTCCCGGAGCCAGGGGAACGTGGGCTTGCGCTTGAGCCGCTCGTGTAGCGGGAACAGGACATCCCGGACCAGGCGCTCGTTCATCGGGTCTCCTTGAGCGCGTGGTGGATCTCCTCGATCGCTTGCTCGACGGCATCCGCCCAGTCGAACTCCCGGGCCCGCCGCACCAGGGCTTCCCGGTCCCAGCTACGCTCCAGCGCGGCCTGCAGCCCAGCCTGTAGCGCCGCGACGTCCCCGTACGGGGCCAGGATGCCGTCCATGCCGGACCGGACGATCTCGGGGACCCCGCCGACCTCTGTGGAGACCACCGGCACGCCACAGGCCAGCGACTCCAGCAGCACGTTCGGGCACCCCTCCGAGCGCGTAGCGAGCACCGAGATGTCGGCGGCGTTGAACCACCGGCCAACCTCCGCGTGCGGCTGCGGCCCGATGAAGCGTACGTGATCGTCGAGCCCGAGCTCCGTGATCCGACGGCGTAGCGCCGGGACATAGTCCGGCTCCTCCGGCCGGGCGCCCCCGACCATGACGTAGAGCAGGCGCGGGAACCGCTCGAGGAGCCCGGGCAGGGCCTCGACCACCGTGTGCTGTCCCTTCCACGCATACACCGCGGCGACGGTGAGGAGGATCGGGCGATCGGCCGGCAGATCGCAGGCCCGCCGCGCCTCCGTCCGGTCGCCGGGGGCGAAGCTTCCGAGATCGACCCCGTTCGGGATCACGCGGACGCGCTCACCCGGCACCCCGATCCCGATCGCGATACGTCGGAGATAGTCGGCCACCGCGGTCACCCGCGCCGCCCGACGGAGCGCCCACCGGATCTGAGGGCGATGGAGCCGATAGGTCGAGAGCCGGGCGATGCTGCCGCGCAGCGTGATCACCACCGGGCAGCGGAACAGCCGCCCGATCAGGGTGGCAGCCACGCCGTCCGGGAAGGCGAAATGCGCGTCGATGACCTCGAAGGCGAAGCCGCGCCGCAGCCGCACCAGGAACGGTACCAGCGACAGCGCGTAGAAGAGGCCGTCGAGGGACTTGCCGTAGCGCGGCAGGGAGAAGAATCGCGGATGGTACACCGTGAGTCCGTTCTGGTCGTCCACGGGTGCGGCGCCCGCCCGATCGGACCGGATCCAGCGGTTGAGCGGGAACCATGGAATCGGCGCGATCACGACGACATCGCACCGTCGGGCGAGGCGCGCGATGCGCTCGCGAACGAATACCCCCCGATTGGGCTGCGTCGAGTTCGGGAACGTGGAGCTGAGCACCAGGACCCGCATCAAGCCCCCCCGCGATAGACCGGCAGATACCGGCCCACGATGCGATCCCAGGTGCGCTCCTGCTCGATGAACCGTCGGGCATTGTCGGCTACGTGGCGCCTCAGGTCCGGCTGCGCGGCCAAACGCGCCGCCTGCTCCACGAGCGACTCCGCGCTCTCGGTCTTGAAGAGGACGCCGGTCTGACCGTCGTCGATCAACTCGGTATGACCGCCGATGTCGCTCGCGAGAACCGCGGTGCCCGCGGCCATGGCCTCGAGCGGCTTCAGGGGCGTGACCATCTCGGTGAGCCGGATGCGCCGACGGGGCAGCACCAGCACGTCCATCAGAGTGTAGAGATCACGCACCTCGTCCTGCGGGATGCGGCCGGTCAGCACCACGGAAGGTCCGGCGCGCCGCACCGCCTCGCGCAGCTGCGTCTCGTCGCGCCCGCCGCCCACGATCAGGAGCCGAGATCCCGGGAAGCGCTCCAGAAATTCCGGAGCCGCGTTCACCAGGAACGGGAGCCCTTCGTAGTGACTGAACGAGCCCACGTAGCCGAAGACCGGAGCCTGCCCGAGGCCGAACCGGGCAGCCAGCGCCTCGACGCGCGGCCGCCGCTCGAGCCACTCCGGATCCACCCCGTTGGGGACGACGGTCACCCGTTCCGCGGGCACGCCGCGCGCCAGGACCTCGGTCCGGATCCCGGCACAGATGGCCACCACCGCGTCGGCCCGCCGAAGCAGCGTGGACTCGAGGGCGCGACTGACCCGGTACCGGGCAGAGCCCTCGGCGAACGTCCCGTGGTTGACCGCGGCGTCCTCCCAGAACGTGCGCACCTCGTAGATCACGCGGATTCCCAGTCGCCGCGCCGCCCAGAGCGCCGGAAGCCCGTTGAGAAGAGGAGAGTGGGCATGAATCACCGCGACCTGCTCCCGGCGGGCCACCTGGATGATTCGCCGGGTGAGCCGCGCCATCAGCCGCACCTCGCGGACAAACGGCAGACGGCCACCGGAGGGCCCGGTTCGGTAGTGGGCGATCCCCTCGCGCATCTCGCAGTCGTCCTGCGGGTTGCCGTGCTTGGGCGACGTGAGCACGATCGGCGACAGCCCCAGGCGTTTCTCGAACGTGACGATGCTGCGGCTGCGATAGCTGTAGCCGCTGGCCACCGGCAGTGAGTGGTCGAGGACGTGAAGGACCTTCATGCCGAGCCCCCTCGGCCGGGGGAGGCCGCCGAGCTCCTGGAGGCCGCCTGCGAGTCGACCGCCGTTGGCTCGCCCGGACTGGCCCACTCACGCCGGAGACCCTGCAGGCTGATCCCCTCGATCTCGGCTCGGAGCGCCCACGTATCGTAGGCATCGCTCACTCCGATGCGGACCACGTTGCTCGGATCGAGCCGGTTGAGGTTCGCTCCGCCATAGGCCGACGCGATCACCTCGTAGCCCGCGGACCTGATCTCGCCGACCACGGCGGGTGTCACGTCCTCACGGCCGCCGAACGGATAGGCGAAACACGTCACCGGGGCTCCCAGGCGGCGCTGGATCAGCTCCCGGCTTTCGACGATCTCTCGGCGCGCCTCCTCGAGGGGACAGCGCGCGAGATTGGCGTGGGTCATCCCATGCGAGCCGATGCCGAAACCCCGGGCCGCAAGCCCTTCCACCTGGTCCCAGGTCAGCGTCCGGAACTGGTGCGGGAAGCGGGCGTCGTGGGCGAACGGGCGCGATGTGCCGACCAATCCCGCGGTCACGAAGAACGTCGCGGGCAGCCGGAAGTGCTCCAGGATCGGCGCAGCGCATTCGTAGTTATCGGCATAGCCGTCGTCGAAGGTGATGACGACCACGTTGGGACCGAGATAGTGCCCGGCCGCGAGCGCCTCCCGGGCTGCCTGCAGTGTGACCACCGGGTAGCGACTCCGCACCGTGGCCAGGTGCTCGATGAATCGATTCACGCTCGTGGTGAGCTTGTCCTTGGACGTGTCGTTCACACGGTGGTACAGCAGGACGGTGCACCGTGTCCGACGCCCGAGCCGTAGCCAAATGTTCCGCAACCAGATCGGCCCGCCGGCCAGGCAGAACCGGTAGAGCGATCGCTTGAGGGCCTGCTTCAAGGCCGATTCGGGCGTCGTGCCAAGGCGCCGGTCCAGCGCGGTCCGCTGCGCTCGGGTCGGGGTGGTGAAGGGCGGCACCGCCGAAGCCTGCTGGGCGCGCGGGGTGGCTCGCCCGGACGCGATGTCATCCACCGCCTCGGCGAGAAGATCGGCGGCCAGTTCGTCCAGCTTGAGCTTGACGCTGTGCTCGGTGTCGGCGGCGCCGATCGGCACGGTGCCTTCGCGCACCACGTCTCCCGCGTCGAGCTTGGCCTCGACCATGTGGATGGTCACGCCGGCCTGCGTCTCGCCGTGGTACAGCTCCCAGAACGCCGGGGGCTGCCCACGGTAGTCCGGCACCTTGCCCTTGTGGACGTTGACCGAGCCCAGGCGCGGGGTCGCGAACGTCTGCCGCTTGAGGATACGGGTGCCGATGACCAGGCCCAGATCGGCTCCCATCCTCGCGAGATGTCCCTGGGCCTCCTCGGAGTTGAGGGAGTCCACCGTCACGAGGGGGATGCCGTGGCGCGCGCACAGGTCCGGAAGCGACCAGACTTCGTCCGGGAAGATCGCCCGGCGGATCGGGTCAGGGTCGAACGGCCGCCGGAAGGGTCTCATCGCGCGCGTCGCCAGAGTGCCGAGCACCCGGCCCGCCAAGTAGGGAAGTCCGTCCCGCCGACCGCGCTTCCAGAAACGGCGAAGTCGCGTCTTCAGCGTGAAGACTCCGCGGTCGTAGACGACACCACTCACCGCCACGCCAGGCAGGGCCATGACCCGGCTGATGGCGAGGCGCGTGGACGGCGAGTCGAACCCGGTCAACACCACCACGCGGAACAGATGGGTCCGCGCACTCATCGTCGCGCTCGCTCGTCGAGGAGCCGGCCGTAGAGTCTCTCGTAGGCTCCGACCATCCGCTCCAGACTGAACTCGGCCTCGGTGTGGTCGCGCGCGGCGCGGCCCTGCTTGGCGAGGAGCGTCGGGTCGTCCAGATAACGGCGCAGGGAAGTGGCCAGCGCGGCCGGCGAGCGAGCCTCCACCAGGAAGCCGGTGCTTCCATCGGTCACCAGCTCAGGATTGCCTCCGACGCGGGTCGCCACCACCGGTAGCCCGGTGGCCATCGCCTCCAGGATCGTGTTGGAGATGCCCTCTCCGACCGAGCAGAGAACGAACACGTCCATGGCGGACAGAACGGCCGGGACGTCGTTGCGCTCCCCGAGCAGCCGTACGCGCTCACGCAGCCCGAGCGCGTCTACGGCCGCCTCGAGATCCTGCCGGCAAGGTCCATCCCCGACGATCAGCAGGAGGGTCCGGGAGTCATCGGGGAGCTGGCTGAATGCCTTCAGGAGGCCGACCTGATCCTTGACGGGGTCCAGACGCCCGACGGTGCCGATGACGACGTGCTCCGGACCGAGCCCGAGCGCCGCCCGTGCCGCCTGACGTCCCGCGGGGCCGAAACGCTGTGTATCCACCCCGTTGCAGATCGACAAGACCTTGCGGCGGGGCACTCCGATGTCCTCGATCAGCCACCGAGACAGGTCCCGCGAGACGGTGACGAACTGACTGACCATCGGCGAGAGCATCCGTCGACCGATTCGCCGGACCCGATTGCGACCCTCGGGATCGCTCGCTTCACGCCCGTGCTCGCTGTGGATCACGATCGGCACGCCGGCGAGTCGCGCGCCGATGATCGCGTCCACGCAGCTCCAGTTCCGGCTGTGCACGATATCAGGACGCAGCGCCCGGAACAGCCGGGCCATGCGAAACGCGTTCCAGCGATCGGGCCGGTGCTGCTCGGCCATCGCAATGACCGGTACGTCCTCGGGAAAGCGCGCCCGCATCGGGCCGTCACCGGCCGGCGTCACCACGACGTGCCGGAAGCCAGCCCGGAGCCGATCGGTCAGGCGGGCGACCACGTTCTCGAGACCCGCCACCCGTAGCGTCGGGATGACGTGCGCAATCAGCGCGGGCCGCCGTCGCGTCGCGAGCGACCCCTCCGGGGCGCTCACCTCCTGCGCTCCCGCCGAGATCATGCCTTGCTCCCCACGATCCAGAAGGCGTGCGCCGCGACGGCGCGTACCCCGGGCGTCGAACCGAGCGCGCGCTTCAGCCAAGGTCGGCCGAGCGGCTCCGCAAGGCCGGGCAGGGACTTCGGGGGCAGGATCACCCCGATGCGCTCGAGAGGCCTCACCCCGTGGGCCACCATGGCGCGTTCGACGATGCGGGGGGTGCCGTAACGAAGATGGCTGGGCTGCCCCTGACTGAGCGCGGTGAGGCGTCGCACCACTGCGATCGGATTCCAGGCGTTCAAGGTCTCGACGAGCAGGGCGCCTCGGCCGGATAGGACTCTCGCCATCTCGGCGATCGCCGCGCCCGGGTCCGTCAGCACCTGCAGCACGCCCACGCAGGTCACCGCGTCGAACGATCCGGAAGGAAATGGCAGCGCGTAGCTGCTGCCCGCCACATAGCGGCCGAGCCGCCCGGGATCGGCGGCGGCAGCCCGGGCGAGGCTCGGCAGGGAGTAGTCCAGCCCGACCACCGCGTGTCCACGTTTCCCGAGCAGGCGCACGTAGGTTCCGGCCCCGCACCCGAGCTCCAGCACCCGGCCGCCGGCCGGCAACATCCCTCGGTCCAGCAGGCCCTCGAAGATGGCCACTCGGTGCCGAAGGCCCGCCAGCGACCAGCCGGAGACCTGGTGCTCAGCCTGGTGGCGTGTCGCAAACCTCTCGAAGCGACGCTGCCACTGTTCCTCGAAGTCGCTCACGGCGTATCCACGTAGGCGCGGTGCCAGAGCTCCAGCACCATCAGCGCCCAGATCTGCGCGGAATGGTTGCGAGACCGCCGCTGGTGGGCGTCCCAGATCCGCCTCACCGCTTCGGGCCGCACGTAGCCCCGCGCGAAAGCCTGGCGCGAGAACAAGAGATCGTCCGCGACCTCGCGCAGGTTTCCCCGTAGCCATTCCGCCAGCGGCAGCTCGAAGCCCTGCTTCTGTCGGTGCACCCCCGCCTGCGGCAGCCGTGCCCCGAGGTGCTCCTTGAGGAGATACTTCGACACCGCGCCTCGATACTTGAGCGAAGCGGGCAAGCGCGCCGCGAACTCCACGATCTTGTGGTCCAGGAGGGGTGCCCGGACCTCCAGCGAGCACGCCATGCTCATCCGATCCACCTTGACCAGGATGTCGTTGGCGAGCCACGTCTTGAAGTCCACGTAGAGCACGCGAGATAGGGGATCGGCGTCCCGCACCCGGTCGAAGTGGCGCGAGAATGCCTCGAACGGATCGTGTTGCCGAACCTGGTCCAGGAACTCCGGGCTGCACAGCGCCTGCCGCTCCTCGTCGAGGAAGAGCGACATGTCGCGGAAGTAGGCACGCTCGAAGGACTGACCGAGATTGCTCATCACCAGCTTCAGGCGCAGCGGACGAGGGATGCGCTCCGACCGCGGGTAGATCCGGGCGAGCGGGCCAAGGACCCCGCGCCGGATCGGACCCGGGATCATGGTGCGCAGCCGGTTCTCCAGGCGGTGAATTCCGTAGCGGCGCTGGTATCCGGCGAAGATCTCGTCGCCACCGTCTCCCGAAAGCGCGACGGTCACCCGCTCGCGCGCGGCCCGCGACACGTAATAGGTGGGCAGCGCAGACGAATCGGCGAACGGCTGGTCGAGGTGCCAGACGAGCCGTGGCAGGTCCGCCACTGCGTCGGGCTTCACGATCAGCTCGTGATGGTCGCTCCCGACGGCCTGGGCCACCGTGCGGGCGTGCTCGAGCTCGCTGTGCGTGCTCTCGACGAATCCGACGCTGGTGGTTACCACCGGCCGCGCAGACTGGCGGGCCATGGAAGCCACCACCGCCGAGGAGTCGACGCCGCCGCTCAAAAATGCTCCGAGCGGGACGTCGGCCACCATCCGCATCCGGACCGCCTCGTCGAACAGCTCGGTGAACTCCTCCAGCGCCTCCCCGGGGCGATGCGGGCCGGTCGGGTCGAAGATGACGTCCCAGTACTCCTGGAGGCGTACGGTGCCCCGCTCCCAGACCAGGATATGAGCGGGAGGCACCTGGCGAATGTCCTGGAACACCGTGTTCGGGCTCGGGATACAGCCGAAGGTGAAGTAGTCGTCGAGCGCCTCGACGCTCACGCGCCGCTTGATGCTCGAATCCTGCAACAGTCCCTTGATCTCGGAGGCGAAGAGGAGCCGCTCGGAGTCGGCGTGGTAGTAGAGCGGCTTCTTGCCCGCGCGATCGCGGGCGAGGACCAAACGGCGCCGGCGATCGTCCCAGAGCGCGAAGGCGAACATGCCGCGGAGCCGGGTGACGAAGTCGAGCCCGAATTGCTCGTACGCGTGCACGATCGTCTCGGTGTCCGAGCGGGTGGCAAAGGTGTGCCCGGCGGCCTCCAGCTCCTGGGCGAGCTCGGCGAAGTTGTAGATCTCGCCGTTGAAAACGATGGCCACCGTCCGCGTCTCGTTGTAGATCGGCTGGTCTCCGGTCGAGAGGTCGATGATGCTGAGCCGCCGGTGTCCGAGACCCACTCCGGGTCCACGGTGGAAGCCGTCGGCATCAGGACCGCGGTGCCGGATCACGCCGGTCATCCGGCTCAAGAGGCCAGGATCCACCGGATGACGAGGATCGGTGCAAACCAGACCGGCGATGCCGCACATGTCAGGCGCTCACCCGTACATCGCTCGGGGGCGTGGCGGTGGCCCACTGGCGCATCCACAACTCGAAGCAGACCAGCGCCCACAGCCGGGCAGAGCAGTCGCGCCGACCCGAGTCGTGGACCCGGAGCACCCGCTCCACCTCCGCCGGGCGGAAGATGCCGCGCTGCCGCGCGGCCGGAGACAGCAGGATGTCCCGCGTCATGTCCCGAAGCTCGGAGTTGAACCAGGTGCCCAGCGGGACCCCGAAGCCCATCTTCGGCCGGGTGAGGATCTCGGTCGGAAGGGACCGCAGCATAGCGCGCTTGAGCAGATGCTTACCGGTCCCGTTCCGGAGCTTGAAGGTCGACGGGATCGTCGCCACGAACTCCATCAGCACGTGATCGAGCAGGGGAACCCGCGCCTCCAACGAAACCGCCATGCTCGTCCGGTCGACCTTGGTCAAGATGTCGTCCGGCAGGTAGGTCTGGATGTCCAGGTGCTGGAGCGTCGAGACGTAGTCCGGCGCGCCCGCCTCGGCGGCGAGGCGCCGAAAGAGCGCCACGTCGCCCGCCGCGCGTCCCACCGCCGCGAGATCTCCGGAGAGCAGCCGACCGGCGGTGCGCCGTCGTTCGTAAGCCACGAGGCGCAGGTAGCGTCCGAGGCCACCGGCGCCAAGAAGCTCGGCGTAGGCCTGGCCCCGAGCCTCGACGGGCAGCATCCGCCCGGCCAGGGCGAGCAGGGGTCGCGCCAGCCGCCCGACCCCACGATCGAACCGATCGTGAAGCTGCTGGGCTCGAGCGTACCGCCGGTACCCTGCGAAGTTCTCGTCTCCGCCATCGCCGGACAGCGCGACGGTGACATGCTCTCGCGTGATCTTCGATACGTAGTACGTGGGAATCGCCGAGGAGTCGGCGAAGGGTTCGTCGAAATGCCACGCGAGCTTCGGCAGCACGTCGACCGCATTGGGTTTGACCACGAGCTCGTAGTGGTCGGTCCCGTAACGGGTCGCCACCTGGCGGGCGAAGGCCAGCTCGTCGAAATCGGCCTCGGCGAACCCGATGGAGAACGTGCGGATCGGTGTCGCGGAGGCCTGGGCCATCAGCGCCACCACCGAGCTCGAGTCCACGCCCCCACTCAGGAATGCGCCGATCGGAACGTCGCTGACCATATGGCTCTTGACTGCGTCGGCCAAGTGGCTCTGGAGCCGTTCGAGCCACTCTGATTCTCCGGTCCGGTGGTCGGGCGCGAACTGGAGCTGCCAGTACCTCGACACCACCGGCGTCCCGCCGTCGAGCGGCAAGATCAGGGTCGAGGCGGGTGGCAGCTTGCGGATCGACCGAAAGATCGTCCTGGGCGCCGGCACGTAGTGGTAGGTCAGATAGTCGGAGAGCGCCTCCTGGTCGAGGTCCCGCGATACGCTCCGATCCGCCAGGATCCCCTTGATCTCCGACGCGAAAAGCAAACGGCGTCCATCCCAGGCATAGACCAGGGGCTTGATGCCCGCGCGGTCGCGGGCCAGGAATACCCGACCCGCCCGCTGGTCCAGGACCGCGAAGGCGAACATGCCGCGAAGCCGCCTCACGCAGGCCGGTCCGTCGACCTCATAGGCGCGCAGGATCACCTCGGTGTCGGAGCTCGTCCGGAAGTGAACGCCCCGGCTCTCGAGCTCGCCGCGCAGCTCCCGGTAGTTGTAGATCTCGCCGTTGAATACAAGCCAGATCGCCCCATCGTTGCTCGCCATCGGCTGCTCACCGGTAACCAGGTCGATGATGGCGAGACGTCGATGCCCCAGACCCACCCCCCCGCGACAGACAAAGCCCTCGCCGTCCGGGCCGCGGTGGGCCTGAACGGTGGTCATGGCTCGGAGCAGTCGCTCGTCGACCGGCCGGCCCGTGACGTCAGCGACCCCTGCGATCCCGCACATCTCAGCCTGCCTCCACCGAGGTCACTTGAGCTGCTCCCACTGGTGCGGGTAGTACACGTGACCGCTCGCCTGACGCGAGCTGGCCCGCTCGCCGTCCACCAGGATCCGCACCGCCCGGCGCTTGATGTCGTAGTAGCGCTTTGTTCCTGGATCCAAAGCGTGAACGCTGAGGGTGTACACGCCCTTGTTCAAGATCAGAGGATCGAGCCGCAGCCGCACCACACCCCGATCGACCGCGCCGTTGATCTTCACCGCGTCCGGGTCGGTGGACACCCCTCCCAAGGGGTACCCCTGAACGTCCTGGATGGAAATCAGGAACACCGCGCCCGGCATAGCCTGTGAGGCGGAATACGACACGTCGATCAGCACCGCGTCCCCCCGATCGAAGCGGGATTGCGGATGCTGGAACTCGTCGGCCAGCGACACTCCCAGGATACTGATCTCCTTGCCGATATCCCTACCCCCCAGCCCGCCGGCCTCGTCGTCGCCCCCGATCTCCTCGGTCACGTGCTCGAGGAAGGCATCCACCACCGCGTCCGGCTCCCCGATCATTCGGACCGCGCCCTGATCGAGCCAGAGTACGCGCTTCGAATGCTCGGTGATCGTGGTCAGGTTATGCGAGACGAGAATGATCGTCTTGTCCTCTTCCTTCAGCTCGGCCAGCTTGTTCAAGCACTTGGCCTGAAAAGACGCATCCCCGACGGCGAGGATCTCGTCGATCAGCAAGATGTCAGGATCGGTATGCGCCGCCACCGCGAAGCCCAGTCTCATCTGCATACCCGAGGAGTAGTGCTTGATCGGGGTGTCGATGAAACGCTCCACCTCCGCGAACGAGACGATCCGATCGAACTTGCCCTGAACCTCTCGCCGCGACATCCCCATGATCGCGCCGTTCAGAAAGATGTTCTCGCGTCCGCTGAGCTCGGGATGGAACCCCGCGCCGATCTCGATCAAGGCGCCTAGCCGACCCCGGGCCACGAAGGACCCCCGGGTCGGTACCGTGACCTTCGACAGGATCTTGAGCAGGGTGCTCTTGCCGGCCCCGTTCATCCCGACCAGGCCAAGAATCTCCCCCCGCTCGAGTGAGAACGTGACGTCACGTAGCGCCCAGAACTCCTCCCGCGGCTCGACCGGACGCCCGAGCAACCGGGATCCGAGCCGCACCACCTCGTCCCGGAGCGAGGTGACGTGCCACCCGCGCCGCAGTCGGTACCGCTTGGCGACGCCGTTCAGATCGATGACCGTATCGGACATTTCGAATCGTTCCTCTCAGATCACGTCGGCGAACGTCCGCTCGGCGCGTTTGAAGACGGGGAAAGCCACCGCCACGATCGTCAGGGTCATGACGAGGCTGACCGCGAGAGCCGACAGGTCGGGGGCCTCGCCCAGCAGAACCGCGCGGCGGTAGCCGTCGATGATGCCCGCCATCGGATTCAGCATGTAAAACGGCCGCAGCCAGCCCGGAATCACGCTGATCGGGTATCCCACCGGGCTCGCGAACATCCACAGCTGCAGCATCAGGGGGAGCGCGTGGCCAATGTCTCGAAAGTTCACGTGCGCGGCGGCGGTCAGGCTGGTAATGCCGAGGCCGAGGAGGATCTGTAGCACGAGTAGCGGGAGCACCCACAGGATGGCGGCGCTCACCGCAATCTTATAGTAGAGCAGCATCCCCGCGAACAGCACACAGGCGATGGTGAGATCCAGGCAGCCCGCGAGCACCACCGAGGTGAGCAAGGTCTCCCGCGGGAAATAGATCTTCCGGATCAGGGTCGCGTTCGCCACCATGGCCATGGTGCCGGTGCTGATGCTGTTCGCGAAGAAGGTCCAGAAGATGAGCGCGCTGTAGGCAAAGATCGGATACGGCACGCCGTCGCTCGGCACCTTCGCGAAAACCGAGAAGACGAGGGTGAATACCAGCATCATCGACAGCGGCTGGAGCAGCGCCCAGGAGATCCCGAGCGCGGTCTGCTTGTAGCGGGCCTTGATGTCGCGCTGCGCGAAGCTCACGACGAGGTCCCAGTGACGCCAGGTGCTGGCAAATGCCTCAAGCATGTCGTGTCCTCGGAAGAGATTGCTGCCGGGCCGCCAGCCTGGCTCGCAGGGTGGGCGCAGCCGGCTGGGCAGCCAGGACCTTGGCCTCGGCCTCATGTGAGAGATGCCCGAGCAGGATCCCGGTGGCGATCATGAGGAAGTAGAGGTCGAAGTACGCCACCCCCAGGAAGGCCCCGGCCACCAGATACGGATAGATGGCCAACTCGGTCATCTCCGCGTAGCGCGACAGGTAGCCGTGCTCGGGATCGTCCCGCCAGCGCTTCCGGAGCCGCCTCAGCGTACCGAGAGTGCTGAGCAGGATGCTGAGGTAGATCACGAACCCCAGGACGCCGTGCTCGCTCAGGATCTCGAAGTACAGACTGTGAACGTCGCGAACCGAGAGGTAATCGTTGCCGTAGTACGTGTTCCAGATTTCGGTGTTCCACAAGGCCTTGAAGCCTTCGCCGAAGAAGGGATGGGCGACCGCGATGCCCGTCGCGGTTGCCCAGGCCTCGAGTCGTCCCTTCGCCGAGTTGTCTCTCGTCTGGGCCGACTCCTGATCCGAGATCGACCCGATGCGGGCCTTGAGCGCGGTCGGAGCCAGGGGCGCGGCGATCAGGATGACGACGGTCACGATGGTCGCGAAGCGCAGGCGCCAGGGCGAGCGCCAGATCAGGACGCCAATGATGACCGCGAGCCCGAGGAAGGCCCCGCGGGAGTAGGTGAAGAGAATGGTGATGGTGGTGCCCGCGAACATCGCCTTCATGAGGTTCTTGAGCCAGACCCGGGACTCCTCACGCGAGAGGTACAGGAGTAGCGGTAGCACCATGGCGAGAGCGAGCCCGAAGGTGTTGTTGTCCTCGAAGAAGCTCTTGTCCGGGCCGAAGAGTCGACTGGCGCCGCCCGTCCGCAGCACCCAGATGCCACCTTTCAGCCCGTAGAAGCCCAGGCCCAGGGCCGGGACCATGTAGAGGTACCGGAGCCGGGTCCGGTCCTGGAAGAGACACATGGTCACCAGGGTCATCAGCAGGATCTTGCTGACCCAATTCCACTTCGCCCACGCCAGCTCCTGGTTGAACGCGAAGGCCGAGGAGAGCGTGATGTGGGCGAAGAACAGGAGCATGAGGGCGACCGTCACGGAGCGCGGAAGGGGCCGGCGGTCCTTGGTGAAGAGGAAGCCCGCGAGCGTGGCGCCTCCCACGAGTGCGGCCAGGGGCAGGGTGCGGCCGAAGCCCCAGGTGAGCGCGTGGGGCACCATGTAGGCGATCCAGAACCAGCCGAGGACGCCGATCCAGGGCCGCATCAGGCTCACCGGGACGAGACCCCCTAGCACGGCCAGGAGGATATAGTCGCGAAGTCCGGTCATGAGTGACCGCGCCTACTCGACCGTCACGCTCTTGGCCAGGTTCCGCGGCTGATCGACGTCGCAGCCGCGCAGGACCGCCATGTGGTAGGCCAGGAGCTGGAGGGGGATCACGGTCAGGAGCGGCGCCAGGAGATCGGCCGCGGCGGGAACCTCCAGGACATGATCGGCGCGGCGGGCCATCTCGTCGTCACCGCGATGGCAGATCGCGATGACGCGGCCCCCGCGCGCCTTGACTTCCTCGACGTTGCCCACCATCCGATCATACGAGCTGTCTCGAGGAGTCAGCACGACCACCGGCATCCTCTCGTCGATGAGCGCGATGGGCCCGTGCTTCATCTCGCCCGCGGCATAGCCTTCGGCGTGGGCATAGGAAATCTCCTTCAGTTTCAGGGCACCCTCGAGCGCGATCGGGAACTGCATGCCGCGCCCCAGGTACAGGAAGTTGCTGTAGGCGGTCAGGTGGCGCGCCAGCCCGGCCGCCGCCTCCTGGACCGCGAGCGCCTCGGTCATCAGGGCCGGGATCTCCTGCAGCTCGGCAATCCGCTTCTGGCTGTCTCGCCCGGTGAGAAAACCCTTGCCGAGGCCCAAAGCGAGGCCGAGCAGATAGCAGGCCGTGATCGTGGTGGTGAACGTCTTGGTCGAAGCGACCCCGATCTCAGGGCCGGCGTGCGTGTAGATCACGCCATCCGCCTCGCGAGCCAGGGCCGACCCGACCACGTTGGTGATGGCCAGCACCGGGGAGCCTTGCTGACGCGCGGCCCGGACGGCGCCCAGGGTGTCTGCGGTCTCCCCGGACTGCGAGACCGCCACCACGAGGGTGTCCGGACCGAGGACTGCGTCGCGGTACCGGAACTCGGAGGCGATGTCCACCTCGGCCCGGAGTCCAGCCAAGCGCTCGATCATGGATCGACCAGCGAGGGCCGCGTGGTACGAGGTCCCGCACGAGACCAGAACCACCCGTTCGACCGCGGCGATGAGCTCCGCCGTCAGGTTGGCTTCCGGAAGGACGACCGAGCCGCTTTCGGGCTCGACCCGGCCGCGGAAGGTGGCCGCGACCGCCTCCGGCTGCTCGTGGATCTCCTTGAGCATGAAGTGCGGATAGCCTCCCTTCTCGGCCATTGCGGCGTCCCAGGTAATGTGCGACGGGGCGCGCTCGACCGGCTGGCCGGCGATCGTCGACAGCACGACGCGCTCGCGGGTCACCTCGGCGATCTCGTTGTCCTCCAGGATCAGAACCGTCCGGGTGTGCGGCAGCACCGCCGGGATATCGGAGGCCACGAACGTCTCGCCCTCTCCCAGGCCCACGACCACCGCGCCGGCACCACGCTTGGCGGTGATGACGAGGCCCGGCGCGTCGGCGGCCAGCACTCCCAGGGCATAGGCTCCGCGGATCTGCCCGATCGCCCAGCGCACCGCGGCCACCAGATCCTGCCCGTTGGCGCGCGCCGACTCGATGAGGTGCGCCATCACTTCCGTATCCGTCTCCGAACGGAACCGGTGCCCCTCACGCTCCAGCGCGGCCTTCAGCTCGAGGTAGTTCTCGAGGATCCCGTTGTGCACCACGACCAGTCGGTTGGTGCAGTCCGCGTGCGGGTGGGCGTTGCCGTCCGAGGGTCGGCCGTGAGTCGCCCAGCGTGTATGACCGAGTCCGGTCGTCCCGGCGAGCGGGCTCCGCTCAATGGCCTGCCTCAGCCGGTCTATCTTGCCGACGCTCCGGCGCACGTCCAGACCGGTCGGGGTCTGGACCGCGATCCCCGAGGAGTCGTACCCGCGGTACTCGAGACGGCGAAGACCATCCACGAGGATTGCGACCGCATCCTGCTGCCCGATATAGCCAACGATCCCGCACATTGGACTGGCCTCCTTGGCTCAGGCGCCCGTTTGCTGGTAGCGGGCCAGCTTGAGCGCGTACGTCGGAAGATGACGCTCCCAGGGTCCGCCGCGGCGGAGCTCCAGGAGCGAAGTGGTCGATGTGTTCAGTCCGCGGCGCGTGGTCACCGCGCAGGCGAACCCCGCGTCCTTGACCAGGCGCACGGTCAATTCGGTGACGTCTTCCGCACCGCCGTTCGGATACGCGAACGCCCGGGGTCGAGTCCCGAGGAGCCGCTCGATCGTCAGCTTCGAGTCGTTGATCTCCCGCCAGGCTTCCTCGGACGAGAGCCTTGAAAGGATCGGATGCGTGACGGTATGCGCCCCGATCGAGAACCCGAGACCCCGAAGCGCGGCGACCTCGTCCCAGCTGAGCATCAGCCGCTTTGGGCCATCGAGGGGCCCGGCACCCAGCTCGATCACGAGCTGATCGAGCGTATGTCGCCGCTCCGCGTCCGGGAGATTCTTCAGATGGCCGAGTGCAACCTGCAGGGCCCGCAGCCGCTCCGCGGTCGAACCAAGCGGGAGCACGCTGTGCCGCCCGAGGGCGAGCTGGGGCCGAATGGTCGTCTTGAGGGCAAGGGCCAGCCGGTCGAACCACAGCATCTCGGAGGTGCCGATGTGGCCGGTGGTGAGGAAGATTGTAGCCGGCAAACCGTAGCGGGCCAGGATGGGCGCCGCATGCGTCAGATTGTCGCGATACCCGTCGTCGAAGGTGAGCGCGAGCGCCTTCCGCGGCACCTGACCGCGACGCAGACGTTCCACGAGGTCTTCCACGGTGAGGACGGTGTAGTGTCGCGCGATGTGCTCCATCCGGGCCGCGAAGAGAGCGGTCGGCAGCGCGGGCATGAACGGGTCGTCGTCGTCGTTGACCCGATGGAAGGCGAGAACCGGAAAGCCCTTGACCCGCCGCGCATACCCGACCGCGCTGCTCACCGGTCCAAGCAGACCGCTCCGGTACAGCACGGTGGACAGCACCCGGGTCGTCTCCGACTTGACGCTCACTGCGTGTCTCCGTGCCGGCGGTGCCACAACTCGAGCATCAGCACCGTCCAGAGCACGTCACCGTGGTAGGGGGTATGGTCCTCGGCGTGGCGCCGGAACAGAACCTCGAGCGCTCCAGGGGCGTAGTAGTTCCGCTCCCGACAGCGGCTCGACCGCAGCGTATCGTGCAGCAACTCCCGGAATCCGGAGTGGGTCTTGAGCCACTCGCCGACCGGCAGGCCGAAGCCGTGCTTGACCTTGGCGAGGATCTCGGCGGGCAGCAGCGAGGCGAAAGCGCGCTTGAAGAGGTATCGCTTCTCGGTACCCCGGACTTTGTCGCGGGCGGGTAACGTCCCGGTGAACTCGACCAGGGAGACATCGAGGAGGGGAAACCGCACCGCGACGCCGGCGATCTCGGCGGCCCGCGCCACCTTGAATAGATCGTTGTCGCCGAGGGTGATCTTGAGGTCGACTCCCATGAGCCGATTCAGCTCCGACCGGGCCCGCGTGCCCTGGTAGTGCCCACGGGCCACCTCCAGCGGAGTGTCGCCCTGGATGGCGGCCAGGAACTCCGGGTGGAGGAGCCACGCGCGCTCCCGGGCGACGAAGAACTCGCTGGAGTAGAAGCGGTCGGGATTCGGGAGCGACGCGCGCTGCACGTAGCGCTGCGCCTTCCCCAGCGGGCTCAGACCACCAGCGGGAAGACGCCGCAGCAACGGCTCGATCACTCCGTGGCGCAGCGGCTCCGGGATGAGCCCGTAGCGGGCGAGGACCTGCTCTCGACGGTAGCGCTCGTTGCCGCCGAAGATCTCGTCTCCGCCGTCGCCCGCGAGGAGCAGGCGGACCCCGGCCTCGCGGGCCATGCGGGCGCAGAGATACGTCGGAATGTTCGAGTTGTTTCCGAACGGCTCGTCGTAGGCCGACACCAGGTCCGGGACGACCGCGAAGGACTCGTCGGCGCTCACGAGCCGCGTGTAGTGGGCGGCGCCGAAGTGACGGGCGGCCAGCTCCGCGTACTCGAGCTCGTTGTAGCGCTCCTCCCGGAACCCGATGGAGAAGGCCTGCACCCGCTCTCCGGAGAGGCGTCCCATCATCCCCACCACCGTGCTGCTGTCGGTGCCCCCGCTCAGGAAGGCCCCGATATGCTTGACCTCCACTCCGAGAAGGGCCCGCCGAACCGCTTCCTCCGTCTGACGCCTCATCTCGGACGCGGCGGTATCCCGGTCGCGCCCGCGCTCCTCGTAGCTCATCTGCCAGTACGGCCGGACAAAGACCTCGCCGTCTCGCCACACGAGTACGTGCCCGGGCGGAAGGCGTCGCACCGCACGATACGGAGTCCGTGGGGCGGGCACCGTGCCGAAATTCAAGTACGCGTAGATCGCGTCGGGCTCCACCTCGGCGGTGGTCCCGTCGAGCGCGAGCGGCCCACGGACGCGCGAACTGAACGCCACGCCCGTCGCACTGACCGCGTAGTACAGGCGCTGCAGGCCGAAACGATCGGCGACCAGCACCAGGGTGCGGATCCCGGGCAGCCACAGGGCGATGCTGAGAGCCCCGCGGAGACGGTCCGGGAAGGTGGTTCCTATCTGTTCGTAGAGATGCCGGATGATCTGACCCGGCGAGCCGGCTCCCGTCGCCGAGTGAAGCTCGTCGATGTTGCTCAGGTCGAGCGCCGCCACCACCTGCCCGTCGGCCAACTGCTCCGCGCAGGCCTCGCCAAGGGTCAGGAGGAGTGATCCCGGCCCGACCAGGCGACTCGGACGGTCTGCGCCGGAGGCTCCCGCCACGAGCGCAACAGCGAGACGCTCATCGACCGGACGTCCGGAATCCCGGTGAATCAGGCCCGCGATGCCGCTCACCGTGCCCTCCGGTCGAGCAGCCGGCGCAGGGCCGGTACCGCGCGGGTCTCGAGGCCGTGAAGCATCGAGCCGTAGAGCCCACGCCGGAACACCCGGAGCTGGATCGTCTCGCGGGCGCCGGAGGCCCACCGGGCCTTGTACGGGTTCTCGCCCGGCCCCATGTCGTACTCGTGAACGCCCTCTCGCCCGAAGAGCGTACGGAGGATCTCGTAGCTCAGATGGCTGCCGGGAGACAGCTCCTCCGGCAAGCTCGCGTCGAAGTCCGCCCGCAGGGCGTGCACCCGGCCGTCGGCTTCGAGCTGATATTCGGTGGCGATCGCCCGTCCCTCCAGCCGAAGAATCCACACGCGGAGCCAGCCTCGGCGGCTCGCCCGTTCGGTGAGCGCGCTAAAGAAGGCTGGCATGCCGGGCATCGTGGCGATGGCGACGCCCTCACCGGCCTTCCAGCTCCGCCGTGATACGTCGAGGAGCTCGGCGAACACCGGAGAATCCACCGAGACCTGCCGGTACTCCTCGATCGAAACGGTTCCGGCCTTGACGAGGCGATTGCGCACGCTCCGAATCGTCTTTTTGAATCGCTGGCTCTTCGCCGTCCAGTACGTGTCCCAGGTCCCGGTGATCGTGACGTGAGGCGAGCGGAGTGTGGCCCCGCGCTGCCAGGAAAACCGGCCGGGCAGGGTCGTCTCGAGGGCCTTCACGGTCGGGGAGTCCACCGGAAGCGCGTTCAGATCGAGCACGTCCCAGTCCTTCCAGCGGTCCAGCTCGTCCAGCACCGCCTCGACCACCGGCTCCGGGCGGCCGGTGATCAGCCAATCGGTGAACGCGGTATCCGGCGCGGTCAGCATGCCCAGGACCCGAACCGGAGCCCGATGCAGGGCGCCCCGCCGGCGGGCGAGCGGCACCACTGCGACCGGACCGGCGGCGTCCTCGACCACCAGCACCTCCGCGCGGCGTGGCGGTGCCCCCGCCTCCCAGCAGCACGCAAACCAGTCATGGCTCAGGAAGGGGGACGAGTGTCCGCCCTCCCGAGCGAGATCGGTCCACAGGGGCGCCAGGGCCTCGAAGCCCTGACGGCTATCGATTCGCCGAACCTTCATAGCTGGGCTCGGGCCAGGGGCTCCGCAGCAGGTCGGGAAGCGGTACCGGTCGGCGACTTGACACCCTCGACGAGATGGACGAACTGCGCGGCCATGTGGCTCCACGAGTACCGCTCCGCGACGAGCCGCCGTCCCCGGGCCCCGATCTCGGCCCGCATCACTTCGTCCGCAAGCAACTGGACCACCTTGCGGGCGAAGTCCTTCGGCTCGTCGGCGACGAGCACCTCCTCGCCGCCGCCCACCCCGAGCCGTTGCCGCACGCCAGACGTCGCAACCACGGGCAACCCCGCCGCCATCGCCTCGAGCACACTTCGCTGGATGTCGGCACTGTGGTGAAGAGGGGCGACCGCTACCAGCGCCTGGTGGAGCAGCGAGGTGGGATCCGCGACGCTTGCGGCAAGCTCAGCGCCCGCGAGGGCATTGCCCAGCGGCGGGTGACCCGCAGGCTCCTTGCTCACGATGACGAGCCGCGCGTTGGGCACCCGCTCGCGAATCAGCGGCATCACGGTGCGGTGGAACTCGATCGCGTCGCGCACCTCCATCTCTCCCGCGAGGGACGTGTTCAAAACGACCGTGGGGACCTTCGAGCGGGTAGCCGGCACCCCGGGGCTGTCGACGTCCACGCCGTTCGAGATCACGCTCATCGGAGCATCCGGGGCGAAGCGTTTGACGATCTCGGCGGCTTCCGGGCTGGCCGCCAGGCAGCGCGCGGCCCGGCGGGCGGCCGCCGCCTCCGCGGCACGGAGACGGGCCGCCTCGGTCCGGAAGAAGCGGATGCTCGGGAACGATCCGCGAACTCCTCGCTGCAGCCACCACTCCGAATCGACCTCGGCGAAGTCCACCACGAGCGGCACCGTCTTGTCGATGGCGAGCGCGTACTGGATCATGCTCGACGACGAGACGCAGACCAGATCGTAGGGCGTGCGGCGCAGCCGATCACCGAGCCGCGTACGAAGGGCTTCGGACCTGAAGTACGACAGGGTGCACGACTCCCCGGCCGCGAGGCTGACCGCGCCGGTGAGCGACTTCCACGCGCGGGGCACCGCCGCGAATTCCAGGTCTCCGAACTCCGAGCGGAGCGCCGAAATCGACCCGGCAGTGTCCGGATTGTCGGTGACGAAGGCCAGCGTGAGATGGTGGCTCCGCGCCAGCAGCTGGCGAGCGAACTGATACTCGCGCATCGCCCGTACCGGCCGGCGCGGTGGAGGCACCCAACGCCCGAGCATCAGGATGTTCATGGCAGGTACCGGGTCAGAAGCGGACCGACGAGTTTGGTCACGGGCAGGGGCATTCTTTTCCAGGCCTCAACGGCGAGGTGCATTTTCGGGTTCGAAGGACTGAGATTGGGCATCTGGCCGCCGTCGATCAGCGCGTACTGATACGGCAGCGGTATCGGCTCGAAGCCCCAGTGGCGCTTGAAATTATAGGCTCCGGTTCCCTCCCGACTGCGACCGAAGTCGAAGGTCCGATAACCGGCCTTGGCCGCGTGGCAGAGCAACTCCCAGTACATGAAGTCGTTCACCGCGAACGCCAGCGCCTCCTGACGGGCGCCGCCGTAGTACGGCAGCACCTGATCCTCGAAGAGCAGCGTGAGCACGCCGGAAACGGGTGCCGAATCCTTCCAGATCGTCAGCAGCTCACAATCCTTGCCGAACTCCTCGCTGATGGCGTGAAACAGGCGCCGCGGAAAGACCGGCGAGCCCAGGGAGTGAACGCTGTGCGCGTAGATGTCGTAGAAAAGGTCGAGATGCTGGAGCCCGAACTCCGCACGAAGCCCGTGCTTCAACCCCTGGCGCGTCATCCGACGCTGCTTGCGCGGAATCGCGTTGAGGTTCGCCTCCTCGCTCGATTCGATCGGCCGGGAAAAGGTGACGTATAGCGACTTGGTGGGCAGGTCCACCTCCTGGCCGCTCCGATGCCGGAGCTCCACGTACTCGGCCTTGACCCGCCCGGCCAGCTCCCGGGACGCCTGGACCAGGGCCTCCCGGGCAGACGCGCTGGTGGCGCAGATTCCACCGTAGACGCCGTACGGTACCGACACCAGCCCGCGTCCGCCGAGCAGCCCGCGCACCTCGAACAGCGGAAGGACGCCCTCCAGGCCACCTCCGCGAACCGCCATCAGGTAGTGGGCACGGTGCCGGAAGGCGGTCTCGACGGCTCGCCTCCACGCCAACAGATGGAAGGGGCTACCTCCTGGCGTATTGCGGACGAAGGCATCCCAGTCAACGGTCTCGGTGGTCAACGGACGAACGTCCACCGGACCCTCCTAGCGCCCGAGGCCCAGCAGGACACGCACGATCCGTCCCGCCGCCTTGCCGTCCCAGAGCTCCGGCAGATCACCGACCGGCCACCGTCCCTCGGCGACGGTGCGCCAGCTCTCGTAGATCGCCTCCTGACTGGTCCCAATCACGCGGTTGCTGCCGCGGCTCACCGTGATGGGCCGCTCGGTGTTCTGCCG
>Ga0210384_10000886_pt1 | contig 43086 bp, 38 predicted proteins | sample IncBWH2MmetaG_FD_160574 | JGI IMG/M metagenome (GOLD analysis project Ga0210384, IMG submission 160574) | Forest soil microbial communities from Barre Woods Harvard Forest LTER site, Petersham, Massachusetts, United States - Inc-BW-H-2-M | ecosystem: Environmental > Terrestrial > Soil >... | reverse complement strand
GTCGTCGTCACGTTCACGACGGTGAACCTCATCGTGGCGGTGATCAATCTAGTTCCCGGAAAGGTGCGCGATGACCTGTCCAACGACGGCGCCATCCTCTGGGAACTGCTGCTGCACGTCACGCGCGGCGCGCCGCATCCGCTGGCGAAGCAGCACGCCGCATCGCCGCTGTTTCCGCGCGAGACCAATCTGACCGCGATCGCGGACATGCTGCCGCCCGGCTTCCAGGTCGGCGTCGAGATGCTCAACGACGATTCGACAACGATGGAGTTCGTGATGGCGGTACTGCAGAAGTACCTGGCGCTCGATGCCGAGGCCGCCAAGGCCGCCATGCTGCGCATCCACGCGCAAGGCGGTATGCTGTTCGCGCTGGCGGATCGCGCGCAGGCCGATGCGGTGGCAGACGGCATCACGCGCGAGGCGCGCGCGCAGGGACACGTGCTGGTGTGTCGGGCGGTCGAAGCCGCGGTGGCCTGAGCACTCGTGGCGACGATCGAGCAGTAGCGAGTGTCCAAGGTGCCAGGTCTTGCCTGGCAAGCCGCATCACGTTGGCGATGGTCTTGAAGACGACCCGCTGTTGGAGTTGCCAGGCAAGACCTGGCACCCATCCCTGCTGGTCTCCCGGGAACGCGCGCACGTCGCGGGGCGGAACGTTAGCGCCGGGGCGTCAGTTGGGGCGATGCGGTCACGCTGCCGGGACTTCACCCCGCGAGACTTGGGGCCGTCGGCCGGTCGCAGCCGTTCTCGCAGCGCGGCTGCCGGCGTTGAAGGTCAGTCGACGTGAATGACCAGCGGCGGCTGTCCAAGCCAAGCCGTCAACTGTGCCTGGACGACCCCCCGCAACTCCTCGAGCGCGGCGGTGTCGATTTCCTTCCAGCCGAGAAGACGCCGGCGCCGGCTCGTCGCGACACGTGCCCTGAACTTTCCCGCCAGATCGTCGTCGGTGAAGACGTCAACGGACAAGCGCAATCCATCCGACGTGGACCACATGAACCAGCCCCAGTCCTCCTCACCGGTGTCGAACCGGCCGTAGCGCGCCTGGAGTGCCGGCAGCAGTGCTGCAGAAACAACGTCGCCGGCCACGCTGCAGCTGTTGATGTAGCGCGCGCGGTCGGTCACTTGCACGTGCTTCGTGAAACTCAGTTCGTATGGCATGCTCGATCTCGCGCGAGGTTTCCGTGCAGCGTACACGTTCCGACCACGAGGCGCGCGCTCAAACGGTCGCCGACGAGAGTTGGAGGTCCCATGAAGAAGCTGGCTGTCGTACTCGCCCTCGGTTCGGCCGCGCTTGCGGCCCACGGCCACGTCGATCGCTTCTTCACGCTGGCGGACGATGGCGCGATCCCGGAACTGCCCGAGGAGTACGCCGCAACCAGGTTGAAGATCGAATTCGATCCCAAGGCGCCGGGGCATGTCGCCGCAATCGTCCTGACGGTGCCGGGCCATGAGACCCAGGTTCCGCCATGCCTTGTGCGCAAGATTCCGCCTTCATCCAGAGAGAACCTGGTACTCAAGGGGTCGTGGTATCACGATCCTGACATTCTGCCGCCCTATGTCGATGTCAGCTTCAGGGCGGACGTCCGTGCTTCGAAGCGATCGGCGGAGGAGGGGGTCGAGCTCCTCTTCAGTCTGCGGGATGGCCAGTTGATCTCGGCGCAACGTTGGGTCGTGACGTCGGGGCGATACGGGCCGGGGTCGACATCGTTCCCGCTCAGGTGCGACTAGCTCGTCGGCAATTCACCCCCTCGGCGCCCGCCGCGCCGCCCTAGCCGGCGCGCTCGTCGAATCGCGCACGATCAGCTCGTGCGGCAGCACCCGCTGCACCGCCGCCGTCGTGCGCGTGCCGGGCGTGCCTTGCACGGTGGGCGTGCCGATCAGCAGGTCGACGGCCGCGCGCGCCATCGCCACCGTGGGCTGGCGCATGGTGGTCAGCGGCGGCCACACCAGCGCGCTGGCGGGCGAATCGTCGAAGCCGGCGATGGCGAGGTCGCCCGGCACCGCGAGGCCCTGGCGCTGCGCCGCGGCCAGCACGCCCAGCGCCATGTCGTCGTTGCTGGCGAAGACGGCGGTGGGATGGTGGCGCAGCTTGAGCAGCTGGTGCGTGGCGGCCACGCCGGACTCGAAGCGGAAGTCGCCGGCTATCACCAGCTCGGGCGCGAGCTCCACGCGCGCCGCCTTCATCGCCTTGACGAAGCCCTGCTCGCGCAGCGCCGACGCCGCCTGGTCGGCCGCGCCGCGGATGAACGCGATGCGGCGGTGGCCCAGGCTCAGCAGCAGGTTGGTGATCTCCTCGGCCGCGTGCACGTCGTCCATGCGCACGCTGGGCATGTCCTTGCGCTGGCGCGCGGGCGAGACCAGCACCGTGGGCGTGCCGCTGTCGTGCAGCGCCTTGAGCACGTGCGGGTTGTCGCACAGCGGCGGCGTCAGGATCATGCCGTCGGGGCGCAGCGTGGAGACCATGCGGTGCACCTGCTCGCCGAGGTCGTGCGCGTCGTTGTCCATCGATTCCACGACCAGGTGATAGCCGGCCTCGCGGCAGCGCATCGTGGCGCCCTGCTGCACGCCCGAGACGAAGGCCGCGCTGGGGTCGAAGTACAGCAGGCCGATGAGGAACGAGCGCGCGCCGGCCAGGCTGCGCGCCGACTGGCTGGGCCGGTAGCGCAGCTCGGCCATCACCTGCAGCACCTTGTCGCGGGTGTCCTGGCGCACGCCGGACTCGTGGTTCATGACGCGCGACACGGTCTTGATCGACACGCCGGCCTGCCTGGCCACGTCGCTGATCGTGGTGCTGGCCGCCGGCGGCGCCACCGGCGGCGTGCGCGAATGGGCCATCAGGCGACGCTCCGCGCGGGCGCGGTGCGGGCGCACATCGCCTCCACCAGCGCGCGGTGGTCGGGCAGGTCGGCGGCGGCGCGGCGGGCGACCTGCGCGATCGTCGCGAATTCCTGGCGCGCGTCGGCCGCGCGCGGCCACGCGGCGCGCGCGTGCGAGAGATCGGTCGGATACCCCATGCCGTACAGGACGTACTGCCAGCTGGAGGGCGGGTACATCTCCAGGTCGACGATGAAGTCGAGCCGGTGCGGCGGTCGGCCGCGCCAGCGTGCGAGCAGGTCGCGCAGCGTGGGCGTCCACGACGCCGGGTCGGCGTTGTCGCGCCAGAACGCGGTGTCGTCGCGGCGGGTCAGCGCGTAGTGCAGCTTGAGGAAGTCGACGATGCGCTCGAAGCGTGCGCGCATCTGCTCGTTGAACGCGCGCGCCGCCGGCGCGAAGTTGCCGTCGGCCGGCAGCAGGTAGCCGATCAGGTAGGCGGCGGCCTCGATCAGGCCGATGCCCGACGACTCCAGCGGCTCGAGGAAGCCGGCCGACAGGCCCACGGCCACGCAGTTGCCGATCCATTGCGTCTCGCGGTAGCCCACGTCCAGCTTCAGGGTGCGCGGGCTCAGCGCGTCGGCGGCCGGCCCGATATAGCGGCGCAGCACGCGCTCGGCCGCGTCGTCGTCGGTGTGGCGGCTGGAGTAGACGTAGCCGATGCCGCGCCGGCGGTGCAGGCCGATGTCCCAGGTCCAGCCGGCCTCGTGCGCGGTGGAGATCGTGTACGACGGGATGGGCGTGGCGTCGGCCGGGTAGGGCACCTGCAGCGCCAGCGCGCGGTCGACGAACAGCACGTCGCTCAAGGGCTTGCGCGCCGCGCCCAGCGCGTCGCCGATCAGCGCGGCGCGGAAGCCCGTGCAGTCGATGTAGAGGTCGGCGCTCATCGCGCCGCGCTCGCGGGTGGCGACGCCGGCGATGTGGCCGTCCTCGCGCAGTTCCACGCGTTCCACCGTGGCGATCACGCGCTCGACGCCCAGCGTCTGCGCGTGCGTGGCCAGCAGCGCGGCGAACTTGCCGGCGTCGAAGTGGTAGGCGTAGTTCATCGGGCCCAGCCAGTCGCCGTCGCCCGTGCGCTTGGGCGCGCGCGAGGCGTCGGCCACGTGCTGCTGCATCGACACCGCGTCCGCGAAGGCGCGCGGCGTGCCGTCGGTCGCGCCGGCCTCGCCCAGCAGCCAGTAAGGCATCAGCTCGGGCGCGCCGGGCCGCTGGCTGGGCGGGTTGAACGGATGGAAGTAGCGCTCGCCGGGGCGTGCCCAGTCGACGAAGCTGACGCCCTGCTTGAACGTGGCGTCGCACTCGCGGATGAAGCGCGCCTCGTCCAGGCCGATGGCGCTGAGCGTGCCGCGGATCGACGGGAACGTGCCCTCGCCGACGCCGATGATGCCGATCTCGCTGGACTCCACCAGCGTCACCCGGATCCCGCCCGCGGCGGTGCCCAGCGTGCGCGCCAGGAAGGCCGCGGTGAGCCAGCCGGCGGTGCCGCCGCCGACGATGAGGATGTGCTGGATGGGCTTCATGGGGGCTTGTCTCCGGAGCGGTGAAGCGTGAGGCCTCCCGCTGTTTCTCGGCGCTGTCGAGGGCCTCGGTACTTTCCCGGGGCCGTTTCGACCGCTTCTTATAGGCGATCATATCGACAAAAAGACAACGCTGTCATTCCGTCGTTGACAGCGTTGTCATCGATCGGCATCATGCGATTCATTCCAGGGCCGACGATGACTGGAAACGCCGCACAGACGGCCGTAGCTGCACCACCAAAAAACTGGAGACAACGTGACTACTCGCGCTCAGAAATCCCGGGGTTCGCTCGCATCCCCGATCCACCTGGCCGTCCTGGCCATGCTCGCCACGACGGCCGGGGCCCAGGCCCAGACCGCGCAATCGCCGGCCGCCGCGGCCAGCGCCGCCGCGCTCGACACGCAGGAGGTCACCGTCACGGCGACCAAGCGCACCACCACGCTGCAGAGCACGCCGCTCGCCGTCACGCCGATCAGCGCCGCGGAGCTCGAGAAGAACCATGTGCAGACGATTGCCGACGTCGTCCACCTGGTGCCCAGCTTCCAGGCCACCACCGAGGGCGACCACGGCGTCATCACGATGACGATGCGCGGCATCGGCAACGACAGCGCCAAGACCGAATACGCCGACCCGGAAGTGGCGCTGTTCATCGACGGCATCTACGCGCCGCGCGCGGAAGGCGCCGCGACGCTGCTGTTCGACATGGACGGCATCGAGGTGCTGCGCGGCCCGCAGGGCACGCTGTGGGGCCGCAACTCCACGGTGGGGGCGGTCAACATGAAGACCGCCAAGGCCGAACTGGGTTCGAACTTCGGCTCCGTCGAAGGCGGCCTGGGCAGCTACGGCCGCTTCGGCACCCGCGCCGCGTTCAACTTCGCGTTGACCGACACCTTCGCGCTGCGCGCCGCCTTCGTGCACGAACAGCACGACGGCTATGTCAGCTACCAGAAGCCGCCCACGGTCGCGCTGGCGGACCAGCAGGCCGCCGTCAACGCCTACAACCTGGCCAACCCGACAGCCACCGTCGCGTTCCGTCCGCTCGACCCGAACACCTTCGTCCAGACCGGCCCGAAGTACAACTCCCAGGATCAGAGCGCCGCCCGCCTGAGCTTCCTGTGGAAGCCCACGCGCGACATCTCGTGGAACGCGTCGTACGAGAAGTTCATCGACCGCGGCACGCCCGACATGAACCTGCTGCAGACGCCGCGCGCCGGCACCAGCTTCTGGTCCGCGCTGATCAGCGTGGCGCCGCAGCTCGATCGCAACGTCAACACGCTGCGCAGCCGCGTCGACTGGAACCTCAGCGATGCGGTGTCGCTCGCCTACATCGCCGGCTACTCGGACTTCAAGGGCTCGTCCGACTTCGACCAGTCCGGCGGCGCGACGGCGCCCACCAGCTTCACGACGGGCGCCAAGGTGCAGGAAGACCGCACCAACTGGTCGCACTACAAGAACTACAGCCATGAGCTGGAAGTGCAGTCCACCGGCAAGCGCGAGGTCGACTGGATCCTGGGCCTGTACTACGCCGCCGAGGACAACGGCATCCGCTTCGACATCCCGATCTCCAACGGCACGCAGCAGGGCACGATCAACTGGCAGGGCTCGTTCATCCAGCCCAAGGAGACCGTGGCCTCCGAGGCCGCCTTCGGCCAGGCCACCTGGAACCTGGCCAACGACACCCTCCACCTGACCGGCGGCGCGCGCTTCACGCACGACGATCGCAAGAACGAAGGTGGCACGAACAACGGCTGGACCGGCAACCAGGCGGTGCCGCAGGTGCCGCTGGATCCGGGCTCGGATCCGCTCGCGGCCGGCAGCGGCTTTTCCACCTACCAGCACAACGACGGCCACTACACGGGCTCGAAGGTGACCTGGCTGGCGCGCGCGAACTACGACTTCTCCAAGACATTCATGGTCTACGGCAGCGTGTCCACCGGCTACAAGTCCGGCGGCCTGCAGGACGGCGGCCTGCATTACGGTCCCGAGACGCTGACGAACTACGAGGTCGGCACGAAGAACACGCTGTTCAACGGCACCGTGCACTTCAACAACTCGCTGTACTACGAGGACTTCAAGGACTTCCAGTTCAGCGCGCCGGTGACCAACCCGGACGGCTCGCACTCGCTGGCCACGTCGAACGCGAAGGGCGCCAAGGTCTACGGCTTCGAGACCGAACTCTCGGCCAACCTGACGCCCGACGACCGCGTGCAGGTGGGTGCCGCGTACACGCACACGGAACTCGGCTACCTGCTGGCGGGCAGCAACGACTATGCGCTGCCGGCCTGCCCCGACCCGAAGATCAGCAGCTGCCTCGACGTCACCGGCCACCGCCTGCCGCACTCGCCCACGGGCTCGATCACCGCGCAGTACGAGCACACGTTCCGTTTCGCTGACGGTTCGAAGCTCGCGCCGCGCGCGAACCTGCACTACGAGTCGGCGAGCTGGCTGAGCGTCTTCAACATGGGCGAAGGCGACGCGCAGAAGGCCTACACCCGCACCGACCTGGGCCTGCGCTACACGGCGGCCAAGGACTGGTACGTGGACGCCTATGTGCAGAACGTCGAGAACGGCCGCATCAAGACGAACGCGCAGAACTCGTTCGGCGCGTGGCAGTCGCAGTACATGGCGCCGCGCACCTACGGCGTCAACGCGGGCTTCAACTTCTGATGCCCCGCGGCGCTCTCCGGCCGGCGGGCGCCGCACTTTCTCCGAGCCCGGTCGTGCGCCGCACGGCCGGCTTTTCCCGGCTGCGACGGCCCCGTCGCAGCCTCTTTTAGAACACCATGTCCTCCTTGCTCCGGGCGTTCCTGCTCGCGGCCGCCGCATTGTGCGCAATGGGCGCCAGCCGCGCGACGACCACGATCACGCTCGCCACCTTCCCGGATCTCGACCGCGCCGCCAGGGCCGCGCTCCCGCGCTGGCATGCCGCGCATCCGGACGTGGACGTGAAGATCGTCTCGCTGCAGTACGCCGACCACCACGACCGGATGACGACGGACCTGGCCACCGGCTCGGGCCTGCCCGACGTGATGGCCATCGACTTCAAGTTCATCGGCAAGTTCACCGGCTCGGGCGGCTTCGAGGACCTGTACAAGCCGCCGTACGACGCCGCCGGCCTGCGCGCGGCGTTTCCCGCCTACACGCTGGCCCAGGCGACCAACGCCAAGGGCGAGCTCAGCGCGCTGCCGGCCGACATCGGCCCCGGCACGCTGCTGTACCGCGCCGACCTGCTCGCCAAGGCCGGCCTGACCGAGGCCGACCTCACCCGGGACTGGCCCACCTTCATCGCCGCCGGCGTCAAGCTCAAGGCCGCCACCGGCGCCTGCCTGCTGGCCAGCAGCAACGACGTCGTCGACATCGTGCTGCGCTCCAACCTGCCGCCGGGCGAGGGCATCTACTTCGATCGCGCGGGCAAGGTGCTGGTGGACGACGCCCGCTTCGTGCGCGCGTTCGAGCTGGGGCGCGCCGCGCACCGGGCCGGCATCGACGCGGGCACCACGATGTGGACCAACGAGTGGGTGGCGGGCTTCCGCTCCGGCCGGATCGCCGGCCAGATGATGGGCTCGTGGCTCGCCGGCCACCTGAAGAACTGGCTCGCGCCCGACACCGCCGGCAAGTGGCGCTCGGCGCCCCTGCCGGGCGGCGTGTACGCGTCGTACGGCGGCTCGTTCTACGCGATCCCCAGGCGGGCGCGGCACAAGGCCGAGGCGTGGGCGTTCATCCAGTTCCTCACGGCCGACCGCCAGACGCAGCTCGACGCGCTGCGCCAGTTCGGCAACTTCCCGTCGCTGCTGTCCGCGCAGCAGGATCCCGTGGTGGCCGAGCCCATCGCCTTCCTGGGCGGCCAGGCCGCCGGCGTGCTGTGGCGCGACACCGCCGGCAAGGTGCCGGCGATCCCCGTCGACAAGTACGACGCCATGGCCACCGACGCCGTGCGCGCCGAGTACCAGAACGTGATCGCCGACGGCAAGGACATCCATGCCGCGCTGGCCGACGCGAAGACCCTGATCGAACACCGTGCGCGCCGCTGAAGCCGTCACCGCCCCTCCCATGACTTCCCCGCTGACCAGCGAATCCGCCGTCGCGCCCCCGGCGCCCGCGCACGCGAGCGCGTCCCGCGCGGCCTGGCGCAGGCGCGCGCGCAAGCTCGCGCCCTACGCCTTCATCGCGCCGTTCTTCGTGCTGTTCGGCGTGTTCGGGCTGTTCCCGCTGCTGTTCTCCATCTGGCTGTCGCTGCACCAGTGGGACGCCGCGTCCGGCCTGGCGGCGATGCACTGGGTGGGCCTCGAGAACTACGGGTACGCGATCACCGACCCGTGGTTCTCCAAGTCGCTGCTCAACACGCTGTGGTTCGCCGTGGCCTCGGGCGTGCCGCAGCACCTCGTGGCGCTGCCGCTGGCGTTCCTGATCCACATGACGCTCAAGCGCAGCCGCAACTTCGTGGTCGGCGCGTACTTCGTGCCCTACGTCACCTCCAGCGTGGCGATCGCCCTGATCTTCACCACGCTGTTCTCCAAGGACTACGGCGTCATCAACGCGATGCTGCCCGGCCCGCCCATCGACTGGCTGGGCGACAAGTTCTGGGCCCGGATCACCATCGCCTTCGTCGTGTTCTGGCGCTACCTCGGCTGGAACGTGGTGCTGTACCTGTCGGCGCTGCAGGTGATCTCGGGCGACCTGTACGAGGCGGCCACGCTGGACGGCGCGTCGCGCTGGCAGCAGTTCCGCTACGTGGCGCTGCCGCTGCTCAAGCCGATGATGTTCTTCGCGATCACGCTCACGCTGATCGGCAACCTGCAGCTGTTCGAGGAGCCGTTCATCCTGATTCCGCCCGACTCGGGCGTGGCCACCAGCGTGATGACCACCGCGACGTTCATGTACCGCATGGCGTTCTCCGACGGCGACTTCGGCACCGCGTCGGCGGTCTCCTGGCTGCTGTTCTTCATCATCGCGGCGCTCACCTGGGGCAACGCGCGCCTGTTCGGCAAGGAAGGAGCGAGCGATGTCGCGCGCTGAACGCCTCACGCCCGCGCGTCTCGTGACGCTCGCGCTGGTGGGCGCCGGCGTGGTGCTGCTGGCCGCGCCGTTCTGGTTCACCTTCGTGTTCGCCACGCAGTCGCGCGCCGACATCTTCGCGTCGCCGCCGCCGTTCTGGTTCGGCACGCACTTCCTGGGCAACCTGCAGCTGCTGCTGGAGCGCCTGCCGTTCTGGCGCAACCTGGGCCTGAGCCTCTACGTGGCCACGATGACCACGGCGCTGAACCTGCTGCTGTGCGCGCTGGCCGGCTACGCCTTCGCGGTGCACGAGTTCGCCGGCAAGAAGATCCTGTTCGCGCTGGTGGTGGGCTCGATGATGCTGCCCAGCTTCCTCAACATGATCCCCACCTTCATGGTGATGGACCTGCTGGGCTGGATCGACCAGCCGCGCGCGCTGTACGTGCCGGGCGCGGCCGGCGCGCTGGGCATCTTCCTGATGCGCCAGTACATCGGCTCGGCCATCCCGCGCGACCTGATCGACGCCGCGCGCATGGACGGCTGCGGCGAACTGCGCACCTTCTGGAGCGTCGTGATGCCCCTGTGCGGGCCCGCGCTGGGCACCCTCGGCCTGATCACCTTCATCAACGCCTGGAACAACTTCGTCGGGCCGCTGGTGGTGATGCGCAGCGTCGAGAACTACACCGTGCCGCTGGCGCTGCGCAGCATGCAGAGCCCCAACAACACCGAGTGGGGCGCGCTGATGGCCGGCAGCGCCATCGCGATGCTGCCGCTGCTCGTCGCCTTCGTCTTCTCCGCGCGACGCCTCGTCGCGGGCCTCACCGCCGGTGCCGTCAAAAGCTGATTCCCATGAGCTCCTCACAGTTTCCCTTCCCCACCCTGCCGGCGAATTTCACGCTGGGCGTCGCCACCAGCGCCGCGCAGATCGAAGGCACCGCCCCCGGCGACGGCAAGGGCCCGTCCATCTGGGACGCGTTCTGCGCGACGCCCGGCAAGATCAAGGACGGCTCCGACATCGCCGTGGCCTGCGACCACCTGCACCGCATGCCCGAGGACGTGGAGCGCATGAAGTGGCTGGGTCTGGACGCCTACCGCTTCTCGTTCGCGTGGCCGCGCGTGCAGCCGCTGGGGCAGGACGCCTGGAACGAGACCGGCTTCGCGTTCTACGACCGGCTGATCGACACGCTGCTGGACGCCGGCATCGCGCCGCACGCCACGCTGCACCACTGGGACCTGCCGCAGGCGCTGCAGGAGTCCGTCGGCGGCTGGCAGTCGCGCGAGACCGCGCACCACTTCGCCGGGTACGCCGCCGAGATCGCGCGCCGCTTCGGCGATCGGCTGGCCTCGATCTCCACGCTCAACGAACCGTGGTGCGTGGCCACGCTGGGCTACGAGCGCGGCCAGTTCGCGCCGGGCCTGACGAGCCGCCAGGCCGCGATGCAGGTGTCGCACCACCTGCTGCTGGGCCACGGGCTGGCCCTGCAGGCGATGCGCGCGGTGGCGCAGGCCAGGCCGGACGGCCGGCATCCGCAGCTGGGCATCGTGCTGAACCACACGCCGGCGTTCGCCGCCGAGAAGACGCCGGCCGACCTGCAGGCCGCCCGCATCGCCGACGGCCTGGACGTGCGCTGGTACATGGACCCGCTGTTCCGCGGCGCGTATCCGGCCGACGCGATCGAGCATCTCGGCGCCGACGCGCCTGTGGTGCAGGCCGGCGACTTCGCGGTCATCCGCCAGCCGCTCGACTTCCTGGGCATCAACCTCTACACGCGCCAGTGGGTGAGCACGCGCGAGCCGAAGATCCCGGCGCCCGAGCCGCACGGCGTCAACGACATGGGCTGGGAGATCGTGCCGGAGGTGCTCACGCAGCACCTGGTGCGCCTGACCCGCGACTACATGCCGCCACCCATCCTGATCACCGAGAACGGCATGGCCAACGCCGACGTCGTGGCCGGCGGCGAGGTGCAGGACACGCCGCGCGTGGCCTACGTGCAGGGCCACCTGGCCGCGGTGGAGAAGGCCATCGCGCTGGGCGCCGACGTGCGCGGCTACTTCTACTGGAGCCTGCTCGACAACTTCGAGTGGGACTCGGGCTACGCGAAGCGCTTCGGCCTGTTCCGCGTGGACTACGACACGCAGGCGCGCACGCCCAAGGCGAGCGCGCACTGGTACCGCGCGTTCATCGCGAAGCACAAGCTCTCGCGTCAGGGGTAAGCCATGGCACAACTGAAGTTGCAGGGCCTGCGCCGCACGTACGCGAACGGCGTCACCGCGGTCGACGGCATCGACCTGACCGTGAACGAAGGCGAGTTCATGGTGCTGGTGGGGCCGTCGGGCTGCGGCAAGTCGACCACGCTGCGCATGATCGCCGGGCTGGAGGACATGAGCGCGGGGCGCATGCTCATCGGCGGCGTCGACGTCACCGACGTGCCGCCCGCCGAGCGCGGCGTGGCCATGGTGTTCCAGAGCTACGCGCTGTACCCGCACATGACGGTGGCCGAGAACATGGGCTTCGCGCTGAAGATCGCGGGCCGCTCGAAGCGCGACATCGCCGCGGCCGTGCGGCGCGCCGCGGAGTCGCTGCAGCTCGAGCCGCTGCTGGATCGCAAGCCGCGCGCGCTGTCGGGCGGCCAGCGCCAGCGCGTGGCCATCGGGCGCGCGATCGTGCGCGAGCCCAAGGTGTTCCTGTTCGACGAGCCGCTGTCCAACCTCGACGCTTCGCTGCGCACGCAGATGCGGCTGGAGATGGCGCGGCTGCACGAGCGCCTGGGCGCCACCATCGTCTACGTCACGCACGACCAGGTGGAGGCGATGACGCTGGGCGACCGCATCGCGGTCTTCAACGCGGGCCGCATCGAGCAGGTGGGCACGCCGCAGGAGGTCTACGGCCGGCCCGTCAACCGCTTCGTGGCCGGCTTCCTGGGCTCGCCGCAGATGAACTTCCTGCCGGCCGTGGGCGAGCTCGACCCGGCCGGCCCGATCCTGCGGGTGCCCGGCGCCGGACGCCTGGCGCTGCCGATAGCCTGCGCGACGCCCCTGGCCAGCGTGCACGCGCTGGGCGTGCGGCCGGAGCACTGGCTGATGACGCCCGGCGAGGGCGCCGACGGCCTGCACGCCAGCGTCGAGCGCGTCGAATGGCTGGGCGACGTGACGCTGGTGCACTGCCGCCTGAGCGGCCGCGACGCCGCCAACGGCGATGCCGGCACGATCAGCGTGAAGACGGTGTGGCCGGGCAGCGACGCGCTCCCGCGCGGCATGCCCGTGCGCCTGCAGGTGCGCCCGCGCGACCTGATGCTGTTCGACGCCCAGGGCCGCGCGCTGGCGGCATAGGGGTCTGGCATCTCCCGAGGGGTCTGGCATCTCCTCGCGCCGCGCAGCGGTGTGAGGCAATGCCTGACCCCGAACGTGAGCTGGGATCGAGGCATTGCCCGGGGATCGGGGTCAGGCACCGCCCCGGGAGGGAGTCGGCGTCCCGGGCTGCGCCGTCGAGGCGGAGCCAGACCCCTCGCTACTTCTTCGTCTTGAGGGCGCTGAACGCCAGCGCCATGGCGGTGGGGCCGGCGGGCGACGCCGGAGCGCTGGGACGCTGCGAGCGCGTGTCGTCCGGGCGCGGGCCACGGCGGTCGTCGTCGCGGCGCGGGCCGCGCGGCGCGTCGGAACGCGGGCCGTTGTTCGGGCCGCGCGGGCCGTCCGCACGCGGGCCGCGCTGGCCTTCTGGCCGGGGGCCACGGGGGCCATCGGCGCGCGGGCCTTGCGGGCGATCCGTGCGCGGACCTTGCGGGCGATCGGTGCGCGGCGCGTCGGTGCGGGCGCCCTGCGGCCTGTCGTTGCGCGGCGGACGGGGCGGACGCGGCGCGTCGCCCTGCGGCGCGGCGCCGTCGGCCGGCGCGGCCCGGGCGTCACGCGGGGGGCGCGCGTTGCGCTGGCCTTCCGGGCGCGGGCCGCGGTTCGGGTTCGGGCCGCGGCGGTCGCGGTTGAACGCGGGCGCCGGCGGCGGCTCCAGCGCTTCCTTGCGGGCGCGCGCGAGCAGCGGCTCGAGCTCGCCCTCGGGCACGTTCCGGCTGGCCGCGAACTCGGCCACCGGCAGCGTGTTGGCCTCGAACTCGCGCAGCAGCGTGGCACGGTTGGCGCGCTGCTCGTTCTCCAGCGCGATACGCGCCTGGGTATTGGTGCGGCGGCGCGCCAGTTCCTCGGTGGCCGCGGTGCGGTGCTCGTCGCTCAGCTCGTCGCCGGGGTTGCCCTCGAGGTCGTAGCGGTGCGTGGCCTTGACCAGCGCGTTGAGGTACGCATGGCTGCCGGTGTAGCGGCGCAGGAACGCCGACAGCTGCGGCTTGGTGAACAGGCCCGGCGAGCGGGCCTGGATGTCGGCCTGGATGCGCAGCTTGATGGGTTTGGGCGGGTTGGAGAACAACGCGGGATACAACTTCTTCAGTTGCGGGCCGCAGTCTTCCAGCGCGGGGCGGGCGGCCGGGTCGGCCGGCGCCTGCTCGGCTGCGGCAGCATCCGTGGACGACTCCTCGGCGGTGGCAGCGACGGGCGCCGACTCGGGCACGGCGTCCGCTGCGACGGGCAGCGACACGGGTGCGGAATCGTCGCCTTCGGGCGGCGTCGAGGATGAGGGAAGCGAAGACATGCGGCAGCGGGGAATAAGCGGTGAAGGGGCGTATTGTCGCAATGATTGGGGCCGCGTGCACCTGCACGCCTCCGGCCGGTGCGAAAAGATGCGTTCCGGCGCGGCGCGGCGTCAGCGTTTCGGCGTCGACGCGGCCGGTTCGCCGGCCTCGGCCCTCGAGGCGAGCTGGCGCGCGACGGCCTGCAGCGAGGGCTCGGAACGCTCGATGAAATGCGCGTGCATGTCCTCGCGGATCTGCTCGGCCGTGGCGTTCATCTTCGCGCCCAGCGGCGACCTCCAGAACGCGACGATCTCGGCGCGTTCGTTCGCGTCGAAGTGTTTTTCCAGCGGGTCGCCGTTGGCCGGCCTGCGGCTCTCGGCGACGATCGTCGGCCCCAGCGCGCTCAGCTTGCGGCCGGTGGGCGAGTCGAAGAACGCGGAGATCTGGCGGATCTCGGCGGTCTCGAAATACTTCGCGTAGATCTCGTAGGCGGTGTACGCGGCGAACTCGTCGGCATCGAAGCGTTGCAGCGCGTCCTGCAGGTCGCGCCGGCCCTGCGCCAGCAGCGCCGGAACGCGGGCGTGCGCGGCCGCGGCCAGTTCGGGCGTGGCGAACGTGTCGTGGTCGAGATCGGCGTGCGCGGCGTCCTCCAGCCGCGGCAGCGAGTCGCGCGCGATCTTGGCCGTCATCTGCGGCCAGGTGTCGGCGAGCCGGTAGGCCACGATGAACTCCGCCAGCGCCTGCTTCTTGTCGGCGTCGGGCGCCGAGGCGGGCTGGGCCCGCACCGCGAAGGCGGCCAGCGTCCCGATCAGGGCGGCGAGCACGAAACGGGCGGGAGTCATCGTGGCGAGGTCGGTTGGTGTGCGGAGCCGCCATTGTCGCGCCCCGCGCATGCTGCGCCACAATGTTCCGCATGGAGACCCCCCGCCTCGCCATGCGTCTGCCTGCGCACGTGCTCAACGGCCTGGCCGTGTCGCTGGGCATCTCCCTGATCGTGATCACGCTGACGCTGGCGGCCGGCAAGCTGGCGGCGCTCGCCGCGGCCACCGGCGCCATCTGCGCCAGCCTCGCCGACCTGCCGATAGCGCCGCGGCGCACGTGGCGCCGCGTGGGCATGGGCGCGCTGGCGGGCTGGGCCAGCGGCGTGCTCATCGCCCTGCTGAGCGAGTCGGGCGTGGCGATGGGCTTCATCATCATCGTGCTGTCGTTCTGCTCCACCATGGCGCTGGCGTGGGGGCTGCGCGCGGGGCCGTTGTCGTTCATCCCCATCCTGGCGCTGATCTTCACGCTGGCCGCCCCGCCGCACGGCACGCACGCGCTGCTGGTGCACGCGGGCTGGTCGGCCGTCGGCGGCCTGGCCTACTTCGCGTGGGCCGTGTTCAGCTCGCGCGTGCTGCAGCCGCGCTACCGCACGCTGGCGCTCGCCGCCGCGCTGCAGGCCCTGGCCGCGCTGCTGCGCTCGCGCGCGGCGCTGCTGTCGCGCGTCGAGAGCGGCACGCCGCCGCTGGAGGACTGGATCCGCAGCCAGGTGGCCCTCGACGAGCGCCTGCAGGCCGCGCGCGACCTGCTGTTCCCCGCGGCCGGCAAGCCGCAGACGGCCCCTGCGATCGCGGTGCTGCTGCAGGCCGTGGAGATGCGCGACACCCTGCTGGCCGGCGAGCTCGACATCGAGCTGCTGGGCCACGACGGCCCCGCGGGCCAGCTGCGCGAGCGCCTGCGCGTGCACGGCACGCGCGTGGCCGACGCCATCGACGCGATGGCGCAGGCGTTGCGCGACTTCGGCATGCAGGTGCCCTCGGCCGCCGCGGCGCCGCTGGCCGAGACGGACATCGAGATGGGCGAGGCCGTCGCGCCCGTGGCGGCCGCCGCGGCCTCGATCGCCGCGTCGGCGGCCTCCGCCGCGGCCACGGCGCCGTCGGCCTCCCTCGATGCGCAGGTGGCCGAGACGGACGCGGCGCGCGTGGGCGAGGCGGCGGCGCAGGCGGTGGAGCCGGGCGCCGCTGGCGCCGGGCCGACGCCCGATCCCGCGAGCGCGGCGCGCGACGCGGCCGCGGGCGTGCGCGCGCAGACGCCCCCGCGCGTGCCGCTGTTCGCCAGCACCGACCCGCGCTATCCGCTGGCGGTGGCCTTCTACGGCCGCGCGCGCCAGATGGTGGCGGTGCTCGCGCGCATGCAGGCCGCGCTGCGCGGCGAGCCCACGCCGCTGCCGCTGGCGCGCGACGAGCTGCAGGTGTTCATCTCGCCGGAAGGCTGGCCGCTGGCGGCGCTGCGCGCGCAGCTCACCCCGCGCTCGGCCACTTTCCGCCACGCGGTGCGGCTGAGCCTGGCGCTCGGCAGCGCGTACTTCATCGGCCTGGCGCTGCCCTGGGCCTCGCATCCGCACTGGCTGGTGCTGAGCGTGGCGGTGGTGCTGCGCGGCAACCTGGAGCAGACGCTGTCGCGCCGCAACGACCGGGTGCTGGGCACGATGATCGGCTGCCTGCTGGTGCTCGTGCTGGCGCAGTTCGGCGCGCCGTGGCTCACCACCGCGGCGTTCCTAGTGGCGGTGGGCATCGCGCACTCGTTCACCACCGCGCGCTACCTCGTCACCGCGGCCGCAGCCAGCGTGATGGCGCTGATGCAGGCCCACATGGCCGCGCCCGACGCCGCCAGCTTCGGCGTGTTCGAGCGCGTCGCCGACACAGTGATGGGCGCCGCGCTCGCGTGGGGCTTCAGCTACGTGTGGCCGTGGTGGGAGCGGCGCGGCATCGCCAAGCTCAACGACCGCGTGCTCAAGAGCCTGCGCGCGCTCACCAGCGAGGTGATGCGGCTGCCCGACCCGGCCAAGCCCGACCTGAAGCTGCGCCTGGCGCGGCGCGAGGTCTACGAGGCGGTGGGCGCGATCGCGTCGGCGGCGCAGCGCACCAGCGCCGAGCCCGAGAGCGTGCAGGTGCCCATGTACGCGCTGGCCGAGATGCTCACGCGCTGCCACGTGCTGATGGCGCAGCTGGTGGCGGTGCGGCTGCTGCTGGCGCGCCGCGGCGCGCAGCTGGAGGGCGCGGTGGCGCAGAAGGCGCTCGCCGATGCGTGCGTGGCGCTGCACCACGCGCTCGAGAACCCGGCGCTGGGCACGTCGCCGCAGCGCGGCGCGCCGGGCGCGGCGGGGGCGCCGGTGGTGGTCAGCGGCACGGTGCCCAGCGAGGACGTGGACCACACCGCGGTGCCAGCCGCGTTGCCGGACAGCGCGGTGCTGCCGTGGCTGCGCCGCCGGCTGCAGCTGGCCACGCGCGCGGCGCGGCGGGTGGGGCTGGCGGCGCAGGCGCTCAACGCGGCGTCGCGCTGAGCTCAGCGATTGCGCTTCGCCGCCCGGGCCGCCCGCTCGGCCGCCTTCGCGGCTTCCGCCGCCCGCAGCTTGTCCTTCTTGCTGGGCCGCTTGCCCTTCACACCGCCGGCGTTGTTGGGCGTCTCGGCCGCGCCCTTGGGGGGCAGCACCTCGGTGGGCTCGAAGCCGGCGATCACCTCGCGCGCCACGCGCTGCGCCTGGCGCTTCTCGATCAGCCGGAAATGCGCCTCGCCGGCCACGGGCACGAAGCTCACGGCCAGGCCGCTCTCGCCCGCGCGGCCGGTGCGGCCGATGCGGTGGATGTAGTCGTCGGAGGAGCGCGGCAGGTCGTAGTTGACGACCACCGGCAGCTGCACGATGTCGATGCCGCGCGCGGCCAGGTCGGTGGCCACCAGCACCTGCACGCGCGACGCCTTGAAGTCGTCCAGCAGCTGGGTGCGGCGGCCCTGGCTCAGGTCGCCGTGGAAGCCCTCGGCCTTGAGCCCGCCCACGTAGAGCTTGTGCGCCACGTGCTCGGTGGCGTGCTGCGTGGCCACGAACACGAGCACGCGCTTCCAGCCGTGGTCGCGGATCAGCTTGAGCAGCAGCTGCGTGCGGGCCGCGGTGTCGACCGTGATCGAGCGCTGGCGGATGTTGGCCACGGCGGCGGCGGTGGCCTCGGCGTCCGCGGCGGCCTCGTCGTCGGCGCCGGCCAGCGCGATGCGCACCGGTTCGTGCAGCAGCGATTCGGCCAGCGCGAGCACCGGACGCGGGAACGTGGCCGAGAACAGCAGCGTCTGGCGGCTCGCCGGCAGCATCGCGAGCAGGCGATTCAGCTCGTCGGCGAAGCCCAGGTCCAGCAGCCGGTCGGCCTCGTCCAGCACCAGCGTCTGCACGTCGCGCAACGAGACCGCGTTCTGCTCGACGAGATCGAGCAGCCGGCCCGGCGTGGCCACCACGATGTCGGCGCCGCCGCGCAGCCGCATCATCTGCGGGTTGATGGACACGCCGCCGAACGCGATCGCGATCTTGAGCGTCACCGCCAGGTGCTGCGCGTCCTCGCGCAGCGATTCGCCGATCTGCGCGGCGAGCTCGCGCGTGGGCGCGAGCACCAGCGCGCGCACGGGACGCGGTTGCCCGGGCGCGGGCACGCCCGCGTCGGCCAGGCGTTGCAGCACCGGCCAGCCGAACGCCTGCGTCTTGCCGGAGCCGGTGCGCGCCGCGCCCTGCACGTCGCGGCCCGCGAGCGCGGGCGGAATGGCCGCGGCCTGGATGGGCGTCGGGCCGATGTAGCCGCGTTGCCGGGCGGCGCGCTCGAAGGGCTCGCCGAGGCCGAGGGAATGGAAGCTCATGCCCGTATTAGACACGGGTCGCGTCCTTCAGGGTTTCGCGCAGGTGGTCGAGGCGAGTTCGAAGTGGCGATCGCCGATGCGCAAGCGCGCGACGATGGTGCGTGCCGTCGCGTCCGGCGCCGCCTCGCGGAAGTGCAGCGTGATCGAGTCGGGATCGTCCTGCGCGGGCCTGTCCATGCCCACGAGGCGCGCGTGCGCCATCACGCCGTCGCAGCCCGCCGTGGGCGTGTAGGCCACGTACTTGCGCAGCGCCTCGGGCTGGCGGGCGATCATGTTGACGCGGGCCGGCGGGATGTCGGGCGCGTAGCGGATCGTGTCCCTGGGACGCGCCGCGCAATGCTTCGCGTCGTCGATCCAGGCCTCGTGCGTGGCGTCGTCCGGGCGCGCCGGTGCCCAGCCGCCGTTGCGGCCGCCGGCCAGCACGAGGTGCGTGGCGTGGCAGAAGCCCGCGGGGTCGGCGACGGACGGCGTCCAGACGTCGGCCTGCAATCGCCAGGGAGCGCCCGGCTTGCGGCTGGCCGAGGACTGCAGCGTGGCCGGGTCCAGCGGATCCTTCCTGCCGTACGCCTTCAGCAGCCGGTCCAGCCCGGCCTTCTCGCCCGGGGCGAGCGCGCGCGTGTCGTCCGCCTGGGCGCAGGCGGCGGCCGACGCCAGCGCGCAGGCGAGGCCCAGCAGGGCCGCGCGCGAAAGGCGCGCGTTCACGACTTCCTGGCCCGCCGCTGCTGCCAGGCGAGCAGTTCGCCCACGAAACCCTTGCGGAACGCCACCACGCACAGCACGAAGATGCAGCCGATGATCACGCCCGTCCACGGGCCGGCGCGGTCGGACAGGTAGTTCTGCAGGAACACCACCGTGAACGCGCCCACCACCGGGCCGGCGAAGGTGCCCAGGCCGCCCAGCAGCGTCATCAGGATCACCTCGCCCGACTGCTCCCAGCGCACGTCCTGCAGCGTGGCCAGGTGCAGCACCAGCACCTTCAGCGCGCCGCCCAGGCCGGCCAGCGAGGCCGACAGCACGAAGGCGAGCAGCTTGTAGCGGTCGACGTTGTAGCCCAGCGAGATGGCGCGCGGCTCGTTCTCGCGGATCGCCTTGAGCACCTGGCCGTACGGCGAGTGCACCACGCGCAGCACGAACAGGAACACGGCCACGAAGACGGCCAGCACGAACCAGTAGAGGGCCATGTCGCCGTCCAGCGGGATCAGGCCGAGCAGCTTGCCGCGCTCGATCCCCTGCACCCCGTTCTCGCCGCCGGTGAACGGCGCCTGCAGGAAGAAGAAATACAGCATCTGCGACAGCGCCAGCGTGACCATGGCGAAGTAGATGCCCTGGCGCCGGATGGCGATCACGCCCACCACCACGCCCGCCGCGGCGGCCGCGAGCACGCCGCCGGCGAGCGCGAGCTCGGGCGTGAGGTGCTTTTCCTGCAGCAGCCACGCCGTGATGTAGGCCGCGCCGCCGAAGAACGCGGCGTGCCCGAACGACAGCAGGCCGGTGTAGCCCAGCAGCAGGTTGAACGCGATCGCGAAGATGGCGAAGCACAGCGCCTGCGCCACGAAGATGGGGTAGACGCCCACGAAGGGCGCGACGATCAGCAGCACCAGCGCGACGATCCAGGCGATCTTGCCGGCGCGTTGCGTGCCTTGCCCGAGCCAGCTCATCACTTCTCCTTCCCGAACAGCCCGGCGGGCCGGATCATGAGCACGATGGCCATGATGAAGAACACGACGACGTTGGACGCCTCGGGATAGAACACGCGCGTGAGCCCTTCCACCAGGCCCAGCACCAGGCCGGTGACGATGGAGCCGATGATGGAGCCCATGCCGCCGATCACCACCACGGCGAACACCACGATGATGAGGTTGCTGCCCATCAGCGGCGTCACCTGGATCACCGGCGCGGCCAGCACGCCGGCGAGGCCCGCCAGCGCGGCGCCGCCGGCGTAGGTGAGGGTGACCATCAGCGGCACGTTCACGCCGAAGGCCTGCACCAGCGACGGGTTCTCGGTGCCCGCGCGCAGCAGCGCGCCCAGGCGCGTGCGCTCGATCAGGAACCAGGTGCCGAAGCACACCACCAGCGAGGCCCCGATCACGAAGCCGCGGTACTTGGGCAGGATCATGAAGCCCAGGTTGACGGCGCCCGACAGCGCCTCGGGCGTGTCGTAGGACTGGCCCGACGAGCCGTAGTGCTGCAGGAACACGCCCTGCACGATCAGCGCCAGGCCGAAGGTGAGCAGCAGGCCGTACAGCGGGTCGAGCTTGTAGAGCCGCTTGAGCAGCAGCTTCTCCACGACGACCCCCACGAGACCCACCACCAGCGGGCCCACGAGCAGCGCCGTCCAGAAATTGAAGTGGAACTGGATGCCGAGGTTGAACACCTGCGAGCCGACCTGCACGTTCGTCAGGTCGACGCCGTCCAGCCCCAGCCACGCCACGTAGGCCCCCAGCATGTACATCGCGCCGTGCGCGAAGTTCACCACGCCCAGCAGGCCGAAGATGACGGCCAGGCCCAGGCTCAGCATCGCGTAGAACGAGCCGTTGACCAGGCCCAGCATCAGCTGGCCGAGAAGGGCCTGGATCGGGACGCCGAAAATTTCGGTCATCGAGATTTCACTCCAACTCGCGAGCGCCCCGACCGATCATCGCGATGGGCCGGGGCGTTGCGTTTCTCAAGCCGTCGAGCCGACGGCGGCGATCACAGGGTCACTTCCAGGCCGAGCACTTGGATTCGGCCTTGGTGGTCCAGGCCGCTTCGCCCTTGATCGTCTCGACCACGTTGTAGTAGTCCCAGGGTTCCTTGGACGTTTCCGGCGTCTTCACCTGCATCAGGTACATGTCGTGGATCATGCTGCCGTCGGCGCGGATCCAGCCGTCCTTGGCGAACATGTCGTTGACCTTGGAGGCCTTCATCCTGGCCAGCACCTTGTCGGTGTCGTCGGAACCGGTGGCCTTGACGGCGGCCAGGTAGTTGGCGACGGCGGAGTAGTCGCCGGCCTGCAGCGAGCCGGGCATCTTCTTCATGACGTCGAAGTAGCGGCGGCCCCAGGCGCGCGTCTCGGGCGTCTTGTTCCAGTACCAGCTGTCGGTGAGGTACATGCCCTGCGTGGCCTTCAGGCCCAGCGAGTGCACGTCGTTGATGAACATGAGCAGGCCGGCCAGCTTCATCGTCTTGGTGATGCCGAATTCGTTGGCCGCCTTGATCGCGTTGACGGTGTCGCCGCCCGCGTTGGCCAGCCCCAGGATCTGCGCCTTGCTCGCCTGCGCCTGCAGCAGGAACGACGAGAAGTCGCTCGCCGACAGCGGGTGCTTGACCACGCCCAGCACCTTGCCGCCGTTGGCTTCCACCACCTTGGCGGTGTCGCCTTCCAGCGCCGCGCCGAACGCGTAGTCGGCCTGCAGGAAGTACCAGGTCTTGCCGCCGGTCTTGGTCACGGCGCCGCCGGTGCCCTTGGCGAGCGCGGTGGTGTCGTAGGCCCAGTGGATCGTGGTGGGCGCGCACTGCTCGTTGGTCAGCGCCGAGGTGCCGCCGCCCACCGAGATGATGATCTTGTGCTTCTCGGCGGCGACCTTGGCCATGGCCAGGTTGGTGCCGGAATTGGTGCCGGCGATCAGCACGTCGACGCCCGCGGTGTCGAACCACTCGCGCGCCTTGGAGGCGGCGACGTCGGGCTTGTTCTGGTGGTCGGCGGTGACCAGCTCGATCTTCTTGCCGTTGATCGTGCCGCCCGCGTCGGCGATGGCCATCTTGATGGCCTCGACGCCGCCCTGGCCGTCGAGGTCGGCGTACACGCCCGACATGTCGGTGATGAAGCCGATGCGGATCACGTCGCCCGAGATCTGCGCCTGCGCGGCGCCGGCGAGGCCGAGCGCGCCGAGGCAGGCGAGGGCCACTGTCTTCAGTGTCGCGGAAAGAGGCTTGAACATGGGTGGGTCTCCTGTTTGTTGGGGGTCTTGAGGAAAAGAGCGCGGGGCGGTCAGACGCCCAGGTATTCGTGGAGCTTGTCGATGCGGCCGGGCAGCTCGGCCTGCGTGAACTGCTGGATCACCTGGCCATGCTCCATCACCAGGAAGCGGTCGGCCAGCGGCGCGGCGAAGCGGAAGTTCTGCTCCACCATCACGACGGTGTAGCCCTGCTTGCGCAGCGCGACCACCATCTCGGCGAGCTTCTGCACGATGACCGGGGCCAGGCCTTCGGAGATCTCGTCGAGCAGCAGCAGCTTCGCGCCCGTGCGCAGGATGCGCGCGACGGCCAGCATCTGCTGCTCGCCACCCGACAGCCGCGTGCCCTGGCTGGGCGCGCGTTCCTTGAGGTTGGGGAACATCGCGTAGATCTGCTCGATGGGCATGCCGCCCTCGGTCAGCACCGGCGGCAGCAGCAGGTTCTCCTCGCAGCTGAGGCTGGAGAAGATGCCGCGTTCCTCCGGGCAGTAGCCCAGGCCCAGGCGCGCCACCTTGTGCGTGGGCATCCCGATGGTCTCCTGGCCCTTGACCTTGATGGAGCCCTTGCGCGCGCCCGTGAGGCCCATGATGGCGCGCATCGTGGTGGTGCGCCCGGCGCCGTTGCGGCCCAGCAGCGTGACGACCTCGCCTTCGTTGACGTGCAGGTCGACGCCGTGCAGCACGTGCGACTCGCCGTACCAGGCGTTGAGGCCCTTGATCTCCAGGAACGGTGTGCTCATTTCAGTGGGCTCCGACGAGCTCGGTCTGCGTGGTGCCCATGTACGCCTCGATCACCTGCGGGTTCTTCGACACCTCCGCGTACGGCCCCTCGGCCAGGAAGGTGCCCCGCTGCAGCACGGTGATGGTGTCTGCGATGCTGGAGACCACGCTCATGTTGTGCTCGACCATCAGGATGGTGCGGTTGGCCGATACCTTCTTGATGAGCTGGCGGATGCGGTCGACGTCCTCGCTGCCCATGCCTTGCGTGGGCTCGTCCAGCAGCATCAGCTGGGGCTCCATCGCGAGCGTGGTGGCGATCTCCAGCGCGCGCTTGCGGCCGTAGCTGAGCTCGACCGCGGGCAGGTGCGCGAAGGCGGCGAGGTCGACCTCGGCCAGCAGCTCCATGGCGCGCGCGTCGAGCTTGCCCAGCGTGCGCTCGGACTTCCAGAAATGGAACGAGGTGTTCAGGGTCCGCTGAAGCGCCACGCGCACGTTCTCCAGCACGCTCAGGTGCTGGAACACGGCCGAGATCTGGAACGAGCGGATGACGCCGCGGCGGGCGATGGCGGCCGGCGCCTCGCGCGTGATGTCGGCGCCGTCGAAGACGATGGAACCCGAGGTGGGCTGCAGGAACTTGGTGAGCAGGTTGAAGCAGGTGGTCTTGCCCGCGCCGTTGGGGCCGATGAGGGCATGGATGTGCCCCCGCCGAACCCGCAGGTTCACCTTGTTGACGGCCACGAAGCCCTTGAATTCCTTGGTCAGATCACTCGTCTCGAGGATGTAGCTGCTGCTCATCGACCGGAGTGTAGGGGCTGCACACCAGCCGTAACAGTTCGCAGAACTACGTTCGGGTTAGCCCGGACGTTTCCGTGGCTGTTCTTGGACGGCGGCGTCAGGATACTGAAAGGAATCGGGCCGGCGTGGGCGTCCCTTGGAGGCAACTGACCAGCATCCATCGCCAAGGCCGGCATCAGCAGGCCAGGCGACTATGAAATCTGCACCAGCACCACTCGATTGCGGCCAGCCTGCTTGGCCTGGTACATGGCGGAGTCCGCGCGCTGAATGGCCTTGAGCCAATCCTCGCCGGCCTTCAGTACCGCGATGCCAAAGCTGCAGGTCACGTCCACGTCGTTTGGCCACGGCTGCCGTTCCAGGCCTTGACGAAGCCGCTCCGCAATTCGTCGCGCTTCCTCCCCGCCCGTGCCGGGACAGAGCAACAGGAACTCCTCGCCGCCCCAACGCGCCACGAGGTCATCGTGCGTTACATGATTGCGCAGGTGCGTGGCCACTTGCGCTATCACGGCATCGCCAGTGGCGTGCCCAAAGCTGTCGTTGATGCGCTTGAAATGATCGACGTCGGCGAAGATCACGGCCATCGGAAACGCGTTGATGCCGAGCTGCAGCAGCCTCTGTTCCAGCCCGAGGTTCAGGCCGGTGCGATTGAGAAGCCCGGTCGCGGCGTCGGTTCGCACCAGGGTTTCGAGCGACTCGGAGCGCGCGTGGAGGGACGTGATCGTCTGGGCGAGAACCTGCTGCTGGCGTCGACTCTCGAGCAACTGGTACTTGTAGCGCGCCAGTTCGATGGTCACGAAGGCGCTCACGGCGCCGAACCAGACAAGCAGCAGGCCCAGGCGGAACGTTGCCGGCGATACCCATTTGCGCTCGAGCTCGATGCGGTCGACGACGATGCGATGCGGCCCGGCGCGCAAGTTGGCGCCGGTCTCGATGTCCATTGCCACGACATGCTGCAACTCGGTGCCGGCGTATTGCAGCGGGATGTTGTGTTCCTCGATCCACCACGACGCGACGCTCATGCGATCCATGGGCACCTCGATCACGCTGTTGGCCGTCTGCTGGATGTACACCAGCTCGTGGTTCTTCAAGGTCTCGATGTTGTCCGGCCTCGAATAGGCGGGATTGAAGTTGCCCAGCGCCACACGCACTTCCTGCAGCGGCTCCGGGCCCGTTGCATTCAGCTGGATCCGCATGACCGAGAACTGGCTGAGGTCGATGCCGTCGGGCGCCTGCGCGAGCATGATGTGCATCGAGCAGAAGGGGTACGGCGCCGCCATGCCGACCTCGCATTGCAGGCCCAGCGTGCGCCCATGGCGCTCGAGAGTGGCAACGCTGCTGCCGTGATTGCCTGGGTCGCGGTCGTCGATGGCCCGCACGGGATGGTCCGAGCTGCCGTCGATGACCAGCGTCTCGTTCATGCCCAGGCTGTTCCACATGAGCGCGCATATCGACAGCAGCACGAGCGCGAGCAGCCAAAACGAAGCCGTCCGCTGGCCGCGAGCCGCGACGGCCCCGAGGTTGCTCTTGCGCGGCGCCTTCATGACGCCATTGTCGACATTCCGGTCGACGCGATCCATCACCTGGCCCGCCGAAAGCCCGATCGGTTGTGGAGTTTCCCATCGAGCAGACAAAAATCGATGAGTTGGCGGACATCGCTGTCGCAGAGGGGCGTGGTGACAGCGCTATCAGCGCCTGATCAGAAGCCGCCCTCGGCAACTGTCGGCTTACACCCCCTTCGGCGAAGATCGGCGAGTCTTTCGGAGCGACTTCGACCTTCTCACGCGAACAATTGCGCCAGGCGTTCGACGGCCGCTTCGGACACGGCGCGGTCGATGCGCGCGTCCGGGTTGTTGAAATCGTGCGGCTCTTGGGTGGCGACGAGCAGTCCGTCGCGACGTGGCACGACAATCAGGTTGTGGCCGCGATAGCTCAGCATGTAGTCGACCTCCGGCTGCGGAATGAGGCGTGCCGTCTGGCCTCGCACGGGGATGATGGATTCATCGCCCAGCAGTTCTCGCGCACCGTAGCCCGTGCAATTGACGATCACGGATTCGCGCAGTCCGCCGAATTCGCGCGGATGCCTGAATTCACGAGTCTCGAATTCGCCTCCTTCGCGCTCGAAATCGTCCATCAGCAGGCGCTGGTAGCTGGCGATGTTGAATGTCATCTGCGTGAAGCGACGCACATGCGATGCGCGAAACGGATGTTCGCCCGGGCGCAATGTCTTCGACCGCGGATGGATGTCCGTCAGGCGCGCCGTCAGGTCCGGATAGGCGGGCTCGTCGGGATCGTCCGGCAAAGGCTGCTCGAAGGGAATGTCGGACAGGGCGTAGCCGTCGCGCCATTCGACCGGCGCGCCCTCGATGCCAAGCAGGCTCTGGTAGGTCTTGAACGAACTGCGTGCCATCGCCTCCCACGCGGATTCAAATCCGGGTGGCATGGCAGCGCTCGCGCAGAGCCGGGAGTCTGGCGTCCAGAGCCCCGTGGCTGCGGACGAGCGCACCTCGGGCGGCCGATCCTTGCAGTAGATCCGCACGCGCAATCCCGCACGCTGGGCAACGCGCGCCGTCGTCAGCCCGATGGCGCCGGCGCCTATGACAGCGATGCGGCGCGGCCGGTGCGCGAGCACCAGACCCATGGCCACGCGCGCCGACCCCCACGAGAGCGACCAGCCACTGCCGCCGTGGCCATAGTGATGAACGACGGTCTTCCCGAAGCAATGCTCGGACTCGATGCGCGGCCCCTGCATGCGAAAGGGTCGCGTGCAGACCGAGATGTCGATGAGGCGATCGGGCGTCGCCCGCATCGGCGCCAATGAGGCTGGACTGGTCCAACTCGCCAAGGGGATCGAGAGATGATCCTCGCCGCGTGCAGGCAGTGAAGCGGCAAGCGCCAACGGAGCGGATGCCAGGAAGCGACGTCGTTGCATGAAGGGGGCGGGAAGCTGGAATGTCTTGTGCCGGCAGTATCGCCGCACGTCATGGATGCCAGCGGCCGATGCGGGCTGGCGTCCGGTGGCAGAACTCGGCCACAAGCCGCCATTGGCGGTCGACCGCTTTGAAGTAGGCTGATTTGGCAGGACCATTGGAGAGCCAAGGTGAGAAGACTCGTGCAATGCGCCGTTGCGTTGTTCTTCGCGATTTTTGCGAACAATGCTTCGTTCGCCGTGTCGGCGCAATTGAAGACCGCTTTTCGACCCTCGCCGCTGAATGTTTAGTCGACGAATACTGGACCGGACGCTTGCATCAGCGGGCTTCCGAAGAGTCGCGCCGCTCGCATACGCCATGCCGTCGGCGTGCGAATGCGTCAGTTGGGAGGCTTGGGTCGTTACGTCATCAGCGGATCGCCAGGAATTCGATTTTGGAATCACTGCTTACCACCCCGAGGCCTCGGCGTTCGCTCGGACTTGCCTCTCGCTATACGCGGGCGAACGATGGGCGGCCGCGCTCAGCAATTTTCCTGATCTCTTCCGCGGAGTCGCTTCTCCGATTCGGGAATTCGACGATCGGCTCTCACGGGTTCCTCTGTCGCACCGAGAGTCTTCTGCAGAGGAAACTGCCTCGCTCATCTGTAGTTCCTTGCGGGAATCAGTCGCGCCCTTCATCGCATCCGTTGACAGCGAACGTGCTTACTACGACGCGCTCAGCCAGGACACGCCGCTAAATTGGCGGTTCACCCATCCCCTACTGCAAGTGGCGCAGCTGGGCTTCCTCGGCGTGAGGCTTGGCGTCGCTGACGCGGCGTTGCAAGATGCGCTGATGCAGAGACCTGATCGTTTGCAGCAACAACTGGGCCCCGTGGTGGACGTCATGCGCTACATCGATTCGGTCGTTTCAGCCGCTCGGAAAGCCTAGATTCTCTGTCCGATTCCGGCCCATTTGCTGCCGGTCGCGAGCGGCTGGTTTCGAGTAGGCTACAAGACATGCAACCGATACTCGAACTACCCGATTCGGTCCGCGAACTGTTCCTCGAAGCAGGTTGGCCTGCTGCCAAAGCCTCGGTCGATCAGTCCGTTCCGGCCGGACATCCCGCCGCGGCGGTGCTCGAGCACTTCGGAGGACTGCGCGTTGGAAGCTGCGACGGCGGGGAGGAATGTGCAAGCAGTGACATCGTATTCGGGTATACCGACGACTATCAACGCGACGCCGTCGTTCTTGAATGGCAACGGCTCTTGTCCAGGACGCTCGTGAACATCGGAGAAGTACATCATTCGCACGGAGCACTCTTTATCGACGAATCGGGTGCCTGCTACGGAATGAGCTTCATACACGACGCGTTTTGGTTCGAGGGATCATCATTCGGCGAGGCTGCGGAGCGCGTTCTCCTCGGCCGAAAGAGCAAGGCGATGCTGCGCCCAGATCAATCTTCGGTCTCGCTGTACGGAGAGCAGATCACCGACGAACATCCTGGCGCCTACGATTGGCGTCGACGCATCGGTTCGGGGTCAAATCAATGATGGCGATCGTCGGCCTGCGGCCGAGGCTGTGTGAAAACTCGCCGCCGAATGGCGAACTCGAAAAGTCGACGCGTCAAAACGCGCATAGTTGAACGATCGCGGCCTCGGCAAGGGTGAAGCGACCCCCAAAAATGCGCGCGCTCGGAGTTTTCACACAGCTTCAGCCACAAGCGGTCGGTCGCCAGCGGCGGCTTTGAGGCGCCCGATCGCCAAGCGGTAGAGTAACCGGATGAGAAAGTTACCTGTCATTCGGCCGCGACCGACACGACCTGACGCCGGCTACTATTCGCGCCTCTGGCGCGAAGCGGGGCCTACAGGGTCAACAGGGCACGTAAGCGATGGTGCGATTTGTCGCACGAGCATTTTGACTGGGAAGGTTTCGGGGACCTGAGTTGGCGCGATCGACGACGCCACCTGGCGGTGCTGTTGAAGGCGTTCCGACGCGCCCAGGTCGAGCTCGCCGACTACCGGGGCGAGTACCAGCTGTTTGCATCCATCACGCCGGGCGACAGCGGTGGAGATGCCGTATATGTTCATACGCCGAACCCCAATGGCACTCCGTTTCCGATCACTCAGACTGGTGAACAAGTGTCTCAACTCCCGCCCTTGCTCGCAGGTCGCATCGACTTGATACGGTATCGGGTGCTTCGCGATGGTCACGGACCGTCTGCGACGTTTACGATCATCCCAAATGGCATGGGTGTGTCCTAGCACCCTTCGTCGGCAGGCGGCCAGGAGCAGCCCGTCGGGACCGACAGCTTTGCGGCTGCCAAAATCGGCTATAACACTGCGCATGAAACTCTCCGCAGCTGAATGCGTGGTGCAAGTTGGCACTTTTCTCTACGACGGCCAGGTCGTGTGCGATCTCCGCATCGTCCTCAGCCCCGAGCGAGGCGGCACGGGCGACTACGAAGATCAGCCCGAGGTGTCTGACGACGCTGATGAGAACACGTTCTACATTGAATACGGTTCGACGACCTCACGAGGCGTCTTCTCCACCGGTGGCGGCGGCTTTCCGACCTTGCCCGCCGCGATCGCCCACGTGGAGGCGATGCCTGGTTTCGGAAACACGGTGCGCTGGATCGAAGCTGCTCAGCCGGCAGATCGCGCCGCGACACGCTCTTGATGGCCAGAACCGGCCGTTCGTGACAGACCAAACGCCCAAAAGAGAGGTGCCAATGATCTGCCATGAATGCGGCAACGAGCATGCTGTGGATGAGTTAGAGCTCGCCTTCGTGCGGCCAGACGATGTCGCTGCGCTGTCGCCCGAGGAAATAGCTTCGCGTGTCCAGGAGAACAAGGATCTCAGCATCATTGATGGCAAGAGATTTTTCATCAGAGGTCTGATCTCCCTGCCGGTGATCTCACGAGAGCCGCCTTACAGCATTGGCGCGTGGGTGGAGGTCGAGCAAACGTCCTTCGAGCGGGTCTATGAACTGTGGTCGGAACCAGATCAGGAGACGGAGCCAGCGTTCCCAGCGCGTCTCGCCAACTCGATCCCGACGCTGCCAGAGACACTAGGGATAGGCGCGAGCTTGTTGCTGACTGGGCCCACTACGAGGCCGCAGATCATCATTGATGACATCAGCCACCCCCTTGGGCAGCAGCAGCGAGAAGGCATCAATCAACACGTGGCTCACGAATACAGCGCCCTGATCGCCTAACGTCGCAGAACGGCCAGGAGCTGACGCTCGCGAAGGTCGGCTTCCGAGGATGTCTGCGAGCCAGCAGTCGAAGAATTCGACGGATAGAAAGCCGCGGCGCGCCTTGTAAGATGGCCGCAGCGTAGCCCTTAGCTGTAGAGTCCCGTGCAAATCAACGACCTTCACGAGATCCGGCTTTTATCCCTTCAAGATGCGTTCGATGCGTCCGGCCTCGTGCTTGCCAGCTTTGAGCAGCACGTTGCCGCCGACTGGGAGCCAGAAGCGCGCTCAACATTCGCTGCGGAGTGTAGTCCCGAGCACCTCCGGGAGCTGATCGAAAACGCCACGTATGCGATGGGTGCTTTCGTCGGTCCGGATATGGCCGGCGTTTCGCTAATGCCCCGGCCCTCGTTGCTCAAGGTGTTCTTCATACATCCCAAATTCGTTCGCACAGGGATTGGGCGCAGCCTTTGGGAAGCTACGCGGAGGCAAGTTGAAGCAGCGACCCCGCAGGTGCAAACCGTCGAGCTGAACGCCAGTCCCTATGCTGTGCCGTTCTATCGCTCCGTTGGCTTCGTACCGATTTCCCGCGAGTATTCACGATGCGGGTGGCGGGCGACGCGGATGGCCTGCTGGCTACCTGCACGATCCATGGGTGCCGAGCTGTAAGACAGCAGATTTGAGGCACTGTTGCGTGTTGCGGCGTCGGTGAATGGCGGGTTCACTGACGCTAAACACCGCGACTGGCGATCAAGATCAACCGCCGAGGCGCGGCAGCTTTTGTGCAAAGTACTCCGCGGCATGGCGTCGCGTCGGCGTCGCGGCAAGCGTCTGTGCCGGGTCGCCCTGGAAGCGTCGCGCCGCGCCCGAGACTAGGCTCATCTGCAGGTCGTTGAGTGGCTCGCTGAGCGACGGCTGGAGATGGCTGTCTGCGGGAGCGGGGATGTCCGGCAGGTCGGTTCTTGCTGCGGCGCGCGTGACCAGCTGAGCCAGGGTGGGGGCTTTGACGATACGGGCGCTCGAGATCATCTTTGCATCGGGGATGCTCAACCAATCCCTCAGCGTGGCCAGGATGGATGTGTGGTCGTATGGCGTGCCGGTCGGTGAACGGAAGACCGTGCCCGCTTCGATCCAGGGCGACACGACGACGCATGGAACGCGCACCCCGAACCTGTCGAATGCGAACCCCTCGGGCGCCTTGGTGCTGACGGAGTCCGGAGAGGTAGCCGGGATCGCGGGAAACACATGGTCGAACGTGCCGCCGTGCTCGTCGTAGGTGATCACGAGCATGGTCTTGCTCCAGACCGCCGGATTCGTGACCGCCTGCCAGATGCGGTACAGGAAGGCCTCGCCCGCATCGACGTCGTGCGGAGGATGCTGGTCGTTCGGGTCTACGAGAAAGCTTGGCTCGAGGAAGCTGTACTTGGGCAGCGTCCCGTTCGCGCACGCGGCCTCGAAGTCTGAGAATCGGCTGAAGTTAGCGTGATAGGCCTCCGCCCAGAGGGACGGGATCATCGTGCGTGTGAGCGAAGGCGCGACGAGGGCGTCGCTGTAGACGCACCAGTCGCCCTGGTCCAGGGCGCCGAATATCGTGGGCACGTTCCAGACGAGAGGATCCGGGATCAGCCCGTTGTTCACGTGTCCGTTCGAGGTGCCCGCGTGCACGAACGACCGGTTCGGCCAGGTCTGGCAAGGCGCCGAGGCGAACCACGCGTCCGAGACCGCGTAGTTGCGGGCGAGCGCGCTCAGGATCGGCAGTTGCTCGGGCGTGTAGCACGCCATGATTTGCGTAGCATCGTCCGTGCTCGTCGTTGCGTAGTCCTGGACAAACCCCTTCATCGGCCATGTCGGGTTCCATGAGGGTGCTTCCGGCCCGAAGATCTGGGCCGTCATGTGATCGTAATGCTCCTGGGGATCGGTGGTCGGCGTGATGGTGTTGGCAGCGCCATATCCGACAAGCACCGGCTTCGAGGTCGGGTCGTCGACCCTGGCCGGAATCGACATCCCGCGCAGCAGGCCGTCGAACGCCGGCGCGGAGCCGGGCGGCAGCACATTGGCAGGGTATTGTCCCAGCTCGGTGTCGTAGAGCCAGCCGAGCATGTTGTCCAACGACCGGTTCTCGAGCATGACGACGACAAGGTGCTCAATCTGGTTCATCGGCATGGGTGGCCCTCCTAGTGGGCATGGGTGGTTGCTTTGGCATCTCGCCCCCGCCTTCCGGCAGTGGGCCCGTGACGGCCGCTCGCGAGCAGCTAGTGGGTCGACCGTTCTACGCGCCTAGAAGAATGCACGGCCGTAGTTGATCGGTGCATGATCGGCGAAGTCGCGCGTTGGCACCGTGTCGGGATCCAGTCCGCTCAACCCATAGTCGAGGCGCGCGCGAACCTGATCCGCGATCACCACGGCGTCATCCGGTGCGTGCGTGACCATGCCGTTGCGATCGATGTACCAGACATCGCCGACGTGCGTGTAGTGCGGCCCTTCCGGGGGAACGTGCGTCACGATGTCGCAGCAGTCGACGATCCGCAGCGTCAGCGCCGAGCGGACAGATTGCGCGAACGCGGCATCGCCGACCCGAGGCGATCCGATGGTGACCAGCGTGGCGGGCTGCAGGATGGACGACGCCAGCGTCGCGAGCGCCGCGCCGAGGCTGTGGCCGCAGACGAGAAGTCGAGCGGGTGGGATGGAGGCGGACTTGATCCAGGCCTGCACCGGCCCGATCAGCGAACGCATGCTGCCCGCGAATCCGAAGTGCACGTTGCCGCCGGTCTCGGGCCAGGGCACCGGAATGGCGGCGATATCCGTCAGCAGATCCTTGATCTCCTTGGCTTGGGTTCCCCGGAATGCGAGCAACGCCTTGCCGTCCGCGCGAACCGCGCCGTATCCGTACGCGCCTGTCGTCGAATCGGAAAATATCGTCGGACTGCCGAACTTCGCTGCCGCGAGCGCCTCCTTCAACTGGGCCTGCTCCGCGGCGCCGTCCTCGGTCCTAACGTAGGCCAGGCGTGCGCACTCGATTCCGAGTTGAATGTCGTTTTGGCTCTGAGCGTCACCGAACAGCGTTGGTCGCAGACCGGGTTGAAGCAGAGAGACCCGATCTGAATGGTACGAAATCGTCGACATCTCAAGCTCCTTGAATTTGTTGCGCGAGATCGTAGGCCACTCGAATCCGGTAGTACGGTGCCATCGATGTGTACATGGGTCGAAGGCGGCGGATGACGCACGTCATACAAAAGGAGCATGACTCCATCCGATGACCTATGCCGGTTCGACGATCGGAGCTCGTGCCTCGATACCAGCCATTCAGATTAAGACACTGTCGAGTTCGCGCCATCCCTAGACAGGCGTGTCGGGAATCGGCACCAGTTCTCGTTTTGGCGCCAGAGTTACGATTGCATTAACCGCTCCCAGTCGGCGCGCGGCCATGACCGGTCAGTCACGACCGACTGCTTACACGATCTCTAAGGCGACCCGCTGTCGATGCGCCTCAATGCAGCCGCTAGTCTCCTGACACCCTCGTCGATCTGCGGTTTTTCCAAGAGCGCGTATCCCATCACCAAGCCGGCGGGCCTGTCCGAAGCTTCGGGCTCGACAGCCGGATGGAAGAAGATGTTGATCGGGTAGACAAGCACCCCACCTCGACGTGCTGCTTCGACGAGCATCTGCTCGCGCTGTCTCTCAAGCCCTGAAAACCAGACCACCAGGTGCAATCCGCTAGCCGCCCCTTGAACCTCGACGCGCTTGCCAAGGTGCGTCGCAAGGGCTTCCAAGAGCGCATGTTGGCGTGCATGCTGCAGTCGTCGGATGCGGCGAACGTGCCGGTCGTAGCTGCCGTCTTCCAGGAGCGCGGCCAGCGCTCGCTGGATGCCCGTGTTCGCATGCCAGTCCGTCAGGCGTTTGGCGATGGAGAACGTTTCGACCAGGCGCGGCGGCAGCACCATGTAGCCCAGCCGGAGCTGAGGCGACAGCGTCTTGGAAAATGTCCCGACGTGGATGACACATTCCCGGGTATCGAGCGACTGCAACGTCGCTTCAGGACGAACTGAGTAGCGATACTCGCTGTCGTAGTCGTCCTCGATGATCCATGTGCCGTGCTTAGCCGCCCAGTCCAGCAGGGCATGCCGCCGGCCGATGGGCAAGAAGGCTCCGAGTGGAAATTGGTGCGTCGGCGTCACGTACGCCAGCTGCGCTTGCGGGATCGCGGCAAGCAGCTCGGTTCTCATGCCGAGCGCGTCGACGTCAACACCGGCGAGCTTCGCACCGTAGGCCTCGAAAACGTTGTGGGCCATCCGATAACCGGGGTTTTCGACTGCGACCGTGTCACCGGGGCTGACGAGCAATCGAGCGCACAGGTCGAGCCCTTGCTGGGAACCGTTCACGATCAGGATCTGTTCGACCGAACACGACAGCCCGCGCGCGTGGCTGAGATGGGTTTGCAAAGCCTTGCGAAGGTCGAGATTGCCTCGAGGATCCTCGTAGGAGAGCCGTGCAGGCCGCTGGCGCTCTGCCGTGCGGAGCGCCTTGAGCCAGGTCAGCGTCGGGAAGTCCCGCCCGGCCAACGGGCCGTAGATGAAGTCGATTTCGCCGCTCGCGGGAAGCGGTGCGTCCGGGTAGGCGAGGGAAGGCATTCGCGCACCGATGGTGGACAGCCGACCGGAATGCCGGACGATCCTGGAGCCGCGGTCGTGCTCGGAGCCGTGCGCCGACGTCCGGTTTCCAGGCACCGCGCCCGGGGCTACCCGACTTGCAGCGCCGGCCCGGGTTTCGATGAACCCGTCGGCAGCCAGCTGTTCGTAGACCAGCGACACGGTCGTGCGGGACAGGCCGCGTTCGCCGGCAAGCGCGCGGGTCGAAGGCAATGCCATTCCGGGAGCGTACGTGCCGTCGGCAATGCGCGCCTTGATCTCGTCGTACAGCGCCGCGCTCACGGCTCGCCGTGGCGTCTCGTCTGTGCTCATGGGGGTCAACTGGTCCAGTGAGAACGCTCAAAACTGGATATTTTCCACAATCCAGTCAGCTGGCAAAGTCGTGCCTTTGTTGCAGCATCGAAACGAACCGCGGCATCCGCAGAACGACTCATGTATCTTCCATCGCAATTCGCAGAGACGCGCCCCGAAGAGATTCGTCGCGTCATCCATCAGAACTCCTTGGGCATGCTGGTCACCCACACCGTTGCGGGTCTGGACGCGAATCATTTGCCGTTCCTGCTCGACGCCGACCGCGGAGCTTGCGGCGTCCTGGTCGCCCATGTCGCACGCAAGAACACGGTTTGGCAGGACGTGACCGACGGCGACGACGTGCTGGTCGTCTTCCGTGGCGCGCAGGGCTACATCTCCCCCAGTTGGTATCCCGGCAAGCACCAGACGCATCGACGAGTCCCAACCTGGAACTATGAGGTTGTTCATGCTCACGGCACGATCCACGTGCACGACGACGCCAAGCATGTTCGTGGTGTCGTCGCGCGGCTGACTCGCCAGCACGAAGGCAGTGAATCCGAGCCGTGGAAGATGGGGGACGCACCGTCAGAGTACATCGCGGAGGAACTGAGCCATATCGTGGGCATCGAGATCAGGCTCACGCGCTTGGAGGGCAAACGCAAGCTGAACCAGCATCACGAGACTCGTGATCGTGAAGGTGCCATTCAAGCGCTTGAAGATCGCGGCAACGCTGGCCTGGCGGAAGCCATGCGCCAGACCGCCAAGAAGCCGACCTGAGAACGCTGCGCTGGTCTTCCTGAATCACGAAAGCCGACCTTGTACACAGCCACCTTCACCTTCGCCAAGGGCGATTTCGACGACGAATTCAGAGCGCTCGATCAGGCGATCGTCGAGATCGCCAAGTCGATCCCAGGCTACCTTGGCGAAGAGGCGTGGGAGAACGCAACGTCCGGCCTCATCTCGACCGTCTATTACTGGGACACGCTGGAAGCGCTTCAACAACTCATCCACCATCCGAAGCACATCGAGGCCAAGGAGCGTCAAGCCAAGTGGATCGACGGCTACCACATCGTGGTCGCGCAAGTCCTCAGGTCATACGGCGACGGCGGGATCTCTCATCCGCTAGCAGTCACCCCAGTAAAGACACTGGGCGACTTTGCGTCGAGTTCCTGAATCAGTGCTTCCATCATGTCCCTTTTCGCATTTGCCCTTGCCGCCCTGATCCTCGCCATCACACCCGGCCCGGGAATCGCTTACGTGGTGGCGCGAACCGTTGCCGGCGGCCGGCCCGAAGGGCTGGCGTCGTGCCTCGGTACGGGGTTGGGCGGATTCGTTCACGTCGTCGCCGCTGCGCTCGGCCTGTCGCTGCTGATCGCCAAATCGGCGCTGGCGTTCGGCATGATCAAGTACGGCGGTGCCGCGTACCTGGTCTATCTGGGCGTTGGCATGCTCCTGCGCAAGCAGCGAGCCGTCGATGCGGGGCAAGTCCAGTCGCGGGGCGCTCGTCGGGCGTTTGCTGAAGGCGTCGTGGTCGAAGCCATGAACGTCAAGACGGCGTTGTTCTTCCTCGCCTTCCTTCCGCAGTTCACGTCGCCGAGCGCACCATTGGCGCCGCAGATGGCCTTGCTTGGCAGTGTCTGCGTGGTGTTGAACACGCTCGTCGACGTCGTCGCGGTGATGGGTGCAAGCAGGCTTCTGACGTCGAGCGCCGCACGAACGGCGAGAGCCCGATTGCTCACGCGCGTCTCGGGTTACGCGATGTTGTCTCTCGGCGTCCTGTTGGCGTTGACTCGTCGGACCGCTTGAATCACTGCCGGTTCTTCCTGTCCTGAACTCCGGATCGCATACCAACCTTTGAGTCCTGCTATCACGGAGAGCCGTTCTTCATCGTACTGGTGGTGAACGGCGATAGGCGAGGCCATCTTGCTCCGACAGCTTCACAGTCGCCAGGCCTCAAAGCACGCGCAAGATCACGGTCGTCTGGTTCAGCAACTGATAGCCGATCTCGCCGAACGTCGTCGGACCGTGCAGCCCCCGACCTCATGCCCAGCGAGGTCGCCATACAAGAAGTTCAAGATGCAGTTGCACGAGAAGACCGCCGCGCCGAGGTCGCACTCGGCGAAGTGACGCCGGAAATCCTCCCGATGCCGCGTCGCCCGGTTGCGCACGTACCGAGAACCAAATCGCTCCTCAGCGAGGCTGCTCCAAGAACCTCTGAGCGTCCAGCGCCGCCATGCATCCGCTTCCGGCGGAGGTGATCGCCTGGCGATAGACGTGATCCTGGACGTCGCCGGCCGCGAAAACGCCCGCGACGCTCGTCATCGTCGCGAAGCCGTCGCCGCCGCCACGGGTGACGATGTAGCCATCGCGCGTCTCCAGTTGATTGCGGAAGACGTCCGAGTTCGGATGATGTCCGATCGCGATGAAGCATCCCTTGACGTCGATGGTCGCCGCACGACCCGTCTCGACGTGCTCGACCCGGATGCCGGTGACGCCGGTGGCATCTCCCAGGACATCGCTCAATCGCCAATCCAGGTGCAGCTCGATCCTGCCCGACGCCACCTTCTCGTGGAGGCGATCGATCATGATCGCCTCTGCACGGAACTTGTCGCGCCGATGGACGAGGTGGACCTTGCGCGCGATGTTCGAGAGGTATAGCGCTTCCTCGACAGCGGTGTTGCCGCCACCGATCACGCAGACGTCCTCGCCGCGATAGAAGAAGCCGTCGCAGGTCGCGCATGCGCTCACGCCGCGCCCCATGAAGTCCGCTTCCGATGCCAGACCCAGATACTTGGCCGAGGCCCCCGTGGCGATGACAAGCGCATCGCAGGTGTAGGTCGCGGAATCACCCACGAGCGTGAACGGGCGTTTGCCGAGATCGACCTCGCCGATGTGGTCGATCTCGATGCGCGTGTCGAAGCGCTCCGCGTGTTGCCTGAAGCGCTGCATCAGCTCCGGCCCTTGGACGCCCAGGGGATCGGCAGGCCAGTTGTCGACCTCTGTCGTGGTCATGAGCTGCCCTCCTTGCGCAATGCCGATGACCAGCAAGGGGCGGAGGTTCGCTCGCGCGGCATAGATGGCGGCCGAATAGCCGGCCGGTCCAGAGCCTAGGATCAGGACTGGGGCATGGACGGGAGTGCGATTCATGGGCGATCCATGTGTTCAGAGTTGCGCGGCTTCGAGGCGTCGTGCAAAGACATCGGGAGACTCGAAGCCAATGGTGCGAGCCGACGGGAGTTCGTTGCCTTTGGCGTCGAAGAACAGCACGGCCGGCGGCCCGAAGAGACCGAATCGTTTCAGCAGCGCCTTGGCGTCGGCGCTGTTGGCCGTGACATCCGCCTGGAGCAGCAGTGCGCGTTCGAGGCGCGGACCGATGGTCGCGTCGCGGAACGTCGCATGCTCCATTTCCTTGCAGGCGACGCACCAGTCGGCGTACATGTCGAGCACCACGGGCTTGGTCGCGTTCTTCAGCGCCGCGTCCAGCTCTTCTAGCCTGGTAATTCGCTGGAAGCTCGGTCCTTCCGCCGCGGAAGCGTTCGTCGTGGCCGCACCGCCCGAGCTGGCGCGTGCGAGATGGCGCAGGGGCTGCAGGAAGCTGTCGCCGCCGGACAGCGCACCGCCCATCAGCGCGATGGCCCAGAGCGCCGCGACCAGGCTGACACCACGGAAGACCTTGGGACGCGACCCGTCGAACGCGCCCAGCGAGAACAGGACGATCAGGGTGACGGCCGCGGCGATCAGCATGGTGACCTGGATCGGCAGCACGGGGGAGACGAGCCACAAGGCTACGCCCAGCAGCAACACGCCGAAGAAGGTCTTGACGTGCTCCATCCAGCGCCCAGCCCGCGGCAGCAGCGTCCCGGCCGACAGTCCGAGCAGCAGCAAGGGCACGCTCATGCCGGCGGCTAGCGCGAACAGAGCCGTCCCACCCAGGACCACATCGCGCGTCTGGCTGATGTAGACCAGCGCACCCGCGAGCGGTGCGGCGACGCACGGGCCGACCAGCAGCGCCGACAGACCACCCATCGCGAAGACGCCCAGGTGCCGCCCCCCGCCGAGGCTGTTGGAGGCATTGTTGACGCGATCCTGGATGAAGCCCGGCATCTGGAATTCCCAGACACCGAACATCGACAACGCCAGCACCGACAGCAACAGCGCGAAGCTTCCGAGCACCCAGGGGTTCTGCAGCGCGGCGGCGAAGCCCGAGCCGAGCAGGCCCGCTGCGACACCCGCCGCCGTATACACGAGCGCCATGCCCAGCGAGTAGGCCAGCGCAAGCGTGAAGCCCTTGCCACGCGACACCGCCTGGCCTTGCCCGACAATGATGGACGACAGGATAGGCAGCATCGGCAGCACGCAGGGCGTGAACGACAGCAGCAGGCCGCCAAGCAGGAAGATGCCGACGACCTTGAGCAGGCTGCCCGACTTCAGCGCGGACGAGTTGGCATCGGCGGGCGGCTCGACGCCGGCATTGGTCGCGTGCACGATTGCAACCGTCGGAGTCGCGGGGGCCGTACTCGCCTGTGCTGAGGGATTCGAAGTTTCTTCAAGCGCAACCCATTGAACAGTCAACGCTCCCGCGCCGTCGTGAGTCCATCGGATCGAGCCTTCCTGCGGCGGATAGCACAGGCCACGGTCGGCGCAGCCCTGATAGCTCATCGACAGCGACCCGGCTGCGGGCGCTCCCTGAAGCGATTGCCGCACGTGGACGGAGCCTTGCCACAGCACGACGTCTTTTCCGAAGTTCGCATCGAATTCCGTCTTGCCGTCCGGTAGATCGGCCGGTGGCAACACGCTCGGCGCCTGGGCCTGCAGTTGGAAGCGATCGCGGTAAAGGTGGTAGCCGGGCGCCGCAGTCAACTGGATGGACATCGCCTTCGCGCCATCGGGCGCGACCGCCACCTTGAAGGCCTGCGCAGCGTCGAGGAAGTCCTCGTCCGCCGCGGACGCAACCGTGTCCGAGAGGATGAAACCGAGCAGAAAAAGGAATGCGCCGAACCAGCGCCCGGCGTGTTGTCGAATATTCATGTGGGAGACCTCGGATCAGGAAGAGGAAGGTCGACGTCGTGCGAATGCACGCGGGCGGAGGGGTCGACCGCGAGAAAAGCAACGCCTTGCTCGCGCAAGAAGGATTCGGCATCCGGGCCGCGCAGCATGCCGATCGTCGCAAGGGCGCCCGCGGCAGCACAGGTGGGCGCGATCACGCTGATCGATTGCCAGTGCGAGACTGGCTGGCCGGTGCGCGGGTCGAGGATATGGCAGCAGCGCCGCCCGTCGGGGGTGACGAAGAAGCGCTCGTAGTCGCCGCTGGTCGCCAGGGCACCTTGCGCGAGCTGCACCTGCGCGCACGTCGCTTCGGGGCGGCGTGGATGCTGGATGCCGAAGTTCCACGGCGCCCCGTTCAGGCGCGGTCCGAGCACGCGCAGGTCGCCGGCCAGGTTGACGAAGCCGTGCCGCCCCCCTGCGTTCAAGAGGACGGCGTGTGCGCGATCGGCCGCGTATTCCTTGCCGATGCCGCCGAAATCCAGCTGCATGCCCGCGCGCGTCAGGCGTATCCGGCGGCCGTCCCATTCGACCTGTCGCCAGCCGATCAGCTCCAGCAAGGGCGCCAGTTCGGCATTCGACGGCACGCGTGCAGCGCGGAAGTCCCAGGCCCGCCGCAACGGGCCGGACGTGATGTCGAACAGGCCGTCGCTCGACTTGAAGAGCTGTCCCGAAAAGTTGAGCAAGCCTGCGGTCTCGGCGTCGACAAGGACGCCGAGTTCCGAGCCCGCCGATTCGTTGATGCGTGACACGACGCTGTCGACTCGGTAGCGCGAATACTTGGCTTCAATGCGCAATACTTCGGCGGCGGCAGCCCGCAGCGCCGAATGGCCCGTCGGGACATCCATCCCCGCGACGACGATTTCGTTGCGAGATGCCATGGCATCGAATCGGAGCTTGATCTCGTCGCCTGACGATGACAGCTCGAAGCTCATCGCGGGGCCTAGAAGCTGCGGGCCACGCCCAGCTGCAGCCATTGCGCGGAGAACGGCTGGAGTCCGGGCGCCCCGTTGCCACCGAGACGCCAGCCGGAGCGTTGTTCGTAGCGCTCATAACTGGCGTCCAGCGTCCAGCGCGAATTGAGCTTCACGTCAAGGCGGAGGCCGGCCGACAACGCACCGAACGCCGACAGCCGCTGGTCCGCCGAGACGTCGTGCGCGCCATCGTAGCCGGGCGGAAACGGCGCGCCCAGGCTCGCGCTGTAGACCGGGTCGAAATAGAAGCGGGCGGCGCGCTGCGTGGTGTACCTGACGCTTGGCACGAGCTGGACGCGATCGTTCAGCGTCTGCACCCAGGCCGCATCGAAGGTGCTGGCGCGCACGCCGAACGTGTCCGCGTAGTAACGCCATCCGGTACGCAGCGTCGCATTCTCCTCATCGAAGCGGTGGTTCCATCGCAGCAGGCTCGTGTACTGGTTGCGGTGGTCGGGCCGGATGTCCGGAAACTTGTACGGATCGGAGAAATAACCATCCCCGAAATTCGCCCCGAGCGTCGCCTGGACCAGGTCGTCCGGCGTCACGGCCTGTGTCACACCAGCCGTGGCCTGCCAAGTTCGGCGATGTTTATGCAGCTTCGGGTCGTCGTTCGAACCGATTGCGTCATTGCCGTAGCTAAGCCCGGCGTTCCAGGTGCGATTGTTGTCGTCGGTCGACCAACGGTAGGTTCCCGAGACTGTGCGCGAGCGATAGTCGTGCTCATTGGAATAGGCCGCGCCGAGGGACCATGCGCTTCGGTCGGCGTAGTGCGTCACCGTCACGTCTTCCGCATTGCGCCGCTCGCTCATGCGCGACGCGCCCGAGACCGCGCTGTGGTAGCGCGGCGAAGCACCGGAGACGCTGTCGCTGACGACCGAGCCTTCGACCGACCAGCGCGAGCCAATCGGTGCCAGTACATACACGGACGGCGCATGGACGTGGACACGATCGAGCCCAGGTTGCCAGTCCCGGTAGGACAGAGCCTTGAGCTCGATCTCGCCTTGCTCCGGCGCGGTCTCGGCATTCGCGTGGATCGCGGCTCCCGGCAACAGAAGCGCCGCCGCCAGGATGGAGCCCAGTCGGGATTCAGTTGCAGCCACAGCCACCTCCACCCACGCCGTAGCCGCCGGAGGCGTTCTCCTTGCTGCTGTAGATGTGCTGTTCGAAGCGCTGTGACAACGCGTCGCCGCCCATGCTCATGTCGGGCCGCGCGAGCGTGCCCTTCTCCCAGGCCTGGGGAGGTTGCCAGGCCGAACAGCCCGCCAGGGTCGCGCAGGCCGCGAGAACGCCCGGCAGAACGCCGCGCGAGATCTTTGATCGTTGCATGTCGAGGTTCGTTGAAGGGTGGGTCACGGGCGCGCCAAGGCCTCGGCAATGCGCTGCTCGAGTTCGGCTTCGGCTTCCTCGCGGAATCCGTGGTGGACTGCAATGACCTTGCCGTCGGCCCCGACGAGGACGGAACTCGGCATCGTCCTGATGCCGAACTGGCGTGCGACTGCACCGCCGTTGTCAAAGCCCAGGTCGAACTTGGCAGGCAACTGCGCCAGGAAGGCTTGGGCGTCGGCTCGTTTCGTATCCAGGTTGACCGCGACGATCCGCAGGCCCTTGGCGCCAAACTTGTCCTGCATGCGGTTCATCCAGGGGAATGACTGCCGGCAGGGCCCGCACCAGGAGGCCCAGAAATCGATGTAGGTCGCGCGCGCCTTGCCGTCGACGAGCGGTACGGTGTTGGCATCGCTGCCGGCCACGCTTGCGATCGGCAGCGACTGACCAGGATCGAGCGCGTATGCGGATGGCATCGCGGCAGCCAGGATGGTCGCTCCGAACAACATGGCAGCCAGTCGACGGGACATGGAACGGGATGGGTTCATGGGTGTATTGCTCCAATCTCGACGACGCTCGCAATCTGGTGGGTCGACGGGAAATGAAATGCGAC